>Ga0111222_1091_pt1 | contig 12405 bp, 11 predicted proteins | sample DeeMarSWOR152_54_FD_80386 | JGI IMG/M metagenome (GOLD analysis project Ga0111222, IMG submission 80386) | Syntrophobacter sp. DG_60 | reverse complement strand
ATATTTTCAGAAAGCTCAACAATCACCTCTGAGGCAATCTCTACATCTAACAGAAAAAAAATCTTCTTTTTTTGGTCATCACTAGATAAGTGGTTGATTAAATCGGCAATATCTGCTGGATGAAGCCCTGAAAGTAATTCTATAAGGCTTTTTTCTTGCCGACTTTCTAACAGGGCTTCAATCTGTCTAATAGATATTTTGTTAGTCCAGTTCATGATATTAAAAAAATTAATATAAAATTTTTACAAATGCTTTTTTTCTCAATCCCTCCAACCACTTCTCATAATATCTTTCAACCTCTTGTCGATATAGCTTACTATAAATTTGATTCCTTACTTCCTCAAAACTCCTCTCAGGCACCTGTCTTTTTTCTACTATCTGGATTAGTTGGTAACCTGCCTTGGTTTTTATAAAGCTGCTAACTTGGCCTATGGAAAGGGATTGAACAATGTTTCCTATTTCAGGGGATAATTCCTTTTCCTTTATCCAGCCCAAATCCCCGCCTTCCTCTGCAGTGGGCGCCTGTGAATAACGGCGTGCTATCTCTGAGAAAGGTAGACCTTGCCTTAAAAATTCTTCAATTTCTATCTGCTTTTGTCTAATTTCTTCCATCTCTTGCTGTGTTTTGGGTAGTAATAATAGAATATGTCGCAGATTGAACTCGGTATAACCCTGATATTGCTTTTGGTTTGATATATAATATTTTTTTAATGTCTCTTCCAAAATAGTTATCTTAGACTCAACCTCTAACCCTACCAATTTACCTTTTTCCATTTGGTTTTTTAGAAAGTGGCGATATTCTGGGTAAGACATTCCCTGAGCCTTTAACTTTGCTTTTAAATCTTCCAAACTTATACTATTTTCCTTTAAAATTCTATTTACAGCCCCATCTATCTCCTCTTTACTTGCTTTAATGCCCAATCGCTTTATCTCTTGAGCTGCTAATTTTTCATTAATCAGTTGTTCTAAAACCTGTTTTTTTACTGAGGATTTTGGGGATAGGTTAGAATAAAGCTGTGTAGCTTCTTCCAATTCTGATAAAGTAATAACTTCATCATTGACAACGGCCACTATTCTATCGATAATCTCGGCCTCTGCTACTGTTATAAAAATCGTTATAAAGGCTAATACCATCCTTTTCATTTTAAAATAGTCCTTTAGTCAAGCCTGAATGCCAAACGTTAAATGGTTAAGTTCGTTGATTCATCAATTGGTTGATTCATCAAATAGTAAAACTATTCATCGCTGAGCACTTCCTCTTGAATTTAACGATTTAACCAATTTTTTGATTCAATCATTTCTTGAATTAACGATATCTTATGCCACTCATGGTAAGCCATTAAATAACCGCTGTCAACCTTGGTTTCTTGACACAATCTTTGGGCACAAGATTTTTACCTGCTTCAAAGACGGTACCCAAGGAGATGTTGCCTGTGGTGGATAAGCCCTTGATTCAATACATTGTAGAAGAGGTCCTTGCCAGTGGGATTGAAGGGATTATTTTTGTTACCCGACAGGGTAAGTTTGCTATTGAGGATTACTTTGATATTGCCTTTGAATTAGAGACTGTATTGGAAAAAAAGGGGAAAAAGGAATTGCTTTCCATTGCCAAGGGCCTGTCTAAGATGATTGACATTGTTTCTGTTAGACAAAAACAGCCCTTAGGTCTCGGACATGCTGTCCTGTGTGCTAAGTCTTTGATCTTTGAGGATGCATTCGCAGTACTTCTACCTGATGATCTAATAGATAGTAAAATCCCCTGTACTTTACAGCTCATTTCTGTTTATGAAAAGACAAAGAGCACAGTAGTGGCCCTGGAGCGCTTGCCTAAGGAACTCATATCAAAATATGGAGTAATTAGCCCAGAAACTATAGCAGAGCGTCTTTATAAAGCGAAAAACCTAGTGGAAAAACCATTACCTCAAGAAGCTCCTTCTAATTTAGGGGTAATTGGACGCTACATCTTAACTAAAGACATTTTTTCTATTTTGGAGCATACCCCTCCTGGTAAAGGTGGTGAGATACAGCTCACTGATGCCCTAAATGAGTTGAGCCAAAAAAGTACTATTTATGCATATGAATTTGAAGGAAAACGCTATGACTGCGGAGACAAGCTAGGTTACCTTAAGGCCAATATAATTTATGGTCTAAAACATCCTAAACTGGGGAGAGAACTTAAGGCATTTCTTAAGGGCGTAGAATACTAGATTTAGTCAATTCGTTAATTAGTTAAAGAGTTCATTCGTTAAGTGCTTAAATCTCCAATCTCTATTTATCTCAATTCATTTTGTATTGTTTATCCTGCATCTTGCAGCGCTTACAAACTTACAATACTAATCCCTGCTTTGTTAGCTTCTTCTATCATATCCTCCTTATCAAACATCAATGTCTTACCTGCCTCTATGGCCAATACAGAGGCACTTACTGATATCATATTTTTGATAGTATTAAGTCCTACAGCAGGTACATCAAACCTTAAATCCTGTTGTGGTTTGCTTACCTTAACAACCACTGCCCCTTTAGCCAGTGCGCCCCCCCTTTTTATGGTCTCATCTGTCCCATCTATAGCCTCTACTGCTAGTACAGTTTGTTGCTTTACTACTACGCATTGTCCGATATCCAAGGCCCCAATGGCTTTTGCCATTTCCCAACCAAATTCAATATCACATTGCTGCTCTTTATTTGGCTTATGTTCTGTTAAGCACCTTTTTGGCGCCAATATTGATGGCACAAATAATGTAGAAGGCTGAACAATTAGACCCTCCTTTTCTAATTCTTTTGCCACTGCCCTTAAAATGGCATCATCTTTTTTGGTCTTGAGGCGTAAGGCCAAGCTTAAGGCCCTTAAGTCGGGCATAATTTCTGTAAACATCTTCCTTTTAGTGATGCCACCTACTAAGGCCACATCCTTTACTCCATTCCTTTTAAAAAAATCTATCAATTTTCCCAGCTTTCCTATCCTGACCCACTGAATGCTATCTACCCAATTTTCTAATTCCTTTAAGGTTTCACCTTTGTGGGCAATGGCGATGACCTTATAACCTTCCATTTTTGCTGCTTGGGCAAATATGATAGGAAATTCACCATTCCCAGCAATCAATCCTATTTTCCTCACCTTCTTGGTATACCCCTCTTAGAATTTTCTATAAATTTAACAAAATGTGCTACTTCTGGTAGATAAAAAATTGATTCATTTTTTGTTTCTTCTAAGGCTACTTTTAATGGTTTTTTTGAGCGTATTAGTATACCATAAGCCTTTTTTAAAGCAGAAATCACATTTTGTGAAAAATTGTGCCTTCGCAGTCCAACTAAATTGAGTCCATAGAGTTTGGCCCTATTGCCTGAGGCTATGACATAAGGGGGGATGTCTTTTACAGTGGCAGACATACCCCCTAAAAGGGCATAGGCTCCAATCTTTACAAACTGGTGAATAGCTGTTATCCCGCCAATAATAGCATAATCTTCTATCTCTACATGACCTCCTAATGTAGCTACATTTGCCACAATTACATGATTTCCTATTTTACAATCATGGGCTACATGGGCATAAGCCATAAGAAAACTACTATTTCCAATTTCTGTTATTCCTACACCCAAGGCAGTACCACGATGAATGGTTACAAACTCTCTAATTACACATTCATCACCAATCTTTACCCAAGACTCCTCCCCTTTAAATTTTAGGTCTTGGGGAATAGCACCAATAGAGGCAAAGGGAAAGATGTGACATCTTTCACCAAGGACGGTATGGGAATGGATGACTACATGCGATTCTATTATAGAATCACAGCCTATTTTTACATTTGGCCCAATCTGACTATATGGTCCTATCTTTACACCTTCTGCAATTTCTGCACTATTATGGATAATAGCTGTGGGATGAATATCTGGCATGTTATTCTGAGAGTACAGCAGTTAATTCTGCTTCTGCTACAAGCTCTTTATTTACAAATGCCTTGCCCTTCATCTTACAGGCCCGGCTCCCTTGATGCAGGATTTCTAACTCAAAGACAATCTGATCCCCGGGAGAAACAGGCCTTCGGAATCTAACTTTATCTATGCCAGCAAGGTAAAAAAACTTTCCCTCGGCCTGTGCTGGGGCAGATTTATGGGCCAATACGGCCCCTATCTGGGCCATGGCCTCAATGATTAAAACACCTGGCATAACAGGCCTTTTAGGGAAATGCCCTTCAAAAAAGGGCTCATTAACAGTAACGTTTTTTATTCCTACAATTTTTTTACCTAACTCTATTTCCAAAATTCTATCCACTAGTAAAAATGGATAACGATGAGGCAAGCACTTTTTTATTTCTTCAATATCTAATATACCCTTCATTTTTGTTTCCCTTTCAAGCGTTCTACCTCCTTTTCCAATTGGCTCAGACGTGAAAGAAGGGTTGAAAGCTTGGGTAAGATAGCCATAGTTCTTAAATAGGTTTGGTAAGGCATAGCTGGCACCCCCGATGCCATTTTTGCCTCTTTAGGCACAGATTTGGCAACACCTGTCTTTGCCCCAATGGATGCACCGTTACCAATTCGGATATGTCCCACTACCCCTACTTGACCAGCTAGTCTCACTTTGTCTCCCACCTCAGTACTGCCTGCAATGCCTACCTGGGCTACCACAATAGAATCCTCTCCAATTACTACATTGTGGGCGATTTGGACTAGGTTGTCTATCTTAGTGCCCCTTTTCACCAATGTCTTCCCAAAGGCTGCTCTGTCAATAGTGGTGTTTGCCCCTATTTCTACCTCATCTTCGATTTCCACAATGCCCATCTGTGGAATCTTTACATAATGACCTTGCTCATTTTTAGAATAGCCAAAGCCATCACCGCCAATTACTACTCCACTGTGAATAATCACACCTCTTCCAACCTTGCAATCAGCCAATATAGTAACATTAGGATAGACAATGGTCTTCGCCCCAATTTTTACCCGGGGCCCGATGTATACCCCTGGAAAAATAATTACCTCATTCCCAATTTGGGCATTATCATCAATATAAGCATTAGGGTAGATGGTTACCTTTTCACCTAAAGAGACACCCTTACCAAGGTGGGCATTTTCACTAATTCCCTCAAATGTATAGGGCCACTTATAAAATAGCTTGGCTACTTTTGCATATGCTAGATAAGGCGTGGGAGTGCAAATGACAGCTACCTTTACCTGCTTAATCCCTGAAGGCACAATGACTGCACTGGCCTTTGTCTTTTTTAAAAGCGCCTTATATCGGGGATTAGCTAAAAAGGCAATTTGCCCATCTTCTGCAGTCTCAATGGAGGCAATGCCCCTAATAAGCATCTCACCATCCCCTATTAACTCCCCACCAACTAATTGAGCAATCTCTTTTAATTTAATCATTTAGGTGAACTGCCTTTTTGCCACTGTTGATCATACAGTTTAATCACTTCATCTGTAATATCTATGTCCGCTTGATAGCAAATTACACCAGCGCTCTTTTCTAAAATAATGCCATAATGATTCTTCTTTCTAATCTCCTCTGCAATATTTCGTAGTGCATTTAAGATAGGTTGAACAGCTTCAAATTCTTGCCTTGCCATTTCATCTTTATAGTCCTGATATAAATATCTTAAATCCCTGAGCTTCCTTTCGTATTCCTTTTCTTTATCCCGGTTTGCTTCCAAACTTAACATTAGGCTTTGTTTCTCTAGTTCTTTCTTCAGTCTTTGTAGCTCTTCTTGCCTGCCCTCAAGTTCTTTTTTCATTTTTTCAAACCTTTTCGAAAGCCCTGCCATGGCTACCTTCCCTGCTTTAGACAAGTTAAGGGCCTTTTGTAAATCCACTACCCCAATCTTGATATCTTCTGCATTTGCTAAAGCGGTAAAAATGAGAAATAAGAAGCAAAAAACTACAAAAATCCTTACCCTTTTCATGATTCCCCCCTCATTGGTCTTTATGGTTTTGTAAATAATATATCTAAAAAATTATCTTTAAGCAATTTAGAAAAACGTCCCCATGCCAAATTCCCAGTTACCAGAGGGCTCATCAGGACGGCGCTCAAGGATATAGCCCCACTCTATCCTAACAGGTCCCATGGGGGAAAACCACCTAATGCCAAGACCTACACTTTTCCTCAAATCTGTTAGACTAAATCCCTCGTCATCATCAAATGCATTTCCAGCATCAAGGAATACCATCCCTGTAAGTCTTATACTCTGTACTATAGGGAATCTGAATTCAAGGTTAAATAAAAGCATCTTATTCCCACCAATTAATTCATCTGTTTCGGGGTCTCTTGGGCCTACAGCCGCAAAGTCGTAACCACGCAATGTATTTGGCCCACCCAAATAATACCTCTCAAATAGGGGAAGTAGACCTTTTCCTCTCCTACTGATATAGCCAATAGTGCTCTTAATGAACCCTACAGTATCCCAAAATAGCGGGATAAATATAGAGGCAGATGTCTCATAGCGAGTGAAGGCACTATCACCTTGAAAAGGCCCACCTGCAAATTCTATACTACTTGATAAAATAGTTCCCTTAGTAGGATAAAAATACCTATTTCTTGTATCACGCCTAAAGCCGAGACGCAAGCTACTAGTAGAAATCCCATCTGCTAGCTCTGTAATAAGGCGTGAAGCAATTGGTTCTCCAGTCTCTGGATCTGTCGCAAAGTCTGTAGTCTTGGCCCGTTCAAAGCGATATGTAGAAAATATACGGGAGTAATGACCCACTGGATAACTTAATCTCATCTCCCCACCACTACTTATTTTAGTAAAATCCATATATTCAATATCCCATTTATAGGCTTGAAAACCAGTAGAAAGGCGGGTGTCAAAGAGATAAGGTTCTGTAAAGTCAAAGGTATAACGTTTAGTGATTCCGCCAATATAACCTCTTAAGGTCAGTTGCTGGCCACGGCCTAAAAAATTCCTTTGTGAGATATCTGCCATCACAATAAAGTTTTCTATTGAACTATAGCCTCCCCCAATAGAGAATGCGCCTGTAGGTTGTTCCTTTACCCTAATCTTCAGATTCATTTCATCAGCGGATAGCCCTGGTTCGGTCTCTACTTTTACATCTTCAAAGTAGCCTAAGCGCCTCAGGTTGCCTAAGCTGTCTTCTAAAAGGGTCTTGCTAAAGGCTCCCCCCTCTGATACCCAAAATTCCCTTCGGATTACCTTATCACGTGTCTTTGTATTTCCTTCAATCTCAATACGCCCAATATGAACCTTGATTCCCCTTTTAATGTTATAAACAACGTCTGCCAGATGCATAACATCGTCTGTTTTTACCTGAGGGGTTACCTCTGCATAGGCAAATCCCTTATCAGCATAAATCTCACTAAGTTTCATTATATCTTCCTGTAGCCACTGCCGGCTATAGACCTCTTTCTTTTTCAGCTTAAGAGGTTTTAACAATTTGGATGCAGATTCAACCAAATCCCCCTTAACATCTACCTTATTTACATGATATTGTTCTCCTTCTTCAATGGGAATAGTGATGTAAATCTCTCTATCTTTGCGCCCTATTTTGGGCTCACCAACCCTGGCTCTGATGTATCCATTATTATAATAAAATGCCACAATGCGGTTTACGTCATTTTCCAAATCCTCTCTTTTTAATTTACCTGAGCCCGTAATAAAAGAAAAAAGCCATTTTTCCTTATTCTTCATTAATTTTTTTAATTTTTTATCCTTGAATGACTTGTTTCCTTCAAAGAGGATCTTTTTAATAAATGCCTTGGCGCCTTCTTTAATATCAAACACTACTTCCACTTCCTTTAGGGTTAGGGTATGTATTTTATATTCTACTTGAGCGTCAAAATAACCCTCCTTTTGATAAAGGGTCTTTATTTGATCTATAGATTTTTTTATCAAATCCACATTTAGAATAGTATTGGCCTTTAAGGCCAGGGCCTCTTTTATACTTTCTTCTTTAATAGCTTCATTGCCCACTATCCGAATAATCCTCACTACAGGCTCATCTACTTTAATGTCTTCAAAATAATCCATCTTAAAGATGCTTTTTATATCTTCCCTAATGACCTTGGGGTCAAATATTTCCCCTTCTTTGCTCTTCATCACAGCTAAAATGGCCTCCATGTCTACACGCTTATTGCCTGTAATCTCTAGCTTTACAATCTTTTGTTTTCTTAAAACTTTAAGGGCTATTTCTTTAGCTACTTTATCTAAAACCTCAGATAATTTTTCCAAAGACGATGCCTCTGCGTATACAGAAAAAGGTGGCCTTATGCCCCCTGTTTCCAAAATGGTAATGTCCAAACTAAACGGTTTTCCAATCTTTGTTAGGCTTCCTGATATTACGTACTCTGCCCCTAGATCTCTACTACATTCTATAGCCATTTCATCAGAGATAGGTGGTTTTTCTAAAGGGTAAGAAATCAATTCTAACTGCTCTTTTGGCATCTTTTCTATAAGCCTTCTAGGAATTTCTGTTTGCAATTGCTCTAGCCTTTCTTCGCTATAAATAGTAAATGGGGCAATGACTATCTTTAATTTTTCCTGCTCCGTGGAGTAAGTTTCACTACTCAACGGGGCCTGCCCCCACGCCCCTGCCTGCCATACCATTAGACTTAAGAAAACAAGGCTAAGTACCCTTCTCATAAGGAGTTTTTTCTCTTTAAGGTACCACCTGTTAGTTCATAGCATAAAGGAAATAGGGAGGCCAACCTCAAGTTGTGAGTAGCTACAATTATAGTCAACCCTTTTTGATTTAACCCAAATAGCAAATCCTGGGTCTTGCTTGCGGTTTCCTCATCCAGGTTTCCTGTAGGCTCATCAGCCAAAATGAGTTTTGGTTTTAAGATCAAGGCACGGGCAATGGCTACCCTTTGCCTTTCCCCTCCAGAAAGTTCACCTATACGTTGTTTCAATTTATCAGCCAAACCTAACTTAGAGAGGATGGAAAGGGCTTCCTCATTGGCCTTAGAGGCGTCCCAACCAGCAATTAAAGCAGCCAGCATCACATTTTCTAATGCATTAAACTCAGATAATAGATAATGGAATTGAAATATGAAACCTATAGTCTGATTACGAAATCGTGCTAGCTCTTTAAGTGCGAGTTTAAACACATTTTCCCCCTCATAGAGGACTGTACCCATGCTAGGACGCTCTAATGTACCAAGGATATGGAGAAGGGTAGATTTTCCTACACCAGAGGCCCCAATAATAGCAATGCCCTCCCCGGGGTATACCTCAAAATTAATGCCCTTTAACAAATCAATCCGATGTGTATCTGTTTTAAAATGCTTATATAGATTCTTTACTTCTAAAAGTGGTTTATTCATAACGGATTGCCTCTACGGGATCAAGCCTACTTGCCTTCCAAGAGGGATAAAGGGTAGCCAAAAAGCAAATCGTGAGAGCAGCTATTACAATGAAGAATATATCCCAGCCCCTGATCTCCACAGGTAAAGTGGAAATATAATAGATGTCTTTTGGTAGATGAATAAATTGATAATGGCTAAGTAAAAGGCAAATAGTGATCCCTCCTATAAGGCCCAAAATAGCGCCGGTACTTCCTATAATCAATCCCTCATAAACAAATATTTTCATAATATTAGCAGAAGTAGCCCCCATGGATTTTAATATAGCAATGTCTTTATTTTTCTCCATCACTATCATAATAAGGGTGCCAGCAATACCGGCGGCAGCTACTAACACAATGAGGCTTAACATGATAAACATGGCAAGTTTTTCTAATTTTAGGGCAGAAAATAGGCTTTTATTCATTTCCATCCAATTACGGGTCCAAAATGGATATCCTAAATCTTGCTGGATCTTCTTGGCAGTCTCTTTGGCCTTAAAAATCTGATTTACCATTACCTCCAGACCTGTTACAGCCCTTCCCAGATTTAGAAGCGTTTGGGCTTCCTTTAGGGGAATATATATCAGGGAGGTATCATATTCATACATCCCTGATTCAAACACCCCTTTAACCAAAAATTGTTTTATCTTTGGGGCTGGGCCTTGTGGTGTGATACGTCCAAAGGGGGAGATCACTGAGACTGTATCCCCTAGCCAAATGCCTAAATTCTTTGCCAGTTCTTTCCCTATAACAATGGAAGGGAAATAGTTTCCATTTATTTCTTTAACACTCTCTAATTCTTCAAGTTTTCCATAACGCAATATGCCTGCTAGATTAGTACAGGTATTTACATCAATACCACGCAATACAGCACCAGATACCCGTTCCCCTGTATTTAATATTACTTGGGTATAAATAACTGGGCTAACCCCTGTAACGCCTTCTACCTTTTTAAGCTCATCTACTATTTTATGATAATTGCTTATACTCCCTTTAAAGTTAAATACAAAGACATGGGCATTAACCCCCAAAATACGATTTCTTATTTCTTGCTCAAAACCAGACATTACTGATAGGACTACAATAAGGGCCATTACCCCCAGGGATACCCCAATTATAGAGATAATAGTAGTGAGGGAAATAAAGGCTTGCCTTCTCTTGGCTCGTAGGTATCTCAGGCTGATAAATAATTCAAATGGTAGTCTCATTCTTTTTCTGGCCGAAGGTGGGGGAATAAAATAACATCCCGGATACAAGGAGCATCTGTTAAGACCATCACCAGTCTATCGATACCTATCCCTTCACCGGCTGCAGGAGGCATTCCATATTCCAATGCGGTAATAAAATCTTCATCTAGGGGATGTGCTTGCTCATCACCTGCTTTTTGTCTAGCTAACTGGGTCATAAAACGCTCTCTCTGCTCATCAGGGTCATTTAATTCAGAAAAGCCATTAGCTATCTCCTTTCCAGCTATAAACAATTCAAAACGGTCGGTAATCTCAGGATTTTTTTCATTACGTCTGGCCAAAGGAGAAACTTCTAGAGGGTAACCAATTACAAATGTGGGTTGGATTAATTTGGGCTCTACTGTCTTTTCAAACAATTTGGTTAATGCCTTGCCTATGCCTTCACCAGGGCGGAGCTTGATGCCTAAGGCCTGGGCACATGAAAGTGTTTTTTCTTCATCTTTCAATGTTTCTTGAGGGATATCACCTATATTTGATAAAGACTCAGAAAAAACTATATGTCTATAAGGGGGCATTAAATCAATTTCTTTTCCTTGATAATGAATTCTATATTTTCCTAAAAGCCTTCCTACAAGCCAAGATATAAACTCCTCTGTCAATTCCATTAAATCTTCATATGAGGCATAGGCTTGATAAAATTCCAACATGGTAAATTCGGGATTATGGTCTACGTCTATGCCCTCATTTCTAAAATTACGATTTAGCTCAAATACACGCTCAAAACCACCTACTAGCAGCCTTTTTAAATAGAGCTCTGGAGCCACACGTAAATAAAGAGATGTGTCTAATGTATGATGATAGGTCTTAAATGGCTTGGCCAATGCACCTCCCGGGATGATTTGCATCATTGGTGTTTCTACTTCTATAAAATCACGTTTTATAAAGAATTCTCTAATGTAATGTATGAGCTTGGTGCGTTTTAAAAACCCTTCCCTTGCGTTGGGATTTACCATCAAGTCTAAATAGCGCTTCCTGTAACGGAGTTCTATGTCTTTTAAACCATGATATTTCTCTGGTAATGGTCTTAAAGACTTGGTAAGGAGTTTAAAGCCATCTACAAAAATTGTTAGTTCTCCTGTTTTGGTGCGGAATAGCCTACCTTTTATGCCAATAATATCCCCAATATCTAATAGTTTTAAAACCCCATATTGCTCTTTACCCAGTACATCTTGCTTAAAATAGGCCTGAAGCCTTCCTGTAGCATCCTGAAGATGGATAAAGGCCACCTTGCCAAACGGCCTTAAGGCCATAATCCGGCCAGCTAGATGAAATATTTCTTTCGATTTTTCTAAATCATCTCCTTCTTTATCACCGTAGGCAAGCAAAATATCCTTAATTTGATGGGTGATTTTAAAATCATTAGGATATACCGGAATGCCTTTAGCCTTGAGTGCCTTTATCTTTTCTTTTCTCTGCTCAATAATCACTGTCTCCATATTATTTACCTAATTATTTCGTAATTATTCAGCCACAGATTTACGCTGATTACCGCTGGTCTTTTTGTATTTAAACCTATCTTTCATTTCATCTGTGTGAATCTGCGGCTAATATAGTTAACCAATTATTTTCAAGGATAAACCCTTGACCACCTGTGTTTCTTCTTGTATTTGGTGCATTTTTTGAATATTTGCTTTAAGCAAAAGATGATTTAGATAAAGTAAATATGTTGCTTTAATATCTTCTGCACAGTATCTAGCTATTCTCTCAAATTCCTTATTGTTATAATAAGAGAGTATTTCATCTCCTTTTCCCTTAGTTTTAACAGGAATGTGGCATAGGCTGCACATGGTGTATAGGCTATATTTATGGCCTCCCAGGATTTCTATAAGGTCTATATTGTATCTTGAATATCGATAAGTATAAT
>Ga0111222_1027_pt1 | contig 12559 bp, 12 predicted proteins | sample DeeMarSWOR152_54_FD_80386 | JGI IMG/M metagenome (GOLD analysis project Ga0111222, IMG submission 80386) | Syntrophobacter sp. DG_60 | reverse complement strand
ATATACCTTACCTGCTACATGCCCTGAATAGATATAGCCTGCATGAGGTGCCATAACAGCTAAAGCCCTCTCCTTAGGTAGGTCTTTTGGGATATAGCGATCAAGATATTCTTTTAAGGCAGAAATATCAGCAGGATAAAACTGCCCTGCCACTGTCGGTCTCCTAACAAACATAGAAAAAAACTCCTTTATATTTTTACCACAATATAACACAGCGTTATTAGTGATGCAATATAAATAGTTTATTGGGTTTACACGGTTTATTGGGTTTATAGGGTTATCAAACTCAACAAAGACTTAATTTAAGCCACAGATTTACACAGATTGTCAGGATTTTAAACCTGTTCCTGACAGGTTCAGGAATATAAAAATATTTTCTGCGAGTATCTGCGAAAATCTGCGGCAAATTTTTATATTTTCCTATACATCAAGAAACTCAATTAACTTGCTTTACCCTTAATTTGGTGTTATCTTTTATCTATATTTTGATGGAGATTTTATGGAAAAACATATTCAGCTTTGTGCAGTATGTGCTTGGCGAGAGTTTTGCAACAAGAAATATACTATTAAGGCAGAGCCAGGTTCGTTCCGTTGCCCAGATTTTGTAAGGGACCTTACCATAAAAGAGGATACTGAGGAAAAACATGAAGCAGAAAATAAGCAGACTCCTGGCTCAGGCATTACTGGTAGCAAAAAATGAATTAAACATAAAAACCCTACCCCCTATCCATATAGAAGTGCCCACTTTGGATGCCCATGGCGATTTTTCCAGCAATATTGCAATATCTTTAGCAGAAAAGACAAATAAACCACCTATAGAAATAGCTAAAATCTTAATCAATCATTTGCCCCCCTCGGATTTAATTGCCCATATAGAGATTGCAGGCCCTGGTTTTATCAATATTTTTCTTAAAACAAGTGCATGGCATCAAGCCTTAAGTGAAATTTTACATTTAAAAAAAAGATATGGGGGCAACCAATCCCCAAAGGGTGAAAAGGTACTTATAGAATTTGTTAGTGCCAATCCTACAGGCCCCCTTCATGTTGGGCATGGAAGGGGGGCAGCGGTCGGTGATACATTGGCCAATATCTTAAGTTTTAATGGTTATGAAGTAAAAAGGGAATATTATATTAATGATGTTGGCAAACAGATAGAGATATTGGGGCGCTCTGTCTATCTTAGATATTTAGAACTTTTAGGAAAAGAGATTTTATTCCCAGAGGAGTGTTATCAAGGCCAATACATAAAGGCATTGGCCTCTGATATATTAAAACGCAATGGAAATAAGTATCTTGCTGAACCAGAGGAAAAGGTAGTAGATTATTTTTCTAAGCTGGCAGCAAAGCAGATTCTAAAGGAAATAAAAAGAGATTTAGAAGATTTTGGTGTCTATTTTGACTGCTGGTTCAGTGAAAAGTCCTTAGCAGAAGAGGTAAATGGTATTATTGTCTGGCTTAAAGAGAGGGGGTTGGTTTATGAAAAGGACGGAGCCACTTGGTTTAAAACATTCCGATTTGGCGATGAAAAGGATAGGGTATTGATTAGAACTGGTGGGGCTATCACATATTTTGCCTCTGATCTTACATATCATGGCAAAAAGATAGAGCGTGGTTTTGATTTATTGATAAATATTTGGGGGGCAGACCATCATGGTTATTTGCCAAGGATAAAGGCAGGGCTAGAGGCCATGGGATATGATTTAAAAAGATTCAAGGTACTGTTAACCCAACTGGTCCATCTTAGACGGGCAGGAAAACCCATAGCCATGTCTACCCGTGCTGGAGAGTTTGTGACATTGAGGGAAGTACTGGAAGAAGTAGGGAAAGATGCAGCCCGTTTTATATTTCTTACGCAGTCTACTTCCAGTCATTTGGATTTTGATTTAGAACTAGCTAAGAAAGAGACTATGGAAAACCCTGTGTTCTATGTTCAATATGCCCATGCCCGTATCTGCAGTATTGAGAAGATAGCTGCCAAAAAGGGTATTTCCTTTCCCAATTTGGAATCCATAGACTTATCTCCTTTAGACTCTCCAGACGAGATTGCGTTGATTAAATTGTTAACTCAATTTAAAGATGTGGTAAAAGAGGCTGCTCAGTTTTTGGAACCACACCGCTTATCTTTTTATTTGACCTCTCTAGCAGGGGAGTTTCATAGATATTACAATAAACACCGCATTTTGGGGGAAGAAAAAGATTTGACTTTTGCCAGATTTGCCTTGGCCCAGGGAGTAAAGATGGTAATCAAAAATGGTTTAACCTTATTAGGTGTCTCGGCCCCTAAAGAAATGTAAAAAGATAGCTGAAAAAATGGGCTATACAATTAAATTCACATCTATAGGGCTTATTTTAACCATAATTGGCGGTATCTTTTCCTTACTTTGGATGTTTATACTGGGTATTTTGATAGGAAGAACCGTATTTTATCCTAAACCTGCAGAGATAGCCTCTCCACCTATAACAATCCATCCCAGAGCTGAAAAAGAAACAAAAACCATCATCAAAAAACCAAAACCAAAAAAATTAGAACCAGGGAAAAAAATCGCGAATAAAAACAATAAAAACTATGTTTTACAATTGGGCTCCTTTAAAAACCGTATCAATGCGGAGGCCCTTCACAAAGAACTAAAAGAGAAAGGTTACCAAAATTATATAAAGGAATCAAATTTGCCCCAAGAGGGCCTAATATACAGAGTTTATGTAGGCCCTTATACCCTGAAGCAGGCCTTGGATGTTTATGCCGAGCTTGCCCCTTATCATCCCTGTTTACCTTTGGCCATGTCTGAGTAAAACTTAAATCCTTTTTTAACCGTTAATCATTTTTCTATTTACCGCAGAGAACGCAGAGATCACAGAGCATAAAAGCAAAGCATTTTTAAAATTCTTATTTTCCTCTGCGTCCTCTGCGTGCTTTGCGGTGAACGCTTAATTTTTTTATATCCCAAAGCGGGCTAGTTCCTCAATCAACTTACGTTGTTCAGGCTTTAAATGAGTAGGAACTTGAATAAGGATGCGCGCATACAAATCACCAGAGCCTGATGCATTTAACCTTGGCATACCATGCCCTTTTAATCTAAATTTTGTATTAGACTGTGTTCCTGGTGGAATCTTTACACTCAATGTCTTTCCACCCAAAGTAGGCACATCTATGGTTGACCCTAAGGTTGCCTGGGGAAACGTAATAGCTCTATCTAAGTGCAAATCATCACCCTGGCGTTTAAACAAAGGGTGTTCTAAAACCCTGATCTTTATATAAAGGTCTCCTGGAATACCTGTAGGCCCAAGCTCGCCTTTGGCCCCTAACCTGAGTTTTTTTCCTGTATCAACGCCTTTAGGAATCTTTACCGTTATTTTTTCTATCTTCCCACCCCGCTCATAGGAAATGTCCTTTTCTGCCCCCTGCATAGCCTCTTCTAAAGTAATAGCCAATTCATAAATTAAATCCGGGCCTTTTATTTGAGCTTGTTGATACCTCCTTCTAGAAAAGGGGCCAGGATGGGTGCGATACTGAAAAAAATCACCAAAGGTCTCTCTTTGCTTTTTCCTTCTTCCGCCAAAAATGTAGGAAAAGAAGTCTCCTGTATCAAATCCCAGATCCTTAAAGATATCTCCAATATCAAAATCTCTAAAGATATCTTCTGTTGAATATTGCTGATGAAATGCTGACCCTAAGAGATCATATTCCTTTCTTTTTTGGGAGTCTCCTAAAACTGCATATGCCTCATTAATTTCTTTGAATTTCTCTTCTGCATCTTTGTTTTTATTCCTATCAGGATGGTACTTAAGGACAAGGCGGCGGTATGCCTTTTTGATCTCCTCTGGAGTAGCATTTCTTGATACGCCTAAAATTTGGTAATAATCTTTAGCCTGCATATCTGTCCTGCTTTTAGAGTAACCAATTACTATGGGAGTGTCAAGAAATTACCCTCGGGCAATTCTAAACCTTGTCAAAATAGAAATTTTTTGTTATCTTAAAAATAGGGCGGTTAACTCAGTGGTTAGAGTGCCATCCTCACACGGTGGAAGTCGCTGGTTCAAATCCAGCACCGCCCACCAGTAAAATTCATTTTTAAATTTCTTATTTTCTCTGCGTCCTCTGCGCACTCTGTGGTGAACAATTATATTTATCTGTGTAAATCTGTGGCTTAAATTAAAGTTTTGTCATATAGGCGGTACAAAATGACCTAATCTCACTTGATTTTAGAATTTATTTGTCTTAAATTTTTCATATGGTATTAAAAAAAAATATTTTAATTGTAGATGATGAAAAAGGCGTTGGTGATTTTTTAACTATAGTCTTAAAAAAGCAGGGTTATAAAGCATTCTATGCCTCCAGTGGCAAGCAGGCCCTTGAACTCTGTAGGGGAAGGACATTTGACTTGGCTTTGGTGGATATAAAAATGCCTGTTATGGATGGAATTGAATTCTTAAAGGAGGCAAAAAGGCTAAATCCCTCATTGCTTTTCATCATGATGACTGCCTATCCCTCCATTGAAACGGCTGTAGAGGCCATGAAAGAAGAGGCCTTTGAGTATGTTACTAAGCCCTTTAATGTAGATGAGCTCCAGAGGATTATAAAAAGGGCACTTGAAAGGCAAGAACCTACTGAGCAGGTTCTTAAAATTGAGGGAATAGTCACTAAAAGCCCTGCAATGGATAAAATCCTTAAGATGCTTCCTAAAATTTCATTTACACAAGCAAATGTCCTGATTATGGGGGAAAGTGGAACAGGAAAGGAGTTAATTGCCAAGGCAATCCATAATTTGAGCCCAAAAAAGGATAATCCATTTGTGACTGTAAATTGTGCTGGCATCCCAGAAACCTTGCTGGAAAGCGAGCTATTTGGCCATAAAAAGGGGGCATTTACTGGGGCTACTTCTGATAAAATGGGTCTATTTAAGGCCGCTGATGGAGGTACCATATTTTTAGATGAGATAGGAGAGCTTCCTGCCGCCCTACAGGTGAAGATTCTAAGGGTAGTAGAGGATAAAAGCTTTAAGCCTATTGGGGATACAAAAGATATAAAAGTAGACATAAGGGTTATCTCAGCTACAAATAAGGAATTAGAAAAGGAGGTAATTGAGGGGGGGTTTAGAGAAGACCTCTATTATAGACTAAATGTCATTCCCATAAGGATCCCACCTCTAAGGGAAAGAAAAGAAGATGTTCCTGTTCTTGTAAATTACTTCCTCAAAAAGTATTCTCAAGAATTTGGCAAAGACATAAGAAAGATCTCTTCTTCTGCCTTAGAACTTCTTACCTCTTATGACTTTCCAGGCAATGTGAGGGAATTAGAAAATATTATTGAAAGGTGCATTGCCTTAGAAACAAGTAATATCATCCTGCCTGAGAGCTTAGTGCTTTCTGATTTTAAAAAGGGGGGATTAAAAGTAGAGGATATTTTGCCCGAAGGTCTGGATTTACAAAAAAGGGTAGAAGAATTGGAAAAAAACTTTTTAATCAAGGCATTGGAAGAGGCAAGGGGGGTAAAAAGGAGGGCGGCAGAACTGCTTAATTTAAGCTTCAGGTCCTTTAGATACAAACTTAAAAAATACAAGATAGATAAATCCAAATGATTTATGTAATCGTTCACCGCAGAGTGCACAGAGGACGCAGAGAAAAATAAGAATTTTAAAAAAGCTTTGCTTTTATGCTCTGTGATCTCTGCGTTCTCTGCGGTAAATAGAAAAATGATGAACGGTTCAAATTTATAATGAGAATGAAAACTGACCTGGATTTAATTCATAAGCTAAAGCTTCTCATTATTACTAGGTTATGCTTGGCAAGTTTTATCTTAGGTAGCATCCTATTTTTTTATTTTAGGAAAAGCTGGCCCTATTCTATTACTTATCTGCTTATTTGGGCTGGCAGTGTTTATTGTTTAACTTTCATCTATGCTATCTTTCTAAAGGCCACTAAAAGATTGAAGGCCTTTGCTTATGTCCAGATTATCCTTGACCTAGTGTTTATTACTGCCTTGATTTATATCACTGGCGAAAAAGACAGTATATTCGCATTCCTCTATCAACCCTCTATTATGTCTGCATGCATTATCCTTTACAAAAGAGGTGGTATTTTAGTGGCCTCTTTAAGTTGCATTTTCTATGGCAGCCTTTTAGACCTGGAATACTATGGTATTATCCCGACCCTATCACCTCAAGAATATGGGCCAGGTATCCTTTACCACCTTATAATAAATTTTTCTGCCTTTTATCTTATTGCCCTACTTACCACATTCTTGACAGAACAGATTAAAATATCAAAGGCAAAATTACATCAGTTAGAGGCATTACATGAACATATTGTTAGAAGTTTAAATGCCGGTCTGCTTACAGTGGATAGAGGAGAAACAATCACATCCTTTAACAGGACTGCGGAATTGATTACAGGCCTAAACTCAAAAGACACTTTAGGAGAGAAATTAAAAGGTATCTTCCCACAATTGAACATAAATGAGAGAATAAGTGGAGAGATAGATTTCTTAAGGCCAGATAAGGGACTTATTTCACTTGGCTACAGTGCTTCTTCCTTAAGAGATGAAAAGGGTAATGATTTGGGTAAGGTCATTATATTTAGGGATCTGACAGAGGCAAAAAGGATGAGGGCGCTTTCCATCATAGGTAGATTTGCTGCTAGCATTGCCCATGAGATTAGAAATCCCCTAACAGCTATAAGTGGTTGTGTTCAAGTTTTAAATCAAGAGCTTAAGCTAAAGGGTGAAAATAAAAAAATCTTCAACATCATCTTAAATGAAATAAAGAGGCTTAATCTTTTAACCATAGAGTTTTTAAACTTTGCAAGATTTTCTGAAGACAAAAAGAAAAAGGTAGATATAAAGAAAATTCTTGATGAAACATTAAAACTTATTGTCAAAAGCGAAACATTCAGGAAAAACATAAAAATAGAAAAAAGGTTTTTAAGTGGTATATATGTTGAATCAGACCCTGAAAGACTAAGACAAATTTTTTGGAATCTTTTTCTAAATGCAATTGAGGCCATGCCAAATGGAGGGAAACTGGGTATTTCTATGGATTTACCCTTAAAAGGTTTTATTAATATAAGCGTTAAGGATACTGGGATAGGCATTGAGGAAGAGTATGTGGACAGAATATTTGAACCATTTTTCTCTACCAAGGAAAATGGAACAGGCCTGGGGCTTTCCATTGTGCAAAGGACAATAGAGGAATTGGAGGGAAGGATTGAATTAAAGACCAAGATAGAGGAAGGAACAGAGTTTAAGATTACATTGCCTGTTGCTAGATAGTTATTAGTGGTTAGTTGTTGGTTATGTAATCGTTCACCGCAGAGTGCACAGAGAACGCAGAGAAAAATAAGAATTTTAAAAAAGCTTTGCTTTTATGCTCTGTGATCTCTGCGTTCTCTGCGGTAAATAGAAAAATGATGAACGGTTACAAAAACAGTATGTTGGTGAGGGAGTTTGATCGGTACGTTTTGGAGCATCCAGAATTTGCTGAGAAGATACCAAACAATGCCTTAATAATCATGCAAATGGATGGCGATGAAGAATTCAATCAGTGGGCAAAAGAAGCTGCATTGAAGGTCGCAGAAAAAAGGGCAGCCTATAATTTACATAATTATTACAGAATTAAAACCAGTCCGCTCAAGAATTGAGAAGCTAAGACTTGAAGTGGCTGTATGAAAAAAATTGTCACTTAGTTGACAAAAATTGTCACCAAATAGTAACTAATTGTAGCGAAAAGCCAACCGTCTTACCGGGTATTAATTCCCTTATGTTAGTGCAAAGTCAAGGTTTTCCAATAACTAACAACTAAAAGCCAACAACTGTTATGGCTTGGCATTAATTTTGCAGCAAACATTAAAACTAGGAAAGCTAACAACTAAAAGCCAACAACTGTTGAAAAGAAAGGGGGTGATTAAGAAAGTAGGGAGTGAGCAGTAAGGAGTAAAGAAGAAAGGAGGGATAAGCAATGTTTATTAAATGGCAGGCTTTGAGGAAAAATAGTAAAGGTTTTACGCTGATAGAGCTTATGATTGTTGTTGCTATTATTGCAATTCTTGCGGCAATTGCCATCCCGCAGTATAAGAAATTCCAATTAAAGGCGAAGACATCAGAGGCAAAGGCAAATCTGGGGGCTATAAGGACTGCGGAAGAGGCCTATTCTGCAGAAACCGACAACTATGTTTTTTGTGGCTGGACCCCTAGCAATGCACCCACATCTGGTGGACAGGCTTGGGTCGGTGGTGCAGGACATCAGGGATTTATAAGCATTGGCTTTCAACCTGCCGGGACGCCAAGGTATGTCTATTGCGTGGGAGATGCAGCGAACACTGCAGGTGCCGATGCTGGAACAAATGCGGCTAACGATGGAAATGCTGATATTCGCATGACTGCTAAGGGTGACCTCGATGGAGATGGCGCAAATCAGTGGTTTTCTTCTACTGATGAAGACCCTACAATAACTGCAGATTATTCCGCGGATGATTTCTAATAGAAAAGAGGGCAAAAAATTTTAACCCTCCATAGTTTTAAAAAAAGGCCGGGAATTCCCGGCCTTTTTTGTAAATACGTGGGTAGAAAGGGCTTTACTTTAATTGAATTAATGATTGTGGTAGCCATTATTGCTATTTTAGCAGCCATTGCCATTCCGCAGTATAAGAAGTTTCAGCTTAAGGCAAAGACATCAGAGGCAAAGGCAAATCTTGGTTCAATCAGGAGTTGCGAAGAGGCCTATTCTGCAGAAACCGACAACTATGTTTTTTGTGGTTGGACCCCTAGTAATGCACCCACAGCTGCTGGACAGGCTTGGGTCACTACTTCAGGACACGAAGGATTTGTAAGCATCGGTTTTGCCCCTGCCGGGACGTCAAGGTATTGCTATTGCGTGGGAGGCTCGGTGAACACAGCCGGTACCGATGCCGCTACAAATGCTTTTAACGAGGGGAATGTCGATATTTATATGACTGCTAAAGGTGACCTAGATGGAGATGGGAGTAATCAGTGGTTTTACGCTACTGATGAAGACCTTAAGGTAATGGCAGATTATTCCCAGGATGATTTCTAATAGAAAAAAGGGCAAAAAATTTTACCCTCCATAGTTTTAAAAAAGGCCGAGAATTCCCGGCCTTTTTTATTATGATGAATATAATATTTTGCAAAAATAACCCCCACTATGTCATTGCGAGGAGCGTAAGCGACGAAGCAATCTCTAATAACAGCCTATGTAGCATCAAGACTAGATTGCTTCGCTTCGCTCGCAATGACAAGAGAGTTCAGGACTTGACAAAGTTGAAAGTTTTGGTATTATTTTGTCATACCATACACCTTCGGGAGGTAAAATTTATGAAAAGAAGACGTATAGGTATTACTATTTCCCTCTCTCCAGAAGTAGCAGAGGAATATGAGAAACTTGCCAGGAAGGAGGCCAAAAATAAGAGTCAGCTCTTTCGTGAGATGTTTCAACTTTACAAAAAGTTTGTTTTAGAACAGGAATTTTTTGAACTTCAGAGATATGGAGCCACTCTAGCCAGAGAAAAAGGGATTTTAACAGAAGAAGATGTGGAAAGGCTAGTCTTTGAGGATCGCTAATTTTGAAAGTGGTATTTGATACCAACATCTTTATTTCCGCCTTTGTGATTCCAGGAGGTAAAGCCGAAAAGGCTTATAGTTATGCTATAAAAGGAAACTTTACCCTTTATACCTCGGTATTTATACTTACTGAGACAGCACGAAAACTCAGAGAAAAATTTGGCTGGGAGGAGCAAAGAATTATCCGCTTACTTAAGTCAATTAGCAGAGCGGCAACGGTTATAAAAACCCAGCCCTTCCTCCATTTGCTTACTGATGAGCCCGACAATCGAATACTTGAATGTGCCTTAGATGTTAAAGCCAACTTCATTGTAACTGGTGACAGACACCTTCTTGCTTTGAAGAATTACAAAGGTATTAACATTGTAAAGCTTGCAGATTTTCTCAGCCTAATAGAGAAGTAGGGAACTTTAAAACATGTCTGATTCAAAGTTTTCTTATCGATATATTTTGCTATTTTGCCTATTTATCTTGATTTTTTCTCTTTTTTCCTTACAAAAAATCCGCTGCTATGATGTCTGGTGGCATCTGGCTGCTGGAAAGTGGATTTGGCAACATAACCAAATTCCTTTTAAAGATATCTTTTCCTACACCCAGTATGGCCAACCCTGGACAGATTTTACCTGGGGATTTCAGGCCCTTGTTTATCCCATCTATAAGGTAGGTGGTTTTACAGGCATTATCTTTTTTAAGGCCACCATCCTAGCCCTTGCCTTTTACTTTCTTTATAAGACATTAAAACTTGTTGGGGGGGATGACCTCCTTATCTGCCTTTTACTCTTCTTTGTTCTTTTTGCAAGCTACCCCCGTTTTATGGTCAGACCCCATATTTTTAGCTTTCTATTTGTTAGCCTGTTTTTGTATTTGCTCACGCTCTACCTTCGGAGTTTAAACACCAAATATCTCTTAATGCTATTTTTTATCTATCCTTTTTGGGTAAACCTACATGGCAGCTTTATCCTGGGAATATTTTTGGTAGGGGCATATTTATCAGGTGAACTATTTTTAAGATACAAAGAGCAAATAAAAGGTGCCATCAAGGCACCCAGTGTGAAGGCATTATTTCTTTTATTTTGTGGTCTAGTCTTTGCCAGTCTATTTAATCCCTATGGTATTAAATTATTTAAATTTGTTATCCTTTCCCATATAGGCAGTGGGCTTGAGGCCACAAGGCATATTGCTGAGTGGAAAAGGCTACCACTTAGGGAAATCTTTATGTTTAGCCTTCATCGAAGTATATTTTTTAAGCTCATCTTCTGGAGTAGCATTCTAGTATTCATCTTCCATCTACATAGGTTTTTTCGAACTAACCCAATAAACTCAATGAACTCAACAAACCCAATTAACCCCATAATCTTTCGCGATATTCTAATATTTTTATTTTTTTCTTATTTGACTTTTAAACATGCTCGCTTTATGGGGATTTTTGCCTTTGCTTTGGCACCAGTAATAGCTTATTGGAGTAAAGGTATATTTAAAGCAAGGGCCTCTAAGATAATCTTAAGTGGTCTTTTATTATTTACTGTATTTTTTATGGTCAAACAAATATATCTAAATCCTTATTTTAAAAAAGATTTAGGCTTTGGCATTGCCAGAGGTGTTTATCCGGAAGAGACTGCAAACTTTCTAAAAGGACATAAGATTAATGGCTCTTTATTTAATACCTATAGCTTTGGCGGATACCTTATCTGGCACCTTTACCCAAAATATCCTGTCTTTATAGATGGACGCACGCCCACTATTTATCCTCCAGAGTTTTACTGGCAATATCGAGTAGCTGAGGGAGGGGGCCTTCAGGCATTTAAAAAGATTGAAAAGCAATATGGGATTAGCATTGTTCTTACTAGAAAGAAAAACTTAGCTAAGGCCTTAAAAAATGATGATGATTGGTGCTTGGTAGGATTTGATGACCGTTCGTATTTATTTGTTAAAAAAAAGGTCTTACCTGAAAGTATCCAGGTATTTAAACATTTTGACCCTACTGCAGAGATCACAAAGTTAGTTTCCGATTATAAGGGGAAAAAACAGCTTGATTTATTAAAAGAAGAGCTAGAATATGCAAAGACCACATTTAAAAATACAGTGCTCATTTATAACAATTTGGGTACTCTCTACGCCGAAGGAGAGGGAAACTACAAACAGGCTATTGATCGTTTTAAAAAAGCGCTTTTACTTAATCCCTATGACCCAAGTAATTATTACAATTTAGGTTTAGCCTTCAAAAAACAAAAAACATACCACCTAGCTATTGAGAACCTTAAAAAGGCGCTAAAACTAGATAAAAATTATCAAAAGGCACATTATCATCTGGGCTTAATTTACTATGAAAAGAGAGATTATGAAAAAAGTATCAAGTACTTAAAAAGATACTGTTACTTAACAAGCGATTATGCCCTACCAAGTGCCTATGAGTATTTAGGCCTGGCATATTATCACACACTACACTTAGAAAATGCTATAAAATACTTTAAACGTGCATTACTTCTTTCAAAAAATAAAGAAGAGAAGAAAAATTATTACAATTTGGGAAATGCCTATTTTGGTCTGGAAAGGTATGAAAAGGCTATACAGTGCTATGAGGAGGTGTTAAAGATTGACCCAAATTTTGAAAAAGCCAGATATAACTTGCAGAAGGCAAGGGAAAAGGTAAGAAAAAATAAAAATTAACTATAAAACCAAAGGGGATTAAGCACCTTGGAGTTAGGGGACAAAAACATAATTTAAGCCACAGATTTGCACAGATAAATGTAATTGTTCACCGCAGAGTGCGCAGAAGACGCAGAGAAAATAAGAATTTTAAAAATGCTTTGCTTTTGTGCTCTGTGATCTCTGCGTTCTCTGTGGTAAATAGAAAAACGATAAACAGTTACAGATAGACACAGATTGTTAGGATGTGGCAAATTTTTATACTTTCCTGTACATGAACAAAAACATAAGTGAACACTATATTCTTTTGTTTTTGGCCATTTTAACATCTGTTGTCTTTTATCC
>Ga0111222_1094_pt1 | contig 12588 bp, 15 predicted proteins | sample DeeMarSWOR152_54_FD_80386 | JGI IMG/M metagenome (GOLD analysis project Ga0111222, IMG submission 80386) | Syntrophobacter sp. DG_60 | reverse complement strand
CGTCTGCGGACTTAGAGCTGTTGATGATGAGTATGCTCAAGTTCCCTATGTACTGGCAGATGCTCTGGGTTTACCCCTTCTTCCCACAACTACCAAGGTAGATATTTCTGGAGATAAGGTAATTATTACTAGGCCGATCGAGGGCGCTGTTTTAACCTTAGAGGCACCAGTACCTTTGGTCATTACTACCCAGAGGGGTCTTAATGAACCTAGAATGGCCTCACTGCTTGGAATAATAAAGGCCAAAAAGAAATCCATTGACATAAAAAAGCTTGCAGACTTGGGAATTGATCCTGGGAGTGTAGGGGCAGCAAGTTCTAAAATTGAGGTGCTCAATATGAGCTTACCTCCAAGAAGAAAGGCAGGGCAGATCATAGAAGGGGCTAATATTCAGGAAAAAATTGCCAAATTGACTCAGCTAATGAAAGACGAGGCAAAAGTCCTTTAATTTCAAGTATGGAGGAGAAAGAGATGGCTAGAGATGTATGGATTATCGCTGAACAAATAGGAGGCCAGATAAGAAAGGTAACTTATGAGCTAATAGGTGAAGGAAAAAGGCTGGCCGGGGAGCTTTCCGAAAAGGTGTGTGCCGTTCTATTGGGCTATAAGGTGAGGGGTTTAGCAAACAGCATGGCCCACTATGGAGCAGATAAGGTATTTGTGGCCGATGAGCCTAATCTGGAGAAATATACTGCTGATGCCTATGTACCTATTATTGTAGATCTGGTTAAGGTCCATGAGCCATCAATCTTGCTTATGGGCTCCACTTTTCAAGGTAAAGATCTTGGTGCCTGGTTAGCAGCTAAACTAAAAACAGGCTTAGCTACTGATTGTGTAGAATTTAGGATAGAGGATAATAATTTGTTAGTGAAGCGACCGGTCTATGGAGGTAAGGCATTCTTAGAAGTGGTTTGTAAAAAAACCAGACCTCAGATGGCCCTTGTCAGATCAGGGGTATTTAAGGTACCACCACCTGATGAATCAAAGACTGCAGAGGTGTTTAATGTTGATGTGGAGCTAGACCCTTCTAGCTTAAAGACCAAGGTTTTAGACGTAAGCCTTACAGGAAAGATGGATGTGACAGAAGCGGATATCCTTGTTTCTGGTGGAATGGGAATGGGGTCACCTCGTGTGGCGGGATTTTCGAAAGATAAGCCTGCGGAAAACTTTTATATTTTAGAGAACTTGGCTGAGCTTTTAGGTGGGACTACAAGCTGTTCAAGATTGGTAGCGGATGCAGGGTGGAGACCGGGTGCAGAACATGTAGGGCTTACAGGTAAACAGGTTGCCCCTACCCTCTATATAGCCTGTGGGCTCTCTGGTGCTATCCAGCATCTAGCAGGTATAGTCGCTGCCAGGTATGTGGTTGCTATTAATATTGACCCAGAGGCGCCTATTTTTAAAAGGGCAAATTGGGGGATTGTAGGCGATCTGTTTGAGGTTGTTCCTACCTTAATTGAGGAAATAAAAAAGGTTAAAGGCTAAAAAGAACCACAGATTTACACATATTATCAGGATTTTAAACCTGTTCCTGACAGGTTCAGGAATAAATATTAAAATATTTTCTGCGGTATCTGCGAAAATCTGTGGCGAATTTTATAATTTCCTTTACATGAACATATGAAAATTCTGAAAGTAGGCCACTTTCCAGGAAATATTATATTTATTACGTGCTTGCTGATCTCCTTTGGGATATTTGCCTATCTGTGCTTCAACCTGGTCAAAATTCTTCTCTTAGCCAAACCAGAAGAAACTAACAGGTTTGACCAGATTGGGAAGCGTATCTGGGGGGTCATTTACTATGTACTGGGTCAGGCCCGGGTGGTAAGAGAGCCTGCAGGTGTGGGACATTTTTTCATATTTTGGTGTTTTATATTCTTAAGCATTGGCTATCTTGAGGAATTTGGTAGAGGCATCTACCACGGATTCTCTTATGAGGCAATGCTTGCTTCCATTATTGGCAAGACCATGGCTGAGCAGGCATATGGCTCTTTCATCTTCATACAGGACGTGTTATGTGCTGTGGTTTTTGTCATCCTGTGCATCTCGCTGCATCGCAGATACATCCTGAAACCGCTCAGGCTCAAGACAGACGACCCACATGCCATAGTGGATGCAACCATCATAATTGGATTAATTATGGCATTACTTGCACTGAAGCTATCTCTGCATGGCATCGAGGTGGTGAAAAAGCCATTTGCTCCAGAATGGATGCCTTTTGGCAGCTTGTTTGCAAAAATATTTGATGGACTTTCTGAAAGTGGCTTAGAGAATATATATACTATCCTGTGGTGGGTCCATATCCTTATTATCCTATACTTCCTCACGTTTTGTTATCCTTTTTTTCATACCAAAGTCGGTCATTTGTTGGGTGCTATACCTAATGTGTTTATGTGCTCCTTTCGTTCTACAGGGTATCTCCCAAAGTTAAATCTGAAGGATGAAACTGCTGAGTTTTTTGGTGTCAACAAGATGGAGGACTTTACCTGGAAGCAGCTTATGGATAGCTATGCCTGTACAGAATGTGGAAGGTGCCAGGTCAACTGCCCTGCCTTTATGACCGATAAGCCACTAAGTCCTTATGGCATAATTCACCACTTAAAGCTTCATATATTGGCCAAAGGGAGGCTGATGCTAAAGAAAAAGGCAGGTAAAGAAGTGGAGGATCCCGAAGGGCTCTTACAGAAACCCCTGGTTCCTGATGTCATTGAAGAAGAGGCGGTAATGGCTTGTACTACCTGTGGGGCATGCATGGAGGAATGTCCTGTATTTAATGAACACATTCCTAAGATAGTAGACATGAGGCGCTATCTTGTCCTGACAGAGGCAAAGATACCTCCCAAAGGACCTCTAGTCTTTAAGAATATGCAGAACCAAAGTAACCCATGGGGTATAGGTGCACACATGAGGGGAGATTGGGCCAAAGAATCAGGTGTCCAGACCATAGCCGAAAACCCTGATGTAGAATACCTCTATTTTGTGGGCTGTGCTGGATCATTTGATGAGAGGAATAAGAAGATTGCTATGGCGGTGGCCAAGATACTTAAGGCAGCAGGCATTAGTTTTGCCATCTTAGGAGCTGAGGAGGGCTGCTGTGGGGATTCTGCCCGTAGGTTAGGAAACGAATATCTCTTTCAGATGCTGGCAGCAGCAAACATAGAGGTTATGAATAACTACAAGGTGAAAAAGATCATTACATCATGTCCACATGGTCTCAATTGTCTGAAAAACGATTATCCCCAGTTTGGAGGGAATTATGAGGTCTACCATCACGCAGAAATCATCTTTAAACTCATAAAGGAGGGGAGAATCGAGCTGACCAAGGAAGTCAAGGGATTTAAGCAGGTTACATATCATGACCCGTGCTACTTAGGAAGACACAATAAAGTTTACTTTCCACCCCGTTATATTTTGGATCATATTCCTGGCATTGTGAGAAAAGAGATGACCAGAAATTTTAGAAAGAGTTTCTGCTGTGGAGGCGGTGGCGGCAGAATATGGCTAGAGGAGTACATCGGTAAAAAAATCAATGTGGAGCGAACAGAACAGGCCCTAGAGACAAAACCGGAACGTATTGCTATTGCCTGCCCCTTTTGCCTCATAATGTTTGATGAAGGGCTTAGGGTCAAAGGAGCCCAAGAATACTGTAAGGTCTTGGATATAGCAGAAATGGTGACTGCTTCTATGAAGGTATAAAGAAATTAAATTCTAAATCCTAAGCACCAAATCCAATTTATCCAATCAAATTCCGTTCTTTTAAGCTAAAAGTACAGCTAGGATGCCTGTAAAAAATATGCCATCAAAGGTGCCTGCCCCACCAATAGATGCCACAGGTGCCTGCAATCCTTCAATTTTGCCTAAATTTATTAGATCAGCCCCGATTAATGTACCTAAAGTGCCAGAAATATAAGCCATGGCAGGGGCATGGGATGTCAAAACAAGAGAGATTAAGGCAGCAGTAATAGGGGGGGAGCAAAAAGGGGCACAGTAATTCCCACCCCAGGCACAGGGCGAGCAAATCTATAGGTTACAAAGGCCACCACAGCTACGGCCATAGCAGTTCTAAAATACTGACCAAAATGGGTAATAAGATAAATAGAGATTAATGCAGGTATCACAGCACCCCCTAGATTAACAGCTACCACAGTATACCTTTTCCTATAAACAGGTATCCTGAATCTTAGCCCCCAAAAGCCAACTATTTCTCCCTCTATCAATCTAGTAGTGGTAATCTTCTTTATGGGGATGTTAATAAAGCTACCTACAAGGCAAAGTAGTAATAAACTCATCATATAACCAGGAGGAATACCAATCTTCTGAAAGGCATATCCTATTATCCCTAGATGGATAAATCCGAACAGAAATAGCCAGATAAAAAAGAAGCACAGGATAAAAAGCAAAATAAGAGGTGGGAAAAACATTTAGGTCACCCCCTTAAGCCACTTTATATAGGCCTCAGAGGTAGAGGTTATAGGAAAGGCTGCTATTTCTGGCACTTCGTAGCTATGCAGTTTGATTACCTCAGCCCTTATGTCTTCAAATCTCTCCTTTCTAGTTTTTATAAGCAAAAGCCACTCTGGCTGGTCATAGACCTTTTGTTTCCAATAATAGATAGAACGGACCCTAGAAATATTTACTGCCCCTGCCAAGTGTTTTTTTACTAAGGCATTTGCAATATTCAAAGCCTCTTCCTCTGAGCTAGCCAATACCGATATTATTATGGCATCCATAAATGATCCTCGATGCTCGATTCTCGATTTGACAAGCCCTGTTAAGTAAATTCTCGCTAACAGGGCGAGCATCGAGCATCCTGTATCGAGCATCCTGTATCTTACACCAGGATTATCTTGTCATGTGATGAAACATCCACCAAAAACCTAAAAAATATATAGAAATCATAATAAAACCATCTGGACTTAAGCGGCTTACTCTTTTGTTTGTCCTGTAAGAAATCCCCAATATAGCCAGAATAGTAAACAAAATGCCTTCAAAAACAATTAAAAGCTGATATGGGCTTATTTTAACAAAGATAGAACCAGGATACAATAAATCTATAGGAAAAATAATAGCTAAATTAAAAATATTGCTACCAAACACATTGCCAATGGCCATTGCGGGGCTGCCTATTTTAAAGGCACTTAGACAAACTGTCAGTTCAGGTAGGGATGTGGCCACAGCCAGAAAGAGACTTCCTACAAAACTACTTTCCCAATGCATGGCAATTGCAATCTCTTTACAGGCAAAAGAGGCCTGATATCCTGCAACCATGATCAATAATGCAGCTACCAGGCATCGGATATAAATACTATTTATATGTAGATTTTTCTCAATTAGGGCATGAGAATTTGCTGGCAATTTATCCCTATCTATTTTATAGAGCCACCTCATACCAAATAAATAGAGTAATAACAATAGCCAAGATAGATAAGAGATCCCCAATATACTAAATTTAGACCTCTGAAAGATAGCAAAACCCACCAAGGCAGTCATCAATATGCCCAAAAGGGCGGCTTGAAATTTCCCTTTCTCCCCCTTATCAAAAAACGTTCTACCTGACCAAATAAATAAAATAGCAATAATCGTCATATTAAAAATATTGCTGCCCAAGACATTGCTTAAGGCCAAATCGGGGTCTCTAAGTAAAAAAATTGAACTTAAACTAGTGACCAATTCAGGGAATGAGGTAATGGCCCCTAAGGCAATAACCCCTAAATATCCTTCACCAATACCCGTGTGGGCTGAGATGATACGTACATATTTAGGTAGGCGCTTACCAGCAAAAAATATTACCAAACTAGAGAGTATGAATCTAATCCACATTAAATTAGGATATGCTTAAAAGGAATTCAATAATGGTCCTTAGGGGAACACCTGTTGCACCTTCAGCATAGTATTTCCAGGACTTCTCTAAAAAGGCAGGACCAGCAATATCAAGATGTGCCCAGGATTTAACATCTTTATTGACGAATTCTTTAAGGAAGAGTCCTGCTGTAATAGCCCCACCATATCTTGAACCTATATTTCATCAAGGGGAAGCCGCCATATCTTCTCACCAGTTCTAATAGATACATTAAGTAAATCCCTTGCTAGATTGTCATCATTACAAAAGAGCCCTGTAGTGTAATTTCCCAATGCTACAACGCATGCACCAGTAAGGGTAGCCATATCTATCATAATATTTGGCTTTAGTTTTGAGCCATAAATAAGGGCATCTGCCAGAATAAGCCTTCCTTCAGCATCTGTACTGTGGATTTCCACACTCTTTCCATTGGCAAAAGTAATTATGTCATCAGGTCTAAAGGCCTCACCACCTGGCATGTTTTCAGCAGTGGGGATAAGCCCATGTACTTCTACATCTGGCTTAAGTTCCCCTATGGCCTTCATAATTCCTAAAACTGCACATGCACCCGATTTATCACACTTCATAGTCTTCATAGACCTTTGTGTTTTTATATTAAGGCCTCCGCTATCAAATGTAATGCCCTTTCCTATAATGACCAATCTCTTCTTTATCCTTTCTGGTTTATAACCGATGTGTATAAACTTTGGTGGATTCTTACTGCCTTGCCCCACAGCCAATATGCCATTCATCTTGTTTTTTCTGAGTTCTTTTAAGCCATAAACAGTACACTCAAATCCATATTTTCTGGAAATCTCCTTTGCTATCCTTGCCAACTCATTTGGGGTAATGGCATTTCCTGGTTCATTGACAATGTCTCTGGTAAAATTGGTGGCTTCTCCTAATATTTTGCCCAGACTAAGTTGCTTTTCCGTAGATTTATCAGCCAAGATAGAGGCTGATTTTATATGGACTTTTTCCTTATCCTTTTTATATTTTCTAAATTCATAACTGCTAAGCAATATCCCTTCAGCCAATGCCTTTACACCTTTCTCCTTTAAAACATCCTCCCCCAACGCCTCAAAACAGATATCTTTTGCCTTTATCTCCTTTACCTTCTTAAGGGATGAAGAAGCGGCTTTTCTCACAGCGTCTTCATCTAATTTCCCCTTTTTACCAAGACCTACCAGGATGACATTTTTAACCTTTAATGTCTTCCCATGGCTAGGAATATAAATAGTATCAGAAAGCTTTGCCTTAAATGCCAAATCTCTTGCCAAGGCACTTAATAGTCTTCCCATCTGTTTATCTACGGCCTTGGCCATATCAGTAAATCCATGTTCATAGGCGCCCACCACTAAGGCGTCCCCTTTCAATTTAGAGATATCCCTTTCAATGAGTCTAAGTTCCATTTAAATAAACATAGCAAAAACTTGCACAAAAGTCTAGAAGTGGTTTTGGGTATTTTTTTCTTATAAGCTGCTAAGATTTAAGCCCTTTTGGCTAGGCTTCGTCTGCCCAAAAGTAGGTAGAATATGCCTCCAATGCAGGGAATAAGCACCACAAGAGCAAACCAGAAAAACTTAAGATAGATGGCAGAGGTCTCCCTTTTTGCTACATCGATAATTGCCCAAAAAGTGGGAACCATGGGCAAAAATAAAATAATTATCAATAAGGCCCATTGACTCGAACTTAAAGAATGCATATCCTGATTTTATTTTACTACCTTATTAAATGCAAGCCACAATTAATTTAAAATTAGAACTACTGGAGGCTGTTTATAAATTTTATGATGAATATGCAAAAAAATATTTTTCTGTTTGTATGCCTGGATGTTGTAAATGTTGCACCACTAGTATACTTGTTACAACCTTGGAGTGTTTTTATATTATTTGTTATTTAAAGTCTCAAGGTAAGGAAAGTTTGCTTGAAAGGTTTAATGGCCTATTTGAGAAAAATTACCTTAGACCCACTATAACAACAAACGAAAGGGCATATAAATGTTTAAATAGAATTATGCCCCAGGAAGGAGAGGAAGAACATTGGGTAAGTTCCTGTCCATTTTTGCATAAAAGTAAGTGCCTGATTTATGAGGTAAGGCCATTTGGCTGCCGTAGCTTTTTTTCTGAGGTAAAGTGCGAGATTTCTTTACAGGCTGTGATTCGTCCAAAACTTTTAACAGTAAATATCCTGTTTCTTCAATTCATTGAGCATATCGACATAAAAGGGCTTTTTGGAAACATGATTGATATACTTTTATTTCTTTCCAGTAACAAAAAGTTTAAGCATTATGAACAATCTGAAGAGTTTTCACCTTCAAAGACATTGTTGCCTACTAGGCCTATCCCAGGATTTTTAATCCCCCCATCCCACGGGCAAGAAATAAATAATGTTTTAAATAGCCTATATAACACAAAAATCAATGATACGGATTTTAAAACAAAACTTTTGGAGCTTAAGCAGGCTTTTACTAAAGACTTGACAGATGCAAGCAGTTACGTAATGCTACACCTATGAAAATTCAAAGGGTGCTAATCGTCATCCAGAGTCTTATATTTATTTTATTTTTCCTCTCCTCATGTACCTCAACCCGATATATTACCCACACAAAAAGGAGTGGGGTTGAACAACTCCTTGTCACTAAGGCAATTGATAGGGCCGTGGCAAAAATTGATAATTTACATATTAGTGGTTCCAGGATTTTCTTTGAGATTGCCTCCTTGGCCCCAGAAGAAGAGGCCTATCTAAAGAAGGCCCTGACTCACTGGTTTTTGGAGAATGGAGCCATAATGGTTGATGACAGAAATGAGGCTGATCTTATTGCATCGGTACTTGTAAAATGTGTTAGTACAGATAGATTTGAGGCAGGATTTGGAATTCCTTCAATTCCCATTCCCTTGGCCGGAGTTGTAACCCCTAAGATTGATATTTTTGGTATAAAGCGACAAAAGGGGTATAGTGAGATGGAGATTGCTATTTACTCGTCAGGAACAGGAAAATTTAAACAAAAAACTGATTCCTTAATTGGGAAGGCACGTTTTGATACATATACCATCCTTCTTATCCCAGTCCCTAGTAACAACATCTATTGAATAAAGCTTGACTGGAGATGATTGAGACTAGTAGAGACTGATAGAGGCTGAAGAGGTTATCGGAGATAGTTTTGGATTTTGGACATTTGAAATTTGGATTTGTTCACCCCGTTGAGTATTTGCTAACAAGCAGCTTGCCTGCTTTTTTTTCCATTGTGAGTTTCTTTTGCAAATAGCATTGCTAGTTTGAAATTACTCAACGGGGTAAAGGATTTAGCACTTGGGATTTAGGATTTTAATTTCAAGATATGGGTCATAAATTACCTAAATATGTGCATAAGCTGGATAGTCCATTAAGAAAAAAATGGCAAGATGTGGATAAATTTATAATGGTACTCAAGCCATTTGAGGGAATGATCTATGTGGATATAGGGGTTGGTACAGGTTATTTTTCCATACCAGTAGCAGAAAGATTTAAAGGTACTAAGATAATAGGTTTAGATAAATCAAAGGAGATGCTGGATTATTTTTTGTCCAGGGTAAAAGAAAAGGGGTTAAATAAAATATTTGCTGCAGTTTGCCCAGAATCTTCTATCCCTATCTCTGATGATTATGCAGACAGAATAAATATAGCAAATGTGCTTCATGAATTGTCTGGACCTATAAGCCTTTTAAAAGAGGCAAAGAGGATATTAAAGGGAGGTGGACGTCTTATCCTTATCGACTGGAAGGCCATTGAGACAGAGAAAGGGCCGCCTTTGCATATAAGGATTGAAGAAGAAAAGGCAAAGCAACTTTTAAAAGAAGCGAGCTTTAGAATTATTAAATTACACAATATTTACCCATATCACTACGTTATTGAATCTAGTAAAGAATAAAGAATTAGTTTAATTAAAAGAAAGAGATTAATAGAGATTGTATTAGGAAAAGTATAAAAAATCTTTAAGGTAGCCTTATGTCCTATGAAAAACTAACAGACAAAGAATTTTTAGGTCTAATTTTTTCTAAAGGCGATACATTAGGAGAAGATTTTTTAAAAGAAGCAAAGAAAAGAAGAGATGCTATTCTTCCCCAGCTTAGAAATGTGGTTTTGGATGAAAGTAATTATCAAAAAGAAGATGAAGATTTCTGGGGAGTGATTCATGCAGTCCACCTATTGGGAATCCTTGAGGATGAGCAAGGGATAGAGGCACTTTTTAGTGCCCTTAAGTATTCAAGTAAGTACGACATTGATTGGATTTGGGAGGCCCTGCCTGAATGTTTTCTTAAAATTGGAGAAGCCTCATTGCCGAGATTGATAGAGTATTTAAAAAGTGATGAAGATGTTAGCAAAAAATTGACTATAATGGAGTCTATCTGGAATCTTTACTAGGAATTTCCAGAAGAACGCTCACATATTGAGCAATTTTTTCTAAAACTATTAAATGACGCATCTGTAGATACGGAAATGAAGGGCTATATTGTTGCAAATTTTGCTGAAATGGGAAGAAGCAACCTCAGACCCCTATTTGATAGGCTATTTGATAGGGGAGAGATAGATCTAGAAACCGTCACTCCTGATGATATTGAATACTTCTCAACCCAAAGTCCTAGAATACCTACTTTCATTGCTGGAATTGAGAAATTTTATAGCAAAGAGGCTATAAATAAAAGGAAAGAAAGATGGAAAAGAGAAGAAGAATTAGAGTTCCTTGATTTCTTGCTTGAAAATTACCATAGGATTGATAGAAATGAGCCCTGCCCGTGTGGGTCTGGGAAAAAGTTTAGAAAATGCCATCTACCTATCCTTGAGGCCAGAAAGAGAGAGATAGAAGCAATAGAAGCAAAGGAGGAAAGATCAGAACAATTGTTTGAGAATCGGCTAGCAATCTCCATGGAAAGAGAGGCAGAGATGAAAATAAGGCAAATCCTGGCGAGATACCACAAGACCCATTTATTTAAAGAAATAAAGGAAAATGTGATTAGGGCCATGAAAGCCCCAAATGAGGAATTTCTTGAAAAGGGTGTGTGGTATTATCTCCAACCAGTGCTGGACAAACTAGAATTCCCAAGTGAAAGAGAGGTCAAAGAATTTTTGGAGCATTTGAGAAACTACTGGAATGCTATTTCCTTGTTGTATAAAGGATTTGGAGACTATGGTCACTAAACTTCTAATCGTCAAACCAGGATTTCTTAATAAAAAAAACTGGATTGAAACAGAGAGCATGCATATGAAAATGAAAATCGATGAGGCAAAAGGCCTTTATTGAGGTTATTTGGGGATTATGATAAGATTTAACTGATGAAATGTAAGTCAAACAATAATCCATTGCCAAAGAATTATAGACATGAGGACACTAGGTGAAGGGAAATCCTCTAGTGAAGGTATTAATGAGGTGTAGAAATGACAAAAGAAGAGATTAAAAGAATCATAAGAGAGAATAAAGAAATTCTAGAAAAATACAAAGTAAAGTCTATCGCCCTTTTTGGCTCTTATGTAAGAAATGAGCAAAAAGAGGATAGTGATATTGATTTGCTTGTGGAGTTTGAAAAACCTACATACCATAATTTTATTAATTTGGTCTTCACTTTAGAAGATTTGTTTAAAAAAGAAGTAACAGTTGTAACTCCAAAAGGTATGAGTCCATATATTTTACCTTATGTACTAAAGGAGATAGAAGAAATTGAGAGACGATAAAGCTTTTATAAATCATATTCTTGATGAGGTAAACTTTCTTTTGAAGGAAACCAAAGGAGTGTTTAGGTGGATGTTATACTTACAGATCATGCGAGATTTGAGATTCAAAGGCGTGGAATTGAAGAAGCGGATATCGTTGCTGTGATAAATCGGCCTCAGCAACGCATCCCATCTTTGAAAGGGCGGACAATTTTACAGAGCAAATACTTCGATAAAACAGAGGGGAAAGAGATGCTTTTAAGAATTATTGGAAAGGAATCTCCAAAACAATTTATAGTGATTACAGCTTATAAAACATCAAAGGTCGAAAAATATTGGGTAAAGGAGGCTAAAAAGTGAAGGTTATATACGACTCCGAAACGGATACCCTGAGTCTTATCCTCCGGGATGAACCCGTAGTCGAAAGTGATGAGTTGCGCGAAGGTCTTATTGTAGATTATGGGTACGATGGCAGAATTGTGTCTATAGAGTTGTTGGATGCCTCAGAACATGTTTCTGAACCAAGAGGTGTCATTTATGAGCTCAAAGAGGTGAAGGCAGCAATTTAGGCTAAAGTAGCCTGAGGTTTACAGTGCCGTAGTGGAGCTAGAGGAAGAACAGATTAGTGAAGCACACTTAAAGAAATAGAAGAAATGAGATTTAAAAAGTATCTTGTTTTAAACAAAATATTTGCTTTCCCCCTTTTTGGAGCCAATGGCACATGAAACTAATTGAAAAAGAATTACTCGTATAGTGATAAACAAATGAAAAAATGGCACCACCCTGGAGGAAAATTAAGGGAGCTTGGAGCGGATGCCCTTTCAGATACTGAACTTTTAGCCATTCTCATTTCCACAGGCATCAAAGGAAAGTCGGCCGAAGAAATTGCGGAGGAAATCCTCGAAAGGCATCACAGCCTTTCAAATATGGCAAATCAACCTTTAGAAAGATTTTTAGAATTTAAGGGGCTTTCAGATGTTAAAATAATTCGAATTGCTGCTGCCTTTGAAATTGCCCGCCGTCTTGCCAAAAAGGCCTTAGGTCATGAGAAAGCAAAAGAC
>Ga0111222_1036_pt1 | contig 12965 bp, 11 predicted proteins | sample DeeMarSWOR152_54_FD_80386 | JGI IMG/M metagenome (GOLD analysis project Ga0111222, IMG submission 80386) | Syntrophobacter sp. DG_60 | reverse complement strand
TCGTTTTTCTATTTACCACAGAGAACGCAGAGATCACAGAGCACAAAAGCAAAGCATTTTTAAAATTCTTATTTTCTCTGCGTCCTCTGCGCACTCTGCGGTGAACAATTACAAAAAAAGAATGCTCCTATGCACCAAACTTTTTTAACTTTAAGGCATGGCCAAGCATTAAGCCCATGGCATCTGCTGAGAAAAAGCGCCCCAGGCCCCCTTTAGCACAGGTACGTTCTGAAAATACTGTTTGTTCATCCGGGATGATGGTATTTGAATAAAGTAGAAATGGATTTGGGTGCCAGCTATGTGTCTTTAATAGGCAAGGCGTAGAGTGGTCTCCAGTGATGACCAAAACATCAGGGGAAAGGGAAAAGATTTCCGGTAAAAATCCATCAAATTCCTCTATTACCGCCACTTTTTTCTCAAAATTCCCATCTTCTCCATAAGAATCGGTCTTTTTTATATGAAAATAGAAAAAATCATAATTTTTGTAATTTTTCTTTAGTGCCTGTACTTCATCTGATATGGACATCCCATCCACCTCTAATACCTTCATACCTACCAATTTTGCAAGTCCCTTATACATGGGGTAAGTGGCAATAGTCGCTGGATTTAGCTTAAAGAGCTCCTGCATAGAAGGTAAAGGGGGTAAACTAGAAAAGCCACGTAGAACTATAAAGTTTGCTCTATTTTCATCTTGTAGCAAGTCTTTTGCCAGGCTAATAATTTTTTTAGCAACCCTGGCTGTCTTCTTTGATTCAGGACCGGTTGCCTTAGGGGTAATAGGGGTCTTCCCTACTATTTGGGGATCGGTATCTGATACATCTGTCCCTAACCCTTTTCCCCTTAAACGCAAGGCAAAACGGTGTTCCATCCCAGGGGTAAATAAGATCTCTACTCCCTCTATTTGTTTCATATGTCCTTTTAACTTTGAGCACAGCCTTTTGTTTTCATCTGTAGAGATGCGGCCTGCTCTTCTATCAACTATTATTCCATCTTTCAAGGTACAAAAATTTCCCCGAATAGCTATATCCCCTCTTTTAATCCCCACCCCTAATCCAAGGTTTTCTAATATGCCTCGACCTATCTGGTATTTTAGTGGGTCATAGCCAAAGAGGGCTAAGTGGGCTGGCCCACTGCCTGGGGTGATACCAGGAAGGATAGGGTCAGTCTGGCCTAGCACAGATTTTTTTGCCAGTTCATCCAAATTTGGTATATTGGCCCATTCTAATGCAGTCTTACCCTCTCTAAATGGTATTCCCCCCATACCATCTAGGACAATAAGGATGATTTTTGATGCAGTCTTAACAGAAATTTCTTTAAACAGGCTTTCTCTTTCCATTCGCCAATTTTCATATAGCAGTCTCTTGCCCTTAATGCAAGTCCCAATGCTCATTGTCAAATAGTGCAACTATTCCACGATTTAACGAGTCAACGACTTAACCATTTAACGACGAAGTTCTGATTTAATTGTTGACATTTGATACGTTGTATGTTAAATGTGGACAGCGTAGTTTTATAGTTTCCATATTAAAAAAAGGGGGGAATATATGGGGATAGGCAGAAAGTTATATGAGGCACTTAGGGTGGCATCAATAGCGCATGCCAGGTGGGAAATTCAGATGTCTCAAAACATCCTCAGGAGTAAAAAGAGGCTTTTAATCTTGGGGGTAATGCTGCTTCCTATAATACTTGTCTCAATTGCATTTGCTGCAGACCTACCCATACTCTTAGGTGGGCATAAGGCATATTGTCCGGCATTTTACACACTTTTTGTCTTTCTTATATCAATCATTATAGGTCTGATTGCCGGCCTGATTACCGGGTGCATTGGGGCTGGTGGTGGGTTTATAATCACCCCAGCCTTAATGAGTGCTGGTATAAAGGGGATTCTTGCTGTAGGGACAGATCTTTTTCACATATTTGCCAAGGCCATTATGGGTACAGCCGTGCACAGAAAACTGGGCAATGTTTCTGTAGGGCTGGCAGTAGCATTTGTGCTGGGTTCTATCGTAGGGGTATCTATCGGAGGCCTTATAAATAGGGCCCTTTATGCCATTAGTCCAGTGCTTAGTGATGCATTTATAAGCATAGTATATGCAATAATATTGGGTTTTTTGGGCTTCTACACCATGCGGGATTTCCTCAGGTTAAGGAAGGCAGGAGTGGAAGTATCTGCCCATGATGGTGGTGAAAAAGAGAAGGCACCTTCAGGGGCTACTGCTACCACAGAACTGGCTATGAAGTTACAATCAGTAAATATCCCCCCTAAGATAGCATTTGATTTTGATTTAGTACCAGGTGGAAGAAGCATATCGGCAGTGTTTGTGGCCGCCTGTGGATGGGTGGTAGGTTTTGTAGCGGCAATAATGGGTGTTGGAGGTGGATTCATAACATTTCCTATGTTTATTTATATACTTGGTGTATCCTCATTTACTGCTGTAGGGACTGACATACTTCAGATAATCTTTACTGCAGGCTATGCATCCATTTCCCAGTATGCCATCTATGGTTTCATATTCTACACCCTGGCTACTGGTATGCTTTTGGGTTCACTTATAGGCATCCAGGTGGGGGCACTTACCACAAAGGTTGTACCGGGGATGTACCTTAGGGGATTTTATGCCACTGCTATCATTGCAGGTTTTATAAACAGGTCCTTTGCCCTGCCATCAAAGCTAAGGGACCTTGAAGTTATTAAGATATCAGAATCTGCGGTAAATTTCTTAGATAAAATAGGCATTATAGTATTTTTTGCCATTGTGGGCGCATTTGCACTGTGGGTAGCTAGCAAATTCTTTGGTAATCTAAAGACCCTAAAGGAGGGATAAAAAAGAGATGATAGAGCACAAAAAGGAGTTTAGTATAGGGCTAATCCTTACCATATCATTTTTTGTAGTACTTTTCATCATATACTCACCAGTATTTCCTGGTAAAAGGAATGGATTGGAGTATGCTGATATGATCTTTAATAGAATGGCCAAGGGCTCAACATACTATATCCCAGCTATTATGGAAAAGAATGAAAAATTTATAGGAAAAGAGATTGATGTAAGTATCACTATGAAAGGTGCTGAAGAGGTTGAAAAGGTAAGCAGGCTTTATTTAAAGGCCGGCGCAACTATTGCTATTGAAGAAAATAACATAAAGATAGCCGGTGACCTGGGCACTATGCTTAAAAGCGCACTTGCTGACTCTGATGCCATGTTTAAGAATAAAGGTGATGAGGTGTCTGAAAGGTATGGATATGATGAGAAGGAGGCTATGTACTACTGGTGGCTCTCATTTCATGCCATGGATAAAGCACTTAAGAAACAAAAGAAATTCGCAGAAGCAGCCTTTATCTTAGATGTGCTAAGCAAGGCCGTTGAACCAGGGTATAACTTCTATGGGATAAAGGGAGAGAGTGCTAGAGAACATGCAGGCATTTTGACAGGTTCCCTGGTATTTTATGTCATTTACACCCTGTGGTGGGGATTTGCCATCTACTTTCTATTTGAGGGTTTTGGCCTTAAGATGGTAAAGGCCAAAGAAAAGAAGGAGGTTTAGTCTTTCCCCTTTTTTACAACCTACAGGCCTCAGGTTTCATGCTTCTACCCTCCTGGGGTCTGTTGGTTTTTTTTCATCTTATCCCCTACCTACTATATCCTACTTACTTCTGCAGCTTGCGTCTTGCAGCTTCCACGATTTAACCATTTAACGACTCAACAATATCTACTGCTTAACGGATCAGGTCTATTTTTTGGTGACAGAAGTAGGATAACTGTCTCCAAATATCTGACACCTCTCTTTATTTTAAATAACGTTTTACAAGGTTTTTTCATTTGGCACACTTTTTGAGTCTTTGACATTTGGCAAGAGAGTGGAGGACTTTAAATAAGCGTAAAAAAAGGAGGGCATATGAGGAAATTATATGAGGGATTGAGGATGGCAGCAATAGCGCATGCCAGGTGGGAAATGGAAATGTCTCAAAACATCCTAAAGAGCAAAAAGAGGCTTTTAATCCTGGGGGTGATGCTGCTTCCTATAATACTTGTCTCAATTGCATTTGCTGCAGATCTGCCGGCGATCTTAGGTGGTAAAAAGGCATATTGCCCAGCATTTTACTCAGTTTTTGTGTTTCTTGTATCAATCGTTATAGGTCTGATTGCTGGTCTGATTACCGGGTGCATTGGGGCTGGGGGTGGATTTATAATCACACCAGCATTGATGAGCGCTGGTGTAAAGGGGATTCTCGCCGTGGGGACAGATTTGTTTCACATATTTGCCAAAGCTATCATGGGGACCGCGGTGCACAGAAAATTGGGCAATGTCTCTCTAGGGCTGGCAGTAACATTTGTGGTAGGTTCTCTCATAGGGGTATCTGTTGGGGGTATTATAAATAGGGCCCTTTATGCCATTAGTCCAGTGCTCAGTGATGCGTTCATAAGCGGAGTGTATGTGTTTATGCTGGGTTTTTTGGGTTTCTATGCCATGTACGATTTCCTTAAGCTAAGGAAGGCAGGAAAGGAGGTAACGGCCCACGATGGTGGAGTGCCAAAGGGCGCTGTTGCTACCACAGGAATTGCTATGAAACTGCAATCAGTAAATATTCCTCCTAAGATAGCATTTGACTTTGATTTAGTGGCGGGTGGCAGGAGATTGCCAGCAATTTTCGTGGCTAGTTGCGGAGGTATTGTAGGCTTTGTGGCGGCAATAATGGGTGTTGGAGGTGGATTTTTGACATTTCCCATGTTTGTTTACCTGCTGGGTGTATCCTCATTTACCACTGTAGGGACTGACATACTTCAGATAATCTTTACCGCAGGCTATGCATCCATTTCCCAGTATGCCATCTATGGTTTCATATTCTATACCCTGGCTACTGGTATGCTTTTGGGCTCCCTTATAGGTATCCAGGTCGGAGCACTTACCACAAAGGTGGTAAGGGGGATGTATATTAGGGGATTTTATGCCACTGCTATCATTGCAGGCTTTCTAAATAGACTCCTGGCATTGCCATCAAAGCTGAGAGGGCTTGAAGTTCTTCCGATATCAAAATCTTTGGCAGATTTTTTAAATACCGCAGGGACTATAATATTTTTTGCCATTGTGGGTACCTTCGCAGTGTGGGTAATCAGTAAATTTCTTGGGAACTTAAGAAAACTAAAGGAGGGATAATAAAGATGATAACACACAAAAAGGAGTTTACTTTAGGGCTAATCCTTACCATATCGTTTTTTGTGGTGCTTTTCATCATATACTCACCAGTATTTCCTGGCAAAAAAAATGGTCTGGAGTATGCCGATATGCTCTTTAATAGCATTGCCAAAGGCTCAACATACTATATCGGGGATGTTATAGAAAAGAATGAAAAATTTATAGGAAAAGAGATCGATGTAAGTATCACTATGAAAGGTGCTGAAGAGGTTGAAAAGGTAAGCAGGCTTTATTTAAAGGCCGGTGCAGAGGTCGCTATTGAAGAAAATAAGATAAAGATAGCTGGTGACCTTGGTACTATGCTTAAAAGCGCACTCAGTGATTCTGATGCCATGTTTGAGAATAAAGGTGATGAGGTATCTGAAAAGTATGGATATGATGAAAAGGAGGTCATGTACTACTGGTGGCTCTCACTTAAGGCCATGGATAAAGGACTCAAGAAACAAAAGAAATTTGCAGAGGCAAAGTTTCTTTCAGATGTGGTAAGTAAGGCGGTTGAGCCAGGTTATAACTTCTATGGGATAGAGCCAGAGAGCGCTAAGACACATGCAGGCATTTTGACATTTTCCCTGGTATTTTATGTCATTTACACCCTGTGGTGGGGATATGCTATTTACTTCTTGTTTGAAGGCTTTGGACTCAGGATGGTAAAGGCCAAGGAAAAGAAAGAGGTTTAAAAAAAAGAGCCAGAGAATTTGAATTGGAGGGAAAGCAAATGGCTGAAGAGAAACAAAAAATAATAGATTTTTTGAAGGGTATTGGGGGAAAAGGAGTGGCTACTCAGGCAGAAATTGCCAAAGGCATTGGAATAGAAAGGCGTGCTGTCATGAAACTAATAAAGGAATTAGAAAAGGAAGGGAAGGTTACCAGTGGAGGCAGGGCGGCTGGTGTAGGAGGATATAAGCTGGTTGGCCTATAGAAAATGAGATTTTTTAAAAAATAATTAAGGAGGTACGCAATGCCAATTTCAAAGTTAATGATAGAAAGGCCTATACCTCATGGAGGGAACCTTGTTGAAAGGGTTGTGAGGGATGCTCATCTGGCAAAAAGGTTGGCCAAAGGTTGTCCTGTTTATGACATTAAACCCAACTTGAGCGATGGTGTGCCTGTGAGGAATGTTTATAGGGAGATAATGTCTATTTGTTATGGTTTCTTTAGTCCGGTTGAGGGGTCAATGAAACACGCAGAGGTTGAGAGGGTATTGAAGGAGAGGAGGCTGTTAAATAATTGGATTTTTCCTTATCCATTGGTTTTTGATATTAGTGAGAAGGATTATAAGAAGTTAGGTGTTATCCATGGAGATAGGGTGCTCATTAGGCTTAAAGGGCAGCCCTTTGCCATCCTTGATGTTGAAGAAGTATATAGGATTGATCCAGATGAGTTAGCTGATAGGACTTTTGGGACCCCTGAAAATAATCCAGAGGTTGTAAGGGTACGGATGGATAAAAAGATGCCAGGTTGGGTTATTTATCGGAGTCTTAACCCAGTGGTATTAGCTGGGAAGTATACCATAATAAATGAACCTATGCTGAGGTCACCATTCGATAGGTTCTGGTATCCTCCTAAAAGGTCCAGGGAGGAATATGAGAGGAGAGGGTGGAGGACTGTAATAAACCATCAAACTAGAAACGTTCCCCATGTTGGCCATGAGTTCCTCATGAAGAATGCCGCTTATATAGGGGATATAGAGCCTTGTAACGGTATCCAGGTAAATGCCATCATTGGTGTTAAAAGAAGAGGGGATTATCCGGATGAGGCCATAGTTGAGGCTCATGAAGCGGTACATACTGGAGGTTATATCAAGCCAGAAAGGCACTTAGTAACCATATGTTTATGGGATATGAGGTATGGAAATCCTCTTGAGTCCCTCCTGCATGGAGTAATTAGGCAGAACATGGGTTGTACCCATCATATGTTTGGCAGAGATCATGCGGCTGTAGGCGATTATTATGATATGTATGCCACACAGATACTTTGGGACAAAGGAGTACCTAGTTTTGGTTTTCCTGCCCCTCCTACCGATGTGGAGTATGGCCTAAAGATAAGGCCTCAGAATATGGCTGAGTTTTGGTATTGCCCTAAGTGTGGGGAGATTGCCTACAGTGGAAACTGTAATCACCTGAAAGAAAAGCAGAAGTTTAGTGGGAGTTTTATTAGGGGCATGGTATCAGAGGGTGTCTTTCCACCTGGGGTTATCATGAGGCCTGAGGTCTACAAAGTTATTGTAAAGTGGTGGAAGCATTTTGGTTATCCTTTCTGCCATGAGGAGTATTTGAAAGAAAAGGAAAAGACATTAGAGGTCGATGTACCTCATATGGAAATTTAATTAGGAGGTAAGATATGGCTTATAATTTTGCTGTACTTTTAGACGAAAAGAGGTTAGAGGCCATTAAGGGGAGTGGCCTTGAGGAAAAGATAGTGGATATGTTTGGAGGGGCCTTAAAGGCCTTCATTTTAGAAATCCCCGATGATAAGAGCAAGGAAATAATGGCAGAGTTTGACACTGCAAGGATAGATGCAAGGGGTTTTATAACAGATGTACCTATAGCATTTAACAGAACTATTTTTGAAGAGATAGCCAAAGCAAAGTCTCTTGGGGTAGAGGTGATAGATGGTGTTTTAAAGCGGGTATCTGAGATAAAGGAGGCTGCTGCCAAGGAGAAACAGTATCTGCCTCCTCCAGACATAGAGGTTTAAGTCTTTTTTTGAGTTTTAGAGTATTTTTTTAATGGCTAAGGGGTTGGATAAGGAGGAGAAGATATGAAAGTAAGTAGATAACCATCTACTTACTTTCATATCTAAATCAGTAATCGTTCTAAACTGATAGGAGAATTATGAATATGAAAATAAGTAGATGGAAGATTCTAAGTATTGTAGTAGCTTTGATCTTAGGCTATGTTATAAATTCTTATGCCTATCGGATTCAGGTTTCTGAGGATACTTGGGCTGATTTTACTATAAGGGGGCAGCTGTTTTATTTCAATATGGATAAAAGAAGTGACGAGATAGATTATCGTCAGAACTATTTTGAAATGACAGAGGCAGAGTTTTATGTTAAAGGTCAGATTAACGAATTAGTTCAATTCTTTACCCAATGGGAGTGTTATTATAAACCATATAAATTAAGTGGAAAAAAACGCGACGAAGCAACTATAGCTTTTATGAAAGAGACTGGTGTGAATCTTGTATTTCTTCCTGAATTTAGAATAAGATTTGGCAGGCAGCGTCTACCTGTTAGCAGATATAACCAAAGGTCTGATTACAAGAAACTAATTCCTACTGACTATTTCTGGAGATATGATGTCCATGAGGTATTTACAGGTAACGTTCTTGATGTAAAGACGACCTCTCTTGAAATTAGACATCCAGGCGCTGTGGCTTTTGGGAGCCTCTTTGATGGGATATTTATATATCACCTAGGTTTATTTAATCAGCCTAACAATGGAGAGGGCGGTTTTAAAGGTGTTAGACCCACAGCAAGGCTTACGTTTACTCCTATTTGGTTAGGATATAACTCCGAAATCTCAATTAAAGGAACAAGGGGAGATTCTTATCTTGGGAAAGAAGATGTATTAACTATTGGTGTAGGATATTCTAGAGAAGAGATATGGGATGGTCTTGACAATGAGATGTTTGCTGTTGATGCATTTTGGGAAAAGAGATTTGGTAGTGGCAACAGATATGTTCCTATGTTACAATTTGGATACATTTACTCAAAAGAGACTCATAAAATTGATGGTAAAGCAGAAGATAGTCAATTCTGGTGGGTTGCAGGGCAATTCCTTTATAATAAGTTTATTGTTTATGGAAGGCCTGCTATTGCGGCAAGATTTGAGCAAATGAACTCAGATAATGCTTATAATAATAAAGATGTTACCTATAATCGTTTCTCAATTTTTTTTAATTACTACATCAAGGGATACTCTGCATGGTTCGCTTTTGGTGTTGATCATGTATACTATACCAATGGTGCAGAAGATTATGTACTGGCCAAGCACAAACAACGCTGTATGACTGACTTCAGTACCTACTTCCAGTTCAGATTCTAAAGAATCCTATTTAACAGCCTAAAAATAAACCCAGATTTCAGGCCGCCTTTTGGCGGCTTTTTTTATGTTTGTTTTCTTGAGATAAAGAGCATAATAGACTTTCAAGTGATATAAAATGGATAATTGTTGATGATCTTTTTTGACAGTTTTTTTGTTCCATAGAGATAGGCGCCCAGTCCCCAAACATGCTTTAGGAAATGGCTATTCAGGACTCCCAACGCTAAATTCTAAGGTATCTGCTTTAGTATGAAGTTTTTGGTCAAATAAGCCACCTAAAATACCTGTTTGAAAGGCAAGTCTAATCTTATCTGAAGAGTTGATCCCCTTTTTAAACCAGACCTCCATTGCCAAAAAATAATCTGCCTCCTCTTTTTTTACTGCCAAAAAATAGCGTTTTGATGGATGGTCATTGATAAAATCAGTGACATCAAAGACAAAACTCGTTTTCTCTTTAACACTGACCTTACCTAAATCAAGACCCTGTTTTTCTATCTTTCCTGCCCGTCTATATTCAGGAAAAGTGGCATCCCCTATCTCTATATCTTCTTCATCAATAATAGGGTCTTTTCCTTTGACTTGTGGTTTATCAGAAAGAAAAAGATGATAAGTTTGAGGACTCTTTGGTTTTAAAACATCAGTGAAGAAGGTAACACGTAAAGTTGTTCCTCTTCTTTTTAATTTTGGCCTGTGGATTGCTTTTTCACTTATTTCAGGCTTTTCTTCAAGTACTTCAGTAGGTTCAGCTACCTCTTTTTCCTCAGATACTTCAGAAGGAATCAGTTTCTCTACTACCTTTTCTGCCAGCTTCCCTATGTTTGGGACTACTTCATCTAGGTTATTATATTGGCCAAAAAAAGGGGTAGTCTTTCCATCTTCTATATTGATAAGCCTCAAGTCAATGCTTGCACTGCCTCCAAATATGGTCAGACTACCAGAGAGCACGTAATCCACATTAAGCACCTTTCCAACTTCCCTTATACTTTTTGTTTCTTTAACCACATCTTTAGGTGCTTCAATAACCAATATATGCTCTTCCCAGGACAGCCTGCTCTTTAGCATCTCAGATATGCCTTGCTTAAGGTAGCCAAGGTCTTGGGCAGAATAGATTTTAAATGGCAAAATAGCCAGTTTTATAGGTAGCTGGGGAAGAGAAGTACTCGGTAGGATAAAAGTAAATGTGATTAATAAGATACTCAATAAAATAGACAGTAAGTTAATATTATACCTTTTATAACCTTCTATAACAAAGGGATTTGATCCCTTTAACATCTTTTTGGTTTCTTTCTCACATAATTCTAATGTTGTAAGATAGCATACATCTATGTGTAGTTCAACTCCTATCCTCCCTTGGAGTGCTGACGCATAACTTTTCTATAAAAGCCTTTATTTTCAATGATTAGGGATAAATCTTATTGCAAAAGAATTTTTTCAAATAACCTAGAAATCCTTAATTTTAAAGGGTTTTAAATTCATGCGTCAGAGCTGCCTATCTTGCCTATGACTGGCTCCGGCCAAATCTACCTTTGACTTTGAATGAAGTCAACTTTTTGTAGACAATATTGTAAGAATTCCTTTGATAGAAATCTCCTTTTGTTTGGCACGTTTTTTGAATCAAAATATAAAAGAGAGAGGGTTCAAAAAGGAGGTGAATAACATGAAATTGTTGGTGCCTGTAGATGGGTCAGATCATGCCCTAAAGGCCGCCAAAAAAGCGGCAGGGCTGGTGCGTGAAGGCGGCGGGGAGGTCATTTTGCTTTCTGTAGCCCATGATATTACGCCACTAGGAGTTTGGGAAATTGGCCATCGTGAAGGTATCTTACGAGATTTAGAGGCTAAGGCACAGGCGGCCGTAGATGGGGCCAAAAAGGTGTTAAAAGCAGAGAGAGTGGAGGCTAGAGCAAGCTTGATCGAGACTGGTGCGCCAGCAGATGAAATTATCCGGGTGGCTAAGGAAGAAGCAGTGGATGTGATTGTTATGGGCAGCCGCGGTTTGACTGGTTTACCTCATTACTTACTTGGCAGTGTGGCGCACAAGGTAGTGACCTATGCGCCCTGCTCCGTATTGGTAGTTAAGTAAAAAAGAGGGGGGCAGTGAACTTTTACCTCACATGGCGCTTCGCTTGCGTGGGGTATTCGACTCCGCAGGTGGATTCGTACCCCTCTTCCCGCGGTAAAGGGGGGGATGCTGCCCCCCTTGACCCTCAGCACAAGGTACTTCACCCCGCATAATTTTTCATCAATGATTTAACGAAACTACTCAATAACAAGTGGACATGATGACGTCACCCCCACCCATACCCTCCCCCTTTAAGGGGGAGGGCTGGGGAGGGGGTAAGATTTCCACAAGATATTGAGCAATTACGATTTAACCATTTTTCACTAACAGGCTTACATCAAAGTCTAGCCATAACTGATTTAACAAAAGAGAACAAACGTTTAAATACGGTCTAAAAAATCCAAATGTCAAAATCTAACTTCCATCACTTGAATCTCCTACCAAAAGCTTCGCTAAAATTACTTTGACGTCACCTGGTAATGTCGCTTTTTTGTGGACAATTATCATTAAATATCTTTTAGGTATTCTGCTCTCTTTTTGTTTGGCACATTTTTTGAATTAAAATATATGAGTATCCACGCATGGGCTACTTTTTTAAACGCCTTTCCTCAAATAAGAAGGGTGGCCCATGCGTAAATAAACTTTCAATTCAAACCATTTTATGTTAAGAACAATAAAGTTTGTAATGTATAGAAAAGGCCTTTTAGTCATTATTGGTTTATGCATTTGTTTAGTACTTATACTAGCCTTTGTCTTTGGCTTATATTCGGCAAGGGACCTAAAAAGAATTGTCAGTGAACAGTTTAATAGGCAACAACTTATTTTGGCACGTCAAGCCGCGCGTGGAATCGAGTACAGTCTAAATTATGCCATACAAGAGTTAGTGTCCATCAGATATATTACCCAACACGGTATGCCTATTTCAAGCGTATTTTTAGAAGGAATCTATGAACGTGTAAGAAGAAGAGGGGTAAATAGTATAGCAATAGTAGATACGCATGGTAAATCTCTGGTAAGTGCAGGAGAGGGTTTACTTGAAGATTTTTCCTTTATATTTGAGAGAAAAAGAGTGGCCAACCCCTTGTTACAATTTTTGTCCTTAAAGGAGAAACAACTATTGGTTTTGGCCTGCCCTTTAGATGTGGATAGGGTGGCAATCTTTTTGGTGGACATCCACCAGTTGGTAAGAGACCATGTGGCTAAGATTCGTTCTGGGAATACCGGTTATGCCTGGGCGATTGACCAGAGAGGACACTTTATTTTCCACCCTATTAAGAAATTTATAGGGAAAAATGCATTTGAGGTAAGACATTATGACGCTCCTTATTTTTCTTTTAAAGAGATAAATATCTTACAGAAAAAAATGGTAAATGGGGAAGAAAGCACAGGTAAATATGTTTCTTTATGGCATGGAGAGACTAAGGGACATTTTAATAAGCTTGTAGCCTATACACCCGCGCATTTGCCCTATACATCAGCTATCTGGTCTGTTGCTGTGTGTGCCCCTGAACAAGAGGTAAATGCTGTCATCCATAAGGCCTATCTTAGACACTTTTTTTTACAGGGCACTGTAATCTTTGCATTAATATTAGTAGGCCTATTTTTGCTTATCTCTGAGAGGAGGTTCAGTCAGTTATTGAGAGAAGAAGTAGCTAGAAAAACAGAGA
>Ga0111222_1025_pt1 | contig 13261 bp, 11 predicted proteins | sample DeeMarSWOR152_54_FD_80386 | JGI IMG/M metagenome (GOLD analysis project Ga0111222, IMG submission 80386) | Syntrophobacter sp. DG_60 | reverse complement strand
CTCTAACGTTGGGGGCTTTAATACACTAATCATGAAGTGCACTTTTAATTTTTAAATCTATTAAAAACAGTGCACTTTTAATTTTTAAATGACATTGTCAATTTTTGGGGTTGACAATTTTGGGAAAAAGTTTTATACAGAAATTTACCCACCTTGAGGTTCGAAATGAAAGATTGAACTAAAGGTATCTGAGGGTTTTTAATAAAATAAATTTTTAAATGTTTTCCAATTTATGAAGGTGACTAAAGCCTTATTCTTTCAAGCTTAACAAGTCTATTAAAAAAAATTAAGAGGGATGGTTTATGAATTTAACTGCACTTAAGGCCATGAGAATCGGTGATTTACTTGCATTAGCCAGGGAGCTTAACGTAGAAGGTGCTAGCAATATGGCAAAACAGGAGCTTATTTTCTCCTTACTTCAAGCCCAGTCTGAGAAGAGTGGAGTAATCTATGGAGAAGGCGTATTAGAGATTTTACCGGATGGATTTGGTTTTTTAAGATCTCCTTATAACAATTACCTCCCTGGTCCAGATGATATTTACATCTCGCCATCTCAGATTAGAAGATTTAATTTGAGAACAGGGGATACAGTTTCTGGACAAATCAGACCACCCAAAGAGGCTGAAAAATACTTTGCCCTATTAAAGGTGGAAAATATCAATTATGGATCTCCTGAAAGGGCAAAAGAAATAGCACTCTTTGACCACCTTACCCCGCTTTTCCCAAATGAAAAGATCAAATTAGAATATAGTCCCACAAACTATTCCACACGGATTATGGATCTACTCACCCCTATTGGAAAAGGGCAAAGGGGATTGATTGTGGCCTCCCCCAGAACAGGTAAGACTATGCTCCTTAAAGACATTGCCCATGCAATTTGTGCTAACCACCCGGAAGTATACCTCATTATACTCCTCATCGATGAACGACCAGAAGAGGTCACAGATTGGATACGCTCTGTAGATGCAGAGGTAATTAGCTCTACCTTTGATGAACCTGCTCATCGTCACATCCAAGTTGCTGAAATAGTCATGGAAAAGGCCAAGAGGTTGGTAGAATATAGAAAAGATGTAACAATCTTATTAGATAGCCTTACCCGTTTAGCAAGGGCCTCTAATGCCATTATGCCTGCCAGCGGCAAGATATTATCTGGGGGCATTGATGCCCATGCCCTACATCGCCCTAAGCGTTTTTTTGGAGCAGCAAGAAACATAGAAGAAGGTGGCAGTTTGACTATAATGGCCACTGCCATAATTGAGAGTGGTAGCCGTATGGATGAAGTCATTTTCGAAGAATTTAAGGGGACTGGCAACATGGAAATAAATTTGGATCGCCGTCTTAGTGATAAAAGGGTATTCCCAGCCATTGATATTAATAAATCCGGGACAAGAAAAGAGGAATTACTTACAGACCCCCATTATTTGCCCAGGATCTGGCTTTTAAGAAAGCTTCTATCTCCTTTAAATCCTGCAGATGCCATGGAATTTTTATTAGATAAAATTAAGGTCACTGAAACAAATGAAGAATTCCTAAACTCTATGAATCAGTGACTATTTACATTTTAAAAATTTTTTTATATTACCTTTTAGGTCGCTAGTAGGATTTTTGCATTAAAGCTTATATCAATAAGGAGGTTGCATGAAAAAGGAAATTCATCCTAAATATTACCGCACTAAGATTAGATGCGCCTGTGGATTTGAGTTAGAAGTGGGTTCTACCCAAAAGGACCTTAAGGTAGAAATTTGTGCTAAGTGCCATCCTTTTTTTACTGGCAAGAAAAAATTTATTGATACCACAGGACGAATAGAAAAATTTAAGGAGAAGTATGGAATTAGTGAGGAATCAGAGTAATATCTGGCAAACATTAGAGGGTATAAAAAATAGATATACAGAGCTGGAAACTGCTCTGGCCAACCCTGCAATGTTATCAAATCCTGAAAAATACCAAAAATACGCTAAGGAACATGCGGAGTTATCTAAAATTGTTCAAGTCTACCAAAAATATAGCAATTTAGAAAGAGAATTGTTCCAAAATAGGGAACTTTTGCAAGATAAAGATGAAGAAATTAAGCTTCTAGCAAAGGCGGAGATAGCGGAAATTAAGAAGAAGATGGAGCAACTAGAGAAGACTTTAAAAATCCTTCTTTTACCTAAAGACCCAAATGACAAAAGAAATGTAGTTTTGGAAATAAGGGCTGGCACAGGGGGGGAAGAAGCAGCCCTATTTGCCACAGATCTTTTAAAAATGTATAGCAAATATGCTGAAAACAAAGGATGGAATGCAGAAATACTCAGTTCACACCTTACGGGCATAGGGGGCTTTAAGGAAGTTATTATCCTTATTGAAGGTAAAGGCGCTTATAGCCGTCTTAAATATGAAAGTGGGGTTCACCGTGTACAACGGATACCCATTACAGAGGCGCAAGGGCGTATTCATACTTCAGCTGTTACAATAGCTATCTTACCTGAGGCAGAAGATATAGATATTGATATTGATCCAAAGGACTTAAAGACAGAGGTATTTCGGGCCTCTGGACCAGGGGGACAGCATGTGAATGTGACTGATTCCGCCGTTAGAATTACTCATGTTCCTACGGGCATTGTGGCTCAGTGTCAAGATGAACGCTCTCAGCATAAAAATAAGGCTAAAGCTATGAAGATTTTAAGATCCCGCCTTTTAGACGTGAAACAAAGGCAGCAGGAAGAAAAGATCGCAGAGCAAAGAAAGACCCAAGTGGGTACGGGGGACAGAAGTGAGCGCATCCGTACCTATAATTTCCCTCAAAATAGGGTAACAGACCATCGCATTGACCTTACTCTTCACCAATTAGAAGAAATATTAGCAGGAGATTTAGATAAAATTATAGATGCCTTGATTACCCACTTCCAAACAGAGGCCACCGGTGCTGTAAACTTCTAATGCATGAACCTTGGGATATTCAGCGTTTGCTGAAATGGAGCACCGATTATCTTAAAAAAAAGGATATAGATGCCCCAAGATTGACTTCTGAGTTGCTCTTGGCCTCTGTTTTAAACCATTCTCGTCTTGAGCTTTATCTACACTATGACCAGCCTCTGACAAAAAAAGAACTAGCTGCCTTTAAAGCCATCTTAAAAAGGCGTTTAGCGCATGAGCCCCTGGCCTATATATTGGGAGATAAGATATTCTGGTCACTTAGATTCAAAGTCACTCCAGCCACCCTTATCCCCCGTCCCGAAACAGAGAAATTAGTAGAAACAGCTATTAAGACTATAAAGAAAGGTCCTACTCCCCACCCTTACATCTTAGATTGGGGCACAGGGTGTGGGGCAATCGCCATTTGTTTGGCTAAAGAATTACCTCATGCCCATATAATAGCTACAGATATCTCTAATGAGGCATTAGAATGTACCAAACAAAATATAAGGCAGTATAAAGTAAGTGTAGGTTCAGTAAAAAGTAAAGATTTGACATGCTTTAAAGAAGGGTGTTTTCACTTCATAGTTAGCAACCCTCCCTATGTAAAAAGGGCCATCTTAAATACATTGGACCCAGAGGTAAAAGACTATGAACCCAGATGTGCCTTAGATGGAGGCCTTGATGGTCTTAAATACATTAGCTACTTACTTTACAACTGTCCAAGATATCTAAGGAAAGGCGGTTGGCTTATTATGGAAATCGGCTATGACCAAAAACCAGATATAGAAAGACTGAGCAATTTAGGTGCCTATGACCCACCTTGTTTTTTTAAAGATTATAGTGGACATACCAGGGTAGTTGCGCTAAAAAGTCGTTGAATGGTTGAATCGGAAACGTCAAATCGGGGAGTAGTCAAATCACTGACCGGTTTAACGAAATTGATGATTTAACAAATTAACTATTCGACTAATTAACGAACTAATAATTTAACGAAAATGGATAAGCTAGTTATTAAAGGTGGTAGGCCTCTAAAAGGAGAGGTTACTATAAGTGGGGCAAAGAATGCAGCATTGCCCATGTTAGTAGCGAGCCTTTTAACCTCTGATTGGCATTCCTATTATAATGTGCCTAAATTAAGGGATATTGTAACTATAAAAAGATTATTGGCCAACTTAGGGGTTGAATTTGAAGAGGGTGAATGCCTAAAAGCAAATGCAGCAAACTTAAAAAGTTATGTAGCTCCCTATGATTTAGTGCGCACTATGCGGGCATCTATTCTTGTATTGGGCCCCTTGGTAGCTAGATTGGGGAGGGCCCAGGTATCTTTACCTGGAGGGTGCGCTATTGGAGCTAGGCCCATAGACTTACATTTAAAGGGGCTTGTAGAAATGGGGGCAGAAATCCGACTCGATCAAGGTTACATTGAGGCAAGGGCAAGGCACCTAAAGGGAGCAAATATCTATTTAGACATCCCTACAGTAACCGGTACAGAGAATTTAATGATGGCTGCCACCTTGGCTAAAGGAGTTACAGTAATCAAAAACGCAGCCCGCGAACCCGAAATAGAGGCCTTGGCTCAGATGCTAAATAAATGCGGCGCAAGGATTGAAGGAGTAGGTACAAATACCATCTCTATTGAAGGAACAAATGGGCTTTCGGGGGCAGAATGTACTGTCATCCCTGACCGCATTGAGGCAGGCACCTATATGGTTGCGGCCGGGATTACTGGAGGTGAAATTATTATAAAAAATTGTGGTTTAAACTATATGCAGGCAGTGGTTGACAAATTGAGGGAAACAGGTATGACCATTGAAGAAAAACATAATAAAGTTATAGTAAAGGCAGGTACATCCATTCACAGTATAGATGTAACTACACTTTCTTACCCTGGTTTTCCTACCGACATGCAGGCCCAATTTATGGCCCTTATGTGTTTGGGCGATAGAATTAGTGTAATTACTGAACGTATCTTTGAAAATAGATTTATGCATGTCTTGGAGCTAAAGAGAATGGGAGCAAATATAAAGATCGATGGTAGCAGTGCAATAGTATGGGGTGTCCAAGGCCTAAAAGGCGCCCCTGTAATGGCATCAGACCTAAGGGCCAGTGCCTCTTTGGTCTTGGCAGGTCTGGCGGCAAAGGGCGCTACAGAGGTTTATAGGGTCTATCACTTGGATAGGGGATATGAACGCATAGAGGTGAAGCTTAAAGCATTAGGTGCTGAAATTGAGCGGGTCCCTAGTTAAATCGTATCTGCTCAAAATTCAGTAGAATTTTTGGCAAACATTGAAAAAATGAAAATTACAAAGTGCAAGATGCAAAATTATTTCCTTTGACCTAATCTCATTTTCTCATTTTGCATTTTTCAATTTGCACTTTGCATTTTGGAATCAATTACTCAAAATCCACATGATATTGAGTAATTACATTAAATCTCCCCTTATTTCCTTCTTTCCTCCTTTCTTTCTGGGTCTGCTTTTAGGAGGAAAATGGCCTCAAGGATTTTATCTATTTTTGGCAAGCGCTGTAATACTCTTTATATTTAGCTGTCTAACATATAATAAATACCGAGTTTTTTTAATTTCATTTAGTGGTTTTTTGTTCTTTTGCAGCGCTACACTTATGGCCTCATACCTTAATTTACCTAATAAAATTGCCCCATACTTTGATAAAAAGGTTGTCCTTATAGGCACTGTTATCCAACCACCTACATATTACCCCCAAAAGGCAAGATTAATCTTGGGGAAATTACACATATTAGTTAACCAGCAATATATACCCCTTAGGGGCAAAGTCCTAATGGATGTTTATCAACATAAAGGAGCATCATATCCATTGGGAACTAAGATAAAGGTAATAGGGCGGCTTAAAAGGATAAAGGGGTTTTTAAATCCAGGCCGTTTCAATTATGCACTATTTTGGAAAGCAAAGGGAGTATGGGCAAAATTAAGTACCAGTGAAAATAGGTTATCTATTATGGGCTATAAGGATTTATCCATATGGTCAAGGTTTTTAGAATCTTTAAGGGGTAGAATACGTATTTTTCTTAACAAAAACCTTTCTTCTGAAACAAAGGCAGTTTATACCACCCTCCTTCTAGGAGAAAAACAGGGTCTTTCTGAAAGGTTAAGGGATGATTTTTCCAAGTCAGGGGTAAGCCACCTTTTGGCCATTTCTGGACTGCATTTAGGCATGGTAATGATGTTAATGTACGCAACTATTTGGTTCCTATTTTCCCGTTCAGAATGTCTTTTGTTAAAATTTAATTTGAAAAAGATCATTGTGATTTTAAGTCTTATCCCAACCTTTATTTATGCTGCTTTGACCCATTTTTCCCCTGCCACCAGTAGGGCATTTATTATGCTGCTTTTACTTTGGTGGGTATTATTTAGTGGACATGGAAAGGATAGCTGGCTCCTTTTGGCAGCAGCGGCATGGCTGCTTTTGATCTTCTATCCCCCTATGTTATACAACCTCTCCTTTCAATTCTCCTTTTTGGCATTAGCTTCGTTAATCTATCTCGCCCCAAGGCTTCCAGGAGCAAAAAGGATCTTTCACTTTTCTCCCAAAAATTGGTACCAAAAAATCTTTAAGTGGCTAACATTCAGTCTCTATGCCACACTAGCTGCATGGCTGGGTACCCTGCCTCTTGTAATGCATTATTTTTGCCGTCTTTCCCTAATTGCCCCCTTAGCCAATATTGTGGCCATTCCTGCAATAGCCTTTTTTGTTCTCCCTTTAGGACTCCTTTCAATCTTTACCTTATTTGCTTTGCCTTCAATTTCTGATGTGCTTATAAATTCTGGGGCATGGGGGCTTTCTAAACTCTTGGCATTTATTCATTTTATGAGCAATTTGCCAAAAGCGGGTCTTTGGGTCATCTCACCGGGCTGGTTTGAAATTGCCCTCATTTATGGGGTTATCTTTTGTGTTACTAATCTTAGAATAAAGACATTTAGATATGCATTTTTTGTCATATTGCCCATTTTAATGGTAGAAACGGCTTATGTTCCTGTTTCCCATATGCTTTCTTCAAAGCTTAAGATAAGCTTCTTAGATGTAGGAAAGGGAAATGCCATGCTTGTACAGTTCCCGCATGGTCTAGATATGGTGATTAATGGAGGAAGCTCATCAAATTTTGATATAGGGAAAAGGGTGATTGCACCTTTCCTTTTTAGGCAAAAGATTACCTCGTTAGATTACCTTGTATTGACCTCTTCTAATTATTCAAATGGCCTCCCTTTTCTAGTAAATCAATTTAGACCAAAGGTGTTTTGGTCAAATGGGAAAATAACCAATAGGGGGCTTATGGATGCTCTAAATAAAAGAGGCATCTCACCCAAAGCCCTGCCTCTATACCAAGAAATTAATGGGGTGACTATAGAGTCTCCTGGTCCTCAAATATTAAAATTCACCTATGGTAAATTCAGCCTCCTCTTATCCCCAGATATCATCCCAGAGATCAAAAATGGCTTTGACTTAAGGAGCACAGTGCTTTTAGCACCTCGTTTTTATGATCATTCCTTTATTAAGTCAGTAAGCCCAAAGTATGTAATCCTTTCTGGTCATATTAGACCCAAGGTTTTGGCATATTACCGCCAATATGGCCACAAGATCTATTCCACGGATAGGCAAGGCATGATTAAGGTAATCACTGATGGAAATAGACTTTGGATTACTCCTTTTTAGCTACTACTTGAAGGTACCCTTGTTTTACTCCCTTAATACCGGTTATCTTATCTCCGATTTCTCTTAAGTTTTGCATTTTCCCTTTTGCGACAATAATCTCTAAGCAATCGTGTTTACTCAAATGTACATGCAAACTGGAAATAATAGAAGAGAGGTATTTATGTTGCAAATCAATTAAAGTATCTACTAATTCCCTCTTGTGGTGGTTATAAACCATCATAATAACCCCCACAACTACTGCCGTCTCGTCGGCTAATAACTTTTGAGTTAGCCAATTATTTACCAGTTGAGTTAAGGCTTGAGACCGATTCTTGTATCCTCTTTTCTGGGCAGATTGATCAAATGCCTTAAGCAAGGCCTCATCCATAGAAACACCAAAGCGTGTTAATTTACCCATAATATCCTCCTTCTTTCCAAAATGCCATTTAATATTTTATATTTATTTAATTCCACTATCAAGGCAAAAGGGGCTTTAATCACTATTAAAGTTGACAAGGCAAGTACATTAAGCTATTAACCCAAATTATATAATTTGGGTTTGTATTAAAAGATGAAGTTATTCCTTGTTTTGAAAATGAATTCCATTTTTGGCAAACGGGGTCTGGGGCGAAGCCCCAGCGTAAACGGCGTTGCTATTTGCATAATGTGGAATTAAAATCTGTTTTAGGATAAACTGTTTATTTAAAAAATGGGCTTACGTATTTACAATACCTTAACGGGTAAAAAAGAAGAGTTCATTCCTCTGGTACCTGGGAAGGTAAATATTTATGTGTGTGGAGTTACTGTTTATGATTATTGTCACATGGGACATGCCCGCTCTATGATCATATTTGATGTAATAGTGAGATATTTACGTTATTTAGGATACAAAGTGACTTATGTGAGAAATTTTACTGATATAGATGATAAGATCATCAACAGGGCAAAGGCGGAGCAAAAAGATCCTAAAGAGATCGCCCAATATTTCACCAAGGCCTTCTATGAAGACATGGATAGCCTTGGGGCAGCACGTGCAGATATAGAGCCCAAGGCCACAGAACACATGCCAGAGATGATTGCCCTAATTGAAAAGATTTTGGCAAAGGGCTATGCCTATGTAGTCGATGGGAATGTCTATTTTTCTGTAAAAAAATTTAAGGATTACGGAAGGCTTTCTAAAAGGAGCCTAGAAGAAATGATGGCTGGAGCAAGGGTGGAGATTGACCAAAAGAAACAACATCCCTTAGATTTTGCTCTTTGGAAAGGGGCCAAGCCAAGTGAACCATTTTGGGAAAGTCCTTGGGGAAGAGGGCGACCCGGATGGCATATTGAATGTTCAGCCATGAGCATGAAATATTTAGGAAAAACCTTTGATATCCATGGAGGTGGCCAGGATTTAATTTTTCCTCATCATGAAAATGAAAGGGTCCAATCAGAGACAGCTACAGAAAAACCATTTGTTAATTATTGGATCCATCATGGTTTTTTAACCATTAATCAAGAAAAAATGTCTAAATCTCTAAAGAACTTTTTTACCATTCGGGAAGTTGTGGCAAAATTCCACCCAGAGGCTATTCGCCTATTTTTTTTGAATCACCATTATCGAAGCCCTATAGACTTTTCAGACGATAAGATAAAGGAGGCAACAAGGGCGTTAGAAAAATTATACATTACCTTAGACAGAATCCAGCAAAGACTCCCCGCATTCAAAAAATCAAAGCCCGACAAAGCAATAAACTCAGAGCCACTTTATCAGAAATTAATTGAAATTGAAGAAGCATTTAAGATAGCAATGGACGATGACTTTAATACCGCTAAGGCACTTGGCCACCTATTTGAGGCTGTAAGAGAAATTAACATCTATTTAGACAAAGGTGAAAAGGAGGAAGCAGTACTCTTTGAAGCCATTAAAAAAGTGAAGATTTTAGGAGATATTTTGGGCATATTAAAATTAGAGCCTAAATCCTTTTTAACACAAGGGATAAGTATCTCAGTAGAAGAAATCGAAGGTTTGATTGCTGAAAGGGAAGTAGCGCGTAAAAGGAAGGATTTTGAAAAAGCAGATACCATTAGGGATAGACTATCAAAAGCAGGTATTATCTTAGAAGATACACCTTATGGCACTAAATGGAGGAGGGGCTATGCCCCTCCAACTTAAAGGAGTTACACCCCTTTAGATCCCCAAAAGATAAAGGATGTTTTTAAAATATTGTGCTAAAGGAGTTTACTCGAAGTTTTCATATTTAGGAGATTGGGAGCACGAACTTCCCAAAAATAGAGGGCTAAAGATATTTCCCTCCTTATTTGGGGTTTCAAAGGGGCGTAGCCCCTTTGTGGAGAGTTCTTTTTCAGAGCTCTCACAAAAACTCTTGACATTTCTTTAAATTTTTGCAATAAGTGGTAGTAATTGGTAAATCTTAATAAAGGAGGTAAGATCGGTGAATAAGACAGAATTAATCAGTAAGGTGGCAGAACAAGCTGGCTTAAAAAAGGTAGAAGCAACTAAGGCTGTAACTACCATGTTTGAAATCCTTAGAGATACATTAAAAATAGGAGAAAAAGTAGCCATTACAGGATTTGGCACATTCAGAGTAGTACAGAGGGCGGCTAGAGAAGGCAGAAATCCCCAAACAGGTAGGCCCATCAGTATACCAGCTACAAAGGTAGTGCGGTTCAAGCCAGCAAAGGATTTAAAGTATCTATAATAACCTTCAAAAGCCGCTATTCCTAGAATAGCGGCTCCTTTTCTTTTTTTATTGTCTTTACCATAGAGATAGGTTATAAATGTTCTATGGGTCTTTTGAGGGAATCTTGTGGTATTTTTGGTGCCTATGGACACCCCCAGGCATCTAAACTCACTTACCTGGGCCTTTATGCCTTACAACATCGGGGGCAAGAGAGTGCAGGAATTGTAAGTTTTGACGGGCATAAGGTCTATGGACATATAGATATGGGGTTGGTTTCAGAGGTATTCGATGAACAAAGCCTAAATAGACTCAAAGGAAATCTAGCCATTGGACATGTCCGTTATTCTACAACTGGGCCCTCTACTTTGCGCAATGCCCAACCATTTCATGTACACCACTTGGGTAAAAACTTTGCAATTGCCCATAACGGAAACCTAATCAATGCCTATGCCTTACGCCATATTCTAGAAGAAGAAGGGGCCATCTTCCAATCCACTATGGATAGTGAAATCATTATGCACCTTTGGTTAAAATATCTTCATTATGGGATAGAAGAAGCCTTGCTTAGGGCATTAACCCAGGTAAAGGGGGCATACTCTTTAGTATTAATGACAGAAGGTGTCTTAATGGCTGCCCGTGACCCATTTGGTTTCCGCCCCCTTTGTCTGGGTAGAAAAGGGGACAGTTTCTTTATAGCCTCTGAAACATGTGCTTTGGATTTGGTAGAAGCAGAGTATATAAGGGACATAGAGCCAGGAGAGATTTTATTTATCAACAGGCATGGCCTAAAATCTATTAAAATGCCTACAAATCAGTACGCTCATTGCGTCTTCGAGCTCATCTACTTTGCTCGTCCAGATAGTTACATATTTGGTAAAGATGTATATCTATTTAGAAAGGCCCAAGGGCATCAACTGGCTAAAGAGGCCTGTATAGAGGGTGATTTTGTGATGCCGCTGCCTGACTCGGGCAATTATGTTGCCTTAGGATATGCTCAAACCACAAAAATACCTTTTGAAATGGGCATAATTAGAAATCATTATGTGGGAAGAACATTTATTCAACCATCTTCCAGCATGAGAGGGCTTTCTGCACGGATAAAACTAAATCCTGTTAAGGCCTTATTTAAAGGGAAGCGGCTTATAATATTAGAGGATTCCATTGTTCGAGGGACAACCTCCCGTGCACGTATTAAGACTTTACGGGAGATTGGAGTAAAGGAAATTCATTTTTTGGTAAGCTGTCCACCGCACCGTTTTCCGTGCGTTTATGGAATTGATTTTCCCTCCCCCGGGGAACTAATCGCTACTTCTAAGAGTATAGAAGAGATCAGACAATTTTTAGGATTGGATAGCTTGCATTACCTAAGTTTAGATGGACTTTTGGCCACTGGCATTGACTCTCACAGATTTTGCCTAGCTTGTTTTACCGGAGATTACCCCTTAGTGCCAGAAAAGCCCTTTTCTAAAGGTTGGCTTGAAAAATGAATTCTAGAAAAATCATAAGATTGGCCAAGGAGGTACTACAGATTGAAGCAGAGGGAGTCTTAGCCTTGATGGACAAACTGGGGTCCCATTTCCATCAGGCAGTAGCGCTCATATCCCAAGCAAAGGGGAGGGTAATTGTTACCGGAATTGGTAAATCAGGTATTATTGGCAGAAAGATCGCAGCTACTCTTAATAGTACGGGCACGCCTGCCCTATTTCTACACCCAGCAGAAGCCATGCATGGGGATTTAGGTATGGTAACAAAGGAAGATGTGGTATTAGTAATCTCTAATAGCGGTGAGACTGAGGAAATAACTGCTCTGATCCCAAGTTTTAAAAGATTAGACGTCCCTATTATTGCCTTTACAGGCAATCCAAATTCTATTTTGGCCAGGCATAGTGAGGCAATAATTGATACAGGGGTAAAAAGGGAGGCATGTCCCTTAGGTCTGGTCCCAACAGCTAGCACTACTGCTGCCTTAGCTATGGGGGATGCCTTATCAGTAGCCTTATTAGAAAAAAGACGATTTAGCCCCCAAGAGTTTAAGCACTATCATCCTGGAGGGAGTTTGGGAAAACGGGTTTCTGCTAGAGCAAAGGACTTAATGGTGCCTGCAGAAGATTTAATAACCATAAAAAAAGAACAGTATGTTAAGGATATTCTGGGCAAATTGGCTAGGGCTCACAGTCTATGGGTACTAAATCGATATAGGAAACCCTCAGGTGTCATTACAGATGTAGAAAAGAGGAGATTGTTTTTGATGCCTCCTAGTAAATGGTCTAAGACAAAGGTAGAAACCATTATGACCAAAGCGCCCTCAATCGGATTAGACCAGTCTGTTATAGATATATTAAAGATGATAAGGCGTACGGGTAGAAATGAGTTGGCTGTAATAGACGAAAAGCAGCGTTTTTGTGGCGCCATCTTTTTACATGACCTTTTAAATGGATATTTGGAGGGATAGTACCTTTGCTAAAAGGTTTGATTTGCCCCATATTAATCCCTATCAAGAAAAATGGGCAGTTAGATGAAGTGAATTTTAAGAAAATTTGGGATTATGTAACACCATGGGTAGCTGGCATATCTATTGGCAGTAGTTTTTCCCAAAAGGACCTTGATTTTACAAAGAAAAAAGATGCCTTTAGATTGGCGTCAGACATTTGGGATAAAAATGTGCCTATCCTTTTAGATATTACTTGCAAAGATGAGGCGAAAACCTTTTCCCTGGCCGAGTTTGTAACCTATTTGTTCCCTAAAAGGGATTCTGTGTTTTTAGAATTATTGCCCCTCCTGTATAGAGGAAATCGTGGCCTACCCCAGCACTTGGAAAGGATCTACCAGCTTACAGGTATGCCCCTTGTTCTAGTCAACCACCCTAAAAGGGTATCAAAACAAAAGAGACTGTTTAAACATAAAAATATACGTACTGCTATTTTTAAAAGAATCTGTCAAAAGGATTATATCTATGCCATGATATTCCAAGGAAATTTAAAGAGATTTTTTAATTATCAAAGGGCAC
>Ga0111222_1024_pt1 | contig 13350 bp, 14 predicted proteins | sample DeeMarSWOR152_54_FD_80386 | JGI IMG/M metagenome (GOLD analysis project Ga0111222, IMG submission 80386) | Syntrophobacter sp. DG_60 | reverse complement strand
CCTTCTAATTTTGGCAATATGAAGCTTTGGAGATGCTTTTTAGGGCTTACGGACTTGCTTGGATGTATCCTTCTAACAGTCTTCTAAAAATAACATTTTCTGGTGTTCATAGTTACTAACCTCATCGACTGGTAAGTTAACCCCAAAAGATTTTACACTATTTTTACACTAAATCCTGGCTGAACAAAAAAAGCCAGCCGGAATGCCTCCTAGCTGGCCTATTTTATTAGCTTTTCTGGTAGCGGGGGCTGGATTTGAACCAGCGACCTCCGGGTTATGAGCCCGACGAGCTACCAAACTGCTCTACCCCGCGCTAAATTAAATATTAAATTATAAATTTATGTATGTCAATACAACTTGACTCCTTAGGCAAGGCATGTTAGTTAATTATTAAGGAGGGGTGGCCGAGTGGTTTAAGGCGGCGGTCTTGAAAACCGCTGGGTCAAATGACCCCGCAGGTTCGAATCCTGCTCCCTCCGCCATTTGGAGAGATGGCCGAGTGGACGAAGGCGCTCGCCTGCTAAGCGAGCGTAGGGTAAAACCTACCGTGGGTTCGAATCCCACTCTCTCCGCCATTTCTTACCTACCTAGAAAAATTTCAGATAGAGTTTAAAAATCAAAAAATGAAAAATGCACTTTACGGAGATTTTAAAGTAAACTGCTAAAAAGGTTAGTAAGGATATGACAAATTGACTATTTTAAAATGGCGGGGCCGACGGGACTTGAACCCGCGACCTCTGACGTGACAGGCCAGCGTTCTACACCGTCTGAACTACGGCCCCGTGGTGGGCGGAACAGGGCTTGAACCTGTGACCTTTGGCTTGTAAGGCCAACGCTCTCCCACTGAGCTATCCGCCCTTTTTTAAAAATTAACAGGTTAAAGTATGCTTGTCAAGATGGGTCTAAAACAGTAAAATTTGTTGATGGAGTTAAAATTTGCATTAAAGGCATTTATCTCTATCTTTATTATTGTTGATCCTTTAGGACTGGTGCCTCATTTTATCGGCTTGACCTCGGGTTACTCCCTAGAAAGACGAAAACGCACTATTCGCCTAGCGGTGATAACTACCATATTGGTTTTGATTATCTTTGCTATATTTGGAAATCATATTTTGCAATTATTTGGCATCACCATCCATGCCTTTAGGATTGCAGGGGGTATTATTATCTTTATGGTAGCCATCCAAATGCTGCAAGTACAACGCACACGTTTAAAAACTACTCCAGAAGAAGAGGTCTATAGCCATGAACAAGAAGAAATAGGGGTAGTGCCCTTAGGCATACCTATGTTAGCAGGCCCAGGGGCTATTACTACAGTGATTGTGCTATCAGGAAGTAATCTGTGGATAATTATTGCCTCCATTCTTATAACAGCTCTCCTGGCCTATTTAATCCTGTTTCAGGCTGCTAGAGTTAGCAACTTTTTAGGGCCTACAGGTCTAAATATATTTAGGCGTTTAATGGGACTGGTTTTAGCTGCTATATCTGTCCAGCTTGTTATAGATGGCATAAAGGCTACCCTTGTCTCTTGATTTGCCTTAAAATTTGCCCTAAATATTGTTTCTTTTCCCTATCTATAGGCACTCCACCATACCTTATTTCATACCAAGTCTTTATAAATTCTATTATTAATTGACCCCGCTTTGGCTGTTTTTCAGAGACCATTCTTGCTAGTTTCGTTCCTGTTTGGTATGGCTTTACCTTGAAGCCATGGGCGACTAAAATGCGTTTAAGCCTTTGATAGTAATTTAAGGGGGCATAGTATCTGTAGATGAAAAAGAGAGAAAGGCAAAAGCCAATTGCTATGATAATTCCTTTAAAGGAGACCTTGAGATCTGTTTTGGGTAACTCAATGGTCCATTTTGGGTGAAAGGCACATCGGGTAAGATGCCTAATGATCCTATGCTGAAGGGCAAAATCATAATTGATAATATATGCATACCAGCGCAGGCGGAGATAGTCCATAAATTTGATTAGAAAAAATTGACTATATGATTTGTGGGAAACAGGTGTAGGGTCAAATCTTACCCATCCCTTACCATTTTGCCATACTTCAGCCCAAGTGTGGGCATCGCTTTGTCTTACCAAGTAATAATGACCCAATGCATTCCACTGCCCTCCTACATATCCTCCTACTATCCTTGCTGGGATATCTATGCTTCGTAAAAGTAACACAAAGGCAGAGGAAAAGTGTTCACACCAACCTTTATGGGTATGAAAGAGAAATTGTATAATAGGATCTAATGTATCTCTTTTTGGGGTTTGCAAGGAATATTGAAAGGTTTTGCCGTACAGATAATGGTTTATAATTTTAGCTGATTCTAAATTATCATGTGGCTTATTTTCAATCAATGACTTAGCTAACTTAGACAGTTTTTGCTTAATATTTTGTGGAACCTGTAAGTAAACATCCTTATCAGCTAAATATTCTTTAGGTAAATATGAAATGGGATTAGAATAAACTTCATATCTTATCCGCCTACCTACAGTATCGGTTAAAGAAAAGGTCAAATTTTCCCACACCCTAATAAGTTGATGGCGATTGGCCTTTATAGTCAATTTACATGGATATTCCAAAGTGAATAAGCTATTACCATCATATGGTTCTAAATAAAATACCTGTTTTATCTTTCCCAATGTCTTTAAAGAAAATGTATTAACAGTCTTTTCTTTAGGTAAACTAGAAATAGACCATATACCTTGTCTATATGTTTCATATACAATGCCCCTCCAATAGGACCTAAAAGTAAAAGGCGTCTCTACTACTACCCTAAAAGCCGCATCACTGCTTTCCAATATGCTTTTTACCTTTTCTAGGTTGATTTCCTCAGTAAAACCTGTTTTTGCAGAAGAGGTAAATGAAAGCCCAGAAAAAAAGGAAAAAGGGCTTCTAGGCAAGAATATAAAGAACATGATGGCAAATGCCACAATGCTTACTGACCAAATAAATGAAAAACATAAAATATTTTTTTCTTCTAAAGGGCTAAGATGATATGGCTCTTTTTCTGCATTCAAACACACAAGGCCTACTGTACTGATTATGGTAAAAATAACAAGAATAATGCCAAATTCTAAGTCAAAATTACAAGTAGCTGCCCCACATAAGATAAAAAAGCAGATAAGATAAATCTGCCACATATCCCTAGACCGAATGTCTCCAAGAAACTTTACTGTTCCTAAGATCAAAAGTGGATAAATAAAAATTGAAATTGCCTCTGAATAAGAAAAAAACAATAGGCACATCATGATGCCTAAGATGCATAAGGTATTTAAAAAGAAGCTAGGTAAGGCAGGAAGTAACTTATATTGTATCAAAAGGCTATAGATGAGGAAAAAAGAAATAGCCAGAAACCATAGAGGGGAGATAAAGAAACGCACACTATAGATGGCCAGAAGGAAACTACTATAGAGACATAATCGTAAAATTCTACTAAGGCTCATAGATTGCCAATGTCTCTAGCAATTTTCTTTTCTGTAATACCCCTTGGGCAGGTGGTATAAATAGATTTGGTAAACGCAGCCCTAAAGGATAGTTTTGCGCTATCAATCTAGAGGTTAAATAGGTCAGCCTTCCCAAGCTTGTCTCTAAATCCTGTTTTTTATCAATGGTCAAGATCAGCGCCTTCGGTCTCTCTATTGCATACTCTTTAACGATGAACCTTCCATAACGGGCTGTAGCAGGCCAGTGTACATCCCTTAGGGTATCCCCTGGATAAAATTTACGTAATTGCCTTAGGTCACCTTCTTTTTCCAAAATATTTTTTCCATCCCTTTGGAAGGCCGCGTTTCCTTGGGTCAATGGCTGCTTACAAGGAATGGGTTGAGGGTAGACCAAAAACCGTTTTTCTTCTCTTATAATAAACCCCCTTTCAAAAAAACCTACAGGAAACTTAGAACTTACTTTTATCTCACCAATTTTTTGCCATCCACGCTTAGAGAATATAAACCAGGCAGGTACTGTTAATTGTTTCTTGGCAGGTATATAGCCCAAATATGTCTCTCCCTTTCCATAGGAAAATTGTAATAAAAATGAGGGGAGAATTTTTTTATTTTTTACACATAAGGAAAACAAGGTCTTTTGTCTAGCATAGATTTCAGGTGGAGGAGAGATACTTAAAGATAAACCCAGTAGGTTTAACAAGGACGCCATTCCAGAGAGCCCCATTAAGGCCAGCATAAGTGAAGTAATTAGATAGAGTAAATTATTGCCGGTATTTACAGCACCGGCCCCTAAAATTAAGGTAAGGAGAATAAAAATTATACCTTGACGGACAATTTTAACCCTAAATCTTCTCATTCAGGTAAAGGCACCTTTTCCAAAATACTTTTTAAAAGTAGGCCCTTAGCCTTTGGATCTAGCTCTTGTTGTGGGATCAAACGATGGAAGGCAATGGGTAAAAATACTGTTTGGATATCTTCTGGAATTACATAGTCTCTCCCTTCTAAAAAGGCCCATGCCTTTGAAGAATTTACTAATGCCTCAGCCCCCCTTGTGGAAAAACCATAGCGAAGCATTTCCCAATCCCTGGTGAAACTTATTAAATTTAAGATATATTCCAATAAGTCTTCATGGGTATGAACTGCTGAAATTTTTGATTGAAGGGCTAAAACCGTTTCTGCATTAAATGATGCAGGCAATTTTGACGCCTCTTCGCGATAATGGCCATGACGTAAAATATCTTTTTCAGACACATGGTCTGGATATCCAATATCTAAGCGCATTAAAAAACGGTCTAATTGTGATTCAGGTAAGGGGAATGTACCATAAAGCTCTCTTGGGTTCTGTGTGGCGATGACAAAAAAGGGTTGTGGTAGAAGTTTTACCACCCCCTCAATGCTTACCTGCCCTTCTCCCATAGCCTCTAATAAGGCACTTTGGGCCTTAGGGGTAGCACGATTGATTTCATCGGCCAAAATAATGTGGTGAAAGATAGGACCAGGTCGGAAGGCAAATGCCCCTTCTTTTGGATGATAGACTAGACAGCCCAAGATATCTGCTGGCAACAGGTCACTAGTAAATTGGATACGGGCAAATGAACAGCCTAGTACCCTGGCTAGGGTTATGGCCAATGTAGTCTTGCCTGTGCCTGGTAAATCCTCCAAAAGCAAGTGGCCTTTTGCCAAAAGGCAGGCTAGGGCTAACTTAATGACTTCTCTTTTTCCTTTTATCACCTGGGTAATGGCTTGAATGGCTGTATGCATATGGTCAACCTACATTATTCAATAACAACACCGTTTACACTGGGGTTTCGCCCCAGACCCCGTTTTGCCCAAATTGAATCCAGTTTTGAAACAAGGATAAAATTCATATTTTAATGTAAAACCAAATTATTATAATTTGGGTTAAACCTTGCATAATTTATACCCTTTATAAAGATATTGAGTGCCAGAAGCAACAGTCAACCCCATAGTAAACCAAAACAAGGGGGTGAGGGGAATATGAAGGTATGAGAGCGAGGCCAAAAGTGTTGCCAAAATAGTGATTATTTGAAAGGCAGTAGTAATCTTCCCTAAAAGGGAGGGTTTAACCTCAAAATGTATGTTGAATAAAAACAAAAGCAATGAACCAAGCAAAATAAGGGCATCACGGCTGATCACCACCACTGCTAACCAGTTAGGGATAAACTTTAACCAGGCCAAAAGTATAAAAGAAGCAGAGACAAGAATCTTATCAGCAATAGGGTCAAGACAACTGCCTAAAGCAGTGCATTGATTTAATCTTCTAGCCAAAAAACCATCGAATACATCCGATAACCCTGCAATAAATACTATTAGTGTAGCTGCAGAAAAATGCTTATTCAAAAGTGAGATAACCAAAACGGGGGTAAGCAAAAAACGTAATAATGTAAGTAGATTTGGTAAAGACATACTATTTATGAAGAAAGATCCTCCCACCTTTTACCCTATCTATTGAAAATCCATAAGCTGTAAGTTCATTTAGCAAATAGGGAATAGGATTGGAGTAATAGCCTTCATAGGCCACTTCCTTTGCAGAAATTTCCCTCAGACAGAGATACTTCATACCCCTAATCTCTCTAAAGGTTTTAAGGAAGATAAATACCTCTGAATAGGTATGGATATCAGAGACCCTCAAACTTACTTTATGTATATTTTGTTTTTGTTTCTTAAGCCAAAGGTGTAGGTGGGTCGCTAGCTTTAATGTCAAACCGCTAGCTAAATTCTGACCTGATTTGACCAAGGCCTCAATGGTCCCTGTCTCCTGAGCCATTATACTGCTTTTTTCTATAGCCATAGCAATGATTTTTTGATGAGTTGTCTCTATCAACCTTCCCTTTGCCATTAGTTGCCATCCTTTTGGAACAGGATTAATTTTTAAAGAAAAGGCAAAGACCAGTGGGATACCTGACTTAAAGGCGTAATCCAACAATTCGTCTTCCCTTATTTGGACACTGACAGGCCTTAAACCAAAAATAAGAAAAAAGCGCTCCCAAATAGGCAATATTTGAGGTTGAAAATCGATGTCCGCTGAGGGTAGTTTTAAGAACAAAAGCACCTTTTCTCCACCCCCTGTGGAAAGTATGCCTTTTGTATTTAATGCCCTAGCTAGCCTTTCCCAATCTATTTTGACCTCGATTTGGAGATAACAATAATCCGTGTAATTTTGTTGCAGAATACTATAACTTATAATGAAATCTTGGGTGTTTTTTATTAATTTATTGGGTTTGGGTAACACTAAACATAAGGCCTTGGTGATGGCATCCTCCATGGCCTTATTTAAGGCCTGCTCATAGGCACTCCTTATATTCCCTTTTACTATAGGGGCCTTTCCCTCGGCCACTATGACCTGCCCTGTAGAGTAAGTTTCACTATTCCACAAAACCTGCTGGCAAAATCCTAAATTTATCCAAAAAAGGATAAATATAAGATTAATCTTGATAAAAGTGTTTAATATCTTCAATAATCTTTTTCTCCTCAGAAAGATTATACCAATTTACTTCTGGTTTATAACGAAACCAAGTCAATTGCCGTTTTGCATAATGCCTTGTTGCCTGTTTTATTTTTTCTTTTGTATTTTCTAAGCCAAACTTGCCTTGTAAATACTCAACCACATGTCTGTAACCTATAGACTTCATGGATTTAAGATTTGGCTTATATCCCATTTTTAAAAGTTCTTCTACTTCATCTATTAAGCCCTGGGAAAACATCTTTTCTACCCTGTGGTTTATTCTTTCATAAAGCAGACTACGGGGCATATTCAAACAAATCTTAAGATAATCATAAAAAGAGGCCTTAAATCTATGTTGCTCCTGATGCCGAGAAATGGGTTTACCCGTAAGTTCAAATACCTCTAACGCACGTATTATACGGAAGGTATCTTTTGGATGGATACGCCTAGCCGCCTTTGGATCTATATCTTTTAATCTTTGATGCAACCAAGTATTTCCTCTTTCTTTACAAAGTGCCTTAAATCTTTCTCTTAATGCGTAGTCTACTTTTGGGGCTTCAAAAAGACCTTTTGTAAGTACACGCAGATAGAGCATAGTCCCGCCTACTACAAATACAGACCTTTCCTCACCTATGACCTCTTTAATAGATTTATCTGCATCTTTCTTAAATTCTGCTGCACTATAATCTTCATCTGGATTGCGTATATCAATCAAATGATGGGGTACTAGTGCCTGCTCTTCTGGTGTGGGTTTAGCTGCTCCAATGTTCATGTAACGATAAATTTGCATAGAATCAGCACTTATAATCTCAGCATTAAATATCTGGGCCAGTCTTAAAGAAAGACGTGTTTTACCTACGCCAGTAGGGCCTGTAATAATCACAATCCTTTCCTTCTTCATAACCTATTTTCTTCACCCACCAGTAAGCGTCTAATGTTGTCCTGGTGTCTATGAAAGATGATAATGGCTATGAATATAGAAAGTATGGCATAAATCTTTTTATCAGAAAGGATGAAAAGCAAAAGGGGCATGGCAGCAGCGGCCGAAAGTGAACCCAAAGAAACATATCTAAACCGCCATACTACAAATAGAAAGATAAATAAATTAAAAAGCACAGCCAAAGGGCAGAGAACAAAAAATACACCAGTAGCTGTAGCTATTCCCTTTCCACCCCTAAATTTCAAATAAATAGGGAATATGTGGCCCAAGAAGCTAGCTAATCCTACCAGTGCTGTCCAGAATTGTTTTTCCAAGGTATTTGTACCCATTAACCACATAGCCCCTAATACAGGTAAGGCTCCTTTTAAAATATCTCCTATCAAGGTAGTGATTCCAGCCTTTTTCCCCACTACCCTGGCTACATTGGTAGCACCGATGTTACCACTACCCTCTTTTCTTATATCTGGGTGTCCACACCTTCGGGCAATCAATAGACCTATAGGCACAGCCCCTAAAAAATAGGCCATCAAAACAAAAAATGCCTTAGTCATTAAAAACAGTATAATGACAAATCATGCAATAAACAAGCTTATCGAGATATTTTGTTAGAAAAAATATTTATTATAAGAATAAAGGTAGGTGTTCTAAACCCGTTGCTTCAGGAAGCCTTGCCATAAGGTTCATACTTTGGATTGCTTGGGTAGATGCCCCCTTCCCCAGGTTATCTATAGCAGCCATGGCAATAATATGATTAGTTCGCTCATCTACTTTTACCCCCAGATGGCACTCATTTGTGCCCCTTACATGCAAAGTCTGTGGGATTTGGGGTGGTAAAAGCACCTTAACAAAGCTTTCTCCCTGATAGTATTCACTCATGATTTGATAAGCCTGTTTACTGTCTAATTTACCTTTTAATGGTGCATAGGCAGTAACAAACATACCACGAGAGATGGGTATTAGATGGGGTACAAAGGTAATGCGGATATCTTTTCCTGCTAATTTGCTCAGTTCTTGCTCCATTTCAGGTATATGGCGATGGGCAGCTACCTTATAGGCCTGCATTCCCTCATTTACTTCACAGAATAGGCTACTTAGCTTAAGGCCTCTACCTGCCCCACTTACCCCTGACTTTGCATCCACAACAATAGAATCCTCTCTTATATACTTTAGTAGTGGGGCCAGGGCCAGGATGACCCCTGTAGGATAGCAGCCAGGGTTAGCTACTAAATATGCATTTTTTATATGTTCTCTATATATTTCTGGCAATCCATAAACTGCTTCATCAATTAATTCTTTTGCCTTATGGGGGCCATACCAGGCCTCATATACCTCAGGCCTTTTCAATCTAAAATCGGCACTTAAATCAATAATCCTTTTTTTATGCCTCAACAATTCAGGGATGATTTCCATTGAGACTTGTTGAGGGAGGGCAGTAAATATTATATCTGCATTATTGGCAATGAGATCATAATCTAAAGGAGTAAGAGCAAGCTCATTTTTAAAAAAGGGGAATAGATCAACTAACTTTTTTCCTGCATATCTTTGGGAAGTGGCTACTGTAATTTGGGCATTTGGATGATTTGATAAAACACGAAGTAGTTCAAGACCTGTATAACCAGTTGCTCCGAGAATGGCTACTTTGATGCAGTCTTTATTCAACTCTAACGCTTAGAAAACTGAAATCGGGCCCTAGCTCCCTTTTGTCCATATTTTTTACGTTCCTTTATACGGGCATCCCGCTTGATAAATCCAGCTTTTTTCAGGACGGGTTTTAACTCCGAATTGTAGTTTGCCAATGCTTTAGCAATAGCATGCCTAATGGCCTCAGCCTGCCCAGATTTCCCCCCGCCTTTTACAAATGCCCAGACATCAAATTTATCAGTTATCTGGGTTGATTCAAAAGGTTGACGTAAAATCATTGAGGCAATTTCTCTCTCAAAATACTGTTCAAGGGGCTTTTTATTTACCACAATGTCTCCATTACCTGGTCTAAGCCATACCCTTGCTATAGAGGTCTTTCTCTTCCCAGTGGCATAAAATGTTTCCATAATCTCACCTATATATCTAATTCAATAGGTCTTTGCGCCTTATGGGGATGATTAGCCCCCGCATAGACCTTCATTTTTTTAAGCATCTGCCTGCCCAATCTATTTTTGGGCAACATCCTTTTTACTGCCAGTTTTAACAAAAGTTCAGGATGACGCTCAAGGAGTTTGTCATAAGTCAAGCTTTTTAAACCCCCTATATAACCAGAATGCCAATAATATCTCTTTTTATCCCATTTATTACCAGTCAATTTTATTTTATCTGCATTGATAATTATTATATAATCCCCTGTGTCTACATGGGGCGTATAAGCGGGTTTGTGCTTTCCCATTAACCTTATAGCCACCTGACTGGCCAACCTTCCTAATATCTTATCTTTGGCATTTACCACATACCACTGTCGCTTTACGTCTTCCTTTCTCAACATAAATGTGCCCATGATTTTTAAAGAGTAAACTCTTATAATCCAGGAATCAAGACTTGTCAACATCTTCTTATTAACTTACAATAAAAGTTACTTGGGGGGCAAAAATGGAGAAGAAAAACATAGAAAGACTTCGTAAACAGATTGATAAAATAGATGAAGATATCCTGAAATTGTTAAATAAAAGGGCTCAAATAGCTATGAAAATAGGTGATATCAAATCAAAGGACGCACTTTATTTCTGGGATCCACAAAGAGAAAAAGAGATATTTGATCGCTTAGTAGAGCTTAATCAAGGCCCATTTCCTCATCAAACCTTATTTAATATCTATCATGAAATCATTGCCGCCACCCGCCAGTTGCAGCAGCCTGCTAGTGTTACATTCCTAGGTCCTGAGGCCACATTTAGTCATATGGCTGCTGTAAAGCAATTTGGGAAAACGGCTCACTTTTCTCATGCCCCCACAATTAAGGATGTATTTTTGGAGGTAGACAAGGGTAGGTGTAATTATGGTGTAGTGCCCGTAGAAAATTCTGTAGAGGGTATTGTAGCTTATACTTTAGATATGTTCTTTCAATCAGAATTAAAGGTATGCAGTGAAGTCTACATACGTATTAGCCACTTCTTGGCCTCGGCTACAGGAGAAAAGGAGAAAATTGAAAGGATATATGCCCATCCCCAAGCCGAGGCCCAATGCCGAAACTTTCTCAAGTCTAATTTTCCTCAGATTCCTATTTATGAGGTAAGAAGTAGTGCTGAAGCCGCAATGAAGGCCCAAAAAGAAAAAAACGCTGCAGCTATAACTACCGAACTGGCTATTGAGCATTATAAATTGAAGTTCGTTGACCAATATATAGAAGATTTTGCCAATAATACCACTAGATTTTGGGTCATAGGGCAACAGCTCCCCCCCAGCACAGGGGCAGATAAGACTTCTATTCTGTTTTCTACACCAGATGTACCAGGGGCCCTTTATCAAGCCCTTAAGCCCTTTGCAGAAAGGCAGATAAATTTAACAAAATTGGAATCACGCCCCATGAAGAATCTCCCTTGGCATTATTTGTTTTTTGTTGACCTAGATGGACATTATACAGATGAACGGGTAAAGACTGCCCTAGAGGATCTTAAGCATCAATGTGCCTATTTTAAATTGTTAGGTTCCTACCCAAAGGCAAAATGTTAATCTTTGATAATATCTTCAGCCCAACTGTCTGCCAATTGGTAAAGCCTTTCTTTGTCCAATACCTTTAAAAATGGGACCTTTTTCATAGGCATATCATAAAACTCCTCTGTGGATGCTAATGGTGTTAGGCCAAATTTATTCACCAATATCAAGCCAATATGAATATTCATAGCTGAAAGTGCCTTTTTTATATGCATGCCCTCCATTAGAGATAGCCTATCTGGGTTAAGCACTAAGATGAAACACGATCTTTGTGTATCTGTAAAAATTTTAATCAAGAAATCTACTGCAGCTTTTTGGACACTGATTTCATTAAGAACCTTGTCTTTAGAGGCATCTGTAACTATACCTTTTCCAAGGTAATCTTTGCCCCTAATGGCAACAATGGTAGCCCTCTTATCTAAGATTTTATGCCGCCACATCTTAATTCTTTCTAGCCAGATGTTTGTGATAAAAGGAAGAGTAAAAATTTTAAGCATAAGGCCTGTAGGGGGTGTATCTATAATCAGATGATCCATATCTCTATGTCTGCTAATAATATCTTTTAGTGCATGCATCATAGCTGATTCTTCCATACCTGGCGCATTTTTTATTACTTCAAACATATCATCCAAATTTATAATTTGAAAATAGCTATAGACCCTTTTCATTTGAGCAGTAGTTTCTTTAAGGAATTGCTTCAAATAACGCTCTACATCTACCTCTTCTGCCAAAAGATCGCGTTCTATTTCCTTAGCCCCTAAAAAGGCTGGACAACCAATAACATCACAGATATTATGTGCAGGATCAATGGAGGCCCAATAGGTCTTCTTATTATGTTTAGACAGATAATAGGCTAGGCTGGCAGAAAGTGTGGTCTTCCCCACACCTCCCTTGCCTAAGAAAAAGAAGATATTTTTCATAAATCTGCTAAATCAGCCCATTCTGCCAGCTTATCGTCCAGCCTCTCTGACTTTATAAACATCACCAAAATTTCCCTTTCTAAATAAGGAAGTAAACGTAAACCCATATAGGTAGGGAGTGTTGGCAATCCTACAAGTGCGCCAAAAGTTAACAGGGCGAATCCATTTTCCATTTCTTCTAACTCCCTTTCCAGCACCTCTGTGCTTTGCCTTTTAAACCCCTCACCTAGCCACTTTATTCGCAAGCAAAGAGCCTTCCAAAAACTATTTAACCACATCTCTCTCTGATTTGAAAAAATCATAAATGAGTAACATATTTAAGATTAACATAATAATCATTATAGTACCAATTATATAAGCTTGTATCGGGCTAGTTTTCATAAGACTTGGTACAGCTATAAATATATACCAAATCATAGCCGAAGATACAGTAATCCACAAAAAGAAGGCTGGGATTAATGCATTTAGACCTCTTTGTTTTTGTACACGTATAAGGAAACCCGCAGCCGTAAATAATGCAATAGCAGCAAGCATCTGATTAGCACCACCAAAAGCAGGCCAAAGCACACTCCAAGCACCTGTAAGGGCTAACAAAATACCAAGTGTTGCCGGAATAGCTGAAGCAACCCATCGATTTGTAATAAATTGGGAAAATCTAGGTAATTTGTCTTTTAATGGTTCAAAAATCTCTATTAAAGTATATCTGGCTAAACGATTAGTAGTATCTAAGGTAGTCATAGCAAATTCAGATACCCACAAGGCAGCTAAAATCATCATAAATTCCTTTGGAAATGCTAGTGTTCTATGAATAGCTTCAGCATAAGCCTTAGAAAAAACACCTACTGGTCCACCCACAGCCTTTATGGCATCTGTATAATTATGGGAAAGGGCCAGCTTGCCACTTAATTCAGTCATTTGTGGAAAGAGGATAGGAAGTCCATAGGCAG
>Ga0111222_1023_pt1 | contig 13379 bp, 13 predicted proteins | sample DeeMarSWOR152_54_FD_80386 | JGI IMG/M metagenome (GOLD analysis project Ga0111222, IMG submission 80386) | Syntrophobacter sp. DG_60 | reverse complement strand
AGAGTTTCCCTCGCTTTCTGTAAGCGATACTGAATAAGTTCTTTTCTCACCTGATAACAACCCCTTCTGATTCAACACGTTCATGGATAGGGTGGTCATAAAAGCGCCCCTGTTCCCATTCATTTATTGTCAAGATAAGGGAATTTATAATGATACCTTCTTCAAGTTCTATTTCATAAAGGGCTGCCCGTATCTTTTTTTTAAATTCAGGAGTAACATTATCTGTCAAAATGAGAATATCCCAATCCGATTCAGAGGTTGCCTCCCCTCGCGCCCTCGAGCCAAAAAGGACGATTCTACTATCAGGGACAAGCTCCTCTACAACCTTCTTAATCTCATTTAAAATAAGTTTTTCTGCTCTGTCTGAGTTGCTTTTTTCTAAAAGCTTCATTGCTCTTTCTCCTTGCTTATCCATTCATAATACGAGCGAATAACTTTGAAAGACGAGCAGTGAAATTTCTCTCACATCATAAATTCAATATTTCTTTAAGCTGGCTGGGTTCTTTGCAAACCATAAATAACTACCGTCCAAACTCACCGTGATGATTCACAGCCCGTACCCAGGATTTAGCTGCTATCTGCTTCTATCTGTCTTTTTCGATCTCAAAACTCTAGCATAGTTTCTAGATAATCTCAAGATGAATCAAAAAATCATTGAATCGCCCAGTAGTTAAGTCAAGGAAATCATTTGACGAATTGACTATTTAAGGAATTGACGAATTGACTATTTAACGTGTTGATAATCGCTCTTTCCGCCTGTCTTTTTTACTAAATGTATATCCTGAATCTGCATGCCTCTATCCACTGCCTTACACATATCATAGATAGTTAATGCCGCTACGGATACGGCAGTCAGTGCCTCCATCTCTACCCCAGTTTTTCCTAAAGTCCTGACCTTTGCCTCTATTTCAATGGTCTTTTCATCCTGTCTTGGATAAAAATTTACTTCTATATGGGTAATGTTTAAGGGGTGGCACATGGGTATAAGCTCACCAGTCCTTTTTGCTGCCATTATCCCTGCAATCTTTGCTACACTAAATACATCCCCCTTCTTTACCTTGCCTTCTAAAATCAATCTAAACGTCTCTGTCTTCATTAAAACCTTAGCACGGGCAATGGCTTCCCTTAAGGTTTCTGCCTTCTCACTAACATCTACCATCCTTGCCTTACCCTTTTCATCAATATGAGTAAGTTTCATCTAAAGCACTCCTTTATCTTTTCCCAAAAACGGGCGTAGGGAGAAGCTCTTTTTTCTTCCTCAATCTCTGCAAACTCCCTTAAAAGCTCTTCTTGCCGTTTGGTTAGATTGGTAGGAGTATCTACTATGATGCGGATAATTTGATCCCCACAACCATACCTCCCTATCCTAGGAATGCCTTTGTCTTGTAAACGGAATATCTTACCTGATTGGGTACCAGGAGGAATCTTTAATTTTTCTATCCCTTTAAGGGTAGGCACCTTTATGGTATCACCAAAGGCCGCCTGAACAAAGGAAATGGGAACTTCACAAATTACACTATCCCCTTTGCGAGTAAAGAATGAATGGGGTTTTACATGAATAACAATATATAAGTCTCCAGGGGGGCCACCATATAGGCCTGCCTCGCCCTCCATTTGGATACGGAGCCTGGTCCCTGTATCTACACCTCCTGGAATACGTATCTTAACGCCCTTTTCAACCCTTCTACGACCACTTCCACCACACTTAGGACAAGGGTGGGTAACAATAACCCCTTTTCCTTGACAATGAGGACATGGAGTCCCTATACGAAAAAAGCCGTGTGTATGGTAAACCTGGCCTCTGCCTTCACAGGCAGAGCAGATCTCAGGCTCATAACCGGGCTCCAGGGCGCTACCCCCACAAAAATCACAGATTTCTGCCTTTTTTATCTTTATCTCCTTTTCTGTGCCAAATGCTGCCTCCTCAAATGAAATTGTTAGGTCATACCTTAAATCTGGCCCGGCTTGAGGCACTTCCCGGGCCCTAGTTCTAAAACCAAAAAATTCATCAAAAATATCACTAAAGGTACCAAAGATATCATCAAATCCAGCAAACCCTGTGAAACCCTGACTACTAAGCCCCTCATGCCCATAGTGGTCATATATGTCCCTTTTTTGTGAATCACGCAGGACCTCGTAGGCCTCTGCTGCTTCTTTAAATCGTTCTTCTGCCTCTTTATCGCCTGGATTTCTATCAGGGTGATTTTTAAAGGCTATACGCCTATAGGCCCTTTTAATCTCTTCAGAGCTGGCACCTCTTGGTATACCTAAGATTTCATAATAATCTCTTTTCATTTATCTGCTTTAATTTTTTCTTTATTGCCAGATTCTTCAAAGGCCTTTGTAGCAAACTGTAACTTTCCCAATTTTAAGGCAACCTTCCCTAATCTCTCCCACTGCTCTTTAGATGGAGAGTCCCCTAAAAGATTATATATTTTTTGAAAAAGGAAGGCATCCCCCTCCTCTATTACTCTAGGTAAAAGGGCCCTAAGTTCATCTTCCGCCTTGGCCTTTGCAAAAAAATCTATGGCATCACTGAGACTTCCTGCCTCTAGGTAGATTTTTCCATAGGCTATATACTGCTCTCTATCAAACACAGATGCATTTAAAAAATCTCGTTTTTTTAAGCAAGATAAGGACTTTACTTTAATCTTCTGACTCCTTTTTAATCCTTATTTTATTTGCGGCAATTTCCCTTAATGCTACTACAATCTCTTTATTTTTAGGGTTTTCGATGAGTATTTCCTTTCCCTCCCTCGCTTGCAATACCCTTTTTACTGTCATATGAACCAGGGCAAACCTATTATCTACTTGCTTTAAACAATCCTCAACTGTGATCCTTGCCATCTTTTCCCCCTTTTGGGCCGTGGAAATAATGACTTTCCATTATTTGCCCTCTTATTTAAACAGTTGAATTTTCTTTTGAGAAACTTGCAATTTGTCATCTATATTTTGTATCTTGTATCCTGTATCTTGCATCTTGTGGCTATCATGGCCTTCATCTTATCTATAATCACATCCTGCCCTAATGTCACCCCCTTTCTCTACATAAAAAAGAAACATCCTCCAATGCCAACCTAGGACCAAATCTCTTACTTACATGGGAAACTTCGATCATGGGAGTTAAAATTATAAATTTTTTATTTAGGATGTAAAGTGTAAAGAAGCTGGATAAGCTGGACTGATCATCATTATTGTGAAAGAAAGGCCTTGCTTTTTTTGTCAAGGTACATTCGTTTATCTGCTATGGGAACAAGTTTTTTAATCTCTCTGCCATCGTCTGGAAATATGGCATAGCCGATATTCAATCTTATAATGAATTTTCCAAGGGTGATTTTTATTGGTTCTAGACGAGAGGCCAGATTTAGAACCCCTTTTTCATCCATTTCAGGTGCATAAATAACAAACCTATCATCAGCATAACGGCAAAGGATGTCTTTTTGCCCAATATTTTGACGCAAGATGTTAACAATTTTAAAAAGGATTTTATCTCCTTCTTCAAAACCGCAGAAATCACTTACTTTTTTAAGATTATCTAGATCTATCATGATAAAAGCAAAGGAATGTCTTATTTTGCTAGCCTTATTTGTAAGTTGCGCAATCAGTTCGTCGAAAAAAAGGCGATTATAAACTTGTATAACAGGATCTATGTAGCTTCTTTCCTTTAATTTTCGGAAATTTTTATGAATTCTAAAAAAACCCCAAAGTAAAAGAACATATCCTAGAGAACTAATCATAAATGTATGTTCGGTTGATATAAGGCCTTTACAAGCTAATACAAAAAAACCTAAAAAAACCCTTTCAAGTCCTATAAAAGTCTGAAATTTTACATAAGATAACGCCACTACCCCCGAAGCGGCCAAAAAGACAAAGACTATGCTAAGGGTTTCTATATTTTTAAACACCAGATAAACCTCTTATCATTTTTCTCCAAAATTTTCAAGTAAAACCAACACAACCATATACCAGACTACCTGAAAGTCCGGTCATGAGTAATTTAACAAAAAAGAACAAACGTTTAAATACAGCCTAAAAAAATCCAAATGTCAAATGAAATTTTCACCCCGTTAGATAAAGCATTTACATTTTTTTAATTTACTTTCTAATACCCCTCTACTCCATGAAAGTTGTGATTCGTACCCTCTTTACTATCTAACGGGGCAAGAATGCTTCAATGCCAAAAATAGTTATTTGCTAAGGCCTTATTCGCTTCGCTATTATTTGCCTACGGCGTTATTAGTAGTTATTAGTGGTTTTACTATAAATAACTATTTGGGCTTTGGCATTTGCCATTTTTAAGCTTTGGTATTTTTTCTAATTTCCATCATTATGAATCTCTCTTTTTTTACCGAAGCGCCTTCGCTAAAATTACTTTGACAAAGTCCTGCCCTGCTTTTAGGGTTGACTTTTCTTAGCAAAAAGGTTAATTTAAATAAGGATTTAATACCGATAAAGGCAGACTGCTCGAAAGAGCAGGACGCAAAGCCTAGGTCTAAACCTGCGAAGACAGGCAAGGTAGCAAGGCTGCCGAAGTATTAAACGAAGTGAAAGAGCCCGCCTTGCATTTAGGCCAAGGCGGGCTCTTTTTTTCAATTAATTGCTTATGTAAGTTTTCTGTAAGAAAAAAAGAAATAGAGGTATAATTATTGCATAAATGAATTCCAATTTGAGCGCTAAAAGCGCCACTCCTGCGGCAAAGCCGCAGGGGAAAAGGAGAAAGACGTATTCTTTATTCTGCGCTGAGGCACAGAGTGATAGCCTTTGGGCCTTCTTTATTTCAGGGGTTTGAGGATAAATCCTCAAAGAGAAACTCTTTGGGCTTCAGGTCTGGGGCGTTTGAGGGGCATTGCCCCTCAAACTTAAAGGGATTATATCCTTTACAGTCCCAAAAGGATGAGACAAAAAAACTTTTTTTCTAATTGTGTACAAAAGGCATAAAGAGAACCGCCTTTGGCTTCTTTGTTTAGTGGGAGTGGGGGGCTTTGTCTCCCCAACAGAAAGGCCAAAAGGCCTTTGGTAAACGGCTTACTATTTGCATAATTTGGAATGAAATCTATATTATGGGTATAAAAACTTATAAAACTACTGCATAGCCAGTGATACATAATACAAAAATAATTTATCAAAAATGTATCTAACACCTAAAACGAAACAACTTCCAATTTACCAAAGATTGGGTGAAAGGCTTGTAAAGGCGGACATTATTACACCGGCACAACTAGAGAAAGCCTTAGAAGAGCAAAAGATATCGGGTGGGCGCTTAGGGTATAACTTGATTCGGTTAGGTTATATCGATGAAGATACACTGGTTTCCTTTTTGGCCAAAGAATTTGGCCTTGATTCTATAAAGCTCAGGCAAATAAATGTAGATAAATCTCTCATTTCTCTTATCCCTCAGCAAGTATCTGAAAGGTACCAGGTAATTCCCATTTCAAAAGAACAAAATAAATTGATTTTGGCTACCTCAGAACCACTTAATATCTTCATACTAAATGATTTAGAATTTATTACCGGATATAGGATAGAACTGGTCTTGGCCGAAGAACTGGCTATTAGGGAAACCATTGATAAATATTATGGTCCGCCTATTCCTCCAAAGATATTAGAAGAATTACGTGAAGGAACCCCTATTGAAATTCGAAAAAAGGAGAAAGAAGAATTAGACCTAGAGAAGCTAGTAGAAGAAGCTCCCGTAGTTAAATTAGCTAATCATATCTTGGTCAGTGCTATAAAAAAGGAAGTTAGTGACATCCATCTTGAACCTTACAGGGACCAAGTTAGAATACGCTACCGTATAGATGGTACATTACAAAACTTTATGGACATGCCAATTAGACTAGAACCCTCACTTACTGCCCGCCTTAAGATTATGGCTGGCCTAGATATCGCAGAAAAGAGGCGTCCACAGGATGGTAGAATAGAGATAAAAGCATGCAAAAAGGATGTAGATATCCGTGTCTCAACTGTGCCTACCCTTTATGGGGAAAAGACCGTCCTGCGCTTGCTTGATAAGTCCTCAGGTGTTAAAAGCATTGATAAACTAGGATTGAGCAAAGGAGAACTTGATAAATTTTTATGGGCAATCCAACGTCCCTATGGAATGATATTGGTTACCGGACCTACAGGCAGTGGGAAAACAACCACATTGTATGCCATTTTAAATAAACTTAATTCAAAGGAGGTAAATATCCTTACGGCTGAAGATCCTGTTGAATACACCTTGGAAGGCATCAATCAAGTCCAAGTTAATGAAAAGATTGGTTTGACCTTCTCTTCTACCTTGCGTTCCTTCTTAAGGCAGGACCCTGACATTATTATGGTAGGGGAAATCAGGGACATAGAGACAGCGGACATTGCCATTAAAGCAGCCCTTACCGGCCATCTAGTGTTAAGCACCTTGCATACCAACGATGCCCCAAGTACCATTACACGTCTATTAGACATGGATATTGAGCCATTTTTAATTTCCTCCTCAGTAATTGCTATTATTGCCCAACGGTTGGTGAGAGTAATTTGTCCTCACTGCAAACAGAAAATAGTGGTAGAGCCCGAATTGTTGACAAAAGTTGGGTTTTCACCTAAAGAGACCAATACTATTAAGGTGTATCAAGGAAAGGGATGTGGTTTTTGTAATGATACTGGCTATAAAGGTAGAGTTGCCCTGTTTGAAATTTTGACTATCAGCGACGATATTATAAACTTAATCCTGGCCAGGGCAAGCGCAGAAAAGATTAGAGAACAGGCAGTTTCTGAGGGCATGAAGACCTTAAGGGCAAGTGGATTAGAAAAGATAAAAATGGGAATTACTACTATTGAAGAAGTATTAAGGGTTACTTAAAACAATGGAAACTTCAATTATTAAAAACGAAGCTGGCTTATTAAAGTTTAAAAGACGTTGGCAAAGCCAAAAGTTTATCCCACAACAGGCACTTAAAACCGTTTCTACCATCCTAAAAGATATAAAAAAATACGGGGATGAGGCCTTAATAAAATATACAAAAAGGTTTGACTCTGTGGACTTAAAAGAAATGGGCTTTGAGATTGGCTCAGAAGAAATTGATGCAGCCTATCAAAAAAACAGAGAGATCATTCCTGCTTTAGAATATGCAGCAAAAAGAATTGAGGCATTCCATCGCAAGCAGTTGCCAAAAAGCTGGTTTATTACAGATGAAATGGGAAATCTCCTCGGACAGCGTATTACACCTTTAGAAAAGGTTGGCATATATTGTCCTGGGGGAAAGGCCGCTTACCCTTCCACAGTACTGATGAATGCCATACCTGCTAAAATAGCCGGGGTAAGGGAGATTACTATGGCCATGCCTACACCTAAGGGGCAGATTTCTCCAGCTATATTGGCAGCTACCAAAATTGCGGGAATAAAAAGGATATTTCGCCTTGGAGGGGCACAGGCCATTGCTGCCCTAGCATTTGGCACAAAAACAGTCCCAAAAGTAGATTTCATTTGTGGGCCAGGGAATATCTATGTTGCTGCTGCCAAAAAACTGGTGTTTGGAGAGGTGGGCATTGATATGATTGCCGGCCCCAGTGAAATTGCCGTTGTTTCCGATGGAAGCGTACCTTCTTCATGGGTAGCTGCTGACTTACTTTCCCAAGCAGAGCATGATGAAATGGCTATGCCCATCTTGGTTACTACATCAAAGGCCTATGCAAAGGCGGTATTAGAGGAAATCGATAAGCAACTACCTAATTTGCCTCGAAGGGCCATTGCAAAAACTGCCTTAAAACAGCAGGGACATATATTCATTCTGCCTGATTTAAATATGGCTGCAGAGGTCATCAATATCATCGCCCCAGAACATTTAGAACTCTTGGTGAGTGACCCTATGAGTTTATTGGGTAAGATAAGGCATGCAGGGGCTATTTTTCTAGGAAAATATGCCTCAGAACCTATCGGTGATTATGTAGCTGGTCCAAATCACACCTTGCCTACAGCGGGTACGGCTAGATTTTCTTCTGTGCTCTCTGTGGAGCATTTCATAAAGCGCTCTAGTATTATTTTTATCTCTAAAGAGGGGCTAGATATTTTAGGGCCAAGGGCCATAGAAATGGCCCATATAGAAGGCCTTCTTGCCCACGCAACTAGTATTGAAAAGAGGTTCGAAGAAAACGAATGATAAAGAACAAATACTTTAATTTAAGCCACAGATTTACACAGAATGGCACAGATAAACACAGATCATCAGGATTTTAAATATAAAATATTTTCTACGGGTATCGGCGAAAATCTGTGGCAAATTTTATAATTTCCTTGGCATCAAGAAACTCAATTTGATCTTATGAAGAAGGTGTATAAAAGTGTCCTTTTCTAATCAATCTCTGATAGTCATTTGAAATCTTAATCTGCCTGTACAGGTTAATGAAAGATTTATGGGAAAGGGGAGAAAGGAAAGTTTGATTCCATTTACTACCCATATCGGCTAATAAAAACTCCTGGTAATTTCGACAACTGCCTCTTCCCAATGTAAAGGCCCACCCTTCCATATTAAAGATAAGGGCGGGAAACAAGAAAAGTCCTTTGGCATAAGCACATATCATTACAAGAAAATGAGGGAAGGTTTTGCCTAGAAAGATATCAATAAGGACATCTAAAGCAGTTGTCATAATATAAAAAGAACATCTGAGAATTGCAGCCAATTCTGCCATTTTTTTGAGATCGCAGTATTCACAAGATGAATATGTAGTTAAGGTTTCTGCAAAAAGGCATCTATGATTAAACCGTCCTGCTGGACAGCCTTTGGGCTTCTGACAATATGCACCTATGAGAAGTGGACGAAGGCGGGGAATCGTCTCCACAGGAAGTCTCATTTTGGGTTTACCCTGAGCTAAATAATGGCCATACCTTAAAAAACCCCTAATAGATCTTATAGGATGGGAAAATAGTAGGTTTCCTATAATTTCTGCACCCAATCTCCGGTTCATAGACCGAATCCCAAATTCCCAAAAGTCTACCCCTAAAAATCGCTTTTTGTCTAGGATCTTCAACATAAGGATTTGGGAGAGATTATACAAATAAATGGTGTCGGGATCCAAAATAATAATACAAAAAAAGACCAGTAAAATCAAGGTTTTTTTGATTTTCACTCTAAATAAGATCCCAACAAAAAAAGACCTCACTCTGATTCCCGGTAATTATCTGCGTAAATCCGCATCTCCGCCTGCATTTATCTGCATTTGGCACATAATTTGCTTGAAAAATGGGATAAGAGACAAAACAATATGGATAAACAGTGTTTTGGAGATCTCGTTTTTCAGAATTTATATGCACAATCTGGGTTAAATTAAAGGTGAAACAAATATAGATGAATGTTCAGAACAACTGGTATGTAATTCAAACAAAGCCTTCCCAAGAAGAAAAGGTAATCTTTTATCTGACCCAAAAGGGGATTAACACATATTTTCCAAGGACACAGACATATATCTATAAAGGCCTTAAAAGATATAAGAAGATAAAACCCCTCTTTCCTAGCTATGTATTTGCGCAGTGTGAAAGAAAAGAGGTCTGTCATCTATGCTGGACAAGGGGGGTAAAAAAGGTACTTTGGGAAAATACAAGGCCTCAACCTATCGCTGAAGAACTAATTTATTCCATTGAATCCCTAGCAAGTAAAGATGGCTTAATTAGACCAAATAGATTTAAAAAGAATGATTTAGTAATGATAAAATCAGGCCCCTTTAAAGATATACTTGCTATATTTGACCACTGGGAATCCGACAAACAGAGGGTCTGCCTGCTGCTTAATTTGATAAATGTACAGATAAGGGTTTCGCTTCCTGCTTCGGTTGTAGCAATGGCATAAAAACCCATGATATTGGGTACTTACATAGATTTTTTATGAATTTACAGTGGCGGAGGCATGCCCTAATTAAAATCAACCACCTAAACACTAAAAAATAAGATAAATTCAGATAGGGTTGCACAGACATCTCATTTCTGTTAACCTCTTATTTAACTCAAAATGAAAAGCGTGGCTGTATCTGCTCAAAATTCCACAGAATTTTGAGCAGACATTGAAAAATGAAAAGTGCAAAAGTCAAAATAGAAGTCAGGAATTAGGAGTTAGATTAATTAAATTAACTGATTCATTTTACATTTTACAATTTGCATTCTGCATTTTGCAATTAATTGCTCGAAATCCACAAGATTTTGAGCAATTACGGGGGGGATAGAAGATCACATCTGGAATGGATAAAAGGTCTGGAAGGGACAGACGGGATCCCAATAGACAGGTACCACGGATGCTTTTTGAACGAAGGAGTGGTATAGACAGGAGACACGGTCAGAATCTGGAGATTTTATTTGTCGATGGTGATAGTGAACAACTCTCTATTATACAAAAATACCTATCTCCTCTGGGGTACAAAGTGACAGTAATAGATGATGGTTTGAAAGCCCTTGAATTGGTTAAGAAGAAAGATTTTGAGATAGTCTTTGCAGACTTAGATACACCTACATTGAGTGGACTTGAACTTGTTTCGGCCATAAAAGACCATAATCCAGAAATAGAGGTAATAATTACTACCGCTCATGGAGACATGGAATCCGCCATCGAGGCCCTGAGGCTCAGGAGCTATGATTATGTCCTAAAACCCCTGGAGTTAGATCGAATAAAGAAATTGGTGGATAGAATCATAGAGAGAAAAATCTTATTGAGGGAGAATATATTCCTTAAGAAGAGGCTAAAAGAGCGATATAGATATGGTGACATTATCGGGGTTAGTTCCCAGATGCAAGAACTCTATGAAATAATAGAAAGGGTCAGCCAAAATGACTCTACCATCTTAATTCAGGGGGAAAGTGGAACCGGAAAAGAGCTGGTGGCTAAAACCATCCACCAAAGGAGTAATCGAAAAAATAAGCCCTTTGTTCCAGTATATTGTGGAGCCATTGTGGAAACTCTCCTGGAGAGTGAGCTTTTCGGCCACCGCAAGGGTGCATTTAGTGGGGCAATCAAAGATAACATCGGCCTATTTAGGGCAGCAGAAGGTGGCACTATCTTCTTAGATGAGATAGCAGAGATCTCCCACCCTGTGCAGCTTAAACTTCTGCGTACTCTCCAAGAAAAGAAGGTAAGACCGGTAGGCGATACTAAAGAGATGGGGGTAGATGTAAGGGTAATAGCCGCTACCAACAGGGGTTTAGAGGATGCTATAAAAAGTGGAGCCTTAAGGAAGGATCTCTTTTATCGCCTAAACGTCATCCCCATTAACATTACACCCCTTCGGGAGAGAAAAGAGGATATCCCCGTTCTTGTAAACCATTTTGTGGACGTATTTAATAACAAAGGGAAAAGAAGGGTTAAGGGCATATCACCGGAGGCCATGGATCTTTTGTTGAGTTACCGTTGGCCAGGAAATGTAAGGGAATTACAGAGTGTGATTGAGAGGGCATTTGTCATGGGAGCAGACGAGACCATTGGCGTTACCGACCTCTCTTCACAGGTAAGGAAACACAAGGATATAGAAGGTCCAAGCGGCCCCAAAGCCGTCCCTACTTTGAGGAAAAGTGAGGTTGCTTTGATCAAAAGAGCCTTACAGATAACAAAAGGCAAGAAGGTTCCAGCCGCCAGGCTTTTGGGGATAGATAAGGCTACTCTTTATAGAAAGATAAAAAAATACGGTCTTTGACTTCATAGTTCACCACGAGCTTAATAATATGGAGCAGAATGCAACCTATATAGCAGAATGCAACAGACTGTGGAAATGGCCATTGCCATTACGATTGGGCATAGGAACCACTCCACCTGTTGCATATTGCGAAAAATATCTTTCATAAGGATCCTGTTAGTTTAATCCCCGATTCTCCTTTTTTCCCTTAATAATCATGGATATCCTTAAATATGCCCAGAGATGGCATATTTGTTGCGATAGATAAGGAAGACATGAAATCCCATATTCTTCTAGTTGATCAGGACCAAACCAACTTGGATTCACTTAAACGAAGACTTTGCTGTAAGGGGCGGGCGGTGTTTACCACCACATCTGCTAAGGCTGCCCTAAACATAGCAAAGAAGACAAATATTCACCTTGCGGTTATTGATATGGAGCTATTTGATACCCCGGGAATAGAACTCATTTCCATATTAAAAGGGCTTCATCCTGACATCCGGGTCATCTTTACTACCTCGGATCATTCAATTGAAATAGAATCCAAGGTAAGGAAAATGGGGATAGTTCTGTACATGCCAAAGCCATTGGACTTAGAGCTAATGAAGGAAGCGGTGGCAAAAGGGTTAAAAGACGCAAGACGAGAATCAAGATAAAAAAAACCGTGAATTATGAATCATGCACAAGGGAAATTTCTAAGAAAAAATGACGATGTACGAGATGGTAGTATAAAAGGGTAGAAGAATGTACCAGACATATTGGGGGTTTAAAAAACTACCGTTTGAAAATGTTGCTGATCCTAGATTATTTTATAGATCAGCCCAACATGAGGAGGCCTTGGGGAGATTGCTCTATGCCGCTAAAGCACGTAAAGGGGCAACCATGTTGATTGGTGATGTGGGATGTGGAAAAACCTTGATTAGCCGAGCCTTTGTTCTTGAACTCGCTTCTCAAGAAAAATGGGAGATTGCCCTTATTACCCATCCTACACTTAGTCCTAACGAACTCCTAAGAGAAATACTTTACCAATTAGGAATTAACAGCCCTCAAAAGGCCAAGGTGGATTTGCTTCACTCTTTAAATGATGTGTTGATAGGAAACATGGAAAAGGAGAAACATACAGTAATTATGATTGATGAAGCCCAGGCCATAACCGATATGAACAATTTTGAGGAACTTCGTTTGCTTTTAAATTTTCAACTAAGTGAAAGTTTTCTTTTAACCTTAATTCTTTTAGGACAACTGGAGTTGGAGAAAAAAATTGCTAAGATTCCAGCACTCAATCAAAGAATAGGCCTAAAATACCACTTAACTGGGTTGAACCTTCACCAGGTAGAAGAATATGTAGCTTTCCGGTTACGTGCAGCCGGGTCAGAGAATAATATATTCACTAAGGAGGCTATTAACATTATCCATAAGTATTCTCAAGGTATACCCAGGAAAATCAATAACATCTGTGATATGAGTTTGCTATTGGGCTTCAGTAAGAAATTAGAACGTATCGACTCAGATATAGTGGTTAGATTAGCTGATGAGATAAGGTGAGAATCTTGGCCAAGCAAACGGATTTGATAGTAAATGGAAATGCCTGGAAACAGGATAAAGAAATTGAGGAGGGCGGAGTACTTAGAATAAGGGAAATTTTAGGTACACAAAGGCCTCTGGAACGAACTGAGCAACCCAAAGAAGAGGGAGCGTTTGACGAATGCCAGAAAACTTATAACAAGCTCTATAAGTTTTTAAACGGGGTTGTA
>Ga0111222_1075_pt1 | contig 13611 bp, 8 predicted proteins | sample DeeMarSWOR152_54_FD_80386 | JGI IMG/M metagenome (GOLD analysis project Ga0111222, IMG submission 80386) | Syntrophobacter sp. DG_60 | reverse complement strand
CCTCAGAGGTGATTGTTGAGCTTTCTGAAAATATACGTAGGATAATCCTTAAAGACCTAACACATGACCGCTTGGCAGATATTGTAGAAGACCTCCCTTCTGACGAGGCAGCCGATATCGTGGGTGATCTGCCAAAGGAAAAGGCCAGTAAGTTTTTAGAGTATATCCCTTTACAGGAATCTGTAAAAGTAAAAAGGCTTTTGAAATATCCAGAAGAAACGGCTGGCGGGCTAATGCAAACAGAACTCTTAGTCTTACTGGCTACTATCACCGTAGAAGAGGCCATAAAACAGATTCGGCAGATAGCTTTGGCATCGGAAGGGGAGTATCACACGGTCTTTGTAGTGAATAAAAAACAACAACCCTTGGGATTAATCCCTTTACATAGATTAATTTCTGCCCATTCCACGCAAACACTTTCCCAAATTATGGAAAAGTCACCTGTCCTAATCCATGTGGATGAAGATCGGGAAGAAGTGGCTAAAAAATTCCAAAAATATGACTTGGTTTCTGCTCCAGTAATAGATCACAGTGGTATTTTATTAGGTCGTATTACCATTGATGATATAATGGATGTAGTTGAAGAAGAGACCTCAGAAGACTTCTACCGTTTAGCAGGAACAGATGTAGAGGAAGTGGTATATGGTGGTAATGTTATGAGGATTGCTGGGATTCGCCTTCCTTGGTTGTTGACAAACCTCTTTGGTGGGCTATTGACAGGTTACCTTATGTGGCTGTTTAAAGTGACTTTGTCTCATGTTTTAGTCTTAGTAACCTTTATTCCTGTGATTACAGGGATGGGGGGGAATGTTGGTCTTCAATCTTCTACTATCTCAGTAAGGGGGTGGGCCACAGGAAGGATTAGCTTATACAGTTTTAGATACCACCTGTTTAAAGAAATAAAAGTGGCTTTGCTGATGGCTGCTATTTGTGGCCTTACTGTAGGCCTAGTGGCCTACCTATGGCATGGCGGGCACCCATTTCTTGGGGTAGTAGTGGGACTTTCTATGTTTTGTGCCATGAATATAGCAGTATTAATGGGCACGCTTATGCCAGCTATTCTACTGCGGTTGGGCGTTGACCCTGCTGTAGCCTCCGGGCCATTTGTAACCACTGCCAATGACATTGTAGGTATTTTGGTCTATATGGTGATTGCCACTGTATTTTTAAAATATCTGTGGTAATAATATCCGAGGTTAAGTGTGTACCGGGAGTTCGATGGTAACCACCGTACCCTTGGGATGGTTGTCCTTCACCCTTATAAACCCTTGATGGTCTGAGACAATGGTGTGAACAATGGTTAAACCCAAACCGGTGCCTGATTTTTTAGTAGAAAAATATGGTTCAAACAATTTTGTTTTATCTTTATCAGGAATGCCCCGCCCTGTATCCCTCACCTCTAGTCTAGCGATCTTAAGACGAGCCTCGTAATCAAGAACAATCTCTATTCCCCCTTCACCATCTATGGATGCGATAGCATTATTTAATAGATTAATCAGGGCCCTTTTTATCTGCTCACTATCTAGGTTAAATATAGGCACTGGCCTTATCTGTTTGAATTCAAATTGAATGTCTTGATTCGCAGTACAGTAGACAGCCAAGATCTCAGAAACAATCTTTGCTAAATTGTTAGGTACTGGATGGGCTTCTGGCAACCGTGCAAAATTGGAAAATTCATTTACTAACTTCTTTAACCCCTCTACCTCATGAATAATCATTTGGACACATTCATTAAATACCTGCCCATCTTCTGAAAATTTATCTAAATACCGATGCCTTAACCTTTGAGCTGAGAGCTGAATGGGTGTAAGCGGATTTTTGATCTCATGAGCAATTCTCCTAGCCACTTCCCGCCAGGCCGCTACTCGCTGCATTTTTTCTAACTGGGTCAAATCTTCAAATACAAACACTGCCCCAAGTGGATGCCCTGATTCATCCTTCAGGGCTGTAGCACTGACCAATAGGCTTAAATTTTGCCCATTGAAAGAAAATCGCAATTGTTTTTCTATAAGTTCATTGCCCTTTTCTAAAAGATACATAATCTCAACAATTTCCTTTAGATCATAAGACTTAAACAAATTTTCCAATCTTTTTCCTATTAAATCTTCACTTTCAAGTTTTAGGATTCTTTTAGCGGCAGGATTTACAGTAGTAATATAACCATCTGCATCAATAGAAATTACCCCAGTAGCGATATTCTTTAAAATTATCTCCATATACCAGCGGCGCTGCTCAATCTCAATGTTGCGCTGTCTTAAAACCTCATATGCCCTCTCTAAACGTTCCTTACTGGTTCTTAGATCCTTTGTCATCTGATTAAAGGATTTGACTAACATGCCCAATTCATCCTTTGCCTCTGTATGTAAAGAAAAGTCCAGATCTCCACTAGCTATTTTTTGAGTAGCCTCTGCCAAGGTTTGAATGGGTGCGGTAATATTTTTTGCCAATCGAAAACCTACCCAAGTGGCAGCAAATAGAATAAGCAAAGTTATAACAGAAAAAGTAATAAGAAGAGTGAGCTTCAACGGATTCTGTACCAGCATAAACTGCTTATAATCCTCACCACTGATTCTAATACCCTGCAATCCCTCAGCCATTTCTGTAGGAATGCGTCTTCCAGCTATTAAAATCCGTTTTAATTCATGAGAATCAGAAAAAATGGGGACTATGGCAAGGGCTAAATCCCCGGTAGAAGACCTAGTAATCATGGCAACGGCCTGCTTTTTGGTAAGAACTTGATCAAGGTTATTTTTTAAAGAAATTGCGTTCTTAACAGGTCTTTGATAGAAGGCCCTGAGGAGTTTTTTGTCTTTATCATATACCTCAAGAAAGCTAAGATTGTATTCTTGGATTTTTCTTCCTAACCAATGTTTAGATAGAGATAAGTTTCCTCTCTTTATTTCTCTACTGAGAATCTGGGCGCAGCGTAAAACATCCTTAGAGGTCTCTTTATAATAGAGATGTCCTACAGTCATAGCTTGATTTAAGGTGTTTTCCACTCTAAAGTTGAGCCAGTAACTAAAGCTTGAAAATACAAATTTTATGGATATACCAAATAAAACTAAGGTAGGGAGTAAAGAAAGGCTCACAAAAAGTACTACTAACTTAGCTCTGATTTTACTTCCTAAAATGCCCTTTTTGTACTCAGCAACAAGCTTTACTACATTCCTTAATACCAAAAAGACTAAAGAAAGAAGTAAAATAACGTTTAAATTAATAAGGATAAAAAGCAGTAGACTGTTGGCTAGGGGGGGATGGGCATTAGGGCTGAACAGTTTAGATTCAATAAAGGCAAGGCCAGAGATTAATAAGATAAGGATAAGGATTATTATCCCTTCCCGCCGTCGCTTTTTTCTTTCGCGTTGATCAATCATAATTAATATGTAAACACTATATTATACCAATTTGTTTCAAAATTCCAAAGGGAGACAAAGAAGAAGATGTAGTGAAGATATAAAGGAAGGGTCACTTTGTTTAATTCTGCTTTAAGAGAAAACTGGTACTTTTCTCCTTTTTTTAATCTAAAAAGAGGGGCAACTTTGGTTTCTACCTCTCCCATGATGTGTTTGGCCTGTACAAAATCTTTTAGGGTCAATACCCCTTCAGACCTTTCTGTACGTTTAATTTCAAATACATCTTTAAGCTGGTCATATTTAATAGTATGGTAGATTTTAAAGCTATTAATCCGTTTGTCAGGAAAAAGTGTCCTTTTTTTGTTAAGCTTTACAATAAAGGTAAAAGTTACAGGAACACCGTTAAAAATAGCCTCTTGCATATTTTTGGTAAAACAACCATCTATGGTAAAGTATGCCAACAAGTTCGTCTTGCTAGTAGTGAGTATAATATCCCTTAGTATTACTTCACGAGCTGAAACAACGCCTGTCCAAAAGAAAAGTAACAAAAAGGAAATTACGATTTTTTTTAAAAAAAACTTGTACATAATTTTGGGTTAGGGAATACTAGCAGTTGATTAAAATCATTGTCAACGGGCCATCTAATATTAGGTTATTTTAAATAAATATCTTGCATTTTCTGTAGTTTTTTTGGCTACTTCACTAACTGCTTTCTGCTTGATCTTTGCTACCTCTTCAGCAATAAAATAAAGAAAAGAAGGCTCATTTCTCTTTCCGCGCATAGGCACTGGTGCCAGAAATGGGGCATCTGTCTCTAAAAGGGTGTGTTCTAAGGAAATTTCTTTTACTAATGCCCTAAGTTTTTCTGCCTTGGGGAAGGTGATAATGCCCCCTATAGAGATAAAAAACCCTTCTTTGATGCAGGCGTTGGCTAAAACTACATCCCCTGAAAAACAGTGCCATACACCACCTAGAGAGAAACCATTTTCTTCTTTTAAAACCTGCCATACTTCAGAGATAGCATCTCTACAATGAATGATAAGTGGTTTCCCTAACTCCCTTGCCAGATTAATTTGAGACTTAAAGGCATAAAGCTGCTTTTCATGTGGTGAGAGATTCCGATAGAAGTCAAGCCCCACCTCCCCAATGGCTACAACCTTTTCATGGGATGCCAACTCTTTAAGCATCAAATAACTTGATTTATTAAAGGTCTTTGCATCATGGGGATGGATGCCCACTGCTGCCCAAATAAAATGGTATTTTTCTGCAAGCGCTATTGCCTTTTTGATACTAGAGATGTCTGTTCCAATAGTGATAATCTCAGCAATACCCCTCTCTCTGCTGCGGGCCAAAACTTCTTCCAAATCCCTTCCAAATTGAGGCATATCCAAGTGAGCATGGGTATCTACTAATATCATTAAGTATTAACGTATTAACCCTAGCTTACTTAGTTTGCTGTAAACATTGTCTTTCATCCAATGTGGGTCCCACCACTCTCTAGGATCAACAAATACCCCATGGATAAGGATACTAAAATGTAGGTGGTCTCCACCTGCCAAACCTGTTGTCCCTGTATAGCCAATAATGTCGCCCTTACATACCTTTTGACCTTTCTCTACCTGAAAACTACTAAGGTGACCGTAAAGGCTAAAAAGCCCTAAACCATGGTCTATAATAATGACATTCCCGTATATCCCTAAATATCCTTTATAAACCACTATCCCATCATTGGCTGCAGGGATAGGCCAATGGGCCAAAGATGCAATATCTATCCCTAGATGAACCTGACGGTCAATTTCTTTACCTCTATAATAATAGACCCTGTAATCCGCAAACCCTGCACTTGGAGCACCTTTCATCCTTAAAAAGGCACCATGCCAAAGGGGGAAAGACTGGGAGGTCTGACAGGTCTTTTTAATCTCTTCATGGTTCAGATGGCGCAGGTCACTATTGACCTTTAAAAATGTCTCCAAATATTTCCCTTCTAGCTCAGGATAGATATTCCAGAATTCAGGCATTTTTGCCCTTAGAAAGTTATCAGTAATGGTAATGCTCTCATGTTTAAAGGTTTTGGGAATTAAATTATAATAAAATCCTCCTTCGCCTTTATTCCCTGCCTTGTCTAAATAAACTAACCTAAAGACTATACTCTGTGAAGCATCATAAGGAAAGGCAAAAAGGTTAAGATATAATCCTTGCCATTTGTATCCTGGAAAAAATAAACCATCTTCCTTTACACCATAATTCACAAGCTCTTCACCGGCACGGTACGCAACCAAACCTGTCCCACCCTTACGAAGATTATGAGCCCGCGTAAGGATTTCAATAGTGGGCAAAGTGGCATCAACTTTCACATTGTAAATCAGCTCTTTATAGTTCCCTTTAGGCCAATGCCATAAAGAATGGTCCCTAGCATAAATCTTTAAAGTAGCCTTCCCATCATGCAACCCCAATTTTCGTGGGTAAACATCTAGTTTTATTTCCTTAAGAAGGTTTTTAAACTGTCCCTTCCTGGGGTAGACTTCTTGGTAAACTTTTTGCTCAAACTTATCTTGCTCAAGTGCTGCCCCCACCTCTTTCAGACCACACCCCTTTTCTTTAAAAGTTATAGTAAAGGTATTTGCTGCTGTTAAAAACTCTCCAGGCTTAGGCGAAACAAAGATTTCAGGTGCCTTGGTTTCAAAATAAGTAAGCCAAAGAAATACACCAATAATGAGAAGGGGGATTATTATAAATAACAGTTGTTTTTTTAGCTTCAATGTATACCGCCTTTTGCTTTTTTGGTGCCGGAGGTGGGAGTCGAACCCACATGGACTCAAGGCCCAGGGGATTTTGAGTCCCCCGCGTCTTCCTATTCCGCCACTCCGGCCCTCTGTTCAGGGCTACATCAAAGTCCAGCAGCGAGCAATTTAACAAAAAAGAACAAACTCGACTTTTGGTCCCGAGATGCCAGAAAACCTCAAATTCAAAATTATTTTCTCCCAACCTCCACCATCTGTCTTGGTCTCTCCGTTAAAATTATTTTGACAAAATCCTAAAAATACCCGTTACTCCAACCTAGACTTTTTCCTGTTTTTAATGTATTCTTATGCCATGCAAACCAAAATAGTGCCTTTAGAAGAGGAAATAAAGCATTCTTATCTAGATTATGCCATGAGCGTCATCATCGGGCGGGCATTGCCCGATGTAAGAGATGGCCTTAAGCCTGTGCACCGACGCATTCTCTACACTATGAGAACCTTAAACAATGATTGGAATAAACCACATAAGAAGTCTGCAAGGATTGTGGGTGATGTGATAGGTAAATATCATCCACATGGTGATGCATCTGTCTATGATGCACTGGTGCGCTTGGCCCAGTTCTTTTCTATGCGTTACCCATTAATAGATGGACAGGGGAACTTTGGTTCCATGGATGGAGACCCCCCTGCGGCCATGCGTTATACAGAGGTACGTATGAGCCACATAGCCCAAGAACTCTTGCTAGATTTGGAAAAGGAGACTGTAGATTGGGTGCCCAATTATGATGAGACACTACAAGAGCCCGTGGTGTTGCCTACACGGCTACCCATCTTGCTACTTAACGGCTCATCAGGAATAGCTGTGGGCATGGCCACCAACATTCCACCTCATAATTTAAGGGAAATAATAGATGCACTCATTGCCTATTTAGAAAACCCTTTTATTTCCTTAGAAGAGTTAATGAAGACCTTGCCAGGCCCTGACTTCCCCACTGGCGGCATCATTTGTGGACAAGAGGGCATTAAAGAGGCCTATCTTTGTGGGAAGGGGACCATTCGTATTAGAGGAAGGGTAGAAACAGAGCAAAGAGCAGAAAAAGAGTTTCTGGTAATTACTGAAATTCCTTATCAAGTATGTAAGGCCAGGTTGGTAGAAAAGATAGCTGAACTGGTAAAAACCAAGAGGATAGAGGGAATTGGTGAACTAAGGGATGAATCGGATAGAGAAGGCATTCGGGTAGTTATTGGGCTAAAAAGGGGAGAAAATAAACAAACCATCTTAAATCAGCTCTATGCCTATACCCCCCTAGAAACCAGCTATGGCATCATCGTGCTAGCCTTGGTCAATAACCGCCCATTAATACTTTCTCTAAAAGACCTATTACACCACTTCTTAGAGCATCGTCGTGAAGTAATCATCCGCCGCACAAAATATGAATTAAAAAGAGCAAAAGAACAGGCCCATCTATTAGAGGGCCTAAGGGTTGCTCTAGACCACCTTGATCCGGTCATTGCCCTGATTAAAAAATCAGCTAGTCCCAAGGAGGCCAAACAGGGATTGGTGTCCCAATTTTCCCTCACTGAACAGCAAGCACAGGCCATTTTAGATATGAAATTACAACGTTTAACCCGATTGGAAAGGGAGAAACTAATTCAAGACTATAAATCATTACTAAAGGCCATTAGCTACTATGAAGCTATTCTAGCAAGCAAGGAAATGGTTTCCCAAATTATTAGAGAAGAGCTTTTAGAAACAAAACAATTATATAAAGATGGAAGAAGAACAGAAATCAGGCCTTATAAAGAGCATATTTCTTTAGAAGACCTTATTGTAAATGAACAAGTGGTGGTTACCTTGACACATCGTGGGTATGTGAAGAGAATCCCCCTTGAAGTATATCAAAGTCAACGCCGAGGGGGAAAGGGTATCATAGGTGTAGATACCAAAAGAGGGGATCTTGCTCAACATATATTTGTCACCTCTACCTATAATTATCTACTAGTTTTCACAAAAGATGGAATGGCCTATACCTTAAAAGTGCATGAAATCCCAGCCGCGGGCCGCACAGCCGCGGGAAGGCCTTTAGTGAACTTATTAAACCTTGCTTATAAACAGGCTATTGCGTTTGTCCTGTCTGTAGAGGACTTCCATAAACAGGCCTATGTGCTAATGACCACTAAAGGGGGATTAGTTAAAAAAACCTTTTTAAATAAATTTAGTTATTTGGCTTCCACTGTAAGGGGCATCAGAGGAATAGGGCTTGATCCAGATGATGAACTAGTGGCTGGGAGATTAATAACTGGAGAAAAAGAGGTGTTTTTACTAAGTAGAATGGGTAAAAGTATTAGGTTTAAAGAATCTAAAATAAGGGCTACAGGAAGGCAGTCTAGAGGGGTAAAAGGTATGCGCCTAACAGAAAATGATGTAGTTATAGGGATGGAAATTTTACAACCCAATAAAGGATTTATTTTAATAGCAACAGAAAATGGCTATGGGAAAAGAACAAAAACCTCAAAATTTAGGGTGCAGGGGAGGGGTGGAAAGGGCATTATTGCTACCAAAATTAGTGATAAAACAGGATTTGTTGTAAAAATGGTTTGTGTTGAAAAAAACGATGAAATCTTGTTAATTACTAGTCAAGGTCGGATCATCCGTTTAAAGGTAAAACAGATTCCTGCCTCCGGTAGAATGGCTAAAGGGGTTAAACTAGTTGATGTAAAAGAAGAAAATTTAGTAGGTTTGTCTAAAATTACTGAATTTAATAGTTGATAAATTGTTGAAATTTAAATTAAACCTTTTAAATAAAAACATGGTTTTTGAACATTTTAACCAAAGCTTACTATTATATTTAGAATAAAAACGTTAAATTAATAAATAGATAACTACATTAAAAGGGAGTTAATTATGGAGTTAAATATTAAAAAATCCATATTATTCGACGTCCTTCAAAAAATTCAGGCTGTGATTGAAAGAAGGACAACTATGCCTATCCTCTCGCATATCTTATTGCAGGCTGAATCAAGTTTGGAAGTCACAGCCACTGATCTAGAACTACTGATAAAAGGGAATTGTCCTGCACAGATTATCCAAAAAGGAGAAGTAGCCATTCCAGGTGCAAAGCTTTATGAAATTATAAGACTTTTGGATTGTGACCAAGTTTATTTAAGAGAAAATGAAAATCATTGGTTAGATATTAAAGGTGGCCGCGCATTTTTCTCCCTAGCTACTCTGCCTGCAGAGGACTTCCCTGATTTTCCTGAAACAGAGCATTTAAAAACTATTTCTATTGACCAAGATATATTAAAAAAACTAGTTATAAAGACGCAATTTTCTATGGCAAGGGAAATGGAGGAGGCAAGTAGAGAACTTTCGGGCATTTTCTTTGAAAAGATAAAATCAGATATACCAAAAATTCGCTTAGTTTCCTCAGATGGCTACCGCCTAACCTATATGGAAGCGCCATTTAGTGAGTTAGATGTATTTCAATTTGAGACAGGTATAATTATACCACGCAAGGCCATAACAGAAATGCTTCGCTTAACAGAAGGAGGGAGTCTAGAAATAGGGTTTGACGACCGGGTAGGTATTGTTAGAGCAAAAACCAACACCCTTTTTATAAGAGTTTTAGATAAAAAATTTCCACATTATAAGTCTTATATTCCAAAAGACGATGAGTATGAAGCAAGGGCTTCTAGGGATGAATTGAGGGAGATTTTAAAGAGAATGTTGGTAATAATTACTAGTAAAAATAAAGCAGCGAGATTTCTATTTAACCCTTCTAAACTTAAAGTCGAAGTGGATAACTCAGAAATTGGCACCGCGCATGAAGATTTAGATATCGAATATAAAGCAGAGCCATTTCAAATAATGCTTAACACCTCCTTTTTGTTGGATGCTTTAAATGTTATGGAAAGTCCTATAGTACATTTGGGATTAAATAAAGACAAAGCCTGTGTATTAACAGGGGAAGAGGATTTAGGTTTTAAAGCATTAATCATGCCAATAGTGGGTTAAAACCATGGAATATAATGCCGAAAGCATAAAAATTTTACAAGAACTGGAAGCTGTAAGAAAAAGGCCCGCCATGTATATTGGGAATACTGATTTTGAAGGGCTACATCACCTTGTGTATGAAGCAATAGATAATAGCCTTGATGAGGCCTTGGTGGGATATTGCAACTGGGTTAAGGTAACCATTAACTGCGATAATAGTGTGTCTGTTGAGGACAATGGCCGTGGCATTCCTGTAGACATCCATAGCAGTGAGGGGATTCCTGCGGTAGAGGTAGTAATGACAAGACTTCATGCCGGGGCAAAATTTGACCAAAAGATTTATACAATTTCTGGTGGACTTCATGGTGTGGGTATTTCCGTAGTAAATGCTCTTTCAGAATACCTAGAGGTAGAGGTCAAAAAACAAGGGAATATATATCAGCAGCGTTATGAAAAAGGGAGAGCGGTCACCCCCGTTAAAATTATAGGTCAAACCAGTTCTACAGGGACAAAGGTAACCTTCCGCCCGGATAGGGAAATTTTTGATAACATTGATTTTCGCTTTGATATTTTAAACCAACATTTACGTGAATTGGCATTTCTTAACCCAGGCCTTACCATTGAACTATTTGACGAACGGTGCCAAAAAGAGGAGGCTTTTAGGTACCAAGGCGGCATTGTCAGTTTTGTAGAGTATTTGAATCGTGCCAAGGCAGCAATTCATGAACCTATTTATATTTTTGGTGAAAAAGACCACCTAAAAATAGAAGTTGCCTTACAATACAATGATACATACAACGAGCGGGTTTTAAGTTTTGTAAATAGTATTAATACCCGCGAAGGAGGAACACACGTAATAGGCTTTAAATCTGCCCTAACTCGTTGTCTTAATACCTACGCCACCCAAAACAATTTACTAAAAAAGGAAAAGCTTACAGGCGATGATGTAAGGGAAGGACTGACTACTGTAATTAGCCTAAAGGTACCTAACCCACAATTTGAAGGACAGACCAAGACACGTTTAGGTAATAGCGAGATTAAGGGTATTGTGGAGTCTCTGGTAAATACAGAGCTACTGCATTATTTAGAGGAACACCCATCTACAGCCAAAAATATCTTTAAAAAAGTTATAGAAGCCGCCAGGGCAAGGGAGGCTGCCAGGAAGGCCAAGGAGCTTGTTCATCGTAAGGGCGCATTAGGCGAAACCACATTGCCTGGTAAGCTAGCAGATTGTCAGGAAAAGGATCCTGCCAAATGTGAATTGTTCTTAGTAGAGGGAGAGTCGGCAGGGGGCTCGGCCAAACAGGGACGAGATAGGAGATTCCAGGCTATTTTGCCTTTAAGGGGGAAGATCCTTAATGTAGAAAAGACACGGGTGGATAGGATGCTGAGTAGTCAAGAAATTCGTACCATTATATCGGCCCTGGGTACCAATATTGGTGAAGATTTCGACATAACTAAACTGCGGTACCATAAGGTTATTATTATGACGGATGCCGATATGGACGGGCTTCATATCCGTACACTACTTTTGACGTTTTTCTATCGCCAAATGTCAGAAATTGTTGAAAAGGGGCATCTTTATATTGCTCAACCCCCACTTTTCCGTATAGCCAGAGGTAAAAAAGAGGAATTTTATGTGGAGGACGAGGTAGGTTTAGAGAGATTATTTATTGAGCAAGCAGGCCTTAGAATGAGGGTGAAAAATCACCAAGGTAATGAGATAAAAGGCAGGGGGTTAAAGGCACTTCTTACGAACGCCTTGCTTTATAAAAGATTTATGGAAGAGATAACCAAACAAGGCTATCCTGAAGGATTGATAGAAACCTTAATCCATTTAGGGCTAAAGGAGATTAGCGAGGCTAATATTTTAAATATTATTGAGAAAATGGGGGAGAAGGGGTTAAGGGCCGAGGCATTGGTTAAAAATGGAGACCATATACTCAGGGTGGATATAGATGGAAGAGAGATTGAGGTAAATAGGGCACTAATTAATGGATTTAATTATCAAAAATGCCTTATCATTGATGGGAAGCTAGATATCTTAGGCGAACCTCCATATATATTAAGCAGTGATGGCAAAGAAACACTGCTTACATCGAAAAAGGAGCTTTGGGAAAAAATTTTAGAAGAGACTAAAAAGGGCTATACTCTTCAGCGTTATAAGGGTTTAGGCGAGATGAATCCCGGCCAGCTTTGGGAAACCACTATGAATCCAGAAAAGAGGATATTGTTAAAAGTCGATATAAAAGATGCCATTTTGGCCGATGAACTTTTTAGCATCTTAATGGGTGAGGCCGTAGAGCCTAGAAAGGAATTTATTCAAACCCATGCCTTAGAGGCCAATAGATTGGATATCTAATGACAAAGCCCAAAGCCCATCTGTGCCATTCTGTGTAAATCTGTGGCTTAAATCAAGCCTTTGTTAAATTACTTATCCCCGGACCCTTGATGTAGCCCTGTGATAAAAGAAAAGCGGGTATTGACAATGGGCATGGTTTTTTATAAGCTGGGTTTTTGGCCGGGGTAGCTCAGGCGGTAGAGCAGCGGACTGAAAATCCGCGTGTCCCCAGTTCGACTCTGGGCCCCGGCACCAGTTTTTCTGGGATTTATTAAAGCTATTTTTAGCGGTTGCTATTACTTCTAAAGCCACCTCCAAGGATTGTCGCACCCAGATGCTTCAAACTTAAAAAAAGCTTTATATTTTTTCCTTCCTTTCTTCCAGTTCCTCATCGGTAACCACCAGTTCATCAATCTTCCAAGTGCCATCTTGTTTTATCAAATAGAATACCTCTTTTTGGTCAACTTTCCCTCCTGTAGCATGTATCTGGGTTTGAAGAACCACTATAGCCTTGTTGCCTTCTATTTTGGAATCTATAAATTTGCTGTTTAACCTTTTATATTCTAGCCTCTTTAAAACCTTCCAGGTATCAATTACCCAAACTTCCTTAGGTTTAGCATCCCTAAAATTCCCTGTAGTATAAGAAGCAATGGAACTCATTTCTGAAGTACCATAAACTTGGTCAAAAATAGCTACTATTTTCTTAGGAGATTTTAAATGCTGGCTTATACAAGAGACAAAAATAAAGAAGACCAGGAGAAGAAAAAGTTTTGTGGCCTTTTTCATGTTGGTTTTATCTTCTTTTAGCGCTCAATGACCCCGGCACCAGATTTGCCTGGGATTCATCAATTGCCTTCCTCCTTCAAAGAAAAAAGAAGGTGGGATAGGACAATGGAAAGGATTCTGTGAGATTAAGAAGGTACATTCCGGGGTGAAAGGTCAAAGAAAGAAAAGAGAGGGCTTATTAAAAAAAAGCTAACCGCAACTTTAGGTTGCTTAAAATTTCCTAAAATTTCCTTTCTTTTAGGTCTTTTAGGCACTTTATAAACTTATCAACCAGCTCTGGGTCAAATTGTGTGCCTGCACCCTTCTTAAGCTCGGCTATAGCCCCTTCTTGAGTTAAGGCCTTCCGGTAGGGCCTATCAGTAATCATAGCACAATAGGCATCCACAATTCCAATAA
>Ga0111222_1021_pt1 | contig 13624 bp, 10 predicted proteins | sample DeeMarSWOR152_54_FD_80386 | JGI IMG/M metagenome (GOLD analysis project Ga0111222, IMG submission 80386) | Syntrophobacter sp. DG_60 | reverse complement strand
CCTGTTCCGTGCACGTGTTGCGCGTGGATGACGGAAAGAAGTATGTGGTAGACTTACCCCGTATTTAATTAATGCAAAAGGCGGGTCTTGCCCGCCTTTTTTTATTTATGAAGATTAAGGTCTTAGGCATTGGTAACATCCTATTAAGGAATGAAGGGGTAAGGGCAGCCTTTTACCATCGTACCTCTAATGTTGATACATTATTGCCCCCTACTACATCTTCTCGGTGTGGCACGCGGCCGCGTACCGTCATGACACCTAATCCTGGTGTTACCTAATAACTTCGAGTTCCTCTGTTTCTAAGGGAACCGATTTTCTCAAAATACTGTTAGATATACCAATCTTGCTGATGTCATGGAGGGCTTCTATCTATTGATGGAAACTACATTTCTACCAGACCTCTTGGACTCATACATGCTTTGATCGGCCAGGGAAATGAGCTCACGTGGGAGTATACTGTCAAAGGGATGGGTAGCTACCCCTATACTCAAACGGATGGGGATATTTATTTTTTCATTTATCCTTAGCCCCTGCCGTCTAATGTGCTTAGAAATCCTTTCGGCTACGGCCTTTGTCTTCTCTCTATCAGTATAAGGTAAAATTATTAAGAATTCATCTCCACCATAGCGACCTATAGAATCCACTGATCTGGAGCAATTCTTTAGGATGGTAGCGACATTTTTAAGAACCTCGTCTCCCACTATATGACCGTGGGTATCATTTATAAGTTTTAGGTTATCCACATCTAACATCATTATTGAAAAGACCTCCCTCCTCCTTTTAGACCTCTCGATTTCATATTCTAAAAGTTCGTTAATCCGTCGGTGGTTAAGTAGACCGGTCAAGGGGTCCCTGTCGGCCAAGTTCCTTGCCTGTTCATAAAGAAATTTAATTTCTTCCTCCGTTTTCTTCTTTGCCGTGATATCCCTAAAAATTCCTATGTATGCAGTTATTTCTCCTCCTTCTCTAATGGCGTTTAAGGTAGCAGAAATAGGGATTCTGTTTCCGCCCTTGGTAAGCCGGAAGGTCTCATAATCCTTTATAAATCCTTTTTCTTTTATTGATTGAATCAAATCATCTGCCTCTTCCTGCAAGTCTTTAGGAATAATGATATTAATACTCTTTCCCATTACCTCGTGGGCCTTATACCCAAAAATTGATTCAGCACCCTTATTCCATGAGGTAATATTCCTATTTTTATCCACAATAATTATGCCATCTGCAGAGTTATCAATAGCCTGAACCAGTACCTGAATCTTTTTCTCCAGTTTCTTCTTTTCTGTGATCATCCGATGCCTTTCTACACTCTGCTTGATTACTAAATAAAGAATCTCTATATAACCGGGATCCGGTGATTTGACTATATAATCATAAGCCCCCTTCTTCATGGCCTCCACAGCAATTTCCTCATTGCCTGCCCCTGTGACTATAATTAATGGAATTTCACAACCTCCACTTTTCATTTGATTCAAAACGTCTATACCGGTCATCCCGGGCATTGCAAAATCGGAGACCACGGCATCATAGTGATTTACCCTCAACCTCTTTAAGCCCTCATCCCCCGAGGAAACGAAATTAATATCGAGATCATACCTAGTTAAAATCTCACTCATGATCTCGATGTCTAAGGGATTGTCCTCGATGATCAGTACCCTTATTTTTCCTGTCACTTATTCTCCCTATAATGTTATTACGGTGGAAGTTTAACAATAGTAAGCCAATATTCCTCAATTTCCCTGATTATCTCAACATAGGCGTTGAAATCAATGGGCTTAATAATATAGCTATTTGCCCCATAATCATAAGCCGTTATAATATCGAGATCCCTATTCGAAACGGTCAGCATTATAATGGGTATTCTCTTTAAATTCTGATCAGATTTTACAATCCTTAAGACTTCCAGGCCATTCATCTTGGGCATCCTTATATCCAGAAGAATCAAATGGGGTACAGGGGCCGAAGAAACACCTTGATATTTACCCCGATGGTAAAGAAAGTCCAAGGCCTCCTCCCCATCTTGAGTCACAAACAGCCTACTTTTCGATTTGATAAGCTTGAAGGCCTCTTTGATTATCTCCACATCCAAGGGATTGTCCTCTGCCAACAGTATATTCCTAGATCTCCTTACCATCCCCTATTTCCGTTTTTCTTATATTTATCTCGAGTCTTCTCCAGTTGACTGATGATGCCCTTTTTCACTACCTTGCATCTCTCTTGGAGTAATCTGCCTAGGTATTGTAAAGTAGAAGGTAGCTCCTGCTCCCACCTCAGATTCCACCCAGATATTACCTCCATGAGATTCTACTATCTTCCTGGCGATGGCCAAGCCCGCACCGGTTCCCTCAGTGTCATCCCGCTCCAGGCGCTGAAAGATCCTGAATATCCTCTCATGATATTTTTTAGGGATTCCTCTTCCATTATCTTTTACATAAAAGGTAAATTTTCCCTCACTATCCTCACTAAGTCCTACCTCAATCCGGGGCCACTTCTTATCATTATACTTGATGGCATTTACTAGGAGGTTTTTAAACACCTGGGCAATTCTAGCCCTCTGGCATCTTATGATAGGAAGGGGTAAGATCTTAAGCTGGGCATTTCTGCTTTGCAAACTAAATACTAACTCCTCTTTTAATCCGGTTAAAACTTGATTCAGATCCACCTTTTCCCAAAACCTTTTCCTGGTAATTCTAGAAAGTTCCAGAAGGTCATCAATCAACCTTTTCATCTTAAGTGTGGATTCAAATATCACATCAAGGTAGTGCTTTCCCCGCTTATTAAGTATATCTCTATACCTCTCCTTAAGTAATTTGCTAAACCCCCCAATCCCCAGAAGCGGCTCTTTAAGATCATGGGATACCACAGAGGTAAAATCATCCAGTTCCTGATTTGATCTGATAAGTTCTTCATTAAGCATTTCTAATTCCTTGGTAGTTTCCTCCAGATCCTCAGCCTTCCTTTGTAACTGATGGGTTCTTTCCCTAACCTTTTCCTCCAATCCCGCCTTTGCCTTCTCCAATTCTATCTGATAATCAATCAATTCTGCATAGGTACGATCCATGGTTTGGATGATCTCCTGCCACATATCCTCTTCCATCTGCCGCTGGGCTATCATGTCCGTTATATCTTCAGCAGTACATATAAATTGTGCGATCTCACCTTGTCCGTCCCTTACAGGATATATGGTGATTCTGGCATGATATTGATTGCCCTGCCGATCGGGATAGGCGTGGACTGCAGAGCTGGGTTTACCTGTGCTTAAAACATCACGGATAGGACATGCATTAAAAGGCCCTGGGCAGGGATAATCCAGGCTATGGATTGCTTGGTGGCAGTATTTACCAATGATTTCGGGTCCATGGATGTCCGTTGACTTCTGGCTTGCCCACATAATCCTGTAATCTTTGGAAATAAGCAAAATCTCTGGGTTAATTCCCTTGACTATCTTCTCAAATACCCCTTTAGTTTCCATGACTTCTTTTTCTTTTTTTTACTATCTTTTTAATATATGAACAGTGCAGGCAAGACAAGGATCAAATGATCTAATCACATGCCCAATCTCTACCGGATTACCATCATCCTCAACTATGGTACCTATCATAGCCTGCTCGCAGGCACCATGCTGATCAAGTGAATCCTTGGGAGAAAGGTTCCAGGCGGTAGGAGTTATCACCTGATATTGTTGGATTTTACCATCTTTAATAGCCATCCAATGGCCAAGAGCACCTCTTGCCGCCTCGGTAAGACCCATCCCTTTTGCCTTTATAGGTACTCGCGGCTTCTTATAAAATGACTTGCCACTATCTATCTCTCTAATCCAGATACCAATTTGTCTTACCAGCCTCAATGCCTCATGAATTCTTGCCAAAACCCTTAAGAAGACGCTAGGCCCCAGTTTGCTAAACATATCGAAAATTAAGGGATCTCTGTCCAGGATCATTCTGGCCAAAGGACCTACCTGAACCACCTTACCATCATATCGGGGGGACTTGGCCCAACTGTATGCCCCAACTTTATCCACATCGGGCTCGGTCAGGCCCTCGGAAGGATGCAGGCCGCCCTTATAACCCTTAAAGAAAGAATACTTGATGTACTCAGCTATCTTCTTCTGTTCAAGTGGGTGGAACTTTCCATCATAGTAGCCGCTGGAAAACCAGGTTTTGCCCTCGGGAAGTTCATATACCCCATAGGATAGAAATCTATTAGGACCTTGACCGATCTTATTCAATTCCAATTCTCGGCCATACCTCACATAGGTCCCTAAGTCACTATCCTGGTGACGCGCCTGTGTTAACCAAGTCTCCAGATCTTCCAGGCTTCTATTCTCCAGCCAATTCTCGATCTTGCAACCCAACAGGTCCTGCTCTATAAAATCCAACAATTCCCTCAATAGCCCCAGTGCCTTGGTCTGACGGGAGATACTGATACTATTGGTAACTCCTCCTGGCTGGAAGACGAGGGTGTTGGGCCACTTACCTGCAAATACCCCCATAAGCTCTAACATACTTCTGCGGGCCCTTATGGCCTTTAAGTAAGATGTCCCTTTGAAGGGGAGAAAACGGTTCACCAGCTCCTGATATCCTGGATGGGATATATATCTCTTATTAGTCAGATCTGGAGCAAATTCAACATAGAAATGTAATAGGTGGCTCATGAGATTCTCCAGTGCCTGGGCAATGTTTTGTACAAGGTATGCATTTTTCGGTATCTTAGACTTGTATGCATTTCTTAGGGCAAGGGCACTGGCGGCTCCATGTGCTGCCCCACAGATCCCACAGATTCTTGAGGTAAAAACTATAGCATCCATAGGATCTCTTCCTATTAATATCCTCTCAAACCCTCTAAACATCACCCCTGATGCCCAAGCATTCCGTACCTTTTCCTGTCCAAGCTCTACCCTTATCTCCAAATTACCCTCCACTCGGTTAAATGGACTAATATTTATGATCTTGGGCATCTAAAACCTCCTTAATCACTCCACCCTTCTAAAAGATACCGCGTTTTTCTTTAATCTCTTGGGAGTGGCAAGCTTTGCTAGGTTGGCCATCCCCACATACCAGGCCTTGGGGACATCTAAGGGCAATGTAACCGGGACTTCACCAACCTTTATGGTCTCAAAGAAAGGTACAGAGCCATCAGGAAAATCTGGCGAGGTGCAAGCAATACAGGGAAAACCTGCTCGAGTGCAACTCCCTGTACGGCCCAGCCACATCCGCTCGTTACAGTCGGACTCACACAGTGTTCCCTTACATCCCAAATATTCAAATAGGCACCCCTGTTGACTATACTCAAAGGCTGAGGCCTTAAATTCATAAAATTCATTCCTGGGACAACCATGATGGGCCAGCTTCCTATAGATAGCCTTAGGTCGATTGAATTTGTCCAGTTCATTAACACCCAATTTCCCCATAACCAGACGCATGATTGTTTCTACAATCCAATCTGGATGACAAGGACAGCCTGGGACGTTGACCACTGGAAGGCCAGAACCAGACACATAATCCTCTCCTAAGAGCCCGCCTTTTTGCCTTCTTAAGAACTGAAGTCCGGTAGCATCCACAAAATTAGGGCCAGCAGCCACTATCCCGCCAAAGGCGGCACAGGTACCAATGGCTATGGTATATTGACTGACATCGGCTAATTCAGTTACCCAGTCCTTAAATGGTCGGCCATTAAACAGGAAATACCTGCCGGTATCGTTCGGCCCACGGATTATAGAACCCTCAACTATCAGGACATCGAGTTTTATTCCCTTAGAGATACATTTATTAAATATCCCTATTACCTCTTCCCCTTGTTCAAGGCTAAGAAGAGGGTGCCACAGTAGATTTATATCCAGCATCTTAAGTGCAGTAAGTACTACCGGTTGCTCTGCATTAAGGAACGATATAGTGTCCCCAGTGCAGCCACCGCTCTGTAGCCACAATAAATTGACCATCACCTATCCCCCCTTAATCAATTTTTTAATATACATATGCTCAATAGTCAATAATTTAACAAAAGAGAACAAACGTTTAAATATGGGCTAAAAAAAATCCAAATGAAATCCAAATGCCAAAAATAGTTATTTGCTAAGGCCTTATTCGCTTCGCTGTTATTTGCCGCCTTGGTTTAAATGATTTAACACCAACTGAGAGTACATCTATCTCTCTTACATGATTTTGGGGCTACTGCAGGTCTTTGGCATTAACCGGCTTCCCCACTCTTAATCTCTTCTATTATTTGATGCCATGATTTCCCGGCCTCTACCCAGTTAACTACCTTTTTAAGGTAAGCCCTCCTTTCTGCATCATATGGATGGGTAGAAAAAAATTGCTCAAGGGCAATAGGTGGAGCGGAGCTGCCCAAGGTTATAAAGGCCTTGCTTGCTACCTCAATATCGTAGCCTGCTAAGTGGGTAAAACAGAGGCCAAAGAAATCAGCTTCTCTCTCGTGGTCTCTACTATATTTTGCCATAATGCCACCATATATGATGTTACCCAAATCCGGGATACCTGTAGCAATGGCCACCCCAATACTAAGAATCCCAACCAGCAGGTTTGTTCCTGTTAGTTTTCCTAAATGACCCCTCAGGACATGGCTCATTTCATGGCCAATGACAAAGGCAAGTTGGTTATCATCTGGCAAGAACTGGCAAATACCACGGTGAAACATGATAAAGTGACCATCTCCATCTTTAGCAGCATAGGCATTGATGTCCTTTGACATGGAGACAAAAAAGCGCACGCCAACAGGAAAGCCTTCAGCAGGTATTTTGATTTCGCTGTCCTCTGTTACATAAGTAAAAATGTGGTCTTTTTCATTAAATTTAAACTCCTTTGCAAAAATCCAGGGTTTTATTAAATTTTCTGCTGGCATGGTGGGCAAAGGGATAAGAACATAACCATTTTTGGGCAGTTCTCTATTAGAAATAATTTCTAATGCCCTCTTATCTACAGGATCTAGTTCCTTTAATCCAATTTTCCTTACTCCGTCATCCCACATCACATTTTTTGAAGGCAATTTGATTTCTTCCTTTAGTGGCTCGGCATTAGATATCTCTCTGAACATCTCATATACAATAAAAGCTACTCGCCTATAATCACTATACCAATTTTCCCATTCCTGAACAGCGATTTCTACCTGTGCCTCCAGCTTCTCTTCAGCAGTTACAGGCACCTTTATCTCTGCACAGGCAGAAAGAAACAATAATATTACCAAAACTATAATCTTGATTTTTAAAAACCCTCTCATCTTTGTCTAATTATACATCAAGAATCTGATAAATGTAGCATTGTCTGAAATGAACAAAAGAAAAACAACAAATTTGGCCTTAAAAAAGGATATCACAATCGATTTTGGATAATCTCTAGCATTTCTCTTACAGCCCTTTCAAACCCCACTAAGACTGCCTTTGCCACAATGCTGTGGCCAATACTGAATTCATAGATCTCCTTTATCCCCACCAATGGCTGGATATTAAAATAATTAAGTCCATGTCCTGCCTTTACAATAAGCCCTAAACTATAAGCCCCATCAATGGCCTCTAAAAGCCTTTTCAGTTCTTTTTCTCTCTTCTTACCTTTTGCATCACAATAGATGCCTGTATGGATCTCTACCATATCTGCCTTTATTTTTTCCTTAGCAGTTTTAATCTGATCAGATTCTGGATCAATAAAAAGGCTTACTAATATGCCTGCTTTTTGAAGTCGTTTAGTGGCCTGAGCAATAATGTCTATTTGCCCTATTACATTTAAGCCACCCTCTGTAGTAACCTCCTCCTTCCTCTCTGGTACTAAAGTAGCTATATCTGGCTTTATATCTAATGCAATATTTATCATCTCAGATGACACTGCCATCTCTAAATTTAAACTGGTCTTTACTGTCTGGCGGAGTAAACGCAAATCTCTTTCCTTAATGTGTCTTCTATCTCCCCTTAAGTGCACTACAATACCCTCTGCACCGGAAAGCTCTGCTAAGGCTGCAGCTATCACTGGATCGGGTTCGATTGCCCTTCTTGCCTCCCTTAAAGTGGCTACATGGTCTACATTGACAGCTAACTTAGCCATAGTTCCCTCCAATTATCTACATAATTTGAAACGGCTTATGTCCTAAGACCTCCCATAGATGTTTTGTCAATCTCCCCCTTTCAGGGTGATTAATATTATAACCTAATAGGTGTAGGAGACCATGAATAATATAAAAATCTAACATTTCTTCTAAGGAAAAATCGCACTCTTTAGCCTCTCGCTTCGCTGTATCTAAGGATATAGCAATATCTCCTAAGAAAGGGGGCTCTCCGGGGAAGGCAAGAACATTGGTACTTCCGGTTTTTTTGCGGTATTTTTCATTTAGTTGAGCCATCTTTTCGTCACTAATTAGAGCTAAACCAACTTGGGCATGATCATGTCTTAATGCGCCCAGTAGAAGTCTTATCTTTTTTTCCAGCTTCTTCTTTACTTGAAATGGCATAAGATACTCCTTCCTCGGGATATTCAATACGCTGATGGAAAATACCTGTAAGGATCTTGCTAAACCTCTCTTCGATTTTATGCAAATCTTTTAGTGTGAGCTCACATGCATCCAATTGTCCATCTAAAAAGATGTTTGTAATTACTTTATGAACTGTTCCTTCGATACGGGCAGGAGTGGGGTCTATTAATGAACGGCAAGCAGCTTCTACGGCATCTGCCAGCATTACTAAACCTGCCTCTTTTGTTTGAGGTTTGGGCCCGGGGTAGCGAAAATCTATTTCCTTAACATTTGAGTTTTGTTCCTTGGCCTTTTGATAAAAATAGGCGATAAGACTAGTTCCATGGTGCTGCTTAATGATATTGATAATTTTCCCTCCCAGACGGTATTGCTTAGCCAAATCAACTCCATCCTTTATGTGGGAAATAAGGATTAAGGCACTGAGAGAAGGGGCTAGACTATTGTGTTTGTTTTCCACCCCAATTTGATTTTCTACAAAATATAAAGGTTTTTTGATCTTGCCAAGGTCATGGTAATAGCCAGCTACCTTGGCCAAGAGGGGATTGGCCCCAATTTCTTCAGCCGGTGCCTCCACCAACTGACTGACAATTACACTATGGTGATATGTTCCTGGGGCATTTGCCATAAGTTCTTTAAGCATAGGTTGATCAAGATTGGCCAATTCCAGAAGTCGGATATCGCTAGTATAATCAAAGGTCATTTCTATAAGGGGCGTTAAACCCAAGGCAAATACACTGGCCATTAGTCCACCCAAACCCCCTAAACCCATGTTTACTGTAAGTTGCCATACATTATATTTTTGATTTAATAAGTGGTAGACAATGATGAGGAGCATTTGGAGAATACCCACCTCAATACCTACTTTTATTAATCTATTCCTAGAGTGGCAATATCCCAATCTTAAGGCAGCCCACCAGCTACCGATCAAGAAATAGACAAATATTATGGCTTGAGATTTTAACAGCAGTGCAGCTAAGGCGGCTAAAAGAGTGCCAAAAATAATACCTAGTTTAGGCTCAGTAAATGAGGTAACTAGCATAGCGCCTGCGGCCAAAGGTAAGGCATAGGCAAAAGAGATAGAGGAAAAGATAAGAAAATTGTTAGAGAGGAGGTTGCCTATCCCTAAACCAATCTGACCGAGCATGAAGAAAAATAAAATTAATACCAGCCAGAATAAATGGTCTTGCCATGTTTGCAAAAACCCCTTTTGCATAAGAGAAGCAGCCTTTTCACTTACCATAATGAGCCCTGTGATTAAAAAAGTTACACCTAAAAGTAATATTAAAGGTTGCTGGCTGACACCTTTTTGTTGAGCCTCCAATTTTGTAAGTTGCTCTTGACCAATTTTCTCTCCTTCTCTAACAAGCATTTCCCCCTTTTTTACTTGATAGAATACAGGTTTAACCGCTGATACTACACCCTGTTTTTGTTTTTGTGTTTCAGCAGGATTATATACTAGATTTGGCTCCAATGAATTTTGACAAACTATCCTTGCAGTCTCTGCCAGATCTCTTCTATTTTTATATACGGTATAAGATAAACGAAGGATCTCTCTTTTTGCCTCTGTTAAAGTAAGTATGTTCTCTAGATGAGAAGTCTCTTTTCTGCCACTGCCCTTGAATCGTATGATAATATCTGTCTTAGGTGGGAGTTTTGACTTGCTTTTTATTATTCCCTGAAGGAAAACAGGCTCCAATATTTGATAGATACCCTCTTCCAAATAAGGGGCAAACTCTTCCTCCTTTAATAAAAAAAATTGCTTATTGCTAAGCTTAATACCCAAAATATCTTCAAAGCGTTGTTCCATGTTTTTATCAGAGGCCTTTTTTAAGGATGCCTCTCTCATTTCCTTAAATGCTTGGCCGAGGCGCTCCTTAATATCTAGCCATTTCCCTTCATCAAGGTCATAAACAGCAGGTGCATTTACCTCAGCCTGTTTTTGGCGTTTCTCGGTAGTGACCCTATCTTGAACTAAAAAATCTTGTGAGGCCTTTATATCACGCTCGGCGATGTCGCCTATACCATAATGCTTCACAGGGATAAGGAAATTAGGGTAAAGTGCGACGGCCATTAGCAGACTAATTAACATTATGGAAATGAATTGCATAGAAAAGATAGAATAGAGACCCTTTAAATAACCAACCTTTAGGTCCCTACGAGCAACCCTAACCTTGAAATTGTTTAATTGCAATTTTAAAAATGCAGAATATTTAGATTTTTCCATTTGTTTTTAATTCATAGGCGCGAATAATTTCTTGAACAAGTTGATGACGGATGACATCCCTTTTATCAAAGTAGATAAATTTGATATCTTTAATGCCTGATAAAATTTCCTTGGCCTCTATCAAACCGGAAATAGCACCATGAGGTAAGTCAACCTGTGTAATGTCGCCTGTGACCACTGCCCTAGAGTTATATCCTAAGCGAGTAAGGAACATTTTCATTTGTTCAGAGGTAGTATTTTGTGCTTCGTCTAAAATAACAAAGGCATCATTTAATGTGCGACCCCGCATAAAGGCCAATGGGGCTACCTCAATTACCCCCTTGTGAATTAATTTTGCTGTACGATCAAAATCCATCATATCATGTAATGCATCATAAAGTGGCCTCAAATAAGGATTTACCTTTTCATACAGGTCTCCAGGGAGGAAGCCCAATTTTTCACCAGCCTCTACTGCTGGTCTGGTCAAGATGATTCGTATTACCTCCCCCCGCATTAAGGCAGAAATGGCCATGCCCATAGCTAGGTAAGTCTTGCCTGTCCCAGCAGGCCCAATGGCAAAAACGATGTCATAATGCCTGATGGCGTCAATATAGGTCTTTTGTGTTTTGGTCTTTGGGGTGATGACCCTCTTTTTCGAAACTACATAAACAGCCTCAAGAAATATGTCTTTCAATTTGGCATTTCTGTCTGCCCTAAGTATTCTTAATGCATACTCTATGTCATTGGGGTAGATAGGGTAACCTTGGCGTAATACCTCATAGAGTTGATTCAATAAATCTTCTACTAAACTGACATCTTGTTGGTCCCCTTCAATTGTTACCCGATTTCCTCGTACATTTATTTTTACCCCTGCGCTTTGTTCAATAAACTGTAAGTTTGTATTTCGATCCCCAAACAAATCTTTTGTTAACTGGATGTCTTCAAAGCTTCTAACCACTGTATATTGCTTGCTTGCTGGTAGTTCCAATACGATCTCCTCCTTAAATAAAATAAATGGGGTCCCTTAAAGAACCCCTATTGTTTTCTAACACAATTTTTAAACAGATGCAAGTTTCTCCAAAATCCACAAAAAACTAAGCATTTTTACCGACTTGTATTAATCTGTGTTTCATGCAATAATCCCCAACGTGCCTGATGACTTAGAGAAAGAGATAATTGCTTTAGAAGAGGTACTAAGGCACAAAAAATGGGGGCTTATTCCTCACTGTTTCCTGGCCGCTTATGAGTTGGGTTCCATTGCCACGATCAGGCCAGACCTTATTAGAAAAGAAACGATTTTTGCTCTAGAGAATCTGCTTAAAGCAAAGGGGCTACATTTTTCTTTATATAAGGGAGCTGCTACTAGCCTATGCCTTATTGCCCAGAATGTTAAAGATTCCTTATTTGAGAGAGCAATCTCTGCTCTAGAAACCCTCCTTTATACCTCTGATGGACTTAATCCCCTTACCTATAGGATAGTGGCTGATGAATTAGGAGACCTTCCTGTTTCTATTTGTGGTCCTGAGATTACTGAAGAGAAAATAGAGTTTATACCCGATGTGGGCTTAGAAGATGTACTAAAAGAAGCAAATATCAAAGGATTAAAAGGTCTGAGATTTATAGGTAGAAGTTTAACTGGTAGTATAATGAACAGTAATAGAATCCTAGTAATAAAATTCGCTTGTAAGAAAGAACCTTCTCAATTTCTATACAATGAAATAGTCTGGATGGAAAATCTAAAAGGCTATTCCTTCCCTGTAAGGTTTGATGTTCCCAAAACACTTAAGGTAAAAGGGAGTTATGTTTTCAGATTAAAGGATATACCCATAGAGGCACCTGAAAACATAAATAGTAGATATGCAGTTTCTTTTATAGCACATAGGGATTATTTTACATACCCAAATGACTATAGACCTGAAAAAAGGCTTACTACAGAGGAGTTTAAAGAAGTGATGTTTGGGAATGCATATTTATTGGGAAACCTTGCCTCTTTAGGGATTGTCCACTCTTCTATAATCAAACTTTTCCATAATATAACCCAGGCAGGAAGGAGAGAGGATCAAGGTACATACGATTGGTGCAGGTTGAGGGAAGGAAGATTACATAGCTGGCTTTATATGTGTGATTACCCAAATATCGGAAAAACTGGCTTAAGGGACTTCCAACACTTCATTTCTTTTAACGGCCCTACTAGAGAACTTTATCGTCATATTGGAAACCAAATTTTAAGCCTACTTCTCATAGTGGGCAGCTATTTCCGTAATAAACACAGAGAACTGGTGGGATTTGCTGAAAATAGCAGACCAGTAAATGCAAGGTACCTTTTTGATAAAGAGATTTTAAAAAAGCTGATTAAAGGGATATTTTCTAAATATTATCATAGTTTTACAGGAGAGGAACCCAGTGGGTTATCGCCTTTTGATTTAGAAAATCTTTCCTCCAGGATGATTGAGGAGATGGGAATAGACCGCTATATGGAGGAGATATTGAGAGTAGAAGACCAAAACAGGATGACAAATCAAGAATTTAAAAGCTTTTTAAAAGATAATGGGTACACAGAGGATAGAATAGAAACACTTAAAAAAGGAGCTAAAGATATAATTGTCTATACAGGGCCACATTTGGGTGGTTTTAACCAAAGGGTATCTTTACCTGAACTCATGGGGGCAATAAGGCGGATGTCTGCCCTATGCATATTGGCCAGATATAAAAAAGAAAGGACTAACAAAGCTTAATTTAAGCCGCAGATTCACACAGAATGACGCAGATAAACACAGATTATGTAGCTCATAGCTCATAGCTCATAGCAAAAACAAGAAAAGCTATGAGCCCTCAGCTATGAGCTAAATAAGGGGGGATATCGGCGAAAATCTGTGGCAAATTTTATAATTTCCTTTACATCAAGAAACTTTCTTAAAATTTAATAAGTGATCTTTAACCAGAGAATTGTCA
>Ga0111222_1033_pt1 | contig 13845 bp, 13 predicted proteins | sample DeeMarSWOR152_54_FD_80386 | JGI IMG/M metagenome (GOLD analysis project Ga0111222, IMG submission 80386) | Syntrophobacter sp. DG_60 | reverse complement strand
GCTGCGGCCTATTCTATGTTTAACAGCTACTGAAACTGTAGGCGGTGATCTAAAAGTAGCCCTGCCAGCAGCCTGTGCACTAGAGCTTATCCACACTTATTCCCTAATACATGATGATTTACCCGCTATGGATAATGATGATTTAAGAAGGGGTAAGCCTACTAGCCATAAGGTATTTGGAGACGCATTGGCCATCCTGGCAGGTGATGCCCTATTGACAGAGGCCTTTTATTTACTTACCCACCCGAGACTCACTCATTCTATACCGAATTCCTCCTTAATTACTATTGTTCACTTAATCGCTGAAGCATCTGGATTTAGGGGGATGGTGGGGGGGCAAGTAATGGATCTGGAAGCTACGGGGAAAAAGACCAATGCTGAAGAATTGGAAACAATGGACAGACACAAAACAGGGGCTTTAATTGCAGCATCTGTGGAAAGTGGTGCCATTTTAGGAGGTGGCACAAAAGATCAAATTAAGGCCTTGAGCAAATATGGACACCACATAGGTTTGGCCTTCCAGATTGTGGATGATATTCTAGATATAGAAGGTACAACTATAGAACTAGGTAAACAAGCAAATGTGGATCAAGAAAAGAAAAAATCTACTTATCCTAGTATAATGGGATTAAGCAGGGCAAAGGAGTTAGCATTAAACCATACTAAACAGGCTATAAATGCCCTGGAAAAATTTGGAAAAGAGGCAGAACCCTTAAGGGCTATTGCCTATTATATTAAGGATAGAAGACATTAATGAAGACATTAATAATAATGAACAAAACTTAACTGGAGATAATTGAGATAAATAGAGATTAGTAAAGATTAAGAAATGATGGAGGCGATAAAGCACTAAATACTAAATCCGAAATTCTAAACAAATTCGAATGATCAAAATTCAAATGACCAAAACAGACGAAGAGATTAATAGAGGTTAGTAGAGATGAGGTTTTGAATTTTGAGATTTGGGTTTGTTTAGGATTTAGTGCTTAGAATTTAGGATTTAATGATTTCCATATCAGCAAAGAATAAATTTTATAAGTTTCTATGAAGCAATGAACAAAAATATCTTAGATAAGATCAATAGCCCTGAGGATTTAAAATCCCTGTCTTTGCCAGAGTTAAAACAACTTACAAAAGAGATAAGGAAAGAGATCATTCAAACAGTGGCAAAGACAGGAGGCCATTTGGCCCCTAACTTGGGGGCAGTGGAATTGACCATTGCCTTACATTATGTATTTGACACCCCAAAGGATAAGATCATCTGGGATGTAGGGCACCAATGTTACTGCCACAAGATCCTTACAGGAAGACGAGATTCTTTTTATACATTAAGGCAATTTGGGGGTATCAGCGGATTTCCAAACCCTAATGAAAGCATTTATGATGTTTTTACAACAGGTCATGCCAGCACATCTGTCTCAGCTGCTCTAGGGATTGCTACAGCAAAACAGCTTAAACAGGAAAATGCCAAGGTAGTGGCAGTAATTGGCGATGGGGCCATGACAGGGGGCATGGCCTTTGAGGCCTTAAATCAAGCAGGTGAATTGGAAAGGAATTTAATTGTGGTATTAAACGACAACGAGATGTCTATTTCTCACAATGTAGGTGCACTTTCCTCATTCCTTAGCAGAAAACTAACAAGTCGTACCTTCCGCCGCTTTAAAAAGGAGATTGAACGTTTCCTATCCTCATTACCAGGTGGTGAAAATTTTATTCATATTGTAAAAAGGAGTGAGGATTCACTGAAGACCCTATTCACACCAGGGATGCTCTTTTTGGCCCTTAAATTTGATTATCTAGGCCCTATCGATGGGCATCGCTTAGAGACACTTATTAGAACATTTGAGCATGCAAAGCAAATGGAGGGGCCTATTTTGGTACATGTGCTTACAGTAAAGGGAAAAGGATATAAGCCTGCAGAGCAAGACCCTACCTCTTTTCATGGTATAGGAAAATTTAAGATAACCCCTGAAACACCATACAAAATCAATCATAAAATAGGGGATAAACACCCCACTTATACAGAAATATTTGCAAAAACACTAGTTCGGTTAGCCCAGACCGATAAACGGATTGTTGGAATTACTGCCGCCATGCCAGAGGGTACCGGCTTGTGCCTCTTTAAAAAACATTTCCCAGAACGTTTCTTTGATGTGGGCATTGCTGAACAACATGCTGTAACCTTTGCTGCTGGATTGGCAACACAGGGACTAAAGCCAGTAGTAGCTATATATTCTACATTCCTCCAGAGGGCATATTATCCACGATGTTTGCCTTCAAGGATTGCCAGTAGTATTTGCAATAGACCGTGGTGGGGTTGTAGGGGAAGATGGACCAACGCACCATGGATCATTTGACCTTTCTTATCTCCGTATCATCCCCAACATGATAATAATGTCTCCTAAGGATGAAAATGAGCTAAGGCATATGCTAAAAACTGCGATAGAATACCAAGGCCCCATTGCCCTGCGTTATCCACGTGGGAGGGGACAGGGAGTAGAGCTTGATAAAACATTAAAAATATTACCTATAGGAGAATCTGAAATATTAACACTCGGAGAAGGCTTGCTTATTCTAGCCATTGGCCACATGGTTTATCCTGCATTAGAGGCTGTAAGAAGGTTACAAGAAGAAGGATTTTATCCTACCCTGGTAAATGCGCGTTTTGTGAAACCAATAGATAAATCTCTTCTTTCAAAATTATCTTCCAATTGTAAAGGCATTATCACCATAGAGGAAAATATACTAATGGGTGGATTCGGCAGCGCTGTTATCGAGACCCTTCAAGAATTAAACATTCAAATTCCTGTAAAATGTTTAGGCTTACCAGATGCATTTATTGAGCATGGCCCACAATCCACCTTGCGGGAAAAGCATAATCTTCATGTAGAAGGCATCTATAAATTTATAAAGGAAACCTATTCAATCTTTGGAATAAAGAGCAATGTTAAAAAATTGATTTCAAAAAGATTTTAGAGTATAGGAGGATGAATTGAACATTTTAAGAAAAGATAGATTAATCCAAGAAAAGATTCATGATCCCTATTATGAAGGTCGGAAGTATCCAGATGGTATGATATGCCCTGTATGTCAGGCCATTTATCTTGATGGTCGTTGGGTTTGGCCAACCGAAAAGAAAAAGGCGGAGATAAGTGGTGATGAATATATCTGTCCAGCCTGTAGACGCATTTTAAATAGATACCCTGCTGGTATAGTATTCCTTACAGGTAAATACTTAACCACACATAAAGAAGAAATCTTAAATTTGATAAATAATTTGATAGAGGAAGAAAGTGAAAAGTCTCCTCTAAAAAGGCTAATCAATATAGAAGAAGATAACAAAGGCATTACTATCAATCTAACAGATGATCACCTTGCTAGGAGGATAGGTGAGGCTATAGGGCGAGCATGTAAAGGAGATCTAGAGATAAAATATACAGAAAATGCTCGATTTCTCAGGATTTATTGGCATCGTGATGATTAGCGCAGCCGTTCATCATTTTTCTATTTACCGCAGAGAACGTAGAGATCACAGAGCACAAAAGCAGAGCATTTTTAAAATTCTTATTTTTCTCTGCGGTGAACGATTACTGATTAGCTAAAATAGTCTTGCCTCTTCGCGTAAGCGCCTAAGACCTAACAAAACATCTGCTCCAGAGACAGGCACAAGGGGGCCAAATTTAGCTCTGTTTTTAGGGACAACAATGCCTTTGATCAAACAAATCATGCAGGCATTGTAATAAGGCTGCTTGGCCTTAAGGTCTTTATAAGGGGAGCGCAGGTTTTTAAACCCGATTTGAGCACCTGTCAGTTTGAACAATATACTTTCAGCAATTTGACAAAAACTCGCTTTGGTAACCACTATCTCTGGATCAAAATAACCATCAACGGTAGCAGATAATTCTTTTATCCCTAAAGGGACTATGAGTTCAATCTCTTCCCCAAATCGCTGATTACCAATGTCCTTTAGTACCATATTTGATACTTGGCCAATCTCTAAAATTTGGGGCAACTTCAGCTCGTGCGTCAATAAAGCAGCCATCTCAGCCTTAGTAACTCTATCCTTCAAGCCAATCTCCTTGGCCAATAGGCTTATTGGTTGTGCTATTTGAATCTTCTCTAACCTATCCAATTTATTGTAAGCTTGCAAAGCTAAAGGGTTCTCTGAATTTAAAACGCTATTTAACAACGACTTAGCGTCTTTAAACATGAAGGCATGTTCATATACTTGAGCCATATAAAAACAGGCGGGTGCATATCCTGGTCTAAGGACCATGACCTCGTTAAAGGCCCCCTTAGCTAAGGACAAAAGCTCGGGAGAATAAAGCAAATCAGCAAGGCGAATCTTACCTACAAGCATACCTAATTTATCTTCATCATTTTTAGCAAGCGCTTCGGCTTTTTTTAAATGTTCCCAGGCTTCCTTTTCATTCCCCTTTTGAGCAGATATTAAGGCTAGCCCAACATAGGCCTTTACTGCTGTGGGGACCATTTCTAAAGCCAGTTGAAATTCACGTTTTGCATCATCCAGCTTGCCTTTTTCTAAGAAGATCATGCCCACTTCTATATGATGTGTTGGTACAGAGAGTTTTGTCTCTAAAGGGTATCTCCTAGAACCACAGTTATTTACCAATAAAGAAATCAATCCTAAAAACACAATAAAGCCTATTAACATTTTACCTTTGACTTTTAAGGGATTTAAAGTTACATTTTTGCTATGAATCTTTGGGCACGCAAATTCTGGCATCTTCTGGGTACCTTAATCCCTATTATTTATTATTTTAGTCATTTTTCTCAAAAATTGGCTGCTTTTATTACATTCTGTTTATTTCTCTGTGCCTTATTAATAGATGCCCTTAGACTTCTTCTGCCTCCATTCAATCGGTGGTTTCTGAACCATTTTAGCACACTTTTTAAAAAGGGAGAATATGCCTCTCTTACAAGCACTGTTTATTATCTGGCTGCAGTTACTTTAACCATCTATATTTTTCCTAAGAAAATAGCTGTTTGCGCCTTGCTATATTTAACATTAGGAGACCCTATAGCTGCTATTGCAGGATACTACATCCCTCTCAAAAGGATCTGGCAAACCAAAACATTAGGGGGCTCCCTAAGCAATTTTCTTGTCTGTTGTTTGCTTACCCTGTTTTTTTATCACTGGCCCATTGCCATTTTGGGTGCAAGCGCAGCTGTTCTCAGTGAACTATTCTCTCCAATAGATGATGCCCTAACTATTCCTCTTGTTTCTGGTCTTTTACTTTATCTTTTGGTGTGATATTAACTTCAGTTGGCTCCTTTAAGGCCTTTTTAAAATTCTTAATGCTCATGCCAATCCCTTTCCCTAAATCGGGCAAGCGCTTAGCACCAAAGATTACCAAGATGATAAGAGAAATTAGAATAAATTCTGTAAAACCAATATGAAACGTAGCATACCTCCTTACTTATGATAATCTTCTTCTTGACTAATTTCATCTAAATTAAAAAGCTTACGGGCGAGATCTAAATAAAGGTCTACTTTTGGCCGTTTTTCTCCCTTTTTCAGGAATGTGATAGGGTCATGAAGGATCTTCTTTACCATAGCATTGGTCATCACTTTTATTGCCTCCTTATCTTCTTCAGATAGGTGCTTTAAGTTTTTCAAGGTCTTACTCAACTCCTTCTGCCTAATTTCTTCTAACTTCTTTTTAAGCAATACAATGATAGGCACTGCCTCTAAGGTTTCTAACCACCATTTAAACCTGATAACTTCTTCTTCTACAATCCGTTCTGCCTTCCGTGCCTCCTTTTGTCGCACATGCTTATGTATTTCTATTATATCTTGAAGATCATCAATATTGTAAAGATAAACATTGTCTAAGTCATTTAATTTGGGGTCTATATCACGAGGAACAGCAATGTCAATAAAGAAAATCGGACGATTTTTACGTTGCCTCATTACCCCTTTTATATGATCATAATGGATAACGAAATGAGGGGCACCTGTAGAGCTAACGACAATATCTGTCCAAGCAAGATAATCACTTATTTCCGTCAGAGAAATAGGCCTTCCATTAAATTCTTTTGAAAGCTCCACTGCCCGTTCTAATGTACGGTTGGCTATCACAATATCTTTTACCCCACTGCCTAAGAGGTGGCGCACTGCCAGTTCGGCCATCTCTCCAGCCCCTATAAGCAAGATGTGTTTCCCATTTAAATCACCAAATATCTTCTTTGCCAGCTCTACTGCTGCATAACTAATGGATACAGCATGATGGGCCAACTCAGTCTCTGTGCGCACTCGCTTTGCGACCGAGAATGCCTTATGTAACAAGCGATTGAGAATAGGACCTGCTACACGCTGTTTAAGAGAAAGGCGATATGCCTCCTTGATTTGTCCCAAAATTTGTGGTTCTCCTATTACCATAGAATCTAAACTAGAAGCTACCAAAAACAGGTGTTTTACCGCATCTGCGTCAAGATAAGTATAGATAGAGTTTTCAAAGTCCTTTAAATCTATTTGGTTATACTGAGCTAAGAAGTTTTTTATGGTTTTGATAGCACCCTCAGGTTCTTCCTCCGTGGTGATTGTAATTTCTATTCGATTGCAAGTAGACAAAAACAAAGCTTCTTTAACAGGTGGCAGTTGCATTACTTGGCGCAGGATCTCATAATTGTCACTGGTTGCTAGACGCTCCCTCAGCTCTATTGGTGCAGTTTTATGATTTAAACCAATCAGAACAATCTTCTTATCTCTCATTTAAATACATGGTAGCTTTTAAGTAAATAATTTACCCCCAAAAAGGTAAATAATAAAAACATAAAGCCAATAATGGAGATTATGGCTGCTCGCCTACCCCTCCATCCCACTGCCAGGCGTTCGTGGATAAGGATAGCATAAACAAGCCAAGTAATGCCTGACCATACCTCTTTTGGATCCCATGCCCAATAATGCCCTCTTATCCACTGAGCATAAAGGGCTCCCAATATAAGACCTAATGTAAGCGTAGAAAAACCCCATATCAATGCTTTATGATTCAAATCGTCCAGTAAAGTGAGCGAGGGGAGTCGTTGATAAAGACCTCCTAATCTCTTTTTTTTAATATGCCTTTCTTGAACAAGGTACATAACCCCTGCGCAAAATGCCAATGCCAAAAATGCATCACCAATCAAGGAAAAGCCAATATGGAGACTTAACCAAAAACCCTTAATTAAAGGGCGTGGTTCTGCAATGGCAGGGACTACCTTAGACAAGAGCATAAGACCTACAATAAGTGGTGAAAGGAAGGTACCCAAGATAGCAAGCCGCCATCCAAAGATTAAATATATGATAACCAGTAGCCAGGCAATGAAGGACAATGAACTTTTTATAGTGGTAAAAGGGAAATAACCGAGACTTATCCAAGAAATTCCTAAACCAATGCTATGGAAAGAGAAGCTACACAAAAGTACTAATGTAGCAATTCGAGATACTGAGTGCTGTGGGCGTAAAAGATAGATGAAAAAACCCACCATAGCCACCCCATAACCCATCAAGGCCAGTTGATAAAAAAACTTATCCATCGTTGTGGAAATTGCCTATATAAAATACCATTTTTGACATCGGAGTTCCGTCCCAAACCCCATTTAGCTAGTATTAGTCAGTCTTTTTAGAGTTAGAAAATAACTGCTTGCTTTGTAAGCCGTCAGAAAAATCTAGATTCACCCCCAGTGTTTTTTTAAGGTATGCATCTATTTTTGAAAATTCTTTATTCTTTAACCATGTTAATATATCAGAATCGATGATTTTTTTAAACAGTTGCTTCCGTGTCTTCTGTCCATTTACGCTTTTTAATATCTTGTTTCTAATCCTTCCCATAAGCTCTAGAAAGACAGCATATTCCATACCAAAGGACTTTTCTAAATCTAAACGCATCTTTCTGGCCAATGCAGGGCTCCTTCCTGAGGTGGAAATAGCAATAGTTAGGTCACCCCTTACTATTACTGCTGGCACAATAAAACTGCACCTTTCAGGTTGGTCAACAATGTTACAAAGAATATGGGCATTATAAGCTTCTTCGCTAATATGGGCATTAAGTGTTTGATTATTAGTAGCGCCAATCACCAAAAATGCATTTTTTAAAAATTCTTTTTTATATTTAGTCCCTAAATATTCTATTTTTCTTTCTTTAATGAGTTCCTTTATCCTTGCCCCCAATTTAGGGGCTACTACCTTCACATTGGCACCACATTCCAGGAGTCTTTCAACCTTCCTAAAGGCAACCTCTCCACCCCCTATCACCAAACAGCTTTTTCCCTTTAAATCTAAGTTTACAGGGTAGTATTGCATTGTCCTAGATTATTTTAAAATTTCCTTAATTCCATAAATGGGCCTCTTTTGTGCTTCATGGTAGATCCTTATTACCAGTTCTGCCAAAAGCCCCAAGCTAATAAACTGAATCCCCATAAAGATCAATAATACTCCCAGTAAAAGTAAAGGTCTTTGGGAGAGTTGAACATGATAGAAAAATTTAAGCACACTCAGATAGCTACAGATAAAAAAACCCGCTAAAAATGAGATTGCACCTGGAATACCAAAAAAGTGTAAAGGTTTAGTAGAATAGCTCAGTAAAAATTTAACAGTAATTAGGTCCAAAATCACTTTTAATGTCCGAGAAAGACCATATTTGGCCTGCCCAAATCTACGTGGGTAATGCCGGACCTCAATCTCTGTAATTTGTGCCCCACACCATCTGGCCAAGGCAGGGATAAAGCGATGCATCTCTCCATAAAGATGGAGGTTTTTTACTACCCAACTCTTATATGCCTTTAGAGAACAGCCATAATCATGCAATTTTACACCAGTAATCTTACTTATTAGCCAATTTGCTATCCAGGAAGGGACCTTTCTGGTTATTAAGGCATCTTGCCTATACCTTCTCCAACCGCTTACTAAATCATAACCTTCTTCTATCTTGGCTAAAAAGTAGGGAATATCTGCTGGCTCATTTTGCAAATCTGCATCCATCCCAATAGTAATCTTACCTTCAGCATGCTCAAACCCCGCAGTTATAGCTGCTGTTTGACCAAAATTGCGTGTCAAGCGAATGAGTTTAATATTTTTATCTTGCTTCCTTAAATGTTTTAATATTTCCCAGCTACTGTCCTTACTTCCATCATCTATAAAAATAATCTCATAAGGCCTATTAATTTCCTCCAATGTTTTCTTTAATTTCGCATAGAGCGGCTTTAAGGAGGCCTCCTCATTGTACACAGGTATTACTACTGAAATATCCATTATAGAAAAACTAAGTCGCCTTTATTTTTTTGTCAAGCTTGACACAAAGAGCTGATTAAGATACAAACTGTTTGAGGGCGATTAGCTCAGAGGAAAGAGCGTTGGCCTCCGGAGCCAAAGGGCGAGGGTTCAAATCCCTCATCGCCCTCCAGCAATAATCAGCATTCTCGGAAATCGGACACCTTAGCAAGCCTATTTTTTGCTAGAATAAGTATCAGAAAAATATTGACATTCGGAAATACTGCGTGTATAAGAGAACCAATTGCCGATACTTTCGGCAAAAAGGAGGGGAGGACTTTATATGAATAAGGGAGAGTTAATCAATGCTGTTGCTAGTGATGTTGGTATTTCCAAGGCATTGGCAGGAAAGGTATTGAACAGCATCGTTGATACGGTAACAAAGAGCTTAAAGAAGGGGGATAAGGTTGCTCTGGCTGGGTTTGGAACCCTCTCTGTCATGAAAAGGAAGGCTAGAACGGGCAGGAATCCTCAGACAGGTAAGCCTCTTAAGATTCGGGCCAAGAAAGTGGCTAAGTTCAAGGCCGGGGCTAACTTGGCTAAAGCGGTTAAGTAAATCTTATTGTTAGGTTACAACATTTAGAAGCTATATTTAATACCCAGCTTTTTTTCTCTTTTATCTGCCAAGGGAAGAAGTGCAGGTATTATCTATTGATGCGATTGCTATAACTTTGACCAAAAAGCTGTAGTAATTTAGGTTTAAGCTGGGTACAAAATATATCTTCGAAGATTGGTATCTAACGTTTGGGTACAAACGAAGTTGCGAAGCAAATTTTTGGGCATCAGCCGAAATCAGAGAGATTTTAAAAGGAGAAGAGGGCTAATTTAGGCCATCTTATTTAAATTCAAACTCGATTTTAGGCAACCAAAGTTAAAACGTTCTTTGCTTTCGTGGTATCCGTAAGCATCCGTTCTATTGCTTCCTACTTTGACAAATCAATGGATGTCTGTTAGAAGAATACTGTCTCAAAAGTTAAAGAATAAGTAAGAAGGGAGGGATTTTATGCGTAGAATAATCCTCCAGCTTACCCTAGTAATTAGTCTCGCCTTAAGTGTTGCCCCAGCTTGGGCCAAGACCATGTATGTTACGGATTCTCTTGAAATTACTCTTCGTGGTGGGACATCTACACGGCATAAGATTTTAGCTATGCTAAGGTCAGATGAAGAGGTAGAAGTCCTGGAAGATCTTGGGGACTGGATGAAAGTTCAGCCGAAAAATGGGAAGGAAGGGTATGTCTTGAGTCGCTACCTGACTTCAAATATTCCCAAATCCTTTATTATCAGTGGACTCCAAAAAAAGGTAAAAACGATGCAAAAGGAACTTAGGAATCTTAGGGAAGCCAGAGGGACTCTGGATGCCTCAAATTCGGAACTAAAAGCCACTTTACGCTCAAAGGAGAAACAGTTGGCCAAATTGGAGAAGGACTATGAGGACTTGAAATCGGGTTCAGCCAACTACGTGGAGACGAAACAACTTAAGGATCAACTGGAGATAGATAATAGAAAGCTTAAAAGTCAGTTGACCACCCTTTTAGAAAGGAATAAGGAATTGGAAAGAAAGAAAGATAGCCTATGGTTTGCAAGTGGAGCTGGGGTCTTACTGGCGGGCTGGATTTTGGGATTAATTATGGGTCGAGTCCAAATGCGCCGCAAGCGACATTCTCCACATTATCTAGGTGTCTAGAGAGAGAAATTATTTTTGGACGGAAATTAAGAAGCTATCATTCTTGATTTTAATATGTTTCATCCCTAGAAATTCCTCAAATCCTGGCCGCAGCCTTGATTGTTCGTCTCTATCACAGGACATTTTTTAAACTCGGTCTATCCAACGCACACAATCTTTTAAATCCACCCGCGATGCCCTAAACTCATTGATCGGAAGAGAACTATCCGGATAACCAAGGGCGATGGTTAAGGCCAGCTCTAGTTCATCTGGCAAATGGAGCACTTCCTTGATTACATCTTCATACCTTACAGCAACACCAATTGGACAGGTGCCAAGCCCCATAGTTTGAGCCATAAGTATCAAATTCTGCACGGCCAGGCCAATATCCAAAAGACGCAAATGAGCTATTTGTTTATCCTTAGCCACGATGATAACTACCGGAGCACCATAAAAACTCAAACTTCCCTCCCATATGTCAAACCCCGGCGTCTTTTCGGCAAAGGGTTTTATGGCTTCAAAAAGAGTTTGCATGCGGTCTTTGTATTTTTTTGGTAATGAAGTCCGCGCACGGGACGGTCTCCTTTCCTTATTATAAGCAGAAAGTAATGCCCTAACCAAAAATTCTTTTGCTTCTCCTTTAACGACAATAAATTCCCAAGGCTGCATATTGCAGGCCGAAGGGGCCTGAATAGCTGCTCCTAGGGTTTCGGTAATAAGGGTGTCTTCAACGGCCTTCGGCAAAAATCCCCTTGCACTCCAACGCGTATAAATAGCCTTTCTTACTTCCATTACCATCCCCTCACATTATGAAAAATGGTATAATTGAAGATCCTACAAAAATAGAATTCTTCAACAAACTAAAATATTATTTGTCTTCCTTAGGTAAGATAACCACTTCTATCTTTCCCTCTAAGGCTTTAGCGAATCGGTCGGCATCTGTCTCTGTTCCAACAATGGCTCCATAATGCATAGGAATGGCTATTTGTGGCTTGATAGTAAGTGCGGCCTTAACTGCTTCATCAGCGGTCATGACGTAGGTACCTGAGACGGGTAAAAACGCTATATCTGCTCTAATTTCCTCCATTTCAGGGATGAAATCGGTATCCCCGGCATGATATATACGGACACCTTCTACTTCTACCACAAAGCCTAGCCAACCCTTTTCTTTTGTATGAAATGTTTTTCCTATGTTATAAGCAGAAACTGCCTTTACCTTAATATCCTTAAAGACCTTTTCATCTCCTGGCTTCATAACTTCTATTCGTCCGGATAGCTTTTTGGCTGATTCCTCCTCTGTAACAATAATAGTATCCTCCTCTTTGATCTTATCTATGTCCTCGGGTGAACAATGGTCAAAATGGGGATGACTAATGAAGATAAAATCAGCGGCTGGTCCTGGCTTTATTTGATAGGGATCAAAATAAAGGGTTAAACTACTTTTAATTCTGAAGCCATCATGCCCCAACCACTCAATTTTCTTAAGCATTTCTTTAATCATTGTTACTCCTCCTTAATTTTTATTATTTTCTTTTTCCTATTCAGCCTTACTTGCCGTAGAATGTTAATAACAAGGAAATCCTTGTTTGTTTTTAGTGTATATCTGTATTTAATATAGGACATTGATTTGACCCCGGCATACATTATCATAGCTATACTGATATCTTTATCCTGTCAATAATCTGACACGGGCTAAATATAAAGAAGATTTTCGGTTGTATTTATAAACGTTGAATCGGTAATTACTGTAACTTTGATCTGAAAAACTGGAGTAATCATAATTTACCTCTGGTAATTTATTAAAAAAGGGTTACCTGAAACTAAACAAGGGAGGCTGTGTTAAGAGGGTTTGATAGGCTCCCTTGATTGTGAATGAAAAGTGCCCAAACCTAACTTGATAATTTAAAACTAGACGGATTGACTCACTTAGAAGGGTATAACCAAGCACTCATCCCTTATAAAAGCCTCTATTTTTGCCTTGTCTGTGTAAAGACCTCTATCCTTGCCTTATCTTCGGGTTTCACCTCAGTAAACTTTATTCCTGTCTGGAAAAATTTGCCTCCTTTTGTTTCTACTTCCTTTACCCACACCACTTTGCCACGAGTAACAACTGGGGGAAGGGGTAGGTTGATTTCTAATTCCATCACCTTGTCCTTTGGGAACTTCTTCGGTAAAAAGAGGCGTATTCCCTCTACACTGATATCAAAACTCTTAGCCTTTATTAGTGGCCAATCAGTGTGTCTGACTCCTACCTCCACAGAGATAGGTTCTCTAGGAAATTTTCTTCTTTCTTCTCTCATACCAGCACCTCTATTTGCCTTGGCTTAAAAAGCTAAAAAACCAACCTACAACTTATTTACAGTAACACAATTGTCAAGAAAATGCCACTGCATATAACCTAAAAATTCTTATAATCTCCATTTCTTGCTTGACAAACCCAAGTTTTTATCATAAGCAAAGATAGGGATAAGACAGGATTGGGCGATTCTCTCCAATACCCTTTATTTCTAAAAGGCCCTCTGAAAGCCCATCGTGCTTGCTCTTGTGGCAGCCGATGGGTTTTCGTTTATAATACCAAATAGAATACTTGCAAGAGTTTTTTATTACACTTTCTGCAAGCTTTACTGGAGAAGCAGGGAAATCCATGTAAAAGTGTGGAGGTAGATTACATGTGGGTACTGTATAGCTTTATGAGTATGATTTTATGGGGAGTGCAGGGCTTTTTTATGAAACTGGCCCTAGAAAGACTTGACTGGAAGCAGTGTCTTGTCGCAACGCTACTAGGAGCCACTCTTATTTGCGGCTTTGTCTGGTACAAGTGGCAGCCTCTGTTGGTGCCTAGGAGTCCTCACTGGTGGAGTGCAGTAGGTGCTGAAGTCTCAGGCATGATGGGCGTAGTATTCTTTTACCT
>Ga0111222_1020_pt1 | contig 13912 bp, 11 predicted proteins | sample DeeMarSWOR152_54_FD_80386 | JGI IMG/M metagenome (GOLD analysis project Ga0111222, IMG submission 80386) | Syntrophobacter sp. DG_60 | reverse complement strand
GGCTCAAGGGTTACTATCTTCCAGTATTTTTTTTGTGCCCAAAGTTTTTCCATCAATTTATGATTCAAGGCATGCCCTGCTTTATAGGCCTTTATTTTGGCCACAAGAGGATAACCCAACAACATCAAATCGCCAATTAGGTCCAAAATCTTATGGCGTACAAACTCATCCTTGTATCTTAAGCCCTCTTCGTTTATGACGCGAAAATCATCTATAACTACAGCGTTGTCCAATGAACCTCCCAATGCCAAACCATTTGCCCAAAGTTGCTCTACATCTTTGAGAAAACCAAATGTCCTAGCACGACCAATCTCCTTTTCAAATGATTTAGTTGAAAAATTAAATGCATAGCTCTGTTTCTGAAGCAGTGGATGATTAAATGCAATAGTAGAGGTTATGCTCAATGTGGAGGCAGGGGTTAAGTAGATCCACCTATCGTCTTCTTTAATGCGGAGTGATTTTTCTATGGTGACTACCTTTTTAGGTTCAAATTGAGCCTTAAGCCCCACACTTTTTAATAAAAACAAAAATGGGGCAGCACTCCCATCCATTATGGGAAGTTCTGGGCCATTTACTTCTACCAGTGCATTATCCACGCCAAGGCCACCTAAGGCAGCAAGAAGGTGTTCCACTGTGCCAATAGAGACTCCATTTTGCCCTAGGGTAGTAGCTAGATTACTACTTATTACATTTTGAATATGTGCCTTTATCTGGGGTCGTTTGGGCAGGTCTGTTCTCACAAATACAATACCAGAATTTGGCAAGGCAGGTTTAATCTTTAAATGCACCTTATGGCCAGAATGTAGTCCAATCCCTGTGCAGCTTATAGCATCCTTCAGTGTTCTCTGTGCCCAAAGCATCGCTCTTTCCTCTGCAAATTGCATACCTTTTTCAAAATCCTTAATATTCTAAGCCTCTGTTGATAGACTGTGGTAAAAAAGATACATTAACTGTTCCCATTTTTACACAACTCCTTGGCTAAGGCCAGATCAGTGGGGGTATTGACATTAAAAAAACTTCTAAAATCAGAATCTACTTGGGCTAAGATCTCTGGTGATAATATCTTTTTTTTAAAATAACGAAATATATGTGAAATCTCAAGGTCTCCCTTGGCCAATCGCTGTTTTATGACACCCAAGGCCCTTATGCCGTATAAGGCACAAAGTGGTTGATGCCCATCTGGTGTAACAGGAAGCAGCAAATCTAAATGAGATTCCCAATTGTTTAACAAGAGTTTAATCAAATTTGGCTTTAGAAAAGGCAAATCACAGGCTACTGCCATAGCAGGAAATGAATTTGTGTAGGAAAGGCCAGAAAAGAGACCTCCTAAAGGCCCTTTATTGGGCAGGAGGTCTGTTACAATCCTTATAGGTAAATATGTGTAAAGAAGAGGTTCATTGGTGACCAGAATGATCTTTGAAAAAAATGCCTTAAATACTTCATAGATATGGTCTAAAATGCGTATTCCACAAATTTCTAAAAAGGCCTTATTGGTCCCCAAACGAATGTTCTTTCCACCTGCTAGGACAATGCCTGTCATTTTTTAGCTAAAAAAGATACCAGAAAAGATGGTCTCCACATGCCTTAAATGCTTTTTAAGATCAAAGATATCTTCAATTTCTATCTCACTTAAGTGTTTTCTTATGTTAGCATCTTTAAGCAACAAACCTTTTAGGCCCACTCCTTCTTTCCAAACACGCATGGCATTTTTCTGTACTAATTCATATGCGGTCTTACGTGATAATCCCTTTTTTATCAATGCCAAAAGCACACCTTGAGAAAAGATAAGGCCCTTAGTAATATTTAAATTTTCCTTCATTTTTTCAACATATACCTGCATGCCTTTAAGGACTCCCATCAATCTAAGTAACATAAAGTCTATTAATATGGTGCTATCTGGCATAATGACCCTTTCTGCTGAAGAATGACTAATGTCCCTTTCATGCCAAAGTGACATATTTTCTAGGGCTATTGCTGCATTTCCCCTAACTATCCTAGCCAGCCCGCAGAGATTCTCACAAAGAATGGGGTTTCTCTTATGAGGCATAGCCGATGAACCCCTTTGCCCCTTGGTGAATGGTTCCTCTAATTCTAAAACCTCAGTCCTTTGTAAATGCCTAATTTCTAAGGCTATCTTTTCAATAGTCCCTGCTATAATGGCCAGGGTAGAAAAATACTGGGCATAGCGGTCTCTTTGAATGATTTGGCTAGATACAGGGGCAGGCCTTAAACCACATTTTTCACAAATATAGCCCTCTATCTCTGGATTAATGTAGGCATATGTACCTACTGCCCCTGAAATCTTACCATAACTAATGATTTCTTTTGCCTCCTGCATCCGCTTATAATTTCTTTTCATCTCTTCATACCAAATAGCCAGTTTGAGGCCAAATGTAATAGGCTCTGCATGGACACCATGGGAGCGACCAATCATTATGGTATCTTTATAAACTAGGGCCTTTTCTCTGAGCACTTTCAGTATTTCCTCAATATCTTTTATGATTAAATCTGCTGCCTCCCTTAAAAGGATGGCATTGGTAGTATCCAAAACATCAGAGGAAGTGAGGCCAAAATGCAGATAGCGCCCTTCTTTCCCAACCTCTTCTTCTAAATTGGTTATGAATGCAACTACATCATGTTTAGTAGTCTTTTCTATTTCTAATGTGCGTTTCATTGAAAACCTAGCATTTTTTTTGATTTTTTCTAATGCCTTTTTAGGGATAATCCCCATTTTTGCCAGTGCCTCACATAAGAGTATCTCGATATTTAACCAATGCTTAAGCTTATTTTCTGATGACCAAATCTTTCCCATCTCTTTTCTGGTATAACGTTCAATCATTTAATCTTCTCCCTTAATCTTTATTCCTATAGTCTCCCCTACTTTTGCGTTAAGGGCCATTTTGGCACTCCCCATTGATTGACATATCTCCAAATACTCACTGCTTCCCCATATGGCCAAGATTTCTCCATGGGGCAATGCCAAATAATGAGGAGAAATATCTTTTAAATCTATATCTTTTATAGTTATTAAAAATCTTGAGTCTTTCACAAATTTTTTAAATACACCCCTACGGATGTTAGTAATCAAATTACCAAAATGGTCAATGTATATAATTTTTCCCAATAAAACGCGGTCTTTTATTTTGGGAAAAGGCCATTTGCCCTTTTCATAGTCTGTGATCTTTGTCCCCATCTTTCTAGGGAGGATGCCCAAGGAGAGATAGGCCGCTACCGGTGCAAAGATATCCCTTCCGTGGAAGGTCTGGCTCACATTTGGTAAAAAGTATTTGGTGTTAGTAATATGATAGACATTGTTTTTTTTCTTTTTATAAATTAATCCCAATACACCATTATCAGGTGCAATAAAAAAATAATCCTTATTTTCTGCCAAGATGGGTCTTCGCTTAGTTCCTACACCTGGGTCAACTACTACTACATGAATAGTTTGATATGGGAAATAATGATATGCACTGCACAGAAGAAAAGCTGCCTCTTTGATATTTTGTGGGCTAATCTCATGGCTTAAATCTACAATTTCAGCTTCTGGATTAATTTTTAAGATTACACCCTTCATGATGCCTACAAAGGCATCCTTTGAACTAAAATCTGTGGTAAGGGTGATGACCCTTTTAGTCAAAGCGCCCCCTTTTTAACCACTCTAACCCATAGGCAGTGACTAAAAGGAAAATGGTGAGAATACCGGTTATAACCCATCCTTTTCCCAGAAATCTAAAAAAACGGGTCAAAATCAATGCCCCTAAAAAGCTGGCCCCTAAACGTACCAGGAATTTAGTAGCTGGATGCATTTGTGAAGTTTAGCAGAAATCAAAGAGAATGTGAATAAAAAAATTAAACAGATTTAAGAGGATCAACCCATCAAAGTGACTTAGGTCAAGTTACTCAAGCCACAGATTTTCACAGATACCTCCAATGAACAGGAGATAGCCAAATGGCCACTGGGGAATAAGGCTAAGAAAAACATTCTTATTGGCTAATGGTCATCTCCCATCACCTATATATTTTTTTAAAAATCATGATAATCTGCGTTCATCTGCAGCCAAAAAGGAAATTCCTATATAGTCAAGATCAATGCCTAATACTAAGCTTTTATTTTTAAGAATTTTACTTTATATAGTTAGTATTATGAGTGGTTATTGGAAGAGGTTACTTAGGATAAATCTTACAAATAGAGATATTGCTACAGAAGAGATACCACAGGAAATTATTGCTAAATTCTTAGGGGCCAAAGGGATTGGGGCCTATTATTTTATAAGAGGTTTAAAGGAGGGTATTGACCCACTTTCTCCTGAAAATAGGATTGTTTTGGCCACAGGGCCATTTCAAGGTACTGATATTCTATCAAGTGGCCGTTTTGCTACTATTACGAAATCCCCACTTACAGGCATATTTTTGGACACCTATTGCGGAGGTATGTTTGGCCATGGCCTTAAACGTTGTGGGTTTGATCTGGTGATTATTGAGGGTAGGGCTCAAACCCCTGTGTATATTTCTATAACCAATGGAAAGGCCCAAATAAAAGATGCACAAAATCTATGGGGCAAGCACACAAATGAGGTGGAAAAAATCATAAAGTCAGTGGAGGGTAAACGGTCTAGCATTGTATCCATTGGAGTAGCTGGAGAAAATAAGGTACTTTTTTCTTGCCTAATAAGTGATAGAAGGAGGGCCGCTGGTCGTGGTGGGGCAGGGGCTGTGTTTGGTTCAAAGAATCTTAAGGCCATATTGGTGAATGGGGCTATGGAGGTGCCAATCTATGACGCAAAGAGGATAAAAGAACTAAATCAAGAGGCCAGCCATGTGGTAAAGCAGATGCAAAAGGATAAAGTGGATTTCTATCTATATGGTACCTCCTGGGCCATAGGATATGCCCACAAGACAGACCGCTTACCAGTGCTCAATTTCAGAAAAGGGGAGTGGGATTATTATGAAGGGCTTAATGGAAAGACCATCCATAGAGAAAATAGAGTAAGGCCTGAGCCTTGTTGCCCCTGTCCCATTGCCTGTGGGGGTAATGTCCTTCCTCAGGGTAAGAGCAGGCCAGAGTATGAAACATTGGCCATGCTTGGTGCAAACTGTGGTCTAAAAACATATGAAACGGTAATTTTGGCCAACGAGTTATGCAATCTTTATGGTCTAGACACCATTTCTACAGGAAATGTAATTGCATTTACTATGGAGTGTTATGAAAAGGGGGTAATAAAAGAAAGGATTAAGTTTGGTGATGAAAAAGGGCTTTTGGATTTAATCAAAAAGATCGCCTTTGGTAAAGGTATAGGGAGTCAGTTGGCCCTGGGCACTGAGAGGCTGGCCAAAATATGGGGAAAAAGGTGTTTTGATTTTTCCATGAATGTTAAGGGTCTTGAGCTCCCTGCCTGGAACTGTCGGGGGAAAATAGGCCAAGGTCTGGCCTATATGACAGCAAACATTGGTGCCACCCATCTGCGCGATGCCCTTACAAATCATAATCCACCTAGAAAATCTGCATTAGGGATAGTAGAAGAGCTTGTAAGCACTCAAAACAAAAGCATTGCCAAAGATAACTATATAATATGTGCCTTTGCCTTATTTACTGTTACAGATGAAATGTGCCTTGATTATTTTAAGGCAGTAACCGGGAGGGGGATAGATGAAGGGGAACTTCAGGAGATAGGAAATAGGATATTTACCCTTATTCGAGGCTTTAACTGTAAAGAGGGCATAAGTTGCAAAGATGATAGCCTCCCTCCTAGGACCATGAGAGAGGCCTTACCATCAGGTATGGCCAAAGGGTGTAAGGCATTTATCAATGAACAGGACAAAGAGCGATGTTTAGAAAGATATTATGAATTGCGTGGTTGGGACAGAAATGGCATCCCAAAGAAAGAGACTTTGGAGAAACTGGGTATTTTGAGTGATTAAATGAGAATACTTATTTTTTTCCTTTTGGTTTCTTTTTCTTTTTCCCTTTCCTTTTAGCCATCTAGCTCACCTCCCTTTTTGCTCAAAATATATCGTTCATTTCCTTAACTACGATGAAAAGGGTAAAAATTGTCTCTTTATAATGTATCAGCAATATTATTCCTAAAATCTTCTTGTGGCCATTCACTATTTTCTACTTTCTCACTCATAATATCAGCTAAGTATATGCCCAGTCTTTTTTGTTGCCTTTTTTAACCTCTTGCCAATTCTTTTTTTTAATTATCTCGATAAATAATTTTCATAAGCCAAATTAAACCTGTTTTAATTATAGCAGGTTTTGGTAATTAGTAAATAAATAATGGTGCTGTTCGAATCCTATTCGGGACACCAAAGAAGATGTTTTTGAAAAACTGGCAAGGTTTAACCTTTCTCATGTTAACGCTATCTGCTGAAAACCTCCTTGAGGAGATCGGTCACCCGTGCCGCGGGGTCTTGGCGGATTTTTTGCTCTTCCTCGGCCACCATGAGGAAGAGGCCATCCAAGGCTTTATCGGTCACGTAGTCATCGAGGTTCAAGCTCCAGCGCTCAGTCAAGGGCATACTGCGCGCCTTGGCTTCCAATTCCTGATACGTACGTGTGACGCCTACCTCGGACATGGCCGTATGGACGATAGGCTTGAAGATATCATGGAGTGGATTGTAAGTCTTGTCCTTAAAGTAGAGGGTAGCCTCATTGTCCTGGCCTTGGAGAATCTTGCGAGCATCCGAGAAGGTCATCTGTTTAATGGCGTCTAGGAAGAGGGACTTGGCCTCAGGAGCTGCCTGTTCGGCCGCCCGGTTCATACTTAGCTCGAAGGTGTCCACCTGGGGGCCGTATCCCACAGTCCTGAGAACCTTTTCTACCTTCTGGACCGCGTTTGGAAGCGGGATCCGAATCTTGGGGTTTTTGTAGTACCCATCCACCTCGGAGACCGTCTTGACGGCATTGCTCGTGCCGATTTGGAGGGCCTCCTTGAGCCCCTGTGTGATCTTACTCTCGGAGAGCTCTTCGCCCTCTACGGTTTTTTTGATGCCTTTGAGAAAATTTCCAAACTCGGCATGAACCAAAGAACTCCGGATGATACCCAAGGTTATCAGGAGCACAATGGCGAGGAATCTACGCAGTTTCATAACCTTCCTCCTTTCCTACTGGCGATTTGCGAAACGCTTCCTTTAATTACTTTCACTTGATAATCTAACATAACAAGAGAGGAAGTTCAATCATTTGCCAATCCCCCGCTCTAGCTGGTTAATTATGATTAATTGATCTGGCCAAATATGGACACCAGAAAAAAGCATCTAAAGATTCGGGGGGGCGGGATTGTTAGACCGGGCTGCACCCCCGCAAAAAATTTTTTATATTTTTTGGCACTTCTACAACTTTCTTTAGAAAATGCTTGACAAATTTGCTTAAACTTCTACAAGCTAAGTTAGTATTTGGTAAAAAGTTAGTGAAGGGTAAAGGGTGGGCAAGTTAAAGAGTTTAAAAAGTATAATGCTGCCGATTTTAATCTTAATTATAGCCATAAGCTGTGCACATTATTCAACCTCAAGAAGACCTGAGAGTAAAAATGCAATTAATGCTCCAATTGATGTTGTTTGGGAGAAAACCCTTGAGATACCCCCTACAGAAAGAATGACACTGAAAGAAGGCTCAGCTCAACTTAAAAGAAATCCCAGAGCCCAAGAAGAACTGAAAAGAGTGGAGGGGGTGAAGGCCTTCTTCTTGAATGACGTCTCTCGAGCTTGGAGTGAAGTTAGAGACCTAAAAGAAGTAGATCGGGACCTTTCAGGAACAATAGATCTAAAATATGAAGGTTCGAAAAAGCATGAAATAGTCGTTCCAGAGAGAAAACCCTGGGGATTCAGTCTAAAAAATGATTATTCAACTAGACATATTCATAGGGGATTTATGCTCTCCGAGGGTGGTGTAAATAATCACCAAGCTACTATATCATATAAACTTAGAGATGATATTAGTGTTCAATTGATTGGTTTCTTGAATTTTGACCATGACTTAGGAAAAATCACAGAAGGTGATTTGGATATTGAGATTACGAAGAGGTTCGGAGAGCATTATGAGGCAACTCTTGGTCATGGTGCATACTGGTTTCCAAATACTGATATAGAAAGGGCACAGGAAATCTATTTGTTTCTGTCCTCAAGCAAACTCCTCAATGCTTCTATTTTTACGGCATATGATTTTGAGGGTGGAAGTGGCTGGTATTTTGAGCCATCATTTAGCTATGATTTCAATCTCGAGAAGATTGATTTGCCTGCAAAACTCTCGATAGAAGGAGATTTGGGTATAAACAGCAAATATTATAGAAATGAATCTGGCCTGACCCATCTAAAATTCGGTTCAGGCCTTCAGATACCTTTGGGTAAGTATACAAAACTTAGATTTAATCTCAACTATCAGGAACCCTTGTCAAGTGATTTTGAAAGAGAATTATATGGTGGAGTTGGAATTGACTTTGATTTTTAGGGAAGGGAACATACAAAAGGGGGAACATACAAATATGTTCCAATGCCGGTGGCGAGCAAAGAGCAAAGACCCTATTATGAAAAAGAAGTTGAGTTTTACGGTTGCCCTCATTCGATTCTAGCCTTTTTTAGGGCTCTAATGTTGATTAGGGGACCGCTACCGATAGTTAATGTGTGCAAATGGGCATGGATAGATATGTGGTATAAAAAAACTTTAAAGTTAAGAAGAGGTTGCACAGCTTTTTTCATAGATGCATTTTTACAGGTGGATATTATGGCAGTTTTTAGGTTAAATATGCAGTGGAAGTTTTTGAAGGGTTGTGCTAAGTATAAAAACCAAATAAATGCAGAGGTCATATAATGGAAAACGAAGAGAAGAAAAATCCCGACGGTGAGCAAAAAGAACAGGGACCTACATTCCGCCACTATCAAGATATTGTGGATCATGCTCACAAAGAAGTTGAATGGGTTCGCTCTGCTTACAAATGGCTTGGTTCACTCTTGACTATAATTATTATTGCAGGACTAGGACTAGGGTTATGGTTTTCATACAAATCAATAAGAGATTTTAAAGATGAAATAAGGTCGGAAGTTGGCAGGGTTAGGAAGCAAGTTGAATCTCAAATTGATGAAGAATTTAAAAAAGAAAATATCCGCTTATTGGTTCAAAAGAAAGCCGAAGAACGGATTGACGATATTGCAGATCAGCTCATAGAGCAGAAAATTGAAGAAAATATTAGTCCAAAGATTGAAACCACTGAGAGCAAACTTAAGGCAGTAGACGTTGAACTCACAAAGGCAAACCAAAAGCTTACAGCATTATCGGAGTTCACATTGACCTTAATGGCTGCTCAGAATGACGATCGGCTGGCATTCAACCAATTAATTTCCTGGGTGAATGATAAATCTTTTGCCTATCGGAGGCTCGCTGGCGATGCTATTGTCAAAATACGCACCTATTATGGGGGAGCGTTAAGTCCTGGATATATCAATGTTGATTGGGAACAGAAAAATATTGATCCCTCTAAACTCACTCTGTCCGATCTACGAAAGACCTATGCTGAACTTCCATCGGCTTATCACGCCTATCTGGTTAATTATATTTCGAAAAGAACTGACATCCCAAGAAAGGACAAAATGCAGTTTTTCATTGATGTTCTGAAGGACGAGGAAGAGGGAAGTCTTACAGCAACACACTACGCAGGCGGATTTTTTGCTAAAGAAGCAAACCTTAAATGGAGTCCCTTTGTAATCAAACCCCTTTTGGAATGGTGGGTGAAAAGCAAGGATAGTATCGAGTGAAATCCTCACTGCAAATATTGTAGAGGCTAATCAGTCATTGCAAATTTTCCCTTACATAGGACTCAACCTCCATAATGAAAATAGCCCCCGAATAAATCAAGGGCTACTGATAATTATAAATTATAAGCCTAAAAGACTCTCAGATTGGCAAAATTAGACGGAGTTGGGATAAAAAAGCATATCCAATACTTTGGGGCCTGAGTCTTTCAAATAGGTAATTTCCGTTTAAGGTATTGGTATAAGAAATAACATAGAAGAGGGCCCCAACTCTTTGGATACATTAAAATAGACGCCTAATAAGACTCCGGAAGAATCGGTGTCGTCGCAGCACTACACCGGGCACGACACCTGCCAAGTGGTAAGGCAAAAACTGTAGTGCTGTTACATGGCAACCCATCCCGTAACGCAATAAACCGTAGACTATCCACACGCTTACACCTAAAATCAGCAGGAGCGTTCCAAAAATCTTCAACAGGTCTCTACTTGGTTCCACCACTATGTATTCACCTCGTTGCTACTGGCTAGTTGTTCAAATTGTCAACTAGTGTTAATTATCATAACTTTCCTGAAATTTCCACTATAATTTTATGGAAAGAAATTTTTTTACATTAAATTAAAATCGGGGCCGTTGGGAGGGAATCAACAGCTGGGTACAATGATTTCCGAAGGAAAAATCGATCTTATGATATTCTTTTGGGATCCTATGGAACCACATCCACATGATGTAGATGTTAAAGCTTTGCTAAGAATCTCTGTTGTCTATAACATTCCCACTGTATGTAATCGCTCAACAGCGGACTTCCTGATTTCTTCAACCTTACTTAAGGGGAAATATACCCCAATAATTAAGGAGTATACTGAATATATACATAGGCGAGTAAATCTATAGCAATTCAAATTGGTTTTTGGAAACATAATTTAATAATCAAAAAAGGTCAAAGCTAACCCTTCGCTTTCCTCCTCTTGACTAAGACTGCAAACAAGATTAGTGTGTCAGTAGACAGTGGTGGTCTTTAAATAGGAAAACCTCTTAACATACCCATCCTTTGTCTGGTTTCGGGTAATCTTTTTAATTGCCAGAAGCAAGTTACTTAGTGATTCCTTTCTTTAAGCAACAACCCGCTTTAAGTGGCACTTAACCCTTCCCATCAGTTGCCAGCCAAAGCAGTATCGGTAACTTCTGTGATAGTAACGATTTTAGGTTGAATATATAGTGGAAGCCTCTTAAAAATTGTGCTACTATGAATAAGTTTTAGGTTGGTTTCTAGCTTTCCTAAACTGAAAATAGTAGAAACGTTGGTATGAGAGGGGAAAGAAGAAGATTTCTCAGAGAGCCTATCTATGTCAGGGTAAAAGTTAGACACAATGATTCAGCGCTGACAGGCCTTATGAGCCTTGATATCAGTGTAGGAGGGATACGCCTCCTTTCACCAGAAGAGCTGCCAAAGGACAAGGTGATGGAATTACAAATCAACGTTCCCTCTTCCCCAGTTATTGCTCGTGGCAAAGTAGTGTGGACAAAAGAGGTAGAAACAGAAGAAGGCAATTTTTTCCAAATAGGAATACAGTTTATTGAGGTAAAACCAGAAGACAAGGCAAGAATAGAAACCTTTATAAGGGATGGGATCTGGATTATACCTTCCTAAATTACTCAATCTGTCTGCATTTTTTAACCTGCCTGGAAAATTCTTTTCTTTTTCTACGCCAAGGCATAGAGTCTCTAACTCCATTTAGGGATAAAATTATAAAAAAACAGTCTGGAGGATAAACGTGCAGTGGAAATTTTTTAAGGATTATGGTAGTTAAACTGTTAAATGCCTGCACTGGAAGACATATCCATCATAGGATTAATCATTGCAATTATCTTTTTTATTTCTGGCTTCTTAGGAACCATCTTGCCAATTATGCCAAGTGCTCCCCTCATCTGGCTGGGAATGTTCATCTATGGATTTTTTGTAGATTTTGCTAATCTTTCTTGGGTCTTTTATCTAGGCCAAGGTATTCTTACCTTATTGGTTTTATTTGTTGATTATATATCAAGTGCCTGGGGTGTACGGCATTACGGAGGCTCAAAGGCAGCTATTTGGGGCAGTATCATTGGAGCATTAAGTGGAATTTTCTTCTTTGGGCCCTTAGGTCTGATTATTGGCCCATTTATTGGTGCGGTATTAGCGGAACTATTGGTTAAACGCAATTTAGCTCATGCATTTCGCATTGGTATTGGAACTCTAATAGGATTTCTAGGTGGAACGGTGGTTAAGTTTGTCATAGAAGGTATAATGATTACTTGGTTTTTTGTTAGAATTTTTACTTAAATAAGCGCTGGATGACCCGCTGAACGCTGAATAGCCAAACAAGGAGAAGTTTAAGCACAAGACAAGAATAAATCATCCAACAACACATCTATGCCTAAATTGGGTAGTTAGAAGGGATTAAGTGCGGTGGAAATTTTTCGCGGCCTATGGCAAGTTATAATTGTTAAAGCCAATCTATATAGAGTTCTCTTGGGAGACCAAAATGCCACAAAGCTATGTTGTAAAATGAAAGGAGGTGAATGTTATGACCACATTAAACTTTGTCATTGCCATTGTTGCCTTAATTGTTGCTGTTTTGGCATACAAAAGGGCTGGGGGGTATGGCCGATTTAAGAAAGCAAGTTGAGTCAGTGAGCACTTTCCGTGAAAAAACAGCCGAACTCGTAGCTAAATAGGAAAAGAGAATTCGAAAGGAAGAGGCTGAGGAAAAGCCCAAAGAAAAAAAAGCGAAGAATCTACTTAATACCTTTCTTCAAAAAGGCAGTCTATACTCTACCAAGCATCTCCCTTATAAGCCCAAAAGCACCTCCACAGCTTCATAATGGCGAAATTAGATAGAGTTAAGATCTTGTACTATGAAAAAAGGGGCCTCTCAGGACTCAAAATTTTGAGAAAGTATTAGATTAATTAAGATTTAGTTAATTTTGTGGGTTAATTAACTTCCCACTTTTTTCTCTTTGGCTGGGGGAAAAGCTGACTTCGGTGTCCCCTATACGTCCCCACGAATAGGCTGGCCTTTAGATCTCTGGTAGTCCCAACGGGATTCGAACCCGTGTCTCTGGCGTGAGAGGCCAGTATCCTAGGCCACTAGACGATGGGACCATAGCTAGCCACGTGAAATGGAAGCCCTCATCTTTTTGCTCAAAAATAATTCCATAATTAATAATTTATAATTGAAATTTATTTCACGTGGCTGGGGGACAGGGATTCGAACCCCGGCTAACAGGTCCAGAGCCTGTCGTCCTACCGCTAGACGATCCCCCAACTACTTGAAGGTTAATCCAAAAATTGAGCAAAGTCAAGATAAACTTGACATTTTTGACTTACCTGCTTATTTTAATTAATGGAGGTGTTTATGCCTGTATTTGCTTGGGAGGGTAAAACCACAGATGGCAAGACAGTAAGAGGTGAGTTAGATGCAGCTAATGAAGCTGCGGTTCGCTACAGATTAAGAAGGCAGCATATAAACCCTGTAAAAGTTGGTAGGAAGGCAAAGTCCTTAAGCATTCCCTTTTTGAGCAGAGTAAGTGAGAAAGAGGTAGCTGTATTTACTCGCCAATTAACTGCTATGATAAATGCAGGCCTGCCCATAGTCCGAGCACTAGATATCCTATCTAGCCAACAAAAAAATAAATCCTTTAAAAATATATTAGACCAAATAAAATTGGATGTAGAAGGGGGGTCTAATCTGGCCGAGGCACTTAAAAAACATCCTAAGATATTCGATGAGCTATTTGTCAGTATGGTAGTAGCTGGAGAAACAGGCGGTTTTTTAGACGAGGTATTAAATAGAATTACTAGCTATAAAGAAAAGGCCTTGGCATTAAAGAGAAAGGTAAGAGGGGCAATGATCTATCCTGCTGTCACCCTTGTAGTAGCCCTTACTGTTTTAACCGTTATTTTGGTATATGTTATTCCCTCTTTTCAGAAAATATTCTCTGACTTTGGTTGTGGCTTACCAGCCCCCACCCAATTTGTAATTAATTTAAGCTCATTTACTAAAAAGTATATTATCCATATATTTTTGGGCTTAGTGGGTTTTATTTTATTTATTAGGTTCATTTACCGTACGGAAAGGGGGCAGTATTTATTTGACCGTTTATTGCTAAGATTGCCTATCTTGGGAGATT
>Ga0111222_1019_pt1 | contig 13924 bp, 17 predicted proteins | sample DeeMarSWOR152_54_FD_80386 | JGI IMG/M metagenome (GOLD analysis project Ga0111222, IMG submission 80386) | Syntrophobacter sp. DG_60 | reverse complement strand
CAGAAATCTGTGAGCCTTGTGCCATATAATTCTACCTTTCTAATATTCTATGTTGTTCGAATAAAATGATGCCGGTTTACTCGTTCATATCCGAAATGTGTTCGGATATCCTTCCAATTTGATCAAGTTTTGCTCTATCCTTAATCCTGAATCCTGTTACTTTTTAGCTTTGCCTGGGTCTCAGTGCGTCTATGAAAAAATAGGGAAATAGGGCCAGAAACCAAATATACTATAGAAAAACTCCATAGCATCAAAAATGGATGGGCCATAATGACTACCATCAATAAAACAAATAAGACCAAGTTTTGAAATGGTCTGTGTTTTACCCACTGTAGGTCTTTAAAACTATAGTAACGGATATTGCTAACCATTAAAAATGAAAGTAAATAGGTAAAGCCTAAAATAAGAAACTGTGTTATATTTGTGCTAAATTGCCATTGTTTACAAATGCTTATAGTCAAAACAATAGAAATGGCTGCTGCTGGTATAGGAAGTCCAACAAAGTAATTTAAGCTTACCTTCTTAAGTTGTGTATTGAATCTAGCCAATCTTAAGGCACCGCAAGCCACATATAAAAAAGCTGCTAAAAAACCAAGCCTTCCTAAAGGTTTAAGGGTATATGTAAGGATAAGGATAGCAGGTGCCAATCCAAAGACCACTAAATCGGATAAAGAATCGTATTCTGCGCCAAATACTGTTACGGTCTTGGTCAACCTAGCCATGCAGCCATCCAGCCCATCTATAAAGGCAGCAATAAGAATAGCTATTATAGTCTTTTCGGGGTGCCCACTTATAACCTCAATAATCCCATAAAATCCGGCAAATAGGCTGAGTGTGGTAAGCAAGTTTGGCAAAATATATACACCGTGTTTTTTATTTTTTCTCATGCCAAATATCCAAAGATGGTTTCTCCTGCTTTTACCTTCTTCCCTAATAAGGGTTTTAACTTTATATCAACTGGCAAATACAAATCAACCCGAGAGCCAAAACAGATTAAACCAATACGTTGTCCCAAACTTACCTCATCGCTTAATTTTAGATAGCAAATAATCCTCCTAGCCAGGATGCCTGCAATTTGGACCAATACATATGAAAATCCTTCTGTCTCAAATGATATAAAATTTGCCTCATTTTCAGAAGAGGCCTTTTCCTTAAATGCAGGTAAGAAACGCCCTTTTTTATAGCTTATCTCTCCAACCCTCCCTGCTATCGGGGCACGATTTACATGGACATCCCATAAGGACATAAAGATGCTAATTTTTTGCATTTTTCTCTTAGAAATTGGCTCATATGCCTCCCTTTGAAAGACTACCTTTCCATCAGCAGGAGAAAGAATACAGCTTTTATCTTCCGGAATGGTCCTTTTAGGGTCTCGAAAAAAAACTGCCATAAACAGTCCAAACATACCGAAGAAAATGGCCCATTGATAAAAGTGATAACCTACAGCCAATCCAGATAATAGAAGATTAGGAGCGATGAATAACCAACCTGCTCGGTTCATTTTCCCCTGCAGTTAAATTGTTAATTGAGTTTCTTGGGTTTCTTGAGTTCGTTGAGTTTAAACCCAATAAACTCAACAAACCGTGTAAACTCAAGAAACTATTTTTTCAGCCACGGCATCATTTTTCTCAAGCGTGCACCAACCTCCTCTGCCAAATGAGAGGTTTCTTTTTTCTTTAGAGCATTGTACACAGGACGACCCGCCCGATTCTCTAATATCCACTCCCTAGCAAACTCACCGCACTGTACCTCAGTCAATATCTCCTTCATCCTCCTTTTCACATCCTCATTTATCACCCTCTTGCCCCTTGTCATATCGCCATATTCTGCAGTATCACTGACAGAATAGCGCATGTGCTGAAAGCCACCTTCATAAATCAGGTCAACAATCAATTTTAACTCATGTATGCACTCAAAATAGGCAATTTCTGATTGATAGCCTGCCTCCACCAGTGTCTCAAAGGCTGCTTTCATAAGCGCTGTTACCCCACCACACAGGACTACCTGTTCTCCAAATAGGTCTGTCTCCGTCTCTTCTTTAAATGTAGTTTCTAGCACACCTGCCCTAGTAGCTCCAATTCCTTTAGCATAGGCCAAAGCCTTAGACCATGCATTTCCTGAGGCATCTTGCCCCACTGCCACAAGTGCTGGCACACCAGCGCCCTTTTCATGCATCCTCCTTACTAGGTGCCCAGGCCCCTTAGGGGCTACCATAATTACATCTATAGATGGAGGAGGAACAATTTGATGGTAATGGAGGTTAAATCCATGGGCAAAAAGGATAGCCCTACCCTCTTTCAAGTGGGGCTTGATAGATTCATTATAAATAGCAGGTTGAATATGGTCTTGCGTCAAAATAGCAATTAGATCCCCTGCCTCTGAAGCCTCAGCAGCAGAGACAGGTTTAAATCCGTGTTCTATAGCCAGTCTGTAATTTGGGCCACCTGGTCTTTGCCCAACAATTACATTTAAACCACTATCCCTTAAATTTAAGGCATGGGCATGTCCTTGACTGCCATAACCAATTATAGCAATGGTCTTATCCTTTAAGGCATCAAAGCTTGTTTCTGAATCATAGTAGATCTTCATTATCCCTCCTCTTTTTCCCTAAATCCCTTCTTTGCCCTGGGCAGGGCCACTGTTCCGGTTCGGGCAATCTCTTTTATCTTAAAATGCCTTAGTAGTTCAACAAATGCCTGGAGTTTATTTGCATCCCCTGTAATCTCCACTGTATAATAATTGGGACTTACATCTACTACTTTACCACGAAATATATCTACAACACGCAGAATTTCAGCCCTATGTTCTGGGGTGGCCTTCACCTTAATCAAGGCCATCTCTCTCTCTACTGACTCTATCTCTGATAAATCAATTACCTTAATAATATTAATTAATTTATTTAGTTGTTTTTTTATTTGTTCAATAATCTGTTCATCCCCACTGGTTACCAGAGTAATGCGGGAAATTTGAGGGTCAATGGTCTCGGCTACACAGAGGCTCTCAATATTAAAGCCTCTACCACTAAAAAGCCCTGCTACCCTTGAAAGCACACCTGGTATGTTTTCTACTAGTAGTGAAATAGTGTGTCTCATCTTTTATACCAAAAGCATGTTTGAAAGTGGTGCACCTGCTGGCACCATAGGATAAACATTTTCCTCCCTCTCTACTACAAAGTCTATGAAAACCGGGGCATTTGTATTTAATGCTTTCTTAATGGTTTTTTCCACCTCCTGTGGTTTGGTGGCCCTTAAACCTACAGCACCATATGCCTCAGCCACTCTTACAAAATCTGGTGAGCACTCTAAGGACGTCTGGGAATAACGACCCCTATAAAACAATTGTTGCCACTGACGCACCATACCTAGGTAGCCATTATTCAAAATTGCTACCTTAACTGGCAATCTATACCCCACAGCCGTAGCCAATTCTTGTATATTCATCTGGATGCTGCCATCTCCAGCTATATCTATCACTAGCCTATCCGGAAAGGCTGCCTGCGCCCCTATGGCCGCAGGAAAACCATAACCCATTGTCCCCAATCCCCCAGAGGTAAGGAAGGTCCTAGGTTCGTCAAACTTATAGTATTGGGCTGTCCACATCTGATTTTGCCCTACCTCTGTGGAAATAATGGCCTTCCCCTTGGTCAATTCATAGATTTTTTCTACTACATATTGGGGTTTAAGGGAACCATCGGATGGTTGTTGATAATGTAAAGTATGAGTCTTTCTCCACTCCTCAACCTGTTCTAACCAGGCCTTGTGCTTATCCTTCCAATTAACATGAATCTCTGAGAGTGCCTGATTCAATTTCATAAGGGCATCTTTACAATCCCCAACAATAGGGACATCTACTATTACATTTTTACTGATAGAGGCAGGATCAATATCAATGTGGACAATCTTTGCATCAGGGGCAAATTCTTCTAGTTTTCCTGTTACTCTGTCATCAAACCTTGCACCTACCCCAATTAACACATCACAGTGAACAACAGCCATGTTTGCTCGGTAAGTACCATGCATCCCTAACATCCCTAACCATAAAGGATGGGTCCCCGGGAATCCCCCCAATCCCATAAGTGTATTGGTTACAGGCATAAAAAAGCCCTCAGCCAGTCTCTTTAGTGCCTCATGTGCCCCTTTAGAATAAATAACCCCACCTCCTGCATAAACCATAGGCCTTCTGGCATTGGCAATCAATTGAGCAGCTCTGTTAACCTGTCCAATATGGGCCTTATATTTTGGCTTATACCCAGGGAGATCCACCTCTTTTGGGTATTCAAACTCTGCCTTTGCCTGTTGCACATCCTTAGGTAAATCAATTAAGACAGGGCCTGGACGGCCAGAGCGTGCAATATAGAATGCCTCTTTTATAGTCCTAGCCAATGCATCTACATCCTTAACCAAATAATTGTGCTTAGTGCAAGGACGAATAATGCCTACAATATCTGCCTCCTGGAAGGCATCATTACCAATCAATTTTGTGGGTACCTGTCCTGTAAATACTAAAATGGGGATAGAATCCATGTAGGCAGTAGCAATGCCCGTTACAGTATTAGTAGCCCCAGGCCCAGAGGTCACCATAGCAACCCCTACTTTGCCTGTTGCCCTAGCATAGCCATCTGCTGCATGAATAGCGCCTTGTTCGTGGCGGACTAATATATGCCTTATAGGTGAATCATAAAGTGCATCATAGACATCAATAATTGCACCACCAGGGAGACCAAAAATGTTGTCTACTCCCTCTTTTATTAAACTCTGAATAACTATCTGAGCCCCTGTAAGCTTCATTTTATTTCTTTCCTATTATTTCTTTCCTATATTTTGCCAAAATGGCCTCAATCTTATCCTTACCTGCTAACTTCTTTTTTTTAAGCCGCTTTTTTTCTAATTCTTCTTCTGGCGTTAAATAAAGACGTTTATTATACTCTTCTACCCTTTTTTCTAATTCTAGATGCTCTTCCCAGTATTTACGTAAGATTTGATCACGATTAATAAGCTCATTAATCAGGGCCTCATCCCTTTCTTCCATCCTTACCTCCTTAGATAAAAAAAGTTTTATAGGCAGATAAAATATGTATGTCAAGGTTCTATCCCTATACTATCTATAAAATGGTTCCTTGTTGACATAGAATAAAGCCCAAATGTCAAAATCCAAATGCTAAATGCTAAAAGATTATAGTTAAACGCATAATTCATTATATAAATTCTTTCCGTCATTGCGAGCGCAGCGAAGCAATCTCAGTTTTGATATCCGAAGAATTGTTATCAGAGATTGTAGAGCTGCCCCGAACAAACCAGATTGCTTCGGTTGCCTTCGGCAACCTCGCAATGGCATAGTGCAGTTATCTTTGCAAGATACTATACTTTTGTCATTTGGATTTTGGGCTTTGTTTGACATTTGAGCTTTGTCATTTGTCATTTTTTATATCACGTATCTTGTATCGTGTATCCTAATATCTTGCAGGTTTGTTCTCAATTCTGCATCCGATGGCCTTATGTAAAATGGGGCCAAATGCAGGCTGTCATCTATTTTACCTAGTATGATTTGCTCTAAGGCCAAATGGGCAATTACCTCTCCCTGAATACGATTTAGGTGGCAGGGTGGAAAAATAGCTAAATCTTTCATGTTCTTTTCTATCAATGTTTTATAAACTACAGCGCCTGTACCTGCAAATATAGTTTTTCTTTTAATCTTTTTTATCAAATTTATAGGTTTTATACTGCAACAAGGGTAAATCTTTTCTATTTTCCCTTGCCTTGATACATATAAAGCAGAAAATACCTCCTCTTTTTTAGCATCTATCATGGGGCAGATGAGATAAGGGGCAAATAAGAAATTCCGTGCCAATGCATCTAATGTAACTACTGATACTAGAGGTTTATTTAGGGCATAGGCCAATCCCTTTACAGTAACTATACCAATGCGGATGCCTGTAAAACTACCTGGGCCTTTTGTAATAGCGAAGGCATCTATTTTTGATAAATTAATGCCTGTCAATTTTAACAAGTTATCGATGCCTTTAAGGATTCTTTTTGTATGGGTGATAGGCAGGTCCAAATCGATTTGTCCTAATAATTTTCCATTGGCCACCAAGGCAACTGTGCCTAGCATGGTTGAGGTATCTATAGCTAAAATATTCATGGAAGAAGCGATTTCTTCATAATCCTTATAATATCATTGTATGTAACTAAAAGCATCAATGAAATTAATATCGCCAATCCAATACCTTGGGCAATTTCCATGGTCTTTATACTAAGTGGCTTTCTTTTTATAAACTCAATTAGATAGAAAAGCAGGTGGCCTCCATCTAAAATAGGGATAGGCAATAGGTTAAGAACCCCTAACATGATAGAAAGTTGAGCAGCAAAGGACCAAAGGACAGCAAAACCTGCTTCTGCTGTCCTTGAGGTAAGCTGGGCAATGCCAATAGGCCCTGCAACACTCTTTTTTAAGAAACTTAAAGAAAGCTTCCCAGAAATCAGTTTTCCTATAAAAACTAGAGTTGACTTGGTTACGGCAAATGTTTGGATCGAGGCCTTTATAGTCGCATCCCAAGGTAAAAGGTGCTCTATCCTTACCTCACCAGAGGCTACAATTCCAATGATAGGTCGCTGAGTCTCCTCACCAAATATGTTTTTTACCTTCTCCATCCTAGGGGTGACCTTTAAGCTAAAAATCTTTTTGTCCCTTTTAATCTTTATATTTAAGGTCCCTTTGCTCTTTTGAATTTTAGTTGCTAGTTCTTCCCAAGTATTAACTGTTTGATCATTGACAGAAATAATCATATCGCCCGGTTTAAAACCTGCTAAAGCAGCAGGAGAGGCCTTTGCTACTTCACCTATATTAGGAAGGATGTGTGGATATCCATAAATCATAAATAAGAACATAAAAATTATTATGGCAAAAAATAGATTTGCTATGGGGCCTGCTAGTACAATCAAGGTACGTTTGAAAAGGGGTTGATGAATAAAGGCATAGTGCATCTCTTGTTCTGTAATTTCATCTTTGGGCGATTCCCCTAAAAGTTTTACATATCCACCAAAGGGTATAGCAGAGACCACATATTCTGTTTCACCAATCTTTTTTCCAATGACCTTAGGGCCAAATCCTAAAGAAAACTTCCTCACAGAAACCCCGCACCACCTAGCTACTAAGAAGTGCCCACCTTCATGGACAAATATAAGTAAGCCTATGATTACTATGGTCCAAAAAATAGCCAATTTATACCTCCAAATGTCTTTCTATCCATCGTTTTGCCTCGTTTCTTGCCCATTGATCTGCTGTTAAGATAGCCTCTAATGAAACTGCGTCTATGGAGTTATGTCTGTCCATAACTACATTAATAACTTTTGGAATATCAGTAAATCTAATCTTTCTTTTTAAAAATGCCTCTATTGCTATTTCATCAGCGGCATTAAGTACTGTAGGCATTGTCCCACCTATTTTAGCCGCTTCTAAAGCCAAATGCAAACAGGGGAATTTTTTAAAATCAGGAGGGAAAAATGTGAGGGGCTGGGAAAAAAGGTTAAGTGGTGAGATATTTATTGGTAAGCGCTCTGGGTAGTTGAGTGCAAAGGCAATGGGCAAATGCATATCAGGTACACCAAAATGGGCCATAATAGCCCCATCAGTCAGTTCTATTAAAGAATGGACAATGCTTTGGGGGTGAATCAAAATATCAATTTGAGATAAAGGTACATTAAATAACCATTTTGCCTCTATGGCTTCTAGTCCTTTATTCATTAAAGTAGCTGAATCTACACTGATTCTTACCCCCATAGACCACCGAGGGTGTTTTAAGGCCATTTCTGGTGTGACTTTGCCAAGTTTTTCCTGTGGAAGGCTCCAAAATGGGCCACCTGAAGCCGTTAAAATAATCCTCTTTAAATGGGCTTTTTCTTGATTATGCAAGAGCTGGAAGATGGCACTGTGTTCACTATCTATAGGCAATATTTGATTTTTTCTCCTTAATGCACTTATGATTAATGCCCCACCTGCTACCAATGACTCCTTATTGGCCAAAACCACGGTTTTGCCTGCTTGAATAGCCGCTAAAGTAGGTTTTAGCCCACTAATGCCTACCATAGCTGAGATCACCATATCTACTTCAGGGAAGGTAGCTACCTCTTCATATCCACTTTCTCCATAGACTATTCTTAGAACATTGTTTTTAGATAAATTAAGACTTAATGCCCTAGCCAGTTCTTTGTTCATCACACAAACCAATTGAGGATGAAATTTTTTAATTTGTGTCTTTAAAAGGGATAAATTTTTTCCTGCTGCCAAGGCAATTATCTTAAATCTTTCAGGAAAAAGGCTTATCGTATCCAGGGATTGTCTTCCAACAGAGCCCGTAGAACCTAAGACACTTAAATATTTCACTCTATCCACCATAATAAAAGATAATATACTACAGGTAGGACAAACAACAAACCATCTATTCTATCTAATAATCCACCATGACCGGGTAAAAAGTGCCCTGAATCTTTACACTGGGCATGTCTTTTAAGGGCGGATTCAAACAAGTCACCCATTTGCCCTGAAATAGCTATAACTACTGCCAAAAGCAAGACCTTCTCTAAAGATAAAGGAAGCCACATATAGCCTATGAAACCAAGAAAGATAGCAGAAAAAATACCACCTAATCCACCCTCCCAGGTCTTACCAGGGCTTAATTCCTCATAGAGTTTGTGCCTACCAAAAATATTACCTGCATAAAATGCCCCTGTATCACTGGCAAATACTGTCAATAATATCCATAGGAGCCATGTTTCCCCTTTAGGCAATGCTTTTATAAGGTAGGCGTGTGCCAAAAAAAGATTGGGATAAACTAGACCCAATATACAAATGGGAAGCAGTGATAAGTGTTGTGGAATGTATTTATAAATAAGTGTGAAGTAAAGGCTAGAAATTAAAAGAAATAATGTAAAACCTGTTAAATAATGAGAACCAAAGGCAAAATATAAAAGTAGACAAGTGCCTAGAAATATATGGCCCCAAAATAAAGATTTTACTGATGAAAGTCCCCACAGGCTGTAATGTTCATAGGAAGCAACTATTCCAACCAGGATGACAAAGAACAAAAAGATCTCATTAGAGGCAAACAGCAGAATATAAAAAACTATAGGTAAACCAACGGCTGCGGTAAGGATGCGCCTTTTGTGGTTTTTATCCATTATTTATCTGTTCAGATGTCTTGCCAAAACGTCTGTTCCTTGATTGATAAGCCTTAAGGGCCTCAATAAATTGGGCACGGCGAAAATCTGGCCAGAAAATGGAGGTGACATAAATTTCTGTATAGGCCAATTGCCAGAGCAAAAAGTTGCTAAGACGCATTTCTCCACTAGTCCTAATAAGCAAATCTGGGTCAGGTAGACCTACCGTATAAAGGCATTTGTCAAACAAAGGTACATTTATCTCATCTATATTGATCTTACCTGCTAAGGCGGCCTTTACCAAGTCCTTTGTGGCTCTGACAATCTCCTGCCTCCCTCCATAGCTTAAGGCCAAATTTAATATCATACTCTGGCAATCCTTTGTTTTCTCTATGGTTTCTTTAAGGATATTGTGTGTATTAACAGGGAGTAAGTTTAATTCCCCTATGGCCATTAATTGGATATCGTGCTTTAACATATTTTCTAACGCATCTTCTAGATACTTGTTTAAAAGACCCATCAAGGCAGAGACTTCCTCCTCTGGCCTTTGCCAATTTTCATAAGAGAAGGCATATAGGGTGAGGACCCCAATACCTAATTCCCTTGCTGTCTCCACTACTTCTCTTACAGAATTTATGCCTTCTAGATGTCCCTCAATCCGGGGTTTACCATGTTTTTTGGCCCAACGACCATTACCATCCATGATAATTGCCACATGTTTAGGCAAATTCCCCTTAATTAGATGTTTCATAGTTTTTGACGATAACATCCCTTAATATATTTGCCAATTTTTCCTTTTCTGCTTCCTTATAACCTTTAGTAGGGATGGGCTTATCAATGATGACCTTAACATGGCCCGATCTTATAAAATGCCCCCCTTTAGGCAAGATATACCTTGTCCCTATGATAGTCACCGGGACAATGGGTTTATTTGACCTCAATGCCAGTACAATTCCACCTGTCTTAAAGGGCCCAATATACCCATCTTTGCTGCGTGTGCCTTCTGGAAAAATAATGATAGAATAACCTTGATTGAGGAATTCCAGTGCCTTTTTTAATGCCTTATGTGCACTTTTTGGTTTTTTTCGATCTACTGGAATGTAATTACAATTCCTCATTGCCCAACCCAAAAAGGGGATGTAAAACAACTGCTTTTTTGCCATCCATTTAAACTGTACTGGCAAGGCAGATAAAATAGCAAAAATATCAAAGTAACTTTGATGATTCATAGCATAGACATAAGGATAATTGATATTTATATTTTCTAAACCCTTTATACTTACCTTTACCCCGGTTACCCAAATGATTATCTTTGCCCACAACCTAGCTATGATATGGGGCACTGTCTTCCTTACCTCAGGAAGGATGCTAGCAGTAAACATAAAGGGATAAAGGAAAATAGTAACTATAGCTATAAAACCAAAAAAGACAAGACGAGGCATCTTTTAGAAGGCCTTTACAAGAACCCTTCTACTCCTTGGTCCATCAAACTCACAAAAGAAGACCCCCTGCCATGTGCCTAATGATAAATGGGTATTTTCTATGAATATTGTGACAGATGGTCCAATTAGTGTGGCCTTAATATGTGCCGGGGAATTGCCCTCCAAATGTTTATAATCGTATTGCCAAGGCACAATGTGATCAATGATGTTTATAATATCCTCCCTAACATTTGGGTCTGCATTTTCATTAATGGTTACAGCAGCCGTAGTATGGGGTACATACACCACACATACCCCATCTTTTATATTAGACTTCCTTACTGTTTCACTTACCTGGGAGGTTATGTCAATTAGTTGTGTTCTCTTGGTAGTATTTATATTAATTATCTCCACCATAATCTTCCTCCCATAATAGTTCCTGTTCACTATTCACCATTTACAATTCACTATTTGCTACTTGCCCCTTTTAAATTGAGAAATTTTAAAAATTCACTGTCCGGGGTAAGAATAAAAGTAGTTATTCCATTATTGAGCCCCTTCTCATAGGCCTCTAAAGAACGGATGAAGTCATAAAATTCTGGACCCTTTGTCATGGCATCTGCATAGATTTTTATGGATTCCATATCTCCTTCCCCTTTGATCTTTTGTCCCTCCTGATAGGCCTGGGCCAAGATTATGGCCTTATCACGGTCTGCGGCTGTTTTTATCTTTATTGATTTCTCCATGCCCTCTGAGCGATAGCGCTTGGCCTCCCTCTCACGCTCTGCCCTCATTCTGTCAAATACATAACGTTCATTCTCTTCTGGCAAATCTGCCCTCTTTATTCGCACATCAACTACCTTAATTCCATAAGCTGCCGCCAATTTGTCAGACCTGACAGTAACCTTCTCCATAAGTATGCTCCTTGCCTCTGAAACCACCTCAGTTAAGGTATGAAGACCCAATTCTACCCGCAATTGAGCATAAACAATATCGTCTAAACGGGACTGACCACCTGCAATGTTTCTCACTGTTTGATAAAACTTTAAAGGGTCTATAATCTGCCATTTAGAATAATTATCTACCACCAAATTCTTTTTATCCTCAGTAAGAATCTCAGCCGGGGCAGCATCGTATACCAGAATACGATGTTCAAAACGTACCACTCTTTGTATAAAGGGTAATTTAAAATGAATACCAGGGCCCAAGGTTTCCCCCACAGGCTTTCCCATCTGGATTAAGATGCCCTGTTGAGTCTGGTCTACAGTGAAGAAAAATTGTGACCCTATAATCAATAAAATAAAGATGGCTAAAATAATCCATGGCGCTTTTTTCATAAATCCCTCCTATTTCTTGAGTTCTGGTAATGTCCTTTCTCCTAATGGCAATACAATCTTTTCTGCACCTGCTGGCACAACAATGTTTCTGGTTTTAGAAAGGATATTCTCAATGGTCTCCAAATAGAGCCTTTTTTTAGTGATAAGTGGTGCCTTTTTATACTCTTTAAGCATATTTAAAAACCGATCTGTGTCACCTTTTGCCGTTTTAATCTTGGTCTCCTTGTAGGCCATGGCCTCATTAATGACTTGGGCTGCTTTCCCTTTTGCCTTGGGCAATAGATCGTTCCTGTAGGCCTCAGCTTCATTTACAAATTTGACTTTATCCTCTTTGGCACTGGCTACATCTTTAAAGGCATGAATAACAGCCTTAGGTGGATGGACTTCTTGAAGCTGTACTGCGACAACCATTACCCCTGCCCTATAGCGATCTAAAATAGATTGTAAGAGTTGTTTTGTCTCCTGTTGGACACGGAATTTACCAACAGTGAGCACCTCATCAATGGTGGTCTTGCCTACTGTCTCCCTCATAGCTGCCTCTGCCGCATCTTTTACTGTTTTGGGAATATCTTCTACATTAAATAAATAATCCACTGGGTCTTTAATTTTGTATTGAGTAATGAATTCCACGCTAACAATATTCTCATCACCGGTAAGCATTAAAGATTCTTCTGGAAGACTCCGATATTCAGCAGGTGGACCTGGACTGATAGTCCTAAATCCTATTTCCAAACGTCTTACCTTTGTCACTTTTGGTTTTATCGCCGTCTCTATGGGATAAGGTAGGTGATAATGAGGCCCTGGGGTAGTCAGTCTTGCCATCTTGCCAAATCTCTTTACTACCCCCATTTCGTCTGGAGAGACAATGTAGATTCCTGAAAGCATCCAAATCAAGATTAAAATAACTACTACTATAGGTGGGCCTGCAAATTTTTGAAATCTTGACCACTTCTCACGCAATTGATCAATCTGAAAAGGCACATTAACCTTCCCTTTACGACGGGCATATTCTTCCCAATCCCATGGCATATTTTCTCCTCCCTTTTTTTATTTTCTCTAATTGTTAGATTATCAGAAATAAAAAAATGGTCAATAGAGTATTGACAAAAGCAATCGTTATATGGTAAATATATCTAAAATTTTTAGGAGGTGAGCCATATGGCCGAAGTAGAACATAAAGGAAAAAAATTTGAGGTAGATGAGGATGGATTCTTGGCAGGTGGCCTGGATGTTTGGGAACCGGACTGGATAGATTATGTGAAAACTATAGAGGGTATTGAAGAATTAAATGATGAGCATTGGAAGTGCATCCACTTCCTACAAGATTATTATAGAACACATGGTATCGCCCCAATGGTGAGGATCTTTAGTAAGGTTACTGGTTATAAATTAAAACACATTTATGAGCTGTTTCCATCTGGTCCTGGCAAGGGCGCCTGTAAGATGGCCGGTCTACCAAAACCAACAGGTTGCGTGTAACCACTATAGGCCCCATTTTTTTGGGGCCTTTATAACCCAAATTATGCAACAATTTTGGGTTTATATTTAAAGACAAAATTTATTCTTCCAAAAGGAGCATCCCATTTTTTGGCAAAATGGGGTCCAGGGTAAGACCTTAGCGTAAACAGCGTTTATTGAATAATCTGGGTTAAAGTAATACTTTTGTGAATTCTTTTGCATTAAAGAGGCTGAGGTCACCTATCTTTTCACCAATGCCTATAAAACGGATAGGTATGTTAAACTCATGACATATACCTATCACAATACCACCTTTTGCTGTGCCATCTAATTTGGTGAGGATCAAGCCTGTTACACCCAAGGCCTCATGAAACATTTTGGTTTGGGCTATGGCATTTTGTCCTGTGGTAGCATCTAGAACAAGCAACACCTCATGAGGGGCACCTGGTATTATCCTGTCAACTACACGCTTTATCTTTTTTAGCTCCTCCATTAGATTTATCTTTGTGTGTAAACGTCCAGCAGTGTCAATAATTACTATATCTATACCACG
>Ga0111222_1059_pt1 | contig 14286 bp, 11 predicted proteins | sample DeeMarSWOR152_54_FD_80386 | JGI IMG/M metagenome (GOLD analysis project Ga0111222, IMG submission 80386) | Syntrophobacter sp. DG_60 | reverse complement strand
CATAGGCAGCGATGACCACAACAACCAAGGTAGAAAGAAACCCCTCGGTGAGCATACCACCATATCCAATAAATAGGCCATCGGATTCCTTTTCGAGCTGTTTAGAGGTAGTGCCCGAGGCCACTAGAGAATGAAAACCAGAAAGGCTACCACAGGCGATAATCAAGGGGATTGCTGGCCAAAATGGTGTAGATTTTCCAGCAATAACCTTTGCATTAAAGGTAGTAAATGCTGGCAGGCTAAGCTTAGTAAATGAGAAAATCATGGCAATTCCACCCAATACCAATCCAAATACCAAAAGCCAGGCATTTAAATAATCTCTGGGCTGAAGAAGGATATTTACAGGGATAGAGGCAGCAATGATAATGTAAATAAAAATAATAATCATCCAGGTTTGATAACCTGCCTTAAAAGGAAAGAATTTTCCTAAGATAATAGCTAAAATCAACATGAAAATGCCAACTGCTGTAGCCAAATAAAATCTCATCTTAATGCGATAAAGCAATATGCCTAATATGATAGCAGCAAAAATTATTAAAAGTTGGGTAGTTGGGACAGAAGATTGCGCTACATAAACATTTCCAATTACAGTAGAAAAGGCAGCAACAAGCAAAACAAGTACAAAAAATACAAAGATAGAAAATATATACCTTGTTCTTTTTTTAATTACCCTTCCAGCGATCCATTGTACTGAGTGGCCATCATACCTTACAGAGCTCATTAAAGAGAGGTAGTCATGCACTGCCCCAATAAATACATTGCCAAACCAGATCCAAAGTATTGCTGGAAGCCAGCCCCAGGCCAGGGCAATGGCTGGGCCAACAATGGGGGCTGCCCCAGCAATAGAAGAAAAGTGATGTCCAAAGAGTACATACCTATTGGCAGGCACAAAATCAATGCCATCATATAAGCGGACTGCAGGGGTATTCTTTTCTCTCACCCCTACCTGTCTTTTTAAATACCTCCCATAAAGCTTATAAAAGATAAGATAAACGCCTATGCCCAATGTGATTATAATTGTTGAATTCATAGCATTTGTTTAAATTAGATTTTTAAAGACTTTCGTCTCTGTAGATCAAATGGGCAAGTTTAACTGCTATTATACCCCATACCCCCCCTACAACTACATCTGTTATGTAATGGTATCTCCCATAAATTGCCCCCAGCATTATCAAAATCGCCCTCTTAGTGCCCAAGTTTCCATAAGTTTTTCTTGGATTTTGGGAATGAGATAGCCTTGAAGTGGGGCTTGAAATTGGTCTGCCAAGGCAAACCTGGGGCTAGCTACAGGGAAGACAATAAAACCCAAAAATGAAATATAATAAACAAGGGCCATGGAAAATATAAGCTTTTCCAACCTATTTCTTTTATAAAAATAAAAAATAAATGGAGGAATGAGGAAAAAGAAGTAATAAGAAATATATCCAAATGATAGAAGTTCTGTGAGCCAAGGAGAAGCAAATTGCTCCAGATAGATGTTAGGAAGTACCCCAAACAAGGTAAACTCCCATTTTTGCACTAAATGATCAAAGAATCCAGGAAAGATCACATGCAAATAAACCCTTGTCTCTTCATAGAATTGAGGGACACAAAACCAAGGATAAAAATAGCTTATAAATTCAATAATCTTATGGGGGCGGTATTTTCTAATGGTATTAAGCAAGAAAATGAGAATCATAAATACAAAATGTGCAAGGAAATAAAAATACCAATGCGGTATAAATAACCTAAATAGGAGGGTAATAAAATTTAGACTTACTAAATAATATATGGTGATTATGTCTATGGGCCTGAGCATCTTTGGCAATGTAACACAAAATCAATAACGACTCAATTGATTAAAGTAATTTGTAAGGTATACCAGATATTATAGACGCAATTGACCGTAAGGCGTTAAGGCACTATAATTAAAGTATGTTTAGTTTACTTAAATTTTCAAAACAAGAAAAAAGGAAAACAGTTACTCTTAAAGAAAAGTTTACCTGCTTCGAAAAACTGCTTGCTGAAAATAACCAGATCCTTGAAATTATAGCTGATATGGAGGGGAAAATTACAGCAAGTAAGCCTTTCAATATGCGCTATATCAAAAGGAACTGCCAAATGCTCTCTGAAAAGGTCAGATGCGTTATTGATTATCTGGATAGGATGTCTGGGGAAAAACATAGGGAATTATACCAGGCTTATGAACAGATTAACGCTACCTTAAAAGAAAAGTTAGTAAAAAAGAAAGAAATTCCATTTTGGGAATGGACTATTCCTCTAAAAGATATTACCAAGGAAAAAGTAAATATGGTAGGTGGAAAGATGGCCAACCTTGGAGAAATGCTGAATCTGGGGTTACCAGTTCCATATGGATTTGCAATTACTACCTATGCCTATAGACGCTTTCTGGATTATAACAAGCTTCAGGTAAAAATCGATGAAAGGTTATCAGACCTGGATATAGCCAAATTAGAATCGTTAGAAAGAATAAGCCAAGATCTTAAATGCATGATCTTAGAGGCTGAGATGCCAGAAGAGCTAGAGGCCGCCATCCTTCACTCATACTCCCAACTGGAGGAAAAAACCTGCAAGCATGTTCCTATTTCTATAAGGAGTAGCGCCATAGGAGAGGATAGTGATTCTACCTTTGCTGGACAATACTTTACTGCCCTCAATGTACGCAGGGAGCAAATTATTCAGAAATACAAGGAGGTCATAGCCAGCAAATTCACCCCTCGGGCCATATTTTACTGGGAAAACATAGGAGTTAGTGATGAAGATATCGCTATGAGTGTGGGATGTGTTGCCATGGTGGAGGCCAAGGCAAGCGGGGTAATGTACTCTGTGGATCCAAACAATATTCGTAATGACCAAATAGTGATAAGCGCGGTATGGGGACTGGGGTCATATGCTGTTTTAGGAAAAGTGAGTCCTGATATCTATCGTGTTTCTAAAGATGATGGGGTTATTCTAGATAAAAAGATAGGTCACAAGAGAGTAATGCTTGCATGCCAATATTCAGGGGTCAAAGAAGTAAAGGTACCGGAAGCCCTGCAAAATGAACCCTGCCTTAGTGAGCATGAGATAAAAGCCCTTTATGACTATGCTCAGACCCTGGAGGCTCATTTCCAAAGGCCTCAGGATATTGAATGGGTTCTGGATCAAAATGGAAGTTTATATCTTTTGCAAACCCGCCCACTGACCATCACTTCATCATGTGCAGAAGTGAGGGTAGATGCTAACAAGATTCCTAACAAAGTGTTAATCAATGAAGGAATTGTAGCTAGCTGCGGGGTTGGTTCAGGACCAGCCTATGTAGTAAAAGATGACAAAGATATTTCAAATTTTCCAGAAGGTGCGGTCCTGATCACCAAGCACACTTCTCCTAAATTCGTCAAGGTGATGAAAAAGGCTGTTGCCATCATAACAGATGTTGGTAATGCCACCGGTCACATGGCTTCCCTAGCCAGGGAATTTGAAGTGCCTTGCATTGTGGATACAAAAGTAGCCACAAAGCTAATCACTCCGGATATGGTAGTCACTGTAGATGCCAATGCCAATAGGGTGTATGAAGGGAAGGTTGATCAATTGATAAGATCAGATTATCAAAAGGCAAATCCTATGGCCGGAAGTATTACTTTTAGAAAAATGGAGGAAGTACTTCAAGACATCGCCCCTCTGAGACTTGTGGATGCGAATGACCCCTCTTTTCAAGCCAAATCTTGCCGGACTTTTCACGATATCACCCGTTTTGCTCATGAAATGTCCCTAGATGTAATGTTTAGCATAGGTACTACTTCATTAGGCAAAATAGGAGAAGCCAAGAAATTGATAACCAATATTCCCCTTAATGTCTACATCATTGACATAGGCGGAGGACTTACCAAAGAAACTGCTGATTTAAAGAAGATTGGAGTTGAACATATAGCTTCTATTCCAGCGAAGGCCCTATGGAGAGGTATGAGCCACAAAGACATGCCTTGGGCGGGCCGAGAGATAATTGATTTTAAGGGATTTTTATCGATTATGGTACATGGCATGACCGAGGTAAGTGAATATGGACAGATGGTAGGCAAGAAAATAGGAGACAGGAATTATCTCATTGTCTCCAAAAATTACATGAATTTTCACTTAAGGGTGGCTTACCATTTCTGTACAGTTGATGCCTATTGCTCAGATGATGAAGAGAACAACTATATAACATTTCGTTTCATGGGTGGTGCGGCGGATTCCCTTAGACGTGCCCGAAGGGCCAGGTTCATAGATGAAGTTTTGAGGAATCTTGACTTTTCAGTCACCAGGAAGGCCGATTTGGTTATGGCCAGGATTGTCAAATACGATAGAGAGACTATCGAAGAAAAACTGGATATGCTAGGGCGATTAATGGGATATGCCAGGCAGTTGGATATGGTTATGCCAAGTGAAGCTGCAGTAGATGCATACATCGAGGCCTTCATGAAAGGAAAGTATGGATTTAATTTAGCGCAATAGGCGTAGGGTTTGTAACGGAGATAAAAAATAAAAAGAGTTGACTTTTTCTCAATATTGTGATAGTCACAATACGTGTTTTTTAAATGAGAAAGGAGCTAAAGGAGTTTTTTGGTGAGTTTGCCAGGTTATCTGCATATGCCACTCAAATTGGACTTGCTCTTGTATTTTCCATTGTTATTGGTCTGATCATGGGATATTATTTAGATAAATGGTTAAAGGTTAATTGGCCATTTCCACATTTTTTGATAGTACTCTTTTTGATTTTTGGTGTGATTGCAGGTTTTAGGAGTGTCTTTATAATAATGCATCGCATTGAGCGACAACAAAGAAAAAAGAGACTTTAATGATAGAGGAAAATTTTGAATCTTTACCATCCATTTTAAAGAGGAGAAATTGGATATTATTAGGTATTCTTTTTTTGGGCTCCCTCTTTTTCCTACCTTGGCGGTTTACTACAGGCATTTTAATAGGCGGTCTGATGGCCAATATCAACTTCCATTTTTTGCACCGCAATTTAGTAAGGGTGCTTATTGCGTCCAAAGGAAAAGGGGCAATTGTGTCTAAATCTATGCTACGCATGTTCATCATTGGGCTAATCATTTTTATTGTGCTCTTTAAAAACTGGGCAAATGTCTTTGGTCTTATTTTAGGGCTTTCTATAGTAGTAATTAATCTCTTTTCCTTAGCTTTAATAGAAGCTAAGGGAGTAGTCTTAAATAGGAGGTAATAGATAATGGAGCATCCAATCAATTTTGTGGTGGTATTCTTTGAAATGATAGGATTTGGTGAGTTTGCCCACAAGTATCTCCAGGTAGTAAATAGTTGGTTTGCCATGCTCATTTTGATTTTTCTTGCAATTTTAGTAAGGTCTAAAATTAGCCCCCTTTATCCTACAAAAGGCCAAAATGTATGGGAAGCACTTATCAAAGGCCTAGAGGACTTTACTGTAGGTATAACAGGAGAAAAAGGGAGGCCTTACTTTCCCCTTTATGCTACTTTATTTATTTATATCTTTCTTATGAATGTCATGGGGCTTGCACCGGGCTTTTATGCACCAACGGCCAACCTAAACACCAACTTATCCATGGCTGTGCTAAGCGTATTTTTTGCAGAGATTATTGGGATCAAAATTCATGGGATTAAATACATCAAACACTTTACTGGCCCAATACTTCCTCTTGCCCCTCTATTTCTCCCTATTGAGATCATAGGCCACCTTGCACGTTGCCTTTCTTTGACATTTCGACTCTTTGGAAATATCCTGGCTAAGGAGTTGACCATAGCTCTTTTAATATTTTTGGTTGGGGCCTATCTAGTGCCAATTCCTATTTATTTCCTGTTTATCTTTTTGTGCCTTGTACAGGCACTTATCTTTTATATGTTAAGCGCAATGTACCTTGCTGGGGCCATTGAAGAGGCACATTAAAGCGGAGGAAGGCCGCAAAAGATAAAAAAAAGACAAAGGGAGGTGAAAGGAAATGAATAGAAGCTGTAAGATTGCTGTTTTGAGTGGATTATTTTTACTTGCATTATCTAGCTTGGCTATGGCTGAAGAGGGTGTTAGCGCTGCTGGTTTGAAGTTTTTCACTGCTACTGTGGTTGCTGCAGGCTTTGGCATTGCAATTGCTGCTTTTGGCACTGGATTGGGACAAGGCTGGGCCGTTATGAGATCAGTAGAAGGCATCGCCCGAAATCCCGAGGCCTCTGGTAAGATTACAGTAACTATGCTGATTGGTCTGGCCATGATAGAGTCTCTATGTATTTATGCCTTGGTTATTGAATTCATCCTCCTCTATGCCTATCCAATGGCAACGCCTATCGCCAAGCTTGTTGGTTTACCAGGAGTGTAATTAAACTATTTGGGAGAGGCTTTAATTTAAAGCCTCTCCCTTTTTTTATCAAAATTCGTCAGGCACTCCACAAGCTATTAAATAGCCACCACGCTTCCCGCTCTCTGGGCCCAAATTAATAATATAGTCAGAGGCCCTTATTATCTCTAATTGATTTTCAATAACAATCACTGTATTTCCCTTATCTACAAGCTTATGTAAAATGAATATTAGTTTATTAATCTCATCTAAGTGCAGACCGGTAGTGGGTTCATCTAAAATATAGAGGGTTTGACCAGTGCTAGGGTGGCTAAGCTCTCTTGCCAACTTTAATCTCTGTGCCTCACCAGAGGACAATTGGGTAGCAGGTTGACCCAATTTAAGGTAGCCAAGCCCTACTTCTACCAATGTTTGCAATATATTTTTTAATCTTGGTATGTGCCTAAAAAATTCCAAGGCCTGTTCTATCGCCATTTCCAATATATCAGCAATATTCTCTCCTTTAAATTTTATCTCTAAAGTGTCTTCATTAAATCTCTTTCCTCGACATGCATCACATGTAACATATACATCGGGCAAAAAGGCCATCTCTACTTTAATTACACCACTTCCCTGACATACCTCACACCTCCCCCCTTTCACATTAAAACTAAACCTATCTGGTCTGTATCCTCTAGCCCTTGCCTCTGGCAGGCCTGAAAATAGGTTACGAATATAATTAAATGCACCACTATAAGTAGCTGGATTTGCCTTAGGTGTTTTACCAATAGGGTCTTGGTCTATAAGAATTACTTTTTTAATATTTTCTGCACCAAAAATCCCTTTTACAGAATCAACTTTCCCTTTAATTAAATATCTATAAAGTGTTTCTATAATCAAGCTACTCTTCCCTGACCCACTTACACCTGTAATGCAGGTTATACAATTTAATGGGATCTTTACTGTAATATCCTTCAAGTTATGAGTAGTAACACTTTCTATTATTAAATAATTGTTTAATGGCCTACTTTTTGAAGGGAGGGAAAGAGGTTTCTTTTTAGTTAGATATAGAGCCGTTAAGCCCTTGCTTTTAAGAAAATCTTTAGAATCTCCACTGAATACCAAATCTCCTCCTTCTTCTCCTGCACCCGGTCCAAGCTCAATGATATAATCTGCACTTAATATGGTCTGTGGGTCATGCTCTATGACAATAACAGTGTTTCCTAAATCGCGCAGTCTGTATAAGGCCGAGATGAGTCTTCTTATCTCCTTTGGGTGTAGTCCTATAGTAGGCTCATCAAGGATGTATATTAGCCCTGTTAGCCTGCTGCTGAGCTGAATGGCCAAGCGTAAGCGCTGGTTTTCTCCTAAGGAAAGGGTAGATATAGGTCGAGATAGACTCAGATAATCAAGGCCCGCCTCTTCTAATACATTAAGACGCCTTATGACTTCACTAATGATTGGCATAGCAATAGGGCCTTTAGGCAATAAAGAAATAAAAGATACAAGCCCCTCGATAGGGAGGCTAGATAATTCATATATATCTAATCCATTTATCCTCACAGACAATGCCTCTCTTTTTAATCTTTTTCCCTTGCACTTTGGGCACAATTTCCCATTTCTTTCCCCTAGCCCCTTACATTCAGGGCAGGCCCCTTGAGGGTGATTGAAAGAGAAGGATTGAGGAGAAAATTGTGGCGTCTTTATATCGCATACAGGACAGATAAGCTTTTGGCTAAAAAATAGATTTTCTTTCCCCAGTATTTCTATATTTATTCCATAAGATAATTTTAAGGCAAGTTCTATAGAATCTGTAAGGCGCCGCTTAATGTCTTCCTTAATAATAAGTTTATCAATGATTACATCTAATTTCCCAGAACCCTCTTTTGGCTTATCCTCTGTCAGGTCATAGATTTCACTTCCTATCTTTACCTTAGTAAACCCATCCTTCTGCAGCCTCAGCCAAGTTTTTTTAATAGAGCTTGTGGTAATGGGGGCCATTAAAATGACCTTTGTGCCTGAGGGTAGATTAATAATTTCCCTAACCATTTCTGGAACTGTTTTAGCAGACAGTGGCCTTTGGCAATTTGGACAATAAGGTTGACCAATACGTGCAAACAATATACGCAGTAAATCATATACCTCTGTAACAGTACCCACAGTAGAGCGGGGGCTTTTACTAAATGTCTTGTGCCCTAATGCCAAGGTAGGGGAAAGGCCATCAATATCCTCTGCCTTAGGCCTATCCAGTTTTGGCAGAAATTGTTTTGGAATAGCCAGGGCCATTAAATAACGCCTCTGCCCCTCTTTATAGATAATATCAAAGGCCAGGCTAGACTTTCCTGAACCGCTTATACCAGTAATTACTGTGAGCTTATTCTTTGGTATAACTACATCTATATTTTTTAGATTGTTCTCCCTTGCCCCTTTAATCAAGATATGAGACATAAGACTATTATAAGTCAGAAAGGGATCAATTGGTACTTTTCTAAGATAGTGAAGCCGGATATGCTGTGTCAAAAGGCCTTGAATTTATTATTCTTTTACCATTGCTATAATATCACCACTATCCATAAATTTTAAAGGAAGTCTTGATAAGGCCTGCTTTGCTGGCCCAGCTATCCTGTTTCCGGAAATATCAAAGGTACTGCCATGACAAGGACAATGGAACTTTCCTGTTTTTGAGTCAAAGTTTATAATACAACCTAGATGGGTGCAATGTGCTGAAAGGGCATACCAATCATGGCCGTCTTTTATAAGATAGACTCTCTTTTTAAAATTGACCCTGAGTAATTGCTCATCAGGGTGGAATGTAATCTTTAATGTTTTTTGTTCTTTGTAAAGAAGATATGTAATGAGAGGATAAAAGAGGGTTATGCCCAAGAGCAGCAAAATAAGATAAAAGATAGCCCTTAGGAAGCCTCTCCTCTTCATAATTAAAAAGGCCCCAGGTGCTGGGGCCTTTTAAAATTTATGGATTAAGCTCTCTTTCTTGAGGGAATAAGGGAAGATAACGATAGGCTAAAGAAACAATTAAAACACCTACAAAAAGTACTCCAATAGTAGATCCCCACTCTTGCCAGCTAGGTGAATAGGTAACCCACCTATCAAAGCCAAAAGTAGGGATAGCCAAGTTTTGGACAGTAAAGACAAAGCGGTTTATTACAATGCCAATGCAGTCAAATAGGCAACCTAAGGCAAGCAATCCCTCATTCTGCCTAAGTCTTGGGGTAACCAAGATAATGGCTGGCAATACCCCAAAAATACCTAGCTCTGCTACAAGCAACCACAGTCCATAAGGGCCAAACCAACCTTAAAATAAAACCAGTTATCTTTCCCAATAGAGAAAGTACATCTTTGCTTACTAGCCTTCTGCCTGTTGCCTTTTGCAACGTCCAGGTAACTAAAATAGTTAAGGCTGGACCTGATGCAATAGCAGAGAGAATAAATATAAAAAATGTCCAAGGCCAGATAAAGAAACCTGTACGCCAGGCAAAAGGTCGGGAATAAAGTACGCCATACATCCCACCTAAAGAACCTTGATGGAAAAATGAAAGAAATACACCTACTGCCGCAAAGATAAACATATATTCGTGCATATTATGGCTAAAGAGATGGATGAACCTATTTTTGGCCAATTGGACATTTTCCAATATTGAAGGAATGACCTCAATGCATAGCACAATAAAATAGGTAGTGATACAAAAGGCCACCTCTGTAAGCATAGAATGGACATTGGCATACCAAAATATATGCCAGCCTCGTAGTGGCTGTCCTACATCTAAGCCTAATACCAGCAATGCAGCAGCATAACAAAACCAACCTACAATCGTAGCCAAACCGATAATATTCTTTAACTTATCTATCCCCAAAATATATCGCAAAAATGCAGTAAAGAATGCCCCACCTCCCAAGGCAATTACAGCCAGATCCACGGTAATCCAGATAGCAAATCCAAAGTAATCATTCATATTGGTCTGATTTAGGGCCTTATACCAGCAAAGGGCCATTGAAAGAAGCCCCCATCCTATTATAACCAGTAGGAATAAAATCCATGCTGAAAACTTTTTAAGATCGCACCTGCTTACACCTTCTGGAATTAATGCAGAATCATCAATCATTTCTTTTTACTCCTTATTCATTTTTTTGCTATTTCTTTAATAAGATATCTTTCAGCCTCCTCCCTTATCCAATCTTGCCTAGTGATGTAATATACACTTGGCTCAGTGCCATATTTTTCCAAGAGCCTAAAGGCAAAAGGGCTTTTTACCAATTTTGATACCTTGCTATTGGGGTCTCTCAGATTGCCGAAGGATATAGCACCTGTAGGACAGGCCTCTGCACAGGCAGGGATGTATTCGCCATCATGCAATACAGTCCTTCCTTCAAGCATGGCCTTTTCCTTTGCCCTTTGATAACGATGATTACAAAAAGAACACTTTTCCACTACACCCCTCATTCTGGTAGAGACATCGGGATTAAAGGCCCTTTGTGTTCCCTCAGGAAAAGTAGGATCCCACCAATTAAATACCCTTGCATGGAACGGACACGCCGCCATACAGTACCTTCAGCCAAAGCAACGAGGATAAATCTGACTTACGACCCCCTTATCATCCTTATCTGTGGCAGTAGATGGGCATACGTGTACACATATAGCATGGTCACAGTGCATACAGCCCCTAGGAATATAGGCCACACGTGTTTTTGGAAATGGTTTACCATTTGTAATTTTATAGATGACCAACCAATTTAAACTCAAAAGCTTCCTGGTCTCGTCTGTCCTCACAGGAAGGTTGTTTTCTACTGCACAGGTTATCACACATGCCCCACAACCCGTACACCTATCAATGTCGATGGCCATCACATATTTCTCTGGCCCAACTTTATGTATGTGTTCGTGTTTCATGGCTTACTTTCCTCTCAATTTTGATTAAATTGGCGCGGGTAACTGCCCAAGTGGCCATCCCCGTTGCCTTTTCTTCGCTAATGCCTACTATTTTATAGGCGTTTATCCCTTTACCTTTTGAATACTCATCATAGGCTGTATGACCTAAACCCAGAGGAATAGCCACTATTCCCGGCATAATTCCCTCATAAAGGTGAACACACACCTTTGCACTGCCAAATGGGGTTTTTAACAATACCAAATCTCCTTCACTTATCATTAAGGAAGTAGCTGTATAGGGGTGCACTTCTACAAACATATCATTGTGTTTTAGGGTGGTATCCTCTAAAGCCTTCATCATATAAGGAGGATTTCCTGTGCCCCCATTGCTTATCATCAACTTTTCATATGGAACCAGTGACAATGGAAAGTCTTCCTGAACTCCCTTTACCTCCCAGGGGATAAATTGGGGAAGGGCCACCAATTTTAACTCCTCTAACTTCTTAGGACAAAACTCAAATTTACCTGTAGGGGTCTTAAATCCCTCAAGCCTTACATTTGGATTAAGCCATATGCTTTTCAGTAACTTTTCCCACATCTCATCAAAGGTTTCGTAATTAGGGGTTACTTTTGCCTCCCAAGGTTTAGAAATTGCATTTTCTACAATCATACCCTTACCTGTTTCATAGACCTTTTTGGCTACATCTTTTAATAGGCCTTCAAAGTCCCCCGATGGGAGGGCACTAGCTACAGTTCCCCCTAGGCCTTGAGCCATCTTAAGGAAGATATCACCCGTATGTTGTGTATTACACAAAGGTTTACTTACAGGTTTTGAGACACCAAAGATGGGATACTGGAGATAAGATGGGGTGGTTACATCTTCCCAGGCCTCCAAGTAAAAATGGTTGGGTAAAATAAGGTCTGAAAATAGACTAGTCTCATCAATAAATGAACTAAAACTCACTACCAGAGGAATCTTTTCCAGGGCCTTTTCCACTATATCTGGATGAGGCAGGGAATAGCATGGATTGGCCTCAAAGATCATAAGTACATTAATAGGATAGTAACGGCCACTGACGACATTTTCTGCAAAACGATGTATCAAGTTGGTAGCTAGTGGATATCTCTCTGTGCCTGCTTCATCAATTCTCTCTATCTCTTGGCCACTTTTGGCCACCTCATCTAAGGGTATATCACCCCAGAAAGTATCTGAAATATCTTTAAACGAAACTGCTCCACCATTTTGATTGATATTCCCTACCAAGGCATTTAGACTGTGGATAGCCATTACTTCATATAGACCGCTTGGTATATCCCCTTTACCTCTTCCCCATACAGCTAGCGGTCTTTTAGCACTTGAAAATTCGTGTGCAATCCTTATAATATCTTCTTTTTCTAACCCTGTAATATCTGCTACATCTTCAGGGCTGTATTTTTCTGAGACCAGCCCTTTAAAAGATTCAAAGCCAAAGCTTTTCCCTTCAACAAATGACTTATTATAAAGGCCTTCCTTAATAATTATGTAAGCCAAACCCAACGCCAAGGCTGCCTCTGTTCCTGGCTTTATGGGTAACCACTCATCTGCCTTAGCCGCTGTATGAGAAAGCCTAGGTTCAAACTGGACAATCTTTGCCTTTGGAGAAAGTAGGTCTTCTTTTAGGTATCTATAGGCGGCCATCATCCTTACTGGTGTGCCCCAACCTTCAAATAGTTGACTCCCAAAACTCAAGATATAATCTGCTCTTTCTAGGTCAAAACCCATTCTGCCCTGATGACCTTGCATCAAACTTGTTGCCAAAGAAGTGGCTTCATCAGATGAAGGCATCTGAAGATAATTAGGAGTGCCATAGGCCTTGCAAAACCTCTTTATTAAACCAGACATAATGCCTCTTCCTCGACCATCTATACAGGCTACTGTATGTGCTTTACCTGTGGCTCTCAGTTCTTTTAATCTTTCTGTTAAAGTCCCCAGTGCAGAAGGCCATTCAATGTCCTCAAATTCACCTTTCCCTTTATCACCCACACACCTCTTTGGTCCTTCTATTCTAGTAGGGCCATAAAATAGCTGCAAACTGGCGGCAGTAAGTGGGGAAATACCTCCCCTTCCAACGGGGTCTAAGGGATTGCCCTCCAATTTCACTATCCTTTCATCTATCTTACGCACCTTTAAACCAACCGCCTCAGAGCCCAATTGGCACCAGGCATAATCCCAGCTCTCTTTCCCAGATGGCCCTTGTGGGGTCCACCATTGGGTACACAGAACCATCTCATCTGCCATTCGCCATGGCAATGGTGAAAAGATTGTGCCTACTGCACCACCTACAATTAACTGTAGAAATCCTCGTCTTGTGAGCATCTCTTATCTCCTATTTATGACAAATAAAACAATAATTTTTGGCTTTGTGCTTTTTATGACATTCCATACAATCTTCCATTATCATTACAGTATGTTGGGGATAGCGTGAGACTCTTGAATACACATAAGGTGGTGGTTTGCTTGTGTAGCCCATCTCTCCATGGCATTCTTTGCATTCCATATTTGCCAGTTTGGTATGGGCAACATGGGAAAAGAATACATTTTTAGGTTGCCTTGAATATATCAACCAAGGGACTTCCCTTCCAGGCTCTATATATTCCTTGATAAATCTCTCTTCTTCAGGGCTTTCCCCCATTGGTTCTTCGTGACACTCTATACATTTTTCCACCTTGGGAATGCCTGACCATGTCCCATCCTCTCTGAAATAGTGACAATCCTCACAAACCATGCCTGCTTCTTCGGTATGCTTTAGGTGATCATAAATCACCGGCTGCTCTAGCTTTCCATAAAGTGGAGGCACAGCAAACCAGTTGCTAAAAAAGAACCAACCAACCAAAAATGCTAAAACAAAGCCCAAGATAAAAGCCCCCAATCCCCCTTTCTTCTCTTCTTGATTCATTCTTCTAACTCCTAAAGGAATTTTCCTTTGACCAGTTTAGAACTTTATTTACCCTTATTATAGATATTTGTCAAGAAAAAAAGCACAAACTGTCATTTAAAAATTAAAAGTGCACTGTTTTTAATAGATTTAAAAATTAAAAGTGCACTTCATGATTAGTGTATTAAAGCCCCCAACGTTAGAG
>Ga0111222_1018_pt1 | contig 14460 bp, 14 predicted proteins | sample DeeMarSWOR152_54_FD_80386 | JGI IMG/M metagenome (GOLD analysis project Ga0111222, IMG submission 80386) | Syntrophobacter sp. DG_60 | reverse complement strand
TTTGTTTGATAGGAATAAGAAAAACATATTGATTACCATGGTAAACTACGACAGTTGGCAGACAAAAGGAAATGAGGTTCTGGTTTCTAATATCACAAATGCAGTTAAAGCAGAGCTATTAAGGGCAGGATATAGTGTGCATACATTAGATGGTGTCAGGCCCCAGGGAAACAAAAGGTTTAGAGACTGCTTGGAAGGTTATTTGATCAAAAACGCTATTGACTTTCACTTGCTAATAACCTTAGAGCCTACAGAGCAGGAGAAAAAATTTATCCCTCCTTCCACCTATACAAGCTATGAATTTATGATTGCAAATGTCTATGATAAACATGGCAGGGTAAGGAGTTACTACTGGCAACTGCCCGTGATTCAGACAAGGGGAGCTCAGGTTTATACCTACCATATAGTAATCATAGATCTAGCCCTTTATGATATCAGACTTAAGAGGCAGGTGTGGCTGGGTAAAGCTAGGACAAAGGGCACAAATTCTGCTAATGTAGAAAAATTTTACCTTAGGCCTGCTATTAAACTTACCCAAAAACTCATCAAAGAGTTCAGATAGACCTTTTTTCTTTGTAGAATACGCTGTGTTTTCTGCCGTGTTTCCTGTATCTTGCATCCTGCGTCTATCTCCTTGTTTCTCTTTTATGAACAGGTGGGCTTAATGCCGCCTTCCGACTGAGCCTGATTTTTCCATCCCTTTCTATCCCTAATACCCGCACTAACACTTCATCACCCTCTTTGGCTACATCAGTGACCTTTTTTACATGATGACGATCCAATTCTGATATGTGAACCAACCCCACTATTCCTGGCGATATTTCCACTAATGCCCCAAAATCAACAATCTTTTTCACCTTACCAATATAAAGCCTTCCTACCTCCACTTCCTGGGTAGCTTGTTTTACCAATTCCATTGCTTTTTGGGAAGCCTGCTCATCATAGGATACAATATGTACCTTTCCTGTTTCCTTAATATCAATACTTACCCCTGTCTCACTAATGATGTTTTTTATGACCTTTCCTCCAGGGCCAATTAAACTTGCAATCTTTTCAGGGGTAATATCCACTATAGTCACTTTAGGGGCATAAGGTGAAATAGAAGGGCGAGATACTGGTATGGCTTCAGCCATCTTTTCTAAAATATAGAGGCGGGCTTCTTTAGATTGATTTAAGGCCTGCTGCAAGATTTCCCTTTTTACCCCTTCTATCTTTATATCCATCTGAAAGGCAGTGATGCCATCTTCTGTGCCAGCAATTTTAAAGTCCATGTCACCACAGTGGTCTTCATCTCCTGTAATATCAGAGAGGATAATTGTTTTCTCTGGCTCTAATATAAGTCCCATGCCAATGCCTGCTACATGTTTTTTAATAGGTACACCCGCATCCATCAGTGACATACACCCACCGCAAACAGTAGCCATAGAGGAAGAACCATTAGATTCCAGCACTTCAGAGACTACTCGGATTGTATAAGGAAACTCCTCCTCAGAGGGAATTAATGATTTTAAGGTCTTTTCAACTAAGGCCCCATGACCTATCTCACGACGCCCTGGTCCACGTAATTTTCTTGTTTCGCCAACGCAATAAGGTGGGAAGTTATAGTGGACCATAAAGGATTTAAAGCTCTCTCCATATAATGACTCGATCTTTTGTTCATTTTCTGAGGTTCCCAAAGTAGTTACAGCCAATATTTGGGTTTCACCACGCCTAAAGATAGCCGAACCATGTGTACGGGGTAAAACACCCACTTCACAAACTACAGGTCTTATTTCATTGGCACTGCGCCCATCTATTCTCCTTCCTTCTAATACCATTTGGCGGATTGCCTTTTTCTCTAAATCTTTAAATATTATATGTGCTTCAGGGATTTTCTCTTCAGTTAAATCCAAATCTGAAACTACCTTTGAAAATATCTCCTCCAATCGTCCATACCTTAACTGTTTCTTTGGGATGGTTAAGGCCTCCTGCATTAAGGTAGTTGTAAAATCTGCCATCCTTTTTACCAGTTCTGAGTCTACAGAGGGTGGTATAACTTCAATCTTTGGGTTTCCTATAGCCATCAGTTGCTTTTGCAGTTCTAGAACAGGCTTTAAAGCTTCATGGCCAACAAATATGGCCTCTAAGATATCTTCTTCCGGTACAAAATGCCCCCCTCCCTCTACCATCACTATGCCCTTTTCATGGCCAGCTACTACCAGATTAATATCACTTTTTTCCAGTTGGCTATAAGTAGGATTGATTATCCACTGCCCATCATTACGTCCCACCCTAACAGCAGCAATAGGTCCATTAAACGGAATATCAGAGACCCCTAGAGCAGAGGATGCCCCAATAACTGCTAGGATGTCAGGGTCATTCTCTTGATCTACAGAAAGGACAGTGGCAATTATTTGGATTTCCCTTAAAAATCCTTCAGGGAAAAGGGGGCGGATAGGACGATCAATGAGTCTAGATGTAAGGATTTCCTTATCACTGGGACGCCCCTCCCTTTTAAAGAAACCACCAGGGATTCGACCTGCAGCATAAGACATCTCTTGATACTCTACTGTTAAGGGGAAGAAATCTAAAAATGCTTCTGGCCTCTTAGAGGCAACTGCTGTGACCACCACAACAGTGTCTGCATACCTTAATAAAACTGCTCCATCTGCCTGTCTTGCTACTTCCCCAAAGCTTATGCTCAAAGGACGCCCTGCCCATTCAATTTGCATTACCTGTGTCATAAATTCACCTCTTTTATCTTCTAAGACCTAGTTCTTTAATTAAGTTATGATATCGTTCAATGTTTTTTGTTTTTAAATAACTTAAAAGGCGACGCCTTTGTCCTACCAGTTTTAATAAGCCGCGCCGGGAATGGAAATCCTTTTTGTGCACCTTAAAATGTGAAGTCAAGTATTCAATCCTCTTTGTTAAAATGGCAACCTGTACCTCTGGTGAACCCGTGTCTGCAGGATGTGTCTGAAATTGATCAATAATTACCCTTTTTTCCTTAGGAATTAATACCATTTTTCCTCCTTAAAAACACTTTTATAGGGTGCAATTCTACACCTTGTGGCCATATGCGTCTAGGCTCAAGTATGGCCAACAATCTATTTTCCTTATTCACCCCCCTAAAGAGCCCACTAGACAGTGGCTTATGCCAAGAAATAAACTGCCCTCTCTTTATCTTTTCTTCCATTACGTTTGTCAAAACAATGGCTGGTAACTGGGAAAGGGCATCATTAAGATTTATAAAATATTTCTCCCACGTCCTATTTAAGATGGTCTCCCTTAATGTCTCTAATGTAATAGCATGGGAAATAGTAAAAGGCCCTGCCTTTATCCTCCTTAATCTTGCCAAACAGCCCCCGCACCCTAGTGCCCTTCCTATATCTATACACAAGGCACGAATATAAGTTCCCTTAGAACAAGTGACCTTAAAATTTACTTCTGGCCACCTAATTAATGTCATTTGAAGGGAATAAATATATACCCACCTTTCCTTAGGGGTTATTTCAACCCCCCTTCTGGCCCACTTATAAAGTGGAACACCCTCTACCTTCAATGCTGAGTAAACAGGGGGGGTTTGTTTAATTTTTCCTATAAAACTCTTCATGACCTCCTTTACTTTCTTATGGCTTATCTCCCTTTTTTCTACATATTTGATTACTTTTCCTTCAATATCCCCAGTGTCTGTCTCCATCCCCAAACGGAGAGAGCCTTCATAGGACTTGTCTTTATCTAGGAAAAATTGAGCAATCTTTGTAGCTTTATTAATAAATATGGGCAATACTCCTGTAGCCAATGGGTCTAAAGTACCCCCATGCCCAATTTTATTTACCTTCAACCATTTTTTAATCTTTCTCACTACAGCAGCAGAGGTAATGCCTATGGGTTTATCAATGATCAAAATGCCACTTTTTTCTGTCATAATGCCTTCGGGACTTTGCTAGAAAAATGAATGATTTCTAATTTTACATCAAGAATTTCAGCCACAGAAAGATTTTCAATAAAATCCAATATTTTTTCCAAGTTAGTATTTACATAATCTTTGGTTGTACTAACCTGACAAAGACCTAGATGGGCGAATTGCCAGTGATTTTGCGCATCTACCTCAGCAATAGAGACATTAAACTGCCTTTTTACCTTATCAATAATTTGCTTAATAACCCTTCTTTTTCCTTTAAGTGTACAATTTTCAGGCAATCTCAATAAGATCTGCCCAACTCCTACTACCATTTATTGTATAGGTATTGTCCTTTTGACCTCTTCCAATAGGTAGGCCTCTAGGCTGTCCCCTTCCTTCATATCTTGGAAATTTTCAAAACTTATACCGAATTCATAACCTGCTATAACTTCCTTCACATCTTCTTTGAATCTTTTCAGAGAGCCAATTTTTCCATCATAAATTACAGTACCATCCCTGACAATTCTTACTTTAGCTCCACGCTCTATCTTACCTTCGTTCACATAACAGCCAGCTACTACTCCTACTTTGGGCACTTTGAATAATTGTCTAATCTGTGCATATCCTATAATTCTTTCTTGATATTCTGGTTCTAGCATACCTATCATGGCATTTTGGATGTCACCAATCATGCGGTAAATAACATCATAATAATGGATGTCTACTTTTTCATGGTGTGACAATTCTTGGACATTAGTACTAGGGCGTACATTAAAACCAATTATTATGGCATCAGAAGCTGAGGCAAGCATAACATCTGACTCTGTAATGGCGCCTGCAGAGGCATGGATGATATTGACCCTAATCTCGTCAGTACTTAATTTTTGCAATGCATCATTTAAGGCCCCTACTGAGCCTTGAACATCTGCTTTGATAATCAATTTCAGTTCTTTGGTCTTACCCTCTTTAAAACGCTGATAAAGGTCCTCTAAACTTACTTTACTTGCCTTAACCAGAGATGCCTCTCTTTGTTTTTGCTTACGGTGATAGCCGATTTCCTTAGCAGTCTTCTCGCTTTCTACTACTACTAAATGGTCTCCTGCCTCTGGCACACCCGAGAGACCATGGACCTCCACTGGGATAGATGGGCCAGTACTGATTAGTCTTTGCCCTTTGTCATTAAACATAGCCCGGATCCTGCCATAATGAAGACCACAAATAAAATAATCTCCTGCCTTTAGTAGTCCTTCTTTAACTAAAATACTGGCAACGGGCCCCTTGCCTTTATCCAAACGGGCTTCAATTACCACACCACGTGCAGGTTTTTTAGGATTGGCCTTTAGCTCTAATATTTCTGCTTGTAATAATATTTGCTCTAAGAGTTCCTCAATGCCTATTTTTTTCTTGGCAGAAACCTCGGCATAAAGTGTATTCCCACCCCACTGCTCAGGTACTAGACCTAATTCAGCCAATGCCTGTTTGACAGGTTCAGGTTTTGCATTGGGTTTATCAATCTTATTAATGGCCACTACGATGGGGACCCCTGCTTCTTTGGCATGATTTATGGCCTCTTTGGTTTGAGCCATTACCCCATCATCTGCTGCTACTACTAATACCACAACATCTGTTACTTGAGCTCCCCTTGCCCGCATAGCAGTAAAGGCCTCATGGCCAGGTGTGTCTAAAAAGACTATATCCCCTTTATCTAAACTCACATAATAAGCCCCTATATGTTGGGTGATGCTACCTGCTTCTTGTGAGGTTACATTTGTGTGGCGGACGACGTCCAGCAAGGATGTCTTACCATGATCTACATGACCCATTACAGTCACTACAGGCGGGCGTGGCTTTAGATCTTGGGGCCTATCAGGTAAGGGTTTTAAGATTTCTTCCTCCACAAAACCCACTTTTTTTACTTCATAATCAAATTCACTGGCAGCCAAGGTAGCTGTCTCATAATCTAAGGGTTGATTAACAGTGGCCATAACACCTAAAGAGATAAGTTTTTTAATAAGTTCTCCTGTTTTTACCCCCATTGCCCTGGCCAATTCAGCTACAGTAATACTTTCCTCCATTTCTATCCTACGTTTTATAGGCTTAGGAATTGTGATAATGGGCTTTACTTGTGGTTTCTTTATAGAAGGTTTAAGTTGGGGCCTTTCTGGTTTTGCTAATTCTTCTTCATGCATTTCTACTACTACTTGCCTATGTCGTTTTAGCAACCTTTTGCCCCTTTTTGGTTCTTCCTCTAAATATTCTTTTTCCTTTTTTTTCTTCTTAGGTTTTTCTGGTTTAGGAATCACTGGGATAGCTTCTGGTTCAGGTTCTTTTGGGATTTCTAATGTTGGAGCTATCTGCTCCAGTTCTAAAGGTTCTTTCGGTATTTGTTCCGATGTTTCTATAGTAGGGGGAATAGTGGGTTCTGGTTCAACCGTCCTTCGTCTAATGACTACTTCCTCTTTTCGGGGCTTACCCCTTTTTTCTGTAAATGCTCTTTTAATACGTTCTACCTCATCGTCTGCTAGAGCACTCATGTGATTTTTTACAATAATGCCCATTTGTTCTAGCTGATCAAGGAATTCCTTATTCTTTAGGTGAAATTGTTTGGCTAATTGGTGAACTCTAACCTTGCCCATATTTTCCTCTTAAAAGTGTTTGTTCTATCTCTTTTCTTAAATTCAAAAGTTGAAGTTGGCTAACAGGGTGTTTTAATGCCCTTTGCCATAGTTTTAGTTTCTTTTTAGTTTCTAAGGAAAATAGGCATGGGTCATTTAAACATAAATATGCCCCTCTGCCTGGTAAATTTTGCTGCCTGTCTAATCTAATTTTGCCATCGAGGCAAATTATCCTTAGCAGCTTTCTTTTAACTTGTTTCCTTCCACAACCCAAACAGGTGCGTTGTGGCTCAATTTTCTGCTGTGCTTTCATGTTCTATAAATTCTTTAGCTGCTTTAATTAATAACTGTGCTCTATGTTTCTCTAAGCCTATTTCCTTCAGTTCCTCTGCTTCTACTTGTGAAAGTTCCTCTGCTGAATTAATGCCCTGCTTAAAAAGTAAATCGGCTATTTTTTTATCCATTCCCTCTACCTTAAGAAGGCTCTCATAACCTATTTGCAACATCTGTTCATATGTGGATTTACTTCGGACATCAATTTTCCAACCTGTTAATTTTGAGGCTAAACGTACATTTTGTCCTTGCTTACCAATTGCTAGAGAAAGCTGGTCATCAGGCACAATGGTTTCCATGCTTTGTTCTTCTTTATCTAAGATAACACGTACTACCTTAGCTGGAGCTAGGGCATTATAAACAAATTTAGCAGGGTCTGCGTCCCAAGGAACAATATCTATCTTTTCTCCTTTTAACTCCCGCACTACATTTTGCACTCTTAGGCCTCGCATCCCTACACATGCCCCGACAGGGTCTACCTCTGGATTCTGTGAAGTGACAGCGATCTTCGCCCTTTGGCCAGGCTCTCTAGCAGCACTGATAATCTTTACTATGCCCTCAGCTATTTCTGGGGCTTCTAAGGTAAATAGGGCCACCAAAAATGCGGGATGGGTGCGGGTAAGGATAATTTGTGGGTCATTTGGCTGCTTCTTTACATCTAGGATATAGGCCTTTATTCTATCTCCTCTTTTAAAATTGTCCTTATTAGGGATAACCTCGTTCCAAGGTAGTAGAGATTCTGTTCTACCTAGGTTGACAATTACTCCTGCCTTCTCAACTCTTTGCACAATTCCATTAACTATCTGACCTTTGCGGTCCTTGAATTCCTCATAGATAGCCTCACCTTCTGCCTGTTTCATCCGTTGCAAGATTGTCTGTTTTGCTGTTTGAGCCGCAATACGGCCAAATTCAGCTGTATCTAATTTAATACCAACACTATCACCTATTTCCAATTGTTTATCAAATTTACAGGCCTCATCCAGGGTAATTTCTATAGCAGGATCTGAAAAATCTTTTACCACCTTTTTAAACAAATATACTTCTACTTCCCCTGTTTCTTCATTATAGGCTGCCTCTACGTCTGCTTTTAGGCTATATTTCTTACGTGCAGCCGAGCATATGGCCTCTTCAATAGCCTTTATCAAAAATGTCTTGTCTATTCCTTTATCCTTGCTTACTTCATCTATAATTTTCTTTAATTCTGTAACCATAATCATTCCTTTAGAAATTGATATCTAAATGGGCCTTGGCAATTAGCTTATAAGGAATTTTGTAATTTTTTTCATTAATTTTTATAATCACCATGCCATTTTTAAACCCCAGCAGTTCACCCTTAAATATCTTCTGTCCGTAAATCTCTTGGTATGTCTTTATCTTAAGCAATCGGCCTACATGTCCTTCATAATCTTCCCTCTTCTTTAAGATCCTAGTCAATCCTGGTGAAGAAACCTCCAGTGTGTATGCAGTGTCAATAGGGTCTTCTATATCCAATACATCGCTTAATTGTTGGCTTACTAATGTACAATCTCTCAAACTCACTCCGTCTTGTTTATGGATATACACACGTAGTACCCAACCCCTTGCCTCCCGTTGAAACTCTATATCCACCAATTCCAGGGCCTCGTTTTTCAAAATGGGGATAGCCAATTCCCTTACTATTTTAATAATCTTTTCTGTATATAAGCTCAAATTTTCTCCTAACAAAAAAGTGGGCTTTTGCCCACTTTAAATGTGGAGCGGGCAACGGGATTCGAACCCGCGACCTCGAGCTTGGGAAGCTCGCACTCTACCACTGAGTTATGCCCGCTAGATAAAATATAATGGATTTAAAGAGACTTGTCAATTCTTGAAGCTGAGGTAGTTGCGGTGTAGCATTATTGCTCCCTGGCTCTCTGAGTGCGCCTTTTATTGGCCCTTTATATACTACTTATATACTACCGCCTGTTGACACGGAAATTTTGGGGTGTTAAATGATTGTGTATGCTTAAACATTACCTTTTGACCCCTGGGCCCACCCCTGTTCCTCCTAAGGCCTTATTGGCCATGGCAAGTCCAGTGATACATCATCGCTCTTTGGAATTTTCCCAAATATTAGCAGAGGTAAAAGAAGGGTTAAAATATTTATTTCAAACAAGAAATGATGTATTAATCTTTGCAGCTACTGGCACAGGGGCCATGGAAGGGGCAGTGGCCAACACCTTATCTCCAGGAGACAAGGCATTAGTGGTAAGAGGGGGTAAGTTTGGCGAAAGATGGGCTGAAATCTGTAAGGCATATGGTATAGAGACTATCAATCTGGATATAGAATGGGGAAGGTGTATAAGACCTGAGCAGATCTTAGAATACCTTAGAAAATATAATGGCATTAAGGTGGTTTTCATTCAGGCCCATGAGACCTCTACAGGTGTGAAATTTCCTGTAAAAGAGATTGGAGAATTAATAAAAGATAAAGATGCAATTTTAGTAGTAGATGCTATCTCTGCATTAGGGGCTATGGAGCTTTTAGTGGATCAATGGAATCTAGATGTAGTAGTGGCTGGCTCGCAGAAGGCATTAATGCTCCCCCCTGGGCTTTCTTTTGTAAGCATAAGTGAGAGGGGATGGAAGTGGGTAGAGAGGTCTAGGTTACCTAAATATTATTTTGATTTTAAAAAGGAGGCAGAGGCCTTAAAAAGAGATCAAGGAGCCTATACCTCAGCAGTTTCCCTAATCATGGGACTACTAGAGAATCTTAGGTATATTAAAGAGCAGGGGTTAGATAATATTATTGAGCACCATAGAAGATTATCTCAGGCTACAAAGAGCGCCATTAAGGCTATGGGGCTAAATCTATTTACTAAGGAGAGCCCCTCTGAGGCCCTAACCGCGGTAGAGGCTCCAGCAGGTATTAATGGGCAAGATATAGTGAGGCTATTGCGAGAAGAGCATGGTATTATGATTGCTGGCGGTCAAGGCAGGCTTAAGGGTAAGATATTTCGCATTTCCCATATGGGCTATATAGATAAAAACGAGATTATTGCAGTGATTTCTGCATTAGAGGCAGTTTTGAATAAATTTGGCTACCCTGTTAAAAAAGGGGCAGGGGTTAGGGTAGTGCAAGAGATATTATTTGATTGAGGAGGGTATCTGCCCAAAATTCCACAGAATTTTGAACAGACAATGAAAAATGAATATTGCAAAGTGCAAAAGTCAAAATTATTTATGATACAGAATACCACGGACAATAGTGAGTTAATTTGTGTAATTTGCTATTATTTGTTAAATTCGTTTTTTACTTTGCATTTTTCAATTTGCACTTTGCATTTTGCAATCAATTACTCAAAAATCCACAGGATATTGAGTAATTATTAAGGAGGTAACCTTTGCAAAAACAGATTTTTAAGGTATTGACTACAGATCCCATCTCTTATGAGGGTATAGAGATTTTAAAAAAGGCACCTGAAATTGAAGTGGATGAACAGAATTCCCTTTCCCCTCAAATATTAAGAGAGAAGATAAAGGATTATCATGCGGTAGTTATTAGAAGTGCCACAAAAGTAACTGCAGAAATTATTGAATCTGCAAAAAATCTTATGGTAATTGGAAGGGCAGGGATTGGTTTAGACAATGTGGATATAAAGGCAGCTACAAAGAAGGGCATTGTAGTAATGAATGCCCCTGAGGGAAATGTAGTGACCACTGCTGAGCATACCATGGCCTTACTATTCTCTTTGGCAAGAAGGGTTCCTCAGGCTACGGCTTCTTTAAAGCGAGGGAGATGGGAAAAGAAAAAGTTCCAAGGACAAGAGCTCTATAGGAAGACCCTAGGCATCATTGGTTTGGGGAGAGTTGGCAGCATTGTAGCAGATCGCGCCAAGGGCATTAAGATGCAGGTAATTGCCTACGACCCCTTTATAGGTCAGGAAGTGGCTGAAAAGATGGGAGTGGAATTGGTTACATTAGAAGAGCTCTATAGACGAGCTGATTTTATAACAGTTCATACACCACTAACTGCTGAGACCAAGGGGTTATTGGACAGGGAGGCCTTTTCCCAGATGAAGGAGGGGGTTGTGATTATTAATTGTGCCCGTGGTGGGATTGTTAAGGAAAAAGATCTATATGAAGCCATTATAAGTGGTAAGGTAGCAGGGGCGGCCTTGGATGTATTTGAGGAAGAGCCCCCAGGCGATAATCCCTTGTTTAATCTAGAAAATGTAATTTGCACCCCCCATCTGGGGGCTTCTACCAAGGAGGCTCAAGCCAATGTGGCTGTGGCCATCGCAGAGCAAATCATAGATTACTTGACTAAGGGCATTGTCAGAAACGCAGTAAATGTACCATCTATTAGCCAGGAACTGTTGTCTACCTTAAGGCCATATCTTACACTGGCAGAGAGAATGGGGGCCTTTCACGCACAAACTACTAAAGGCGCTATTAAAGAGGCTACCCTCGAATATGATGGGGATGTGGCTCAATTTGAAACCCAGCCTATTACTATAGCTGCTTTAAAGGGGTTGTTATCACCTGTTTTGGGGCATACTGTAAATTTTGTAAATGCGCCTTTATTGGCTGCAACGCGAGGTATTCGGGTGACAGAGGTAAAGAGGGGAATTCCTACTGATTTTACAAATGTCATCGTATTTAAGATCCGTGCTGAAGAAGGTGAGGCTAAATCTATTACAGGTACTATCTTTGGAAAAAGACAACCAAGGATTGTGCGTCTGAACGGTTTTCGCCTGGAGGCTATCCCAGAAGGGCACATGTTACTTATCCAGAATGTGGACGTACCTGGCGTAATTGGCAATATTGGTGGAATACTTGGTAGACATGGTATTAACATAGGCCGCATGCATGTGGGGCAGGATGAGACAACAGGACAAACTATGATTTTGCTCTCTACCAATACCCCTGTACCCAAAGAGATACTAGAGGAAATAAAGGAACTTCAACACGTACTCTCTGCTCTATCTTTGGAATTGTGAGAAATTATGAAGGAACTGGTGATTGCATAATCTAAGTTTAAAATTTTTACCATGAAGGAAAAATTAACTTTTGGTTTTGAAGATTTAAAGTGGGCCAGAAAGATTTTGGATTTACCTATGCAGGTCACACAACAAGAGATTAAAAAGGCATATTATGATAAGACGAGGAAGTACCATCCGGATAGATGCAAGGATCCAGAGGAGGCCCATAGGAGGATGGTAGAGATCAATCGTGCTTATGAAATTATTGTTAGTTATTGCCGTAATTACTGTTATAGCTTTGACTTAAAGACATTTAAAAGGAGTATCGTGGGTTCACGCCTATGGTGGTTTGATCGGTTTGGAAAAGACCCTATTTGGAGTAATCAAGTGGATTAAAGGACTGGACTTTCTATAGAGGAAGTATTAAATATAATCCAAAAAATGGTCATTGGGAGGTTTTGGTATGCCAACTTACACTTATCGATGTCACCAGTGTGGTTATCTATTTGAGGTTTGGCAAAAGATCACAGATGAGCCTGTTTCTACTTGCCCCAAATGTGGTGGCTTGGTAAAAAAGGTAATTACCGAAAGCCCGGGTTTTATCTTAAAAGGTAGTGGATTTTATGCTACTGATTATAAGAATCCTAAAAAACCAGAAGGTGAGTGCTGCGGTAAAACAAATCCCTGTGACCATCCTAAGAAGTGCTGTGGAAAATAGTTAAGTCGTTGAGTTGTTGAATGGTTAAATCGTATAATGGTTAAATCGTTTCAAGAGAAGCACCCAACGATGGATGGTTTTACTATTCCACGAATTAACCGAATTGACTATTCCACGAATTAACTATTTAACGATCTAATTATGAAGTGTCCTTTTTGCGGTGCCTTAGATAATCGGGTACTTGATTCTAGATTGTCTAAAGAGGGAGCAGCTATTCGCCGAAGGCGCCAGTGTCTTGCCTGTAGCCGCCGTTTTACTACCTATGAACACATAGAAGAAATGAGCTTAATGGTAATCAAAAAGGATGGGCGACGTGAACCGTTTAATCGTCAAAAGATTCTAGAGGGGATAAAAAAGGCCTGTCAAAAAAGACCTATAAGCATAAATAAAATTGAGGCATTTATTGATGAATTAGAACACAGTTATCAGGAAAGTGGCCTAAAGGAGATACCCACCTCAGACATTGGGGAAAAGGTAGTAAGCAAATTGCACGAGTGGGATAAGGTGGCATATGTGAGATTTGCTTCTGTATATAAAGACTTTAAGGATGTAACTGAGTTTATGCAAGAGTTGAAGGGGTTACTTGCCCATAAAAAAGAAACAGATGAATAAAATATTTTATATGAAGCATGCAATAAAATTGGCCAAGAGGACCATGGGAAGGACCTCACCTAATCCCTTAGTAGGGGCAGTAGTGGTTAAAGATGGGAAAATTATTTCCCAAGGCTATCATAAAAGGGCAGGCATGCCTCATGCAGAGATAGAGGCACTTAAAGCAGCAGGAGAAAGGGCAAGGGGGGCAGATCTATATGTTAATCTAGAACCTTGCAATCACTTTGGACGCACCCCTCCTTGTACACAAGCTATCATTGAAGCAGGTGTAAGTAGGGTGTTTATAGGAATGCCTGATCCAAACCCAAATGTAAGGGGGGGTGGCATTGAGTATTTAAAGGCACATGGGATTAAAGTAAAGGTAGGAATTCTGGAAGATGAATGTAGGAGATTAAACGAGGTATTCATTAAATATGTAACTTCTGGTATGCCCTTTGTAATATTGAAATTAGCAGCCTCTTTGGATGGGAAAATTGCCCTGGCAAATGGTGAATCCAAGTGGATTACAAATGAGAAATCAAGAAAATTTGCGCATCGTTTACGTAATAGAGTAGATGCGGTATTAGTAGGCATAGGCACAGTTTTAAAGGATGACCCAAGATTAACTGCACGTTTACTTGGTGCCAAAAACCCTATAAGGATTGTATTGGATACCTATTTGCGCATTCCATTAAGTGCCAAAGTATTAAATCCTGATTTACCTGCTAAGACATTCATTGCTACAGGGCCAGAAGTATCAGAAGTATCAAAGGATAAGATAAAAAAGATTGAAGAAAAAGGTGCGTATGTTGTGGAGATTGGGCTTAAAAATGATCTAATGGATTTAAAGGAATTATTATTGAAATTGGCAGAGGGGGAAATCACTTCAATCTTAATAGAAGGCGGGTCATCTGTAGCGACTTCGTTCCTTAAAGAGAAGTTGGTAGATAAGTTTTATTTTTTCTATGCCCCTAAGATTATTGGGGGTCACTATAGCATACCTATGATTGGTGGAAGGGATATAAACTCCATGGATCAAATAATACATTTAAAGGATATTAATATACGCCGTTTTGGCGAAGATACCCTTATCATGGGATACATTTCCTACTAAAAAACTAGATATGGTGCCGAAGAGGGGAGTCCATCGGAAGATGAGAAATAGCGGCCATTTCTGTATTTTGGGTTGGCAAAATAGGGAAAAATATACTCTATCATGCACCCTATACGCACCCAAATTTAATTTTAATAATGTTTAGGGAGGCTATTCCAAATCTTTTGAGAGATGGCCGCAATGACCGATTGGCCGGTGAACTTTTTTGACCGCAAAATTAGATAGGGGGGGTCGGGATGTCAAATGCAGTGAAGGTTGCT
>Ga0111222_1017_pt1 | contig 14604 bp, 15 predicted proteins | sample DeeMarSWOR152_54_FD_80386 | JGI IMG/M metagenome (GOLD analysis project Ga0111222, IMG submission 80386) | Syntrophobacter sp. DG_60 | reverse complement strand
ATCGCTGACAAAAAAGCCCAAAGTCAGCATTGCCGCTACGATTAGAAATACAATGTGTCCTTTTCTCATTTCTTATTCACCTCCTTCCTTTAAAGTGTTAATTCATTAGTTCCGCCCGTTGGCCGACCCTTGTTTTGTACGCCACGCCCCCGGGCAAGGCACCCTACCACATTTTAAGCCTCGGGGCAACGAGTATTTATTGAGTACATAATGAGTACTATTTATACTCATTCATGCCAAGTGAGCATCAGAATGTGTGTAAAAAAGGAAGCTAAGTTAACATCTTATTAGCTATTCCTAATTTGCGCCTCGTATTTCTTCGCTGTTTTTCTACCGTTTTGTAGGAAACTTTCAGAATGTAAAGGTTCTACCTGTAGTAGGCATTTCAATTTTATTTACAAGCGTTTTTTAAGTCGGTCAGTTTTAGATGCAATATTTAACCCAAAGTCGAGTAGCGCAGGGGAATCTCACCCCCACGCCCTCACAGAACCGGACGTGAACCTCTCGGCTCATCCGGCTCGTAACAGCCATTCTCTTGAAACCTCTTGGTTTCAAGCCGACGCAGAGAGATAGAACTCCTCCCAATTCTCTGGTTGGCCCATTCTCTCTTTGAGCTGACTCATCCCCTTCGCTCCATCCTCATTACAAGGACTTCCTCACTAATACAGGATGATCCGCCCCCTTCATGTGCATCGATACTTTCCCCTTTCGTGGGGCTTCCACTTATAGGGTTTTCTCTTAACATCACATGAAGAGTTCCCACGTTCTACACAAGGGCCTGAGTCAAGGTCACGCCACCTTAATGCCGGACGCCGCCCAAGCAGTAAGCAGGCTCCCTTTGAGCTTATCCTGGGTTAACAATTACCCCCCAGTTTTGACGTCATCGGAAGATCTTTCGGCACTTCATCAGTGGTTCGCTTGCGCTCGTCTTCTTGACCCTCACCTGACGCGGTCCTTCCACGCCTTTTCCTTAACGCTCACTACCCTGGCATTTAACCAGCGCAGCTTAAGGTGGTTTGGAGCCTGCCCCTGCAGACCGGCTCCGAGGGGCCTACCCTCATCTCTTGTGCAACTTCGTGGCGCACAATTGTCATAATTAAACGAGTGGTTAAGGAAACAAGACTTTTGCCCGTGAGATGATTTACTTTGGACAGAATCCGAATAAAAGTAGAATTAGGCATGTCTAACAAGTGAAAAATTAAAAATTGTCCGAACAGGTCATGTTAAGAGGGAGGTAGAGGTGGTAGTCCCGTGGCTTTGGTTTTTGGTTTTTTCCGTGAAAGTTTTTCTCAGGCATCTATTTCCCACTCAGTAGCTTCAAGAAACATACATGCTATGCAAGGAAGATATGGCCTGAAGTTACACTATGGTTACACCCAAACTGACATCACCACCCCAGGTCACACTCTAGTTATATTGGCCTTTGCTTCACAAGTGAGCTAACTAACAGGTTTTTCTAGCTGAAGAGGACTGGTGGGCCGTGAAGGACTCGAACCTTCAACCTACGGATTAAGAGTCCGTTGCTCTACCAATTGAGCTAACGGCCCCTTGGCACGCCCGGCAGGACTTGAACCTGCGGCCTACGGATTCGAAGTCCGGCGCTCTATCCACTGAGCTACGGGCGCTCACTTTAACCATTAACATAAAAATAGTTCTCCGTCAACTTTCATGTTCTCTTGGCTATGATGCAAGAGCCTATAAATGGGACAATCAGAAAAAAAAATCCCAATTTTAATTGAAAGTTTTTAGATATTATGGTAAACAAATTTATTAAACGATAATAAGACCACGTATAGATGAACATTTTAAACAGGCCTCTCATACATGGTACAATAGTAGGGAAAGCAAAGAGCAATGCAATTAAGTAATTTTCCAAAAAAGATAACCCCCTACCTTTTGCCTAAGACAGGGGGAAAGTTGGCCTATCGTTGCCTTAGCTGTGGGAAGGAGTATCCTATATCTGAATTCCTCTATACTTGCCCTAATTGTAAAGGAATATTTATGATTCTGGATAAGCAGTTTGACCGTCTTAAAGAGATACCAGGGGATACGTGGAAAAGGGTATTTGATTACAGAAAGATGCTTAACAATCCTTCCTTAAAAGGGATATTCTTATTTCATGAATTTATTGCCCCTAATGTGCCTTTAGAAGATATTATCTATTTGGGAGAAGGGCACACACCTATAGTAGAGTCGAATGATTACCTAAAAAGGTTAGTGGGGTCTCGCTTCTACTTTAAATATGAAGGTCTTAATCCCAGTGCTTCTTTTAAGGACAGGGGAATGGCCTGTGCATTAAGCTATGTCAATTATCTGATAAGAGAAAAAGGACTAGAGGATGTTTTGGCCATATGTGCCTCTACCGGAGACACATCTGCCTCAGTTGCCCTATATGCATCGGCCCTTAGGGGAAAGGTAAAGCCTGCAGTACTACTCCCTCAAGGGAAAGTCACCGCAGAACAGCTTTCCCAGCCACTAGGCCATGGGGCATATGTATTTGAGATACCTGGTGTATTTGATGATTGTATGAAGATAGTGGAAAATCTGGCTGATAACTACCAAGTAGTCCTTTTAAATTCAAAAAATCCCTGGCGTATTAAGGGACAAGAGTCCTATTCATATGAGATTGCCCAGTGGTTTGACTATGATTTAGAAAATAAGGCAGTCATTGTCCCTATAGGGAATGCAGGAAATATTACAGCCATTATTAGCGGATTTATAAACTTTTACCAAACAGGTATTATTGATAACTTGCCAAAGATAATTGGTGTTCAATCCGATCATGCAAATCCTGTTTATCTTTACTATTTAGAACCCGATCCAAAGAGGCGGGTGTTTAAACCCATAAAGGTAAGGCCCAGTTGTGCACAGGCAGCCATGATTGGAAACCCTGTTTCTATGCCAAGGGTAATGCAACTTGTAGAGAAATATAATGATTTGGCTAAAGAAAAAAGGGTATTTGTAGTAGAGGTTGCGGAACAGCAGATTATGGACTGGATGCTCATTGCCAACAGAAATGGGCACATTGTCTGTACACAGGGAGGTGAATCCCTAGCCGGATTAGTTAATGCATTAGACAAAGGTATAATAAGGAAAAATGAAGAGGTCATTTTAAATGCTACAGCCCATATGCTTAAGTTTATTAGCTTCCAGAAAATGTACTTTGAAGATAACTTTCCACCCCAATATGAGGTAAAAGCCAGAGAAGAACTGATAAATGAACCAAGGCCCATTCGGCCAAAAGATATTGCCCATTTCCCTGATGAAAAACCACTATCATCTGAAGAATTTAAAGAATTTGTCTTAAAGATGAGTAAGGCCATTGCCGATTGTCTTAACTTAAAGAAAAAGTGAAGTTTTTCATTCTTGTCGTCTTACTTATCATCATTATAAAAGGCCTATTTGTTCTTTTCACCTCAATTTCTGTGCCTGTTACAGGCGGTGCAATCTTTACCAGAACCCACCCCTCTATGATAAAAAAGATTTTAGAAAACATTGCATTGGAATCCAACCAAATAGTGTATGATTTGGGCTGTGGAGATGGCCGTTTCCTAAGGGCAATAGTAAAGAGATACAATGTGAGAGGCATTGGCTTTGAAATAAATCCATGGGCCTATTTTTTGGCCAAGATCTATAATGTTTTTAGTCAAACTCAAGTAAATATAATGTTTGCCAATTTTTGGCATAAGAGGGTCTCTAATGCAGACCTTGTCTTTTGCTATCTATTTCCTGATGTCATGAGAAGATTAAAGGAAAAATTGGAAAAAGAGCTAAGACCAGGCACTTCTGTAGTAAGCTGCAATTTCCCTATCCCTGATTGGCAGCCAGAAAAGATAATTTATGCCGCCTCCCCCTATAATGACCCAATTTACATCTATCAATTTAAGCTCTCTCAATAGATAAAAGAGCGTTTATATATTTACACTCTTCCTAATTATCATCGAAACCTTTTTGACCATATGACCGTATGCTTATTGCCCAGGCCCGGTTGGAAGGCTTGCCTATTTTTTGACCGCTGATACACAAATTGCCCAGTATAAGGTGGAAGTTATCTGGTGAAAAAAAAGATTGATCTTGAAAAATTTAAACTAGAAAATCAAATCCTGTCCAAATTTGACATTAAACTGTTGGGTATTATAATCTGCGGTATGGATGAATTAACCAAACTGCTGGCCAAGGTAAATAGGCAATTTAAGACCTACTTTGACACAATAAAAATAGCTGATAAGGAGTTAAAATTTTTGCAAATTACCAATATGAAAGAATACATTGAAAAAATAACTGAATCTAATAAGATTGAACTCCCTTACTGGGCAAAGATTTGGGAAGGCTCTATTGTATTGGCTTATTTAGTTTCTAAGAGGCAACCTCATAAATCTAGCGAATGTTTAGAGATAGGGGCGGGTATTGGTGTAGCAGGCTTATTTGCCGCTGCATTTGGCTATAAAGTTACAATTACAGATATTGATAAAAATGCTTTGCTCTTTGCAAAGATAAGTGCCATTAAAAATGGGCTGAATGTAAATATTAAAAAATTGGATTTCACTAAGGACAATCTAAATCACAGATATGACCTAATATTTGCATCAGAGGTACTCTATAAAGAAGATAGCTACATCCCCCTAATTAATTTTTTCAAAAACCACTTAAAGGAAGATGGCCTAATCTATTTGGCAAAAAATAGAAAGATAAGGGCAGAGGGATTTTTTAACGAATTAGAAAAGGATTTTTTTATCTCTAAAAAGGAGGTTGGCCTTAAGGGTGGTGATGAAAAATATATTATTCCTATATATGAAATTTGGCTAAAAGGGAGAGAAAATGCTTAAAGGGAAAAATATAGGATTGGTAGGTGGTGGGAATATGGCCGAGGCCCTTATAAAGGGGCTGATTTTATCTAAAATTTGCAGTTCGGATCGGCTATTTGTCTCTGATATTCGCTCTGAAAGGCTTGATTATTTAAAAAGGACTTACAGTATTAAGGCATTTAAGGACAATGCTGAAATGGTCAGCCAGTCTGATATAATAATACTGGCTGTAAAGCCCCAGGATATAAAGACTGCTATCTCTGAATTTAGGGATGCATTAAGGGATGAAACATTAATTATTTCTATTGCTGCTGGTATAACTACGGCCTTTTTAAAACAGTGTTTGGCTAAGAAGATACCCACTATTAGAGTAATGCCTAATACTGCTGCCCTGGCCCTAGCCTCTATGAGTGCAATTTCTAAAGGCCCTTATGCCACTGATGGGCATTTAGAAATGGCTGAGGCATTGTTTAGGGGCATTGGAGAAACATTGGTATTGCCTGAGAAGATGATGGATGCCGTTACTGGCCTAAGTGGGAGTGGGCCTGCCTATATCTGTCTATTTATAGAGGGACTAGTAGATGGTGGTGTAAAGATGGGGCTTACCAGAGAAGTTGCATTAAAATTGGCCATCCAAACGGTTTTTGGCACAGGAAAACTGCTTAAGGAAACAGGTGAGCACCCTGCCATACTAAAAGAAAAGGTGGCCTCCCCTGGTGGTACTACCATTTTTGGCCTCCATGCCTTGGAGGTGGCTAGAGTTAAAGGTGCACTTGTCTCAGCGGTTGAGGCAGCCACAAAGCAATCTCAGGCCCTAGGAAAGAAATAGGATTTGTTTCCTTCCAAGCAATAAAAAAGCTTTTCTTAAGGGCCATTTTAAATCATTTTATATGGCACAAGACAACAAATGTATTGGCACGAATTTTTTAGATAAGAGGTCTAAGGGCTAACAGGTAAGGTGGAATGCACCCAATACCTTCTTCCCTTCACCTAGGTATTTATTATAGACATTTACGGCCTCTGATGTAGGATATGCCTCTAATTTTATATTGTTTTTCCCTAAATATTCCTTAAAATCGGACTCTAATTTTACTAATCCATGATATCCTGTTCCAATTACCACTATTTCTAAATCTGGGCTAAGCTGCCTCTTTAGATCGAAATCAGAGAGCTCAATATTATGCCCCCTTTTTCTCCACCAGTGGGGAAAGACCTGTTTTTCTTTAATAATTAGGTCTTCATTATAAGAATCACCATTAATTTCCATGCGACCAAAACTATAGTATGTAATCATAGGCGCCTCCCCTTTCATAATTTGGGTTTAAAGCTTAAACGATGAAGATAACAAGGCCCAAACCTTGAAAGGGCCTGTTTGTGACTTTTTGTAGGATAGCCCTTATTTTTTTCAAATCCATACATGGGAAACAATAAGTGGTAGTCTTGCATCAACTGATCACGTATCACCTTTGCTATAATAGATGCAGCTGCAATGGATAGAATCTTTCCATCCCCGCCTTTTATACAAGCTTGTGGGATCTGTAAATCAATACTATAAGGCCCATCGACGAATAGATAATCTGGCGTTATATTTAGGCCCTCTACTGCCCGCTTCATTGCCAGAAGAGATGCCTTTAATATGTTTGTTGCATCGATTTCCTCTGCACTACAAAGTCCAATGCCTATGGCTTTTGCCTGTTTTTGGATAACATCAAAGCACTCTTCTCTCTCCTTAGGGGATAGTTTTTTTGAATCATTTACTCTTTCCAGGGTTACGCCAGATCCTGTGAGATAAGCATTATTATCCAACAGGCCAGGTCCTGTGGAGTAGTGGAACTTACTCCACGGGGCAGGGTTAAGTATTACAGCAGCAGCTACTACAGGCCCTGCTAAACAACCCCGACCTGCCTCGTCAATGCCTGCTACCGTAAGGCCTTTTTTCCAAAACCTTTCTTCGAGAGCAGCTTTTAGCAACATCAATGTCTCTTTTCCTTCACCCTCGCTGTTTTCCCTCTTAGTTTACGCAGATAGTAGAGCCTAGCACGCCTCACCTTTCCATGAGATACTACATCTATCTTCTCAATCAAAGGAGAATGTAAAGGAAAAGTCCTTTCTACTCCTACACCATAAGAGACTCTCCTTACAGTAAAGCTGGCAGAAGTACCAGAACCTCTCTTGCGAATGACTACACCCTGAAATACCTGAATGCGTTCCTTTTCCTCTTCTAAGATGCGGCTGTATACCTTTATTGTATCACCAGGGCCAAACTCTGGCAGGTCAAGCCTCATCTTTTCCTTTTCTATCATTTGAATACGATCCATCTTCTCCTCCCAAAATACGATCTAGGACAATAGCTGCTGCTGTCCTCACCGAGAGGTGGTTATAACCACCTAACCCCATAATGGGCTTAAGGACATAGTCTAACTCATTTATCAACTCATCTGCAAGCCCCCAGGCTGTGCCAAATAAAATAAGAGATGGTGTTTCTTTTTGAGAGATCAATGCATGGGCCTCTCTATAACCTAGGGCATTTTTATAAACTCTAGCGGTAGTCCCAAAAAGTTTAGGATATTTCCCCCAGTGAGAGCCAATATTTTTAATGGCTTCATCTAAAGAAGATACTGTGTGGATAAGCCTTAGAGGCTCTTTCCTTCTGGGATTATATACCCCTCCATATCCTTTTAGCCAGTGATTTGAAAATCTTTTAACCAATTCATGTTGATCTTCTAAGGGATTAATCACAAAATAACCACCTAATTCATATGTCTTTGCCAATCTAGCCAAGTCATGTAAATTTATCATGGTAATTGCTGCTACAATGGTCTCTCGCCTTTTGTTATAAACTGGATAGTGAACTAGGCCAATATAAACATGAGGATAGCCCATCTGTCCCATCAGTTAATTCGTCAATTCGTCAAATAGTAAAACCGTTCATGGTTGAACATTTCCTCTTGAATTTAACGATTATACGATTTAACTATTCAACCACTCAACGGTCTTTTTTAATCTCTATTAATCTCTTCTTTTAGTCGAGTTTTGTTCTAGAGACTTACAGGTTTCTATCAAAAAATTTATGTCTTCTTTTTCTAATTTTGCCTTTTCCAATAAATCTGGTCTAAGGAGCAAAGTCCTCAATAACGCCTGCCTCCTCCTCCACTCCTTTATCTTCTGATGATGCCCAGAAAGCAATATTTCTGGTACTTTATAACCTTTATACACCTTTGGTCTAGTATACTGTGGATATTCTAAAAGGCCATTTGAAAAGGACTCCTCTTCCACTGAAGAATAACTTCCCAATACATTAGGCACCAATCTACTTATGGCATCAATAATGGCCAACGCTGCTACTTCCCCTCCACTTAGCACAAAGTCACCTAGAGAAAGTTCTTCATCTATAAAATAACGTACCCTTTCATCCACACCTTCATAGTGGCCACAAATAAGTAATAGATGAGCTTTTTTACTCAAAGATTTGGCAATTTCTTGGTTAAATGTCAAACCATAAGGTGAAAGCAAAATAGTCCAAACTTCTGGGGATGCATGTTTAACAGAATTAATGGCCTCAATAATGGGCTCTGGCTTCATGAGCATCCCTTTAGTACCACCATAGGGCTTATCATCAGCTACCTTATGCCGCCCTTTAGTAAAATCTCGTAGATTAGTAACATCTACATGTATTTTCCCCTGTTTAATGGCTCTGCCTAGAATGCTGGCCTTTAGAGGAGAATCAAACACCTCAGGAAATAAGGTAAGAAAAGTGAATTTCACCTGAAAATACCCCTTGATAAATAGTCAAATCGTTGATTCGTTAAATAGTAAAACCGTTCATGGTTGAGCACTTTCCTCTTGAATTTAACGATTTAACCAATTTTCGATTTAACTATTTAACTATTTTCATGCTTCTTTGTGACCGAAGGTCACAAGTGTTTCACAATAGGCCCTCTATTGGGTTAATCCATAAAACCCCTCTTTCCCAATCAAAGGCCTTTATTACTTCAAAGGTGGCTGGAATAAGGTATTCTTCATTCTTACTTTTAACCACAAAGACATCATTACTGCCTTTATTAAATATATGGGCTACTTTGCCCAAGTACTTCCCGCTTTCCAAATATACCTCTAAGCCAATGACTTGATACCAATAATATTCCTCCTTATCCAAAGGAGGCAAATCTGTTTTTTTGCAATATACACTTGCCCCTATAAGAGATTTGGCTTGCTCAAGACTTCTAATACCCTCTAGTCCAACAATATAATGCCCTTTTAAGGGCCTGATAAAAGCTATCCTGTATAATTGCATACAACCACCTTTGGGCTTCAAATAAACCCAGGTGGTTTTTAAAAAAGTTGATGTGTAAAATAGAGCCTTTAGCTGGCCTTTAATGCCATGGGCCTTAATTACCTCACCGATGAGGAGAAGGGCACTCTCCTGCATCATTTGGGTTATTCAATAATTTCTAAAACAGTCCGTTTTCTCACCTTGGTAGATGCTGCGTTCAAAATAGTACGCATTGCACGTGCAGTGCGACCCTGTTTGCCAATCACCTTTCCAAGGTCCTCTTTGGCTACTTTAAGTTCAATTACTGAGGTTTGTTCCCCTTCGATTTCTTTAACGTCAATTGCGTCAGGATTGTCTACTAGAGACTTTGCCATCTGTTCTACTAATTCTCTTAACATTCTTAACCTCCAATTTAGTTATAGAAGTTTCTGTGTCTTTAATAGCCCTTCTAACCTTTTTGTAGGTTTTGCTCCTTTGCTCACCCATTTATCTAACTTCTCTTTATCAATCCTTACCTCAATAGGGTCCACTAACGGATTATAAGTACCAATTACCTCCAAAGACCTACCATCCCTAGGTGACCTTGCGTCTGCTACTATCACACGATAAAAAGGCCTTTTCTTTCTTCCCATCCTCGCCAACCGGATCTTAATCATTTACCCTATCATCACCTCCTTTTCCTCAGGCAGAAAATCCACTAAAATTAAAAGGCCCACTTCTCTTTCCCTGCTTCATAAGCCTTTTGATCATCTTTCTTGCCTGGGCATAGTTCTTTAAAAGCCTATTTATTTGTTGCACACTCACTCCACTGCCCCGTGCAATCCTCCTCCTCCTGCTGCCATTAATAATCTCTGGATGAAGCCGCTCTTGCTCAGTCATGGAATTAATAGCAGCTTCTATGTTTATTAATTCCTTTTCATCAATTTTCAAGTGTTTAAATTGCTTTAATCGATTAAGTCCAGGAATCATGCCCAAGAGTTCTTCTAAAGGCCCCATCTTCCTAATTTGCCGCAATTGTTCTTTAAAGTCTTCTAATGTAAATTCACTTCTTCTCAATCTCTTTTCTAACTCTTTTGCCCTCTCTACATCAATGGCCTCTTGAGCCTTTTCAACAAAGGAGAGGATATCCCCCATACCCAAGATCCGTGAAGCCATGCGTTCAGGATGAAAGACCTCTAAGGCATCTATTTTTTCTCCAACTCCAATAAATTTAATGGGTTTTTTGGTAACGGCCTTAATGGATAGGGCAGCACCACCACGGGCATCTCCCTCAGTTTTTGTCAGAATAACGCCGTCAATATTAAGCTTTTCATCAAAGGTTTTTGCCACATTGACAGCATCTTGGCCAGTCATAGCATCAGCTACTAACAATATCTCCCTTGGCCTTACCCTCTGCTTAATAATATACAATTCTTCCATCATCTCTTCGTTAATATGTAAACGACCTGCTGTATCAATAATTACAGTATCATAACTATCTCTTTTAGCTTGGGTTATGGCCTTTTCACAGATATCTATAGGGCCTTCTGTAGGTAAAGGAGAGTATACATCTAGACCAATCTGATGCCCCAATTTTTCTAATTGGAGGATAGCGGCAGGTCGATAAATGTCTGCAGGCACTAGATATGGCCGGTGGTGTTTTTTGCCCTTCAAGAATTGAGCCAATTTGGCACAGGTTGTGGTCTTACCCGAGCCTTGAAGGCCCACTAGCATAATAGGGACAGGCAATGGCCCTTTTAGGTTAATCTCAGAGTATTCACCCCCCATTATGGCTACCAGTTCCTGATGGACGATCTTGATTACCTGCTGAGCAGGTGTTAAACTCCTCATTACCTCTTGGCCAAGGGCCTTTTCCCTTACTGATTCAAGAAAATCCTTCACCACTTTATAATTTACATCTGCCTCAAGTAGGGCTAGTTTAATCTCTTTTAATGCCTGGTTGATATTGTCCTCATTTAATTTCCCTCTTCCTTTTAACCTTTTAAAGACACCATTTAACTTCTCAGTTAAGTTCTCAAACATCTTATCCTCGGATTTTTAGCCATTTTACACTATTAAACAAAAATAGCAAGAAATTTTTTTCACAGGACTAACAATATTGACAATGAAAGATGGCTGGTTTATTCATAATATTGAGATTATGAGGAAATATCGCAGAAGATACTATGATTTGTTCTCCCACTTTTATGACTCAATCATTAGGCTTCATTCACAGGACAAAAGCCTATATCTAAGGCATTATTTAGCTAAGAAGAGTGGTGTGCAGAGTAAAGATCTTGTATTAGACCTTTGTACAGGCACTGGTTCCTTGGCCTTGGTGCTTTCAAACTATGCAGGTAAGGGTTTAGTAATCGGGGTTGATTTTTCAAAGGGAATGCTTACTAAGGCGAGAAATAAGATAAAACTTTTGAGACAAAAAAATATTAAATTTATAATGGCGGATGCAGGGTTTCTTCCATTTAAAGCGGGGATATTTGATGTTATTGCTTGCTCCCATTCTATGTATGAACTTACAGGCGGAACCAGAAAAAGGGCCTTAGCTGAAATTAAAAGGATACTTAAAGAAAATGGGCACTTTTGTATGATGGAACATGAGAGGCCAGATAATGCATTTATTCGATTTTTATACCGAATTAGAATATTCTCTATGGGAAGGGAAGGCCTAAATATCATAAAAAATGAATTAAATGAATTAAGGAAAATCTTTTCTCATGTAGAAAAAGAGGTTACTGCCACAGGCAGAAGTAAGCTAATTTGCGCGCAGAAGTGAGCTCATAGCTCATAGTAGAAGCTTTTTCTTGCTATGAGCTATCAGCTATGAGCTAATTATGTATTTTCAAGAAATTATTCTTTCATTAACAAACTTTTGGGCAGAGCAGGGATGTATCATTTACCAGCCCTACGATATAGAGGTTGGCGCAGGCACGTTTCACCCAGCCACATTCTTTCAAGTACTGGGAAAGAGACCTTGGCGTGTGGCCTATGTTCAGCCTGTCAGAAGGCCTACAGATGGCAGGTATGGGGAAAATCCAAATCGCCTTCAATATTATTACCAATTCCAGGTAATAATCAAGCCATCTCCCCTAGATATTCAAGATATCTACCTAAAGAGCTTAGAGGCATTAGGGATTGAATTAAATGCACATGACATCAGGTTTGTGGAAGACGATTGGGCATCCCCTACATTAGGAGCCTGGGGGTTGGGCTGGGAGGTATGGCTAGATGGGATGGAAATTACTCAGTTTACATATTTTCAGCAGACAGGAGGCCTTGATTTGGACCCCATCTCTGTAGAGATTACTTACGGTTTAGAGAGAATTGCCATGTACCTACAAGGTGTTGAAAATGTGTTTGATATCAAATGGTGCGAAGGTGTAAGTTATAGGGATATACACTACAAGGGAGAATTAGAGGGTTCTATTTACAATTTTGATAAGGCAGACATAAAAATGCTGATACTACTATTTGATAGATACCAAAGGGAGTCTATGCGTCTTTTGAAAGAGGGCTTGGTCCTCCCTAGCTATGAATATTGCCTAAAGTGCTCTCATGTATTCAATCTCTTGGATGCTAGGGGAGCAATTAGTGAGACATCAAGGGCACAATACATATTAAAGGTAAGAAATCTGGCAAAGGCTGTAGCTGAGGCATATCTAAAAAATGGCTAAAGACCTAGTGTTAGAGATTGGAACAGAGGAATTGCCCACAAGCATCTTTCCTGAGATACTAAATACCTTAAAAGACTTTATGGCAGAGCACTTAAACAAAGTAGGGCTTAATTATAAGGCCATAAAGGCCATGGCTACCTCCAGGCGACTTATTGTATTTGTTTATGATATGGCCGAGAGGCAACCTGATGAGGTAAGTCAAATACTAGGTCCCCCATATGATGTGGCATTTGATAAAGGCAATCCCACAAAGGCCGCTATGGGATTCGCAAAGAAGCAGGGAATAGATGTGAAAGATTTAAAGGTGATAGATACCTCAAAGGGGAGATATCTGGCAATAGAGCATAGAAGAAAAGGAAAGCTAACAGAGGAGGTTCTAAAAGAATTGTTGCCCTATTATATCCTATCTTTGCCTTTTAAAAAGACTATGAGATGGGGCTATTCAAAGATTAGATTTGTAAGACCTATCCATTGGATTTTGGCATTATTAAGTGAGAATGTTGTCCCCTTTGAAATCGATGGCATTTCTTCAAAAAATTGCACATATGGACACCGTTTTTTGAAAAAAGGGCCATTATCTATTAAAAATACAGATGAATATATTGCTAAGTTAAAAGAGGCATACGTCATTGTTGACCCAGAAGATAGAAAAAAGATGATCAAAAGAGAGGCAGAAAATGAAGCAACAAATATAAACGCCTATATATTAGAGGATGAGGCACTGCTTAACGAAACAAACTTTCTTATAGAATATCCCGTTGCGATTTTGGGCGCATTTGAAAAGGAATTTTTAGAACTACCTGAATTTGTCCTTATTACAGTGATGAAGCACCACCAAAGGTACTTTGCAGTAATAAATGAAAAAAAGGAGCTTTTGCCTTACTTTTTAGCAATGATCAATATGCCTATAAAGGATATAGAACCTGTAAGGCTTGGACTTGAAAGGGTGCTTAGGGCAAGGCTTGAAGATGCAAGATTTTTCTATCAACAAGACCTAAAGACCCCATTAAACAAAAGAGTTAAAACCCTTAAAGATCTTGTATTTCAAGAAAAATTGGGAACTGTGTGGGAGAAGACCCAAAGGGTTAAAAAATTGGCAAAGGCATTAGGAGAAAGGATTTGTCCTGATAAAATAAATGAGTTAGAAAAAGCAGCTTTTTTATGCAAGGCAGATTTAACTACTGAAATGGTAAACGAATTTCCAGAATTGCAAGGCATTATGGGTGAAATATATGCAAGGGCGCAAGGAGAAACCCCTGAGGTAGCTAAAGCAATCTCTGAACACTATTTACCCACATCGGCAGGTGGGGCATTACCAGAAACAAAAATCGGCAGCACCTTAGCATTGGCTGACAAGATAGATAGCATTGTTGGCTATTTTGGTATAGGTTTAATCCCTACTGGCACAGCAGACCCGTTTGCCTTAAGGCGCCAGTCGATTGGCATCTTACGCATCTTAAAAAAAAATCCATTTCCCTTAGATAAACTCATGGAGATGAGCCTGGATATCTATGGTTTTTCTGCAGAAATAAGGGAGAAGATAGATTATTTCTTTAAACAGCGCCTCCATTATTTGCTCTTAGATGAGGGATATCCATTTGAAATTGCTGATGCGGTATTGAGTGTGTTTGATGGAAACGTGCAAGCTTGTTTTGAAAAGGCAGAGGCCCTAAAAAGATTTAAAGATACAGAGGATTTTGCCCCTCTGGTAATGGCCTATAAAAGGGTGTATCGAATTGTTGAAACGCCTGTTTATACCTTGCCTAGCCTTAAATTATTTGAGACAAAAGAAGAAAACGGGCTTTATGAAACCTACCAAAAAACAAAAGAGAAAGTAGAAAATTTGATTGAAAAAGGC
>Ga0111222_1016_pt1 | contig 14713 bp, 15 predicted proteins | sample DeeMarSWOR152_54_FD_80386 | JGI IMG/M metagenome (GOLD analysis project Ga0111222, IMG submission 80386) | Syntrophobacter sp. DG_60 | reverse complement strand
TATGTAGATCTTTGACTTAAATCCCTTGGTTTTAAACGATGTTTTTCACAGAATTGCTTATAATCTGCAATAATTAGAGGTAATCCTACCTCTTGACAAAACTTTATGCCACTTGCATTCTGATTATCTGTTAAAGCAAAGGCAATCCCATATTTGACTCCATGTATTGAGCTTTTAAAAGCCGATTTTAAGCTGCTTGCTCCACCAGAAAATAAAAATCCTACTTTTAACAGCCGCCCAGGCCTTGGTTGATAGATGCACTCCAATTTCTCAAACCCTTTGCTCTACAAGGGTGGGGGTGATAAAGATCATCAACTCTCTTTTTCGGGTACTTACGATTTTATTCTGAAATAATAGACCCAATATAGGAAGTCTGGAAAAGAATGGAACCCTCTGCACAGTTCTATATTTTTCCTCTGTAATAACACCACCAATCACTACTGTCTCGGCATCATTGACCAAAAGCTTAGTTTCTAATTCCTTTTTTTCTATAGGGATAGCATCCATACCCGGCGCTATAGTACCTGGTGTATCTTTACTGACCTTAAGCTCCATCCTAACCTTTTTATCAGGGGTAATGTGTGGCTTTACTGTCAGCTTTAATACTGCCTCTCTAAATTCGGTTCTGGTGCCCAATTCTGAGACAGTCCTATAAGGAATCTCTACCCCTTGAGAAATCACTGCCTCTTGATTATCCATAGTAATTACCTTAGGCGCAGAGAGGATATGCCCTACCCCAAGCTCCTCCAAAGCCTGTAGCTTTATGTCTAACCCTAGTTTGGTGGCCTTGCCAAGCCTTCCCAAAGTAAAACCTATTCCACCATAAGCAGCAGTAGGAGGTAAGCTCACTATTAAGGGAAAGTTAGTTATCTCTTCCCCAAGGATACCGGCTTCACCACCTAAAGTAGAGGTAGTAGCACCTATAGCAGGCTCAGCACCTGTTGCTCCCACTCCACCATATAAACTCTGCCAATTCACACTAGACCGCCTTTCGAGGCCACCTCCCCATTGGACACCTAACTCACGTGCAAAACCAACATTTACTTCCACAATCCTGGCCTCAATCATTACTTGTCTAGGAGGTGCATCCAAGCTTCTTATTAAAGCTCTGGCCTTTTTGATGCGGTCAGATGTATCAGTCATGATAATACGGTTAGTGAATTCATCATAAGTAATCTTACCACGATCGCTCTTCATTTCCCCAATCTGTTTTATAAAATCATCACCCTTACCATAATTTACCTGGATTTCTTCAGTAATTAAAGGCTCAACCTTTTCCCTTTTTTGTAAGGTTTCTTGAGCTTCTATCAACATTTGCTGTTCTCTTTTTAATTGCTCAATAGGTACAATCCTTATCACATTTCCCTTCTTGATCATCCCAAGTTGATAGGTCTGTAAAATTATATCTAAGGCCTGATCCCAAGGCACCTTCTCCAATCTCAATGTCACCTTGCCTGCAACCTTCTCAGATACTACAATATTAAGCTTACTTACCTCAGCAATTATCCTTAATACTTGACGTATATCCGCATCTTGGAAATCTATAGAAATAGGACGACCCTTAAAGACTTGTTGAGTGCCTGGGAAGATGATTATAGGAGTAGATAGTACGGTATTCCTATATTTTGTTTCCTTTGGAACTAAATGGGTAGCTATGTTGGAAGTTGAGCTAGAAGGGGATTCAAAGGTAAGGTATATGTGCTCTGTAGTCTGGACTATTTTAAAAGGTAGATTCTTTTCTACATGCATTTCCATAGAAACTGCGTCTCCGTCTCTAAGAGGCAACGCTTTTTTAATCCCGCACGGAAATTGACTAGTATCCAATGTCTTTAAAAGACGGGTAGGAATTTTTGTGTTGATAAGTCTCAAAATGATCTTTTCAGAGGAAGCATAAAATACATCATAAGGCACTTTCTGGGTAGTAGTAATCACCAAGCGGCATTTTTTATTAGGCAATTGCTCAAAGTCTATAGCCTTGACTTCTCCAGCAGATGCCTCAGTCTTTTTTAAAGGCAAAATTGCAATTAGCTTATCATTTTCAGTTTCAATCTTATATGGTTCAATACTAGAGAACTTTGAATCGATCACTAAACGCAGCCTATTTTTATTGGTCCCGCATCTAAGTTGCGGGTAAAAAGGACTATTTAATGCCATTTTTTCAGGAATTTTACATTTAAGTGATGGAAAATCTATAACTAATCTAGCAGGTTTAGACAGGATAAATGCCTTATAATCTTTAATAAAACCATCGGCATTGATAATCAGCTTAAAATGTGAATCTGATTCTTCTGTAGTTATACTTAACAATTTGCTTGCCTTTTGAACAGCGCTTAAATTATAGCTTGCCAGAGTTAATAATATAATGATTAAAAGCATGGAGCTTTTTCTCATTATTTATCTTTCCTCCTTTTTAGGTAGACTTAACTCTACAATCCGCGTTTTTTTGCCTTCAAATATATCAGTATATATCTCTTCCACGATTACTTTACTCTCAGTGATAAATTTTACATGGCCTAAAGGACCAATAGGATCACCCACTTTTATGATGTATGCTTTTCCAGAGGCATCATTGACCAATGCCAAAGGGTGTTCTGTATTATAAATTATACCCTTTAATATAAGCTCAGAGAGTTTTACCCTCTGAATAGGGAGTAAATGTGTCTCAAGTGATTCAGGTCTACCTGTTTTAATAAAAGGTTTAAACGGGTCTATAGCGGTAGGGGAAACTTCGCCTGCCTTAAGTAAACCGCAAGTTAAGAAAATAAACATTAGCAAAATACCAATCTCATTTCCTATCTTCCTTACCTTCATGTACTCCTGCCTTTTTAGGGATAAAGCGATAAATCACCATTTGCACGTCCGCTTTTAAAATTACAGTATCTTCTTTCATTTTAGGACTGCCAAATTTTAGACCAGGTATGTTTATAATTCTAGGCAATTCGCTTATCTTACTTAAAAAATCTTCCGCATCAACATATCTTCCTTGTATAACTAATGTAATGGGTACTTCTGCATAAAAATCCTTAGGGTTTTCTTTTTCTGGTTGGAATAGTAAAAATTCCAAGTGACATTTATTTCCCAATGCGGAAACATCCGATAATAGGTCTGGGATCTCCTTCTTATCTGGTAAAAGTTGTGTAAGCTCTAAGAACTTTCTATTTATATCCTGCAGTTCTAAATTTAACTTGTGTAATCTTTTTTCAGCTTGCTTTAACTTTTCTAACTTACCCTGAGCATCCAATAATTGCTTCTTCAGTTGATTAATCTCTGTCTTAGAAGGTAAGTAAAAAAATTTAACAAAAATTGCTATACTCAATGCAGGAACAATAACATATATTAATATACGCTTAGAGAAAGGAATACTGTTTAATTTTCTGAAAAGTTTTATCATTTTATTTTTGAGGTATTTTCAAACGTTTTTTGAAAACAAGGGAGTCAAGAAAGTCCTCTATGTCGGGCTTAAAATAAAACCGCACAGATGTACCATGAAGTTTCTTCTCTACAAAAAATGGTGGAATTAACCCTCTTTTTACCCATTTATATATAGTTTGCCTTGTAACATTATACCTTTTAGTTAAATCAGCCGTAGTTAACTTCTTTAGACCTTTCTTTTTAAGCTGATTCATAAATTGACCATAACATAAAGAAAGTTACCATGTCAACAAGTTACCATGTCAACAAGTTACCAGGTTACCTTGAATAGTAAAAGAAAACATCTCTAATTTGCATTCTAAAGTAAAACTTTTCAAATTTAACTCTTCAATTTGTTTTTTTTCTGTCTTAATTAATTCTACTTGTATAAAATAGGTGCTTTTTTTAAGTCTCCTCATGAATTCGGCAATAATTTCATTATCTAAAGCCACTCCTTTTATAGTTAAATTTGTACCGTTTAACGTAAGCTCTTCAAACCACATGTTCCTCACAGGAAATCGAGCAACTAATTCCTGAAGTATGGAAATCACATAGTTCCGTTGTTTTCCTAAGTTAGAAACTATTTTTAATTTTTGCTCCACAGTCTTTTTTTCTTTTTCTAACTGAGCTAATTTTTTTTCTATTCCTTCATACTTTTTTAGCTCTATTTGGGTAGCCTCTAATTGAGATTTTATATTTCTTATTTTGCTGTTTAAATTTACCGCAAAATATATGATTACAGAGAAAATGAGTATACAAGATAAAAGCAGGATAGTAAGTTCTCTCTTGATATTTTCAAACCACTCTATTTCTTTTGTGGGAATAAGATTGATCCTAATCATTTCTTTTCACCTGTTTTTCTCGAGGCCAAACCTAAGGCAATGGGCATCTGGGACATATAATATTCTAGATATGCAGGGTCAAATTTTTCAACAGAATATTTCAGTTTCCTAAAGGGATTAAAAATGTCTACAGGTTTTTGGATTCTTTCAGAGCACAATTCAACCAGGTTTTTTATTCTAGATGAGCCGCCGCTTAAAATCAGCTTATCTATCTTCATAAGCTGATTTGCCTCAAAGAACTCCAATGTTTTTTTAATCTTTGTCAGCCATTCATTAATTATAGAAGTAAATATATCCTGTAAGGGTTGAGTCAATGTCTCATCTGAAGGACCATCAATTTTAAGAGATTCTGCTTGTGTATAGTTCATATTTAACTTATGCTGGATCTGCCTCGTCAAATAATTCCCTCCACTAGGTATCTCTGTATTAAATATAGGGATGGCATTTTCTAAGACGACTATGTTTATCTTACTGGCCCCTATATCTATCAAAGCCACAACACTGGCTTCCTCAGGGTAAAAAGTCTCATAGGCATTAACTAATGCGGCAGTTTCTACATCAATTACATGAGGTTTTAATCCGGCCTCACTAAATAAGGCTATATACCTTTCTACAACCTCTTTTTTGGCTCCCGCAATAAGGATCTCCATTTTATCTTCTGAGGTTTTTCTTAATATTTGATAATCCAGATTTACTTCTTGTAGGTTGTAAGGTATGTGCTGCTCGGCTTCAACAGCGATAATATCATTTAATTCCTCTTTTCCCATTGCTGGAATTTCTATTTTCTTAACAATTACATGATGGCTAGAGAGGCAAACAGCCACTTCTGTTTTTTTAATATTTAATTGTTCTATTAATTTTTTAATAGCTGGAATAATTAAATCATCTTTTTTAATATCTTCTAGATCAGCCCCCTCAGGGAGAACGGTTGTTCCAAAGTTAATTAATTCCGAATTTTCGTCACTGAGCTCTAAAAACTTTACTGTATGAGATCCAAGATCGATTCCCATAAGGGACCTTTTTCTAGCAAAAAGAGAACTTGGAGAAATAGGAGTAAAAAGTCTTTTTAATGGTATCTTGGACAATATGGGCATTTTAAACATCCTAATTCCTTTTAACCCATTCTATCATCAAATTCAAGTCCCAGCCATTTCTTTGTTCTTGCGTAGGAAACTATAAAATACTTCCTTGACGCCATGGATTTCATTTCTTAAAGTCCAAATCTCGAAATCCAAAGGCCAATTGAAACCCAAATGCTTAAATATCAAAGTTTTTGTTTTATCATTTGGACTTTGGGCTTTTACCCCGTTGAGTAACTTCAAACTGGCAATGCTATTTGTAAAAGCAGCTTGCAATGAAAAAATGTAACCAAACTGCTTACTAGCACGTACTCTACGGGGTGAATTTGACATTTGAGCTTTGTTATTTATCATTTTTTAATTTAATATTTTCATGTTTCTCTGTGACCAAAGGTCATGCATGAATGTTTCACCGCAATAAATATGCCATCTCTGGATATATTTGAGGATACCCTTGATTATTAAGGAAAAAGAGAATCAGGGATTAAACTAGGAAAGCTCCTTAGGGGGAGATATCTTTCGCAATATGCAACACTATAAAGTGATTTCTATCCCCAACCGTAATGGCAATAAGCATTTATGCGATTTGTTGCATACTGCTACATAGTTGCATTATGCTCCATGCTGCTTTCATCTGCATCCAAAATGGAAATTCCTACACTATTGAATGAATTACTGTAATTTTGGCCTCTTTTAACATCTGTTCTGACAAGGTGTCAGGATAACCTACCTCATAATAGATAGTCTTTATTCCAGCGTTGATTAGCATCTTAGTGCAGATAATACATGGATGGTGGGTGCAGTAAAGAGTGGCACCTTTAACAGAAATACCATGACAGGCAGCTTGAATAATGACATTTTGCTCGGCATGGAGTCCTCTACAGAGTTCATGACGCTCTCCGGAAGGAATACCCAATTTTTCCCGCAAGCACCCTATATCTAAGCAATGGTCTAAGCCAGAAGGGGCTCCATTGTAACCAGTAGTTAAAATGCGTTTGTCTTTTACAAGCACAGCCCCTACCTTATTTCTCAAACAAGTAGAGCGTCCTGCTACCAATCGGGCAATAGATAGGAAATATTCATCCCATGAAGGGCGGGGCATTAATTACTCCGTAATTGCTCAAAATTCAGTGGAATTTTGACCAGACAATGAAAAATGAATATTGCAAAGTGCAAAGTGCAAAATTATTTCCTTTGACCTAATCTTTTCTTTGATTTTGCATTTTTCAATTAATTACTCAAAATCCACAGGATATTGAGTAATTACATTACTCCCAGGCAAATAAAGGAAATTTGGTACAAAATTCCTTTACTGCTTGTCTCACCTCTCTGATAGTTTTCTGATTATTCACATCCTTAAGCACATCTAGAATAAATTGGGCAATGATTTCCATCTCTCCTTCTTTCATCCCTCGGGTAGTTATTACTGGGGTGCCAATACGAATCCCACTAGTAATAAAAGGACTCCTTTTATCAAAGGGAATAGCATTTTTATTTACAGTAATGCCTGCCTCGTCTAAGGCCTTTTCCGCTTCCTTCCCAGTAATGCCTTTATTGGTTAAATCTATTAGAAATAAATGGTTATCTGTGCCTCCAGAGACTATACGGAAGCCGCCCTCTTCCATAAAAGATGCAAATTTTTGGGAATTTATGACAATTTGTTTTTGATATACTTTAAAATTTTCTGTCAATGCCTCTTTAAAGGCAAGCGCCTTAGCAGCGATAATATTCATTAAAGGTCCGCCCTGAATGCCTGGAAACATAATTTTATTTAACTTTTTAGCAAATTCCTCTTTTGCCAATATAAAACCACCACGGGGCCCACGCATTGTCTTTTGGGTAGTAGAGGTAATAAAATGGGCATAAGGAATAGGGGAGGGGTGTATGCCAGCAGCGATTAATCCAGCAATGTGGGCCATATCTGCCACCAAATAGGCCCCTATTTCATCTGCAATTTCTAGAAAACGTTTAAAATCAATAACCCTGGGGTAGGCGCTAGCACCTGCAATAATCAGCTTTGGTCTATGCTTTCTAGCCAAATCAGCCAATTTTTCATAGTCTATGGTCTCTGTTTCTCTATTAACTCCGTAGGAGACCACTTTATACATCATCCCTGAAAAATTTACAGGGCTTCCATGGCTTAGGTGTCCACCATGGGCAAGATCCATGCCCATAATGGTATCACCAGGATTTAATACACTAAAATAGATAGCCATATTGGCCTGTGTGCCGGAGTGGGGCTGGACATTGGCATATTCCGCAGAAAAGAGTTGCTTTAACCGCTCAATAGCTAAATTTTCAGCAATATCGGCATATTCACAGCCCCCATAGTAACGCCTCCCTGGATAACCCTCAGCATATTTATGAGTCAGCACATTGGCCATAACTTGACGCACCCTTGGGCTGGCAATATTTTCTGAAGCTATTAGCTGTAGTTTATACCTCTGCCTTTCCCATTCGCCTTCTAAGGCCATATAAATTTCTGGATCAAAACCCTTAAGTGTGCTATAATCATCAATAGTTGTATATTCTTTGTCAATCTGGTCTACACGTCTTTTGTGCCTGCCACCACTAAAGGGAGTATCTAGCCATGCCTTAATAATTTCTAAGGCCCTTCCGCTGCCTATGTCTCTTTCCCCTAATACTAAGATATTGGCATCATTATGCATACGGCTTGCTTTGGCTAAGTAGGAGTCAGTACACAAAACAGCCCTTATGCCCGGCAAGCGATTGGCCACAATAGACATACCTATGCCTGTGCCACATACTAAAATGCCCCTTTTAAACTCCCCAGAGGCCACGGCTTTAGCTACTGCCCGTCCAAAATAAGGATAATCTACAGATTCCTCACTATCTGTGCCCATATCCTTTATTTGAATACCTTGTTCTTCTAAATAAGATTTGATGGCCTTTTTTAATTTATATCCTGCATGATCTGAGCCAATAACAATGCGGCCTTCTTTTAACACTGCTTAACCCTCAAATTTTTTAAACACAAGCGAGGCATTTGCCCCGCCAAATCCAAAAGAATTACATATAGCTAATTTTACTTCCTTTTTCTCAGCAACATTTGGGGTGTAATCCAAGTCACACTCGGGGTCAGGATTCTCATAATTTATAGTAGGGGGGATGATTCCGTTATAGATACTAAGGATAGTAAATGCTGATTCTACAGCCCCAGCCCCACCCAAAAGGTGCCCAATCATGGATTTGTTAGAACTAATAGATAACTTATAGGCATGTTCCTTGAATACCGTTTTTATAGCTTTAGTTTCTGTTAAATCGTTTAACTTAGTAGATGTACCATGGGCATTGATATAATCCACTTCATTAGACAAAATATTTGCATTATCTAAGGCCTTTTGCATGCACAACGCAGCTCCATTCCCTTCAGGCGGTGTTGCAGTAATGTGATAGGCATCGCTACTAGCACCATATCCCACTAACTCTGCATAAATCTTTGCCCCTCTCTCTAATGCACAATTTAAATCCTCTAAAATAAGCACTCCTGCACCTTCAGCAGCAATAAAGCCATCCCTCTCCCTATCAAAGGGGCGAGATGCCTTTTCTGGCTCATGATTTCTAGTAGAAAGGGCCCTTGTTGCACCAAATCCAGCAATACATAATGGAGTAATGGTTGACTCTGTCCCACCTGCAAGGATAATATCGGCTAATCCTGATTTAATATATAAATATGCCTCTCCTAGGGCATGGGCACCCGATGCACAGGCAGTTGTAGTACATGAATTGGGCCCACGTAAACCAAACTCTATAGAAACATAGCCTGAAGCCATATTGCCAATTACCATAGGGATAAAAAATGGCGAGACTTTCTTAGGTCCTGATTCTAACAGGATTTTATGATATTTCTCAATCCCTGGCAATCCCCCCAGACCACACCCAATGATCACCCCAACATGAGGGGCCATTTTTTCATCAATATTAAGTTTTGCATCCTCTATAGCCATCCGTGAAGCAGCCAATGCATATTGAATAAACAAATCCATATGTTTAATATGTTTTCTTGCAATAAAATCCTCAGGGTGAAAATTCTTTACTTCTCCTGCAATTTGGCTATTATACGAAGATGCATCAAATCGGGTAATTTCTGTGATGCCTGATTGTCCCTGGCAAATGGCCCCCCAACTCTCCCTTACACCAATGCCTACCGGGGTGACCAAACCCAGACCTGTAATTACTATTCTCCTCACATTATGACTCCTTAGTATGGCCTCTAAGATAATTTATTGTGTCTTGAACAGTACGCATTTTTTCTGCCTCTTCATCAGGCACCTCAACACCGAATTCCTCCTCCATGGCCATAACCAACTCCACCAAGTCCAAAGAATCCGCTCCTAAATCATCTACAAAAGAAGCCTCAGGCACTACTTCAGCTGGTTCAACACCAAGCTGATTAGCAATGATTTCCCTTACCTTTTCTTCAATAGATGCCACGGCATTCACCTCCTTTGAAATTACTGCATATACATCCCACCATTTACATGGACTACTTGACCGGTGATGTATCTAGCCTTATCAGACAACAAAAAGGCTACTACCTCAGCTATATCTTCGGGTTTGCCAAAATGACCCAGTGGAATTTGAGAAAGCATATATTCTTTTACCTTCTCGGGTAAGCTAGCTGTCATTTCAGTTTCAATAAAACCAGGCGCCACAGCATTTACTGTAATACCTTTTGTTGCTAGTTCTCGTGCCATTGCCTTAGTTAACCCTATTATTCCAGCCTTAGAAGATACGTAATTCGCCTGGCCTATATTACCCATAAAGGCTACTATTGAGCTAATATTTACAATGCGTCCATAGCCTTGCCTTATCATAATGCTTGCTACTGCCTTAATGCAATTAAATGTGCCTTTTAGATTTACTGCTAACACTTCATCCCAAGCTTCCTCTTTCATCCTTAAGATTAGACCATCTCTTGCAATGCCTGCATTATTAATGAGGTAATCCACTCTGCCAAATTTGGCAATAATTTCTTTAAAAAAACCTTGTGTTTGTCCAAAGGAGGATACGTCAAATTGGTATGCCCAAGCCTCACCGCCTTTACTTTGAATTTCTTTAACCGTTGCCTCTGCTGCCTCCCATCTTTTTACACAAGTGATGATAACCTTTGCCTCTTGTGCTAGGCACAGGGCAATGCAGCGTCCAATACCCCTTGAACCACCAGTAACAACAGCTATTCTATCCTTCATGAATGAATTTCTCGCCTCCTCTTTATTTCCTTAATCATAGCTGGTATCACCTCAAATAGGTCCACTACAATACCATAAGTGGCAATATTAAAAATGGGGGCATTAGGGTCATTATTAATGGCCACAATTACCTTTGAGGATTGCATACCTACTATGTGTTGGATGGCCCCAGAGATACCGCAGGCAATATAGAGCTTAGGGTTCACAGTTTTCCCTGTCTGACCAACTTGGAAATTAGCAGGTACCCAGCCAGCATCTACTACGGCTCTTGTAGCCCCTACTGCTCCTCCTAAAAGCTTCGCCAATTCTTTAATCAATTTAAAATTTTTGGCCTCTTTCAAACCGCGACCACCAGCTACAATAACATCTGCTTCTGCTAAATCTATACTATCTTCTATTTCTTTGATAAATTTTATGACTTGGACATGGCTTTTAGTGTTCTCCTCATTGAAGTGCACATCTACTATTTCACCCTGACGTCCTGAATTAGTCAGAGGCTTGGGTAATACATTGGGCCGAACTGTGGCCATTTGTGGTCTTTTCTCTGGACAAGCGATAGTAGCCATAATATTCCCTCCAAAAGCTGGGCGAGTTTGTAAAAGTAAACCCGTCTTTTCATCTATTGCCAGACCAGTACAATCTGCAGTCAGCCCTGTTTCTAAGGCAGCAGATATCTGTGGCATTACGGACCTTCCTCTGGCAGTTGCTCCTGCCAAAAGCACTTCTGGTTGGCTCTTTCTTATTAAACTAATTAGGGTACTGCTATAAATAGACTCATTGAAGTCTTTTAAAAGGGGGTGATCAATAATGTAAACCTTATCTGCTCCATATTTAACAAGCTCTTGCGCAAGAGAAGTGATCCGATATCCTAACAACACGGCAATCACTTTTTGCTGTAGTGCATCAGCCAATTTTCTAGCTTCTCCTAAAAGTTCATAAACTACTTGGGCTAATTGCCCATCGCGCTGCTCTGCGCAAACCCAAACATCCTTTGTCTTACCTTTATCTACTTTTATTTTAGGCATTTCTGGTAGACTGATGGCCCCAACGTCACACACCTCTGCACATGCTCCACATATGGTACAAGCTTCGTTTACTTGAGGTTTGCCATCCACTAGTACCAGTGCCTCAAATGGGCAAACTTCAATACACTCTGCGCATCCTGTACATTTTTCTAAATCGATCTTAATATCCATCTCAGTTACCGGACTTTAAAATCCCTTGCGTTTGCAAATGGCTAAGTAACTTCTTTGCTTGCTCCTCCACTGTTCCGCTAATAATCCCCCGCTTCTCACGTAGTGGCGGACTGAATATCTTTATTACCCGTGTGGCTGAGCCTGTAAGTCCTATCTTTTCTGGTATTGCAGATATATCTTTTGCCTCCCAAATAGGTATATGCGCTTTTTTTGCTTGCATCTTTCCGCGAATAGAAGGCAACCTCGGCTCCCCAATTTCTTTAACTACGGTTACTAAAGCTGGTAGAGGTAAAACTAGTGTCTGAGAGCCATCTTCTAAGGCTCTTTCTACTATTATCTTCCCCTCTTCTATTCCTATTTTACGCACATAGGCAACATAAGGCAGTGATAACCTTTGGGCTAATTGTGGACCTACTTGGGCTGTGTTGCCATCTATAGCCTCTTTCCCACAAAGGACTAAATCAAAATTACCTATTTTTCTAATTACCTGGGCTAAGGTATAGCTAGTGGCTAAGGTATCAGCTCCAGCAAATAGGCGGTCACTAAGTAAAATGGCCTCATCTGCTCCATAAGAAATGGCTTCTCTGAGGCTTTCTTCTGCTTGAGGAGGCCCCATGCTGATTGCTATTATTTTTCCATCATATACCTCTTTTAGCTTTAAAGCCGCCTCTAGGGCATAGAGGTCATAAGGATTGGTAATTCCCTTTACACCGGTCCTCATCAATGTGCCTGTTTTCTCATCAATTTTTACAGATTCTGTTTCAGGCACTTGTTTCAAACATACTATAAACTTCATTTAACCTTCCCATATTCTTTGTTTAATGCTTGAGCAATTATATTTCTCTGAATTTGATTGGTACCTTCATAAATTTGCAATATCTTTGCATCTCTCATCATTTTCTCTACAGGATAATCCTTGGTATAGCCATACCCCCCCAATATCTGTACTGCATCTGTGGTCACCTTCATGGCCATATCAGAGGCAAAAAGTTTACTCATAGCTGAATATTTAGAAAAATCCTTAGATTTTGCATCAATGTGTTGACAAACAGCATATACCAAGGCACGTGCTGCTTCTATCTGGGTAGCCATTTCTGCCAACATGTGCCCCACTGCCTGAAAGGATATGATGGGTTGACCAAACTGATAACGCTGTTTAGCGTATTTCACAGCTTCATCTAGTGCCCCTTGAGCCAATCCTACCCCTAAGGCACCCACACCTGGCCGACTGACGTCTAGAGTTCTCATAGCAATAATAAAACCCATACCTTCCCGCCCAATAAGCCTTTCTTTAGGAATTCTGCAGTCTTCAAATATAAGCCCCCTTGTGGCAGAAGCACGTATCCCCATCTTTCTTTCCTTCTTTCCAAAATGAAGGCCAGGATCTTCTTTCTTCACAATAAATGCACTTACTCCACGTGTTCCCTTCTGCTTATCTGTGACAGCAATTACTGTATAAATCTCTGCCTCACCGCCACTTGTAATCCACTGCTTTATGCCATTAAGTATATAATAATCACCATCAGCAGTAGCAGTAGTTTGAATAGCACTGGCATCACTACCTGCTTGGGATTCACTTAGGGCAAATGCAGCCAAATGCCCCTTGGCAATTTCTGATAAATACTTCATTTTCTGTTCTTCATTCCCAAATAAGAGAATAGGGTAGGCCGCTAATCCACTGGCTGCATAAGTAGTGGCTACGCCGGCACAACCCCATGCTATCTCTTCAACAGCCAATGCATTTTCAAAACACCCAAACCCCAAACCGCCATATGCCTCTGGAATGAAGATGCCAGATAGGTCAAGCTTGGCCATATCCATTAAGATATCCCAAGGAAATTCATCTTTTTCATCTAATTCAGCCCTTCTAGGAACTATCTTTTCCTCAGCCAAACGCCTAGCAGTTTCTTTAATCATTTGTTGCTCTTCCGTAAGAGGATAGATCATATTTACTCCTTAAGAGACTATTTCTTTTATTTTTTCTGCCAATCTGTGCCAACGTTTTTCCAACATAGGCACCTCGTATTCTTTTAATCCCTTTTCTAAATGCAGGTTTATCTTTTGGGCAACGAATTTATCAGCCATCCTGATGCCATTTTTTACTGCCTTGGCTTTAGAACGTCCATGTCCCACAATTACTATCCCATTTACCCCTAAAAGGGGAGCACCACCATGCTCTGAATAATCCCATCTTTTAAATACATTCTTCAATGACCTTTTTATCAAGATTACCCCTATTCTTGCCAAGAAGCTCTTTTTGACCTCTTCCTTAATCATAGTTAAAAATGCCTCTGCCATCCCCTCTCCCATCTTTAAGGCCACATTTCCAACAAAACCATCGCAGATTACTACATCTGCCTTACCTTGTAAGACATCTCCACCTTCTACATTTCCAATAAAGTTAAGGTCCCTTTTTTGTAAAAATGTAAATGTCTTTTTAACCAACTCATTTCCTCTAATAGTCTCCTTCCCAATATTTAAGGTACCTAACTTCGGATTTTCAATATTTAGGATATACTTGGCAAATACATGCCCCATGATAGCAAATTGTACAAGATGAAAAGGATGGCAATCCACTATGCCTCCCACATCTATTAGTACAAAACGACCATTTAATGTAGGAATGATTCCAGCTAGGGCAGGGCGTTGTACTTGAGGCAATCGGCCTAAGACAAACATAGCGGTAGCCAGAGTGATGCTTGAATTACCTGCACTGTATACAGCATGGGCCTTTCCTGATTTGACCAAGTCTAAGGCTACTTTAATAGAGGAATCCTTTTTACGACGTATGGCCTCAAATGAGGTATCGGTCATACTTACTACCTGTGAAGCATGATGGACCTGTATAGATAGGTTATCTATAGAATATTTTTTTAAGTTTTTTTCAATGCAATCCTGCTTACCTACCAATATTACCTTTACATCAGATGCTTCAGCAGCCTCAATTGCCCCCTTTACTACCTCTTCAGGGG
>Ga0111222_1014_pt1 | contig 14803 bp, 14 predicted proteins | sample DeeMarSWOR152_54_FD_80386 | JGI IMG/M metagenome (GOLD analysis project Ga0111222, IMG submission 80386) | Syntrophobacter sp. DG_60 | reverse complement strand
CCAAGGCCGCCACAGGGAACTGCCTTCACTGTGTCCATCGAGGCCCGTTACGGCGTAACTACTGGTATTTCTGCCCATGATCGTGCAGTAACCATCCTTACGGCTATAACTGATGATGCCAAGGCTGAGGATCTAATTACCCCAGGGCATATATTCCCCTTAAAAGCAAGGCAAGGAGGGGTTCTGGTAAGGGCAGGTCATACAGAGGGCTCTGTAGACTTAGCTAGGCTGGCGGGTCTTAAACCAGCAGGTGTGATTTGTGAGATTATGAACGATGATGGCACTATGGCAAGGGTCCCCGACCTTAAACGATTTGTCAAACAACATGGGCTAAAAATTATTACCATTGCAGATTTGATTGCCTATCGCTTAAAAAATGATTCATTAGTAAGGCGGATAGCAGAGACTATATTGCCTACAGCCATTGCGGGTGAGTTTAAAGCCATTGTCTATGAGAGTGATGTAGACACAAATCACCACCTAGCATTGATAAAGGGTGAGGTTGATTCAAATAAACCTATCTTAGTAAGGGTCCATTCTCAATGCCTGACAGGGGATGTATTTAGTTCCCTTCGCTGTGATTGTGGCGCTCAGCTTCATTGTGCTATGAGGAAGGCGGAGGAAGAGGGTCAAGGAGTGATTGTCTATATGCGCCAGGAAGGGAGGGGCATTGGCTTTGTCAATAAGATGAAGGCCTATGTTTTGCAAGATCATGGTAAAGACACTGTAGAGGCAAATCTTACGTTGGGTTTTAAGCCAGATTTAAGGGATTATGGGATAGGTGCTCAAATATTAAGGGATTTGGGTGTAAGAAAGATGCGTTTAATGACTAATAACCCCAAAAAGATTGTTGGACTAGAGGGTTATGGGTTAAAGGTAGTGGAACGTGTACCTATTGAGATCTTACCATGTAAAGAAAATTACAATTACTTAATGACTAAAAAGAAAAAAATGGGCCACCTATTAAGTTTAGAGGCAAATGAAGAGGTAAAGAAAAAATCTTTACCTTAACCCTGCGGAATAGAATAACTTATTCCACAGGGTTAACCTCAAATGGGGGATATTAACATGCATAGGATATGGGAAGGGGATTTGAAGGCAGAAGGTATAAAGTTTGGGATTATTTTAAGCAGATTCAATGAATTTATGGGCCAGCGTCTCTTAGAAGGGACACTGGATGCCTTAATAAGGCATGGTGCTGATGAAAAGGATATAGAGGTGGTGCGTATACCAGGTGCCTTTGAAATCCCACTTGTTGCGAAAAAAATGGCCCATTCTGGCCGCTATAATGGTATTATTGCCTTAGCAGTAATTATTAGGGGGAATACACCCCATTTTGACTATATAGCAGCAGAGGTGACTAAGGGGATTGCCCAGGTAGAGCTTGAGACAGGCATACCTATTGGCCTTGGGGTTATTACAGCAGATACCATTGAACAGGCCATTGAAAGAGCAGGTTCTAAGATGGGAAATAAGGGTTGGCAAGCTGCTTTAGCCACTATAGAGATGATAAATTTGTTCAAGAAATTTGGGCATGGCCAAAAAATCACGGCATAAGGCAAGGGAAACAGCGCTCAAAATCCTTTATCAAAAAGATGTTACAGGAAACGATCTAAAGGCCATTTGGCAATTTTTTTGTGAAAATTATGAGCCCTCCTTAAATTATTTAGATTATGCTTGGACATTAGTAAAGGGCATAAATAAGCACAATGCAGAGATAGATAGTTTAATTCAGCGGTATTCTTCAAATTGGCGTCTAGAGCGCATGTCACCCATAGATAGAAACGCTTTGCGTATAGCAGTATATGAGATGATTTATCTTGATGTGCCTCCTAAAGTGAGCATTGATGAGGCTATAGAGCTGGGCAAAAGGTATGGGACAGAGCATTCAGGTGCCTTTATAAATGGTATCTTAGACGCAATTTACCATGATCAAAGGCTTAAAAATGAAGCAGGATTATGAGCCAGAAAAGATAGAAATAAAGTGGCAAAAAGAGTGGGAAAGGGAAAATATATTTAGAGTAACAGAGACACAAGATAGGCCTAAATATTATCTACTTGAGATGTTTCCTTATCCCTCCGGTCGCATCCATATGGGGCATGTGAGAAATTATTCTATTGGGGATGTTGTTGCCCGATATAAGCGCATGCGAGGATATAATGTATTGCATCCTATGGGGTGGGATGCATTTGGACTACCTGCAGAAAATGCAGCCATTGAGCACAGAGTGCACCCAGCAAAGTGGACTTATGAGAATATTGCCTATATGAGAAAACAGTTGAGGCGTTTGGGCTTTAGTTATGATTGGGACAGGGAATTTTCTACTTGTGACCCAGAGTACTATAAGTGGGAGCAAATCTTTTTCTTAGAGATGTATGAGAGGGGGATTGTTTATCGAAAGAAAGCAGAAGTAAACTGGTGCCCGAGTTGCGGTACTGTATTGGCAAATGAGCAGGTAGAGGGTGGACGCTGCTGGCGCTGTGGTAATGAAGTGGAGGTAAGGGAAAAGGATTCATGGTTTTTCAAGATTACTGCCTATACAGAGGAGCTTTTAGCGCACTGTGATAAGCTTTATGGTTGGCCAGAAAAGGTCTTAGCTATGCAAAAAAATTGGATTGGTAAGAGCTATGGAACAGAAATATCATTTCCCATAAAAGAAAGACCAGAAACTATCAATGTATTTACTACACGTCCCGATACCCTTTATGGGGCAACATTTGTCTCTTTGGCCCCGGAACACCCTTTGGCATTGAAATTGGCAAAAGGCAAAGAAGTTAAGGAATTTATGGAACACATAAGAAAGCAAAGCCAGGCTCTAAGGATAGCAGAAGATACAGAAAAGGAAGGTATATTTACAGGTTCCTATTGTCTTCACCCCTTAACGGGAGGATTGCTTCCCATCTATGTAGCAAATTTTGTATTGATAGAATATGGGACTGGGGCAGTGATGGCCGTGCCTGCTCATGATCAGAGGGACTTTGAATTTTCAAAAAAGTATAATCTGCCTATAGAGGTAGTCATTCAACCATCCGGTGAGATACTAGATTCAAAAGATATGACATTTGCCTATGAAGGTGAAGGGATACTAGTAAATTCTGAAGGGTTTAATGGGTTTTCAAGCCAAGTAGCAAAAGAGGCTATTACATCGTATTTACAAGAAAAGGGGTTAGGGAAAAGGGTCGTTTCATATCGTTTACGTGATTGGGGCATTTCTAGACAGCGCTACTGGGGTGCTCCTATCCCTATTATTTATTGCCCAGATTGTGGGACTGTACCTGTCCCAAAGGAGCATCTGCCTGTGATTTTGCCCTTAGAGGTAAATGTCAAGGAAAGGGGAGGTTCTCCACTGTTAGATTATAAAAATTTTTATGAAACAAGCTGCCCTATTTGTGGGAGGGAGGCATGCCGTGAGACAGATACCATGGATACATTTGTAGATTCTTCCTGGTATTTTGCAAGATATGCCACACCTCACCAAAAGGATGCCCCATTTAATAAGGAAAAGTTAGATTATTGGCTGCCGGTAGATCAATATATTGGTGGCATTGAACATGCCATCTTGCACCTATTGTATGCAAGGTTCCTTACTAAGGTATTGAGGGATTTAGACTATTTGAATATAGATGAGCCATTTACCCACCTTTTGACCCAAGGGATGGTATGTAAGGAGACATATAGTTGTCCTACCCATGGCTATCTATTTCCTGAAGAGACCATAGAAAGGGATAAAAAAAGGGTGTGCCCACATTGTGAAAGGGAGGCAATGGTTGGCCGTATAGAAAAGATGTCTAAATCAAAAAAGAATATCGTTGATCCCGAGAGGCTAATTGAGCAATATGGTGCAGATACTGTGAGGCTCTTTTGTCTATTTGCTGCACCCCCAGAAAGGGATCTTGAATGGAGTGAAAGGGGGGTAGAAGGGGCAAACCGGTTCTTAAAAAGATTATGGAGACTTTATAGGGATGCCTTACCTTATATTAAGGATGTAATGCCTTATAGTGGAGATAATCTAAACGAGGATATCCAGGCACTAAGGAGGAAGGTGCATCAAACAATAAGAAAGGTGACTATGGACATAGAAGAGCGCTTTCATTTCAATACAGCTATAAGTGCACTAATGGAGCTTTTAAACACAGCGAGCAGCCTCTGGGATAAATATAAAAATAAAGCAGACCCCGTGTTTTCTGCAGTTATGAGGGAGGCAATGGAGACCTTAATCATACTGCTTTCCCCTATCGTGCCCCATATTACTGAAGAACTCTGGCATAATTTAGGTAAAGAGGGCTGGCTCACAGATACCCATTGGCCTAAGTGGGATGAAGATATAGCTAAAGAGAAGAGGATATCGGTTGTCATTCAGATAAATGGGAAGGTAAGGAGCAGGATTGAGGTATTAGAGGATATATCTGAAGAGGAAGTAAAAAGGCAGGCCTTAGAAGACCCACGCATTAAATCCCTCCTGTCAGGAAGGCAAATTAAAAAGGTCATTTGGGTTCCAAAAAAACTCATTAATATGGTAGTTTAATGGCCATTATCTGTCCAAGATGTGGTAGGCAATATGATGTTATCCTATTCGATTTTAGGTCTTATCTAAATTGTGAATGTGGACATAGGATTACAAAAGGCGATTTACACAGGCTATATACACTAACTCCCAAAGTATTTGTGATCATTCCAGCACGTTTTGGTTCTAAACGTCTTCCAGGAAAACCTTTAATAATGATTAAAGGTAAGCCTATAATTCAGCATGTCTATGAAAATGCCTCCAAGTGCCCATTGCCTGAGGATGTAGTTGTTGCTACAGATGATGAACGCATTTTTGAATGTGTAAAGGGATTTGGGGGGGAGACCATAATGACAAAAAAAGGCCACCCTACAGGCACAGACCGCTTGGCTGAAGCAGCTAGTGTGTTAAATCTAGAGCAAGAGGATATTGTTATAAACATTCAAGGAGACATGCCCTATTTTGATCCAGAAATTATAGAAGAAGTAGCAGCACCTTTGATAAAAAACAGCTTCTTACCTATGGCTACGTTGGCTCAAGAGATAAAAGACCTTGACGAAATCAGTGATCCAAATTGTGTAAAGGTAGTATTTACAAAAACTGGTCGTGCCCTTTATTTTTCTAGAAACCCTATTCCTTATGACCGTGATAAAGTTTTTCCAATATATTATAAACATCTAGGTATTTACGCCTATCGTAAGAGCTTTTTAGATAAATATGTTAAGCTTCCTCAAACTCCCCTTGAAAGGGTAGAAAAACTTGAACAACTGCGCGCTCTAGAGCATGGATACCCTATCCGGGTAGTAATTACTAGACATCAAGCACTAGACATCAATGCACCATCTGACTTAAAAAAATTAAAAAAATAAATAATTTTATCGTTTTGCATTATGTATAAAAGATTAAAGAATTACCAACACCTTTTTCTTATTTTTATATGGCGGGAGTTTTCTATAAGGTATAAGCAATCCTCTATTGGAGTATTATGGGCAATGCTTCAGCCTTTGAGCATGATGCTACTCTTTACCTTTGTTTTTACCTATGTAATGCCTATAAAAATTACAGATTATCCATATATGTTGTTTTTTTACTCAGGCCTGCTTCCCTGGAGCTTTTTTTCATCTGCCCTTAATTATTCCATCCCTAGTCTTACCAATCACTATAATTTGATTACCAAGATATATTTTCCTAGGGAGATTCTGCCTTTTTCAGGTATAGCAGTAGCATTTATAGACTTTTTAATTGCCAGCTTGATTTATGTTTTATTTATTATTATTTTTAAAATAAAAATAACCTTACAAATTTTTTGGTTTCTTCCTTTGCTCTTTTTACTTTTTGTTTTTATTATTTCCTTATCACTTGTACTGTCTGCCTTAAATGTCTACTATCGAGACGTAAAACTAGCCACTGGTTTCCTTATCCAGCTTTGGTTCTTTGCCACACCTGTTTTTTATTCTATTGATAAACTATCTGTTAAATTAAAGCTGATTTTATTTCTCAATCCCTTAACATTTATTGTAGAAAACATGAGAAGATGTGTGATAGAGGGCAGGGGTGTAATTTTTTGGCAGTATCTTATTATGTTATTTTTTGTACTTACATTGCTTTACTTAAGTTATAAGATTTTTATCCACACCGAGAAAAGATTTGCTGATGTGATATAGAGAGATGGAAGTTAAGGTAAACTTAATAGATGTATGGAAAAAATATTATCTTTACAACATATTTCATCGCTCCTTAAGGGAAGATTTGGTAAATTTATTTAAATTTAAAGGAAATAGAAATAATTTATCAAAAGGTGAGTTTTGGGCACTTAAGGGAATAAATCTTTCTGTTAAGAAAGGAGAATGTGTAGGTTTATATGGCCCAAATGGAGCAGGAAAAACCACAATCTTAAAGCTTATATCCAAAGTAACCTATCCCACTAAGGGAAAAATCTTGGTCAATGGAAAGGTAGCTCCTTTAATAGAAATTGGGGCAGGATTTCACCTTGACCTGACAGGGAGAGAAAACATCTTTATGAATGGCGCCATTTTAGGCATGGGCATTTCAGAAATAAGGAAAAAGGTGGCCTCAATAATTGAATTTTCAGAATTAGAGAAATTTATTGATATGCCTGTAAAGAGGTATTCTTCTGGTATGTATTTGAGACTTGGTTTTTCTATCGCAATTCATAGTGAGGCAGATATTTTTTTGATTGATGAAATCTTAGCAGTAGGGGATGAAGCTTTTCAAAAAAAGTGCATTGAAAAGATACTAAGTTTAAAAAAGCAAGGAAAAACAATGGTGGTTGTTTCACATAACATGGCCCTTATGGAAAAACTGGCAGATAGAATTCTTTACATAAAAGAAGGCAAAATAGTTGAAAGTGCTTGAATGTACCTTTTATCTCAATAAATATTGTAGGTTAAACTATTAAATATGAATGTACCGAATTGGGATTTAGAACAAAAAGAAATAAAAAGCCGAATGATTCTAAGGGAAGCCATAGAAAGATTTGGTTCGGAGAGGATAGCAGTTGCTTGGTCGGGTGGAAAGGATTCAACTACTATACTTCATTTAATAAAGCAAGAATTTGGAAAAGTAGTCATCCCCGTGGTAAACATAGATACTTCTGTTAAATTTAGAGAAATCTACAAATTCAGAGACAGAGTAGCCAAAGAATGGAGATTAAACCTAATTATTTTAAGAAATGAAAATGCTTTAAAAACTTTAAGAATAGCAGAAGATGAGGAAAAGTGTTGTTATTTACTTAAAACTTTACCTTTACAAAATGGCATAGAGAATTATGGATGGCAGGCCTTGATAACGGCCGTAAGATGGGATGAGCAAGAAGCCAGAGCTAAAGAGCAATACTTTTCCATACGAGAGAATCCTCCACATCTGAGAGTTCACCCTATTCTTCATTTTACTGAAGTGGATATTTGGACTTATATTAGAAAATATAATATGCCATATTGTGTGCTTTATGATAAAGGTTATCGCTCATTAGGCTGTGAACCATGCACTTATTTAGGAAAAGCAACTTCAGAAAGAGAGGGTAGAAGTAAGGATAAAGAAAAAATCATGAAAAGACTAAGAGCATTAGGATATTTCTAGATTAGGACCGTTTATTGTGGCAGTGAAGAATTTACCCAATGTAATATTAATTATCCTTGATACCTGTGGCGCAAAACATATGTCAATCTATGGTTATCATAGGAGAACAACCCCTTATTTGGAAGAACTTGCTGAAGAATGTGTAGTTTATACTAGATGTTTTTCCACCTCTCCTTGGACATCCCCAAGTCATGCTTCAATGTTTACTGGTTTGTATCCTAGTGAACACGGATGTAAAGGGATTGATATGGATTTAAATGAAAACCTTTACTCTTTACCAGAAGTTTTAAAATCTTTAACTTATAAAACCTGTGGTATATCCAGTAATCCTCTTATTTGTACCTCTCTGGGTTTTGGAAGAGGGTTTGATGAATTCTATGGTTTATATAATGTTCCTTACTTAAGATTGTACCTAAATAAAGGGAATAAAAATAAAATTAAAAGAATCAAATATTTTATGGATTATATGGTGAACAAAAGGAGATTTCAGGAAGGTGTTGAATATATCGCATCGGCTTTGAGAATAAAGGAGTTTAAATCCCGAAGAGATATTATGGCAAAATCAGCAACACCAGCAACTATAGAGTCTTTATTTTGTTTTGAGGATGCTATGAACAGCTATAAAAAGACGAATTCTCCTTTTTTTATCTTTATAAATTTTATGCAGACTCATGCTAAATTTAACCCTCCTCGAAAATTTAGAAATATTTTTGTTGAAGATAATCCTAAAATAGAAAATCAACATACGTTTGAATATCTATTCGAACATCTTGTCAATAAACCACATTCGATAGAGTATTTAGATTATATAATTGGATTATACAACCAAGAAATTTTGTTTATAGATTACATAACAGCCTGTATATTTAAACTTTTAAAGAAAAAAAACTTATTTGATAAAACACTGCTAATTTTAACCTCTGATCATGGCGAGCTGCTGGGTGAACACGGTCTGGTCGAGCATTCCTTTTGCTTATATAATGAAAATTTATATGTTCCTTTAATAATCAAATATCCAAAAGAGTATGGCTTAAAAGGGGTGGTTGATAGTTTAGTTCAAAATCATGACATATTTGCTACTATTTTAAAGGTGACAAATGCACCTTATCCTGTTCCTAAAAGCTCTATGTCTTTATTGACTTCAGATAAAAGACAAATAGGCATTTCTCAATTGATAGATCCACGCTTTAAAATCGCTGCTTGCTTAAAAAGAAAAGCTACTTTTTTACCGAAAGATTTTATGCTTCCTCATATATCAATAATTACTGATGATTTATGGAAAATCACAAAAAGGGCGGATGGCCATACAGAAATATATGATCTAAATAATGACTTATATGAAAATAATAATTTAATGAGCTCTTTTCGAATAAAAGAAAAGAGAGTTTTTCTTCAAGAACTTGTAAGCGAATGTGAGATTTCAGGTGGGTATAAGAAAACCATCCCTAAAAGTATGGATATCACAAAGGAGATTTTCAACTATGCGCCCTAAAGAAGACTACTTATGTAAATGCAATCTATACTAGCGCAAACTAAAATCACGCCTATTCTTCTTTACACCATGACCTCTGGGCTGGGAGATTATATTGTAATGGGTGACTTGGTGCGGAAGGTGGAAACTATTTTACCACAGGCTAAGTCCCTTATTGCCCATAGGGGAAACCCACATGTTTGTCTTTGGCCCTATGATAATTCAAAAGAACGTTTTTATAATGTTTATGACCCAAAAGAGCTCCTAAGGTTAATTTTAAAGCTTAAACAAGCGCGTCGAACCAACTATACGGTATTTGGTCTCCAAATGGCACCAGGTTCTTTACAGGGATTTTTATTATATCTCTTTCTAAAAAAGATCGGGGTGTTGGATTTTATTGTAGATTTTAATCTCATCAATGCTGATATTATTACACCGCCTAAAGGTAGTTACATTTTAGACTTACATTTAAACCAGATAAGGGATTTATTTAAGGTGGCAGTGCCTAAAGAGTTCTATAAATTGAGCTTGCCCTTAAAAGGGGATTTTGAAGCAGCTTTTCCCCGAAATTCCAAGCCAATTGTTGGTATCCATCCCTGGAGCAGGCGCGGACATCTACCCTGTTTTGTCTGGCCATTTAAGAAGTGGCTGGAGGTAATAAAATTTTTGCTTGCTGAAGGCAAAAACAAAATCACGGTTTTTGGTAAGGATAAAAAATTTGATGATTTCAAAAGGTTCCTGGAGCAAAATTTAGGCAAAAATTTTAGGGGAATAAAATTCCATTACTGCCATTCTGTGCAGGAACTTATCGAAACCATCCAACACTTGGATTTATTGATCAGTGTGAATACCTCTGTGGTGCATATAGGCTATGCCTTGGGTAAAAAAATGATAATTTTATGTGGACCATCCCTTGATGTATGGATACCGAAAGGAAAGAATATTTTGGTAGTTAAAGATGAGGATGCTTTGTTTCAAGGGGCAGATAAGTGGGTGAGGGACGGGAGGTTTGGAAGGGTGGAAAGGGTGGGAATAGAGAGGGTTATCGATGCCATTAGATATTATGTCCAACATGAGAAATAAAATTTTTATGCCCTTTAGGTATAAAGTTTTGCTTAAAGAGATAAAGAGTTTTAATGATAAGAAAATATTAGATGTGGGATGTGGTGATTATAGCCCTTATTATACACAAACAATTTTCCCAAAAGCAGATTATTGGGGAATAGATATAAATGGGAAATTTAGTACATTTTTTAAAGAAAAACATAAGTTTTTAAAAGTTAATGTAGAAAATGAACCTTTGCCGTTTAAGGAAAGTACTTTTGATATTGTGGTTGTTAGTCATGTTTTAGAACATTTAAGAAGTGTTCATGTAGTTATTAAAGAGTGCTACCGAATATTAAAACCAGGTGGTTTGATTTATACAGAAGCACCATCTCCTATATCCATAATTTTACCCAGCATGGATGGCACTTTAAATTTCTATGATGATATGTCTCACATTAGGCCATTTACAAAAACTTCACTTAAAAAGTTATTATCTTCTCATAATTTCAAGGTAATAAAATGCAGAACAAGACGAGATTGGTTATGGATTATTTTTGGAATACCTAGCGTGATTTTTAAAAATATAACTCGGAACATGCCTTTATATGGAGGTTATTTTTGGGATTTATTTGGTTGTGTAGTTTTTGTGATAGGCAAGAAATGAATAGAAAAATTTGCCTTGTATCTTTAATTACAGATGACATCTTTTTTAGACTTAAACCCATTTGTAGTTTTTTATTCAGAAGATATTCTCGGATAATTATATTTCTTTTTGATTGGCATAGTGGAAATTTTGATTGTAGCCATATTGCAAGTGAATTCCAAAAGGCAAATTATGAAGTTTTTTTCTTTAAGACAATCAAAGAAGGATTAGATCTAACTGATAGTTTTGCGGAATGTGATTTTTTATATCTCATTAAATATCCTCAAGTAAATTTGAAAACATTAGGATTGTATTATCTTTTTGTAAGAAATGAAGCTGAAAATAAGTGGATTTCAAGATGTAATGTTCTTTTAATAAGGAAAATATTTTCTAAAGGAGATAGAAATTTAAGGGAAATTTTTTTAACAATAGGATTAGCTTTGAGAAGTTCCTTATTGTATTTGTTTTTTTATATAGAGTGCTTAATGGCTTATTACCTTATTTTTAATCCTTTAGCTCATTTAATAATCAAAAAAAGAGAAAAAAGGAGTTCGGGTAATTTTAAAAATATACTTATTATTAGAATGGACCATCTTGGAGATATTTTATGCACATTACCGTCATTGAAAGCCCTTAGAGAAAATTTTCCTACAAGTAAAATCGTTTTCTTAGGAGGATCTTGGAGTTGCCAACCCTTAAAAGCCAATCCTCAATTATATGATGAGTTAATTATATGGGATGCACCATGGCATGATAAGGAAAATAAATATAGAATCGGGATTAAAGAATTCATTAAACTTGCAGTGTTTATCCCTAAATTACGGAGAAGGAATTTTGACTTGATTATTCAGCCCAGAGGCGAAGGCATGAATGTAGTTTTAGCAGCTTTGTCTAAAGGTACATTCGTTATTTCTGGCATAGACGCTAATCGTCCTTTGGCAATGTTAATGGCAAGATGGGTCGATGTGCCTATTATTTTAAATCCATATAAAACCTATCATATTTCTGAATGGCCTGAGCTATGTTTAGAAAAATTAGGAATAAGAATTAATGAAAAACATATTAGGGAAACTTATAGAAGTTATGATTTTCCAAATATAGAACAGCAAATAAACCACTGGAAAAGGCAAGATTTTAAAGTTTGTTCTTTAGTCATAGGATCAGGCAGTAAGGTAAGATTGTGGAAGGCTAATAAGTTTTCTGTTTTGATTGAGGAACTTTATAAAAGAAAAGTAGTGTGTGTTTTAGTTGGAGCTAAAGATGATATGAAATTTAGAGATAAAATAAAAATCTCCGTGCCTGTAATAGACTTGGTTGGTAAAACAGATTTTAAAAATTTAGAATGTGTATTAAAAAATTCAGATTTTGTCATTACATTGGATACAAGCATAATGCACTTGGCCTCCTTACTTGGAAAAGAGATTATTGCCCTTTTTGGCGCAGGGAATATAAATTTAGCTAAGCCAGTATTTAATGAAGCATATATAATAAAAAAAGAATTAGGTTGTTCTGGATGTGGAGATATTTGCTTGTTTAAAAAAAGATATCCTTGTATGGAGCTAATTTCTGTTGGAGATGTTTTAAAAAGAATTGACCAGTAGTAGATAAAAAATGCTTAGAATGGGATTTATTCTTTGGGATTATGTCCGTAAACCGTCAAATAATGAATTTGGTTTTGAATGTAAAGATTTAAAGGATGCCTTTTAAAAGAGAAGAAAATTTGATTAAAAGAAAATAGATGTAGATTTGTAGAAATTAAGGGATAATGGAGAGAATGAATTTAAAGAAGATTTTCAAGAAGCAAAATTAGTCAGCTCAGTCCTTAATAATAGGGCTTATCGATTTTGTACTGATATAGACATGTCCCAAACATTACCATAGCATTTTATAAATAAATCTCAAATGCAATCCCACTTAAAAAAAGGATAGTAGCTATCCATAGGTGATAATCTCTTGCAAATACCTCTATAGGGTCTCCACCCTTTCCTGTCAAAACCAATTTAAGATAGCGCAAAATCCCATAGGCAGCAGGAATGACAGTATAGATTAGATGGTTACCCTTTTCCACTGTATAAATGGCATACATAATTAAGGAGGAAGCTGCTGTGATTACCAGGCATAAGTTGAGAAATTCCACACTATAATCTGCTAATATAGAACGATGAAGTTTGGCCTTATTGCCTAGCAAGGCTATTTCTGCCCGCCTTTTCCCAAAAGAAATAAGTAGAGCCAAAAGGAAAACACTCATAAAGAGCCAGGAAGAAACTATGATATTTGTAGCTGCTCCCCCTCCTAGTATCCGCAACAGATACCCAAAGGCAACCATAAATATCTCAAGTAGAGAAATATGCTTTAAAAAAATAGAATAGGAGATGTTTAACAATATATAAATGCTTAAAACAATAAGGAAATTTTTCCCTAAAGGATAGGAAAGAATAAAGGCCATTATTAAAAGAGTTATGGCCAAGATAGCTGCTTGTAAAAGAGAAACCTCTCCTGTAGCCAAAGGACGGTGTTTCTTTTCTGGATGATGACGGTCAGCATGGATATCTAAAATGTCATTTATAATGTACAAACCACTGGCACAAAGACAAAAAGTCAAAAAAGACCATAGGCTCAGTAAAAAGAAGTGTTTTTCTAAGAGCTTTCCAGCAAAAAAGGCCGGGGCAAAAACAAGGCCATTTTTCCCCCATTGACTAATTCTAAGAAGCCTTAGCCAGGATTTCATAAATTGCCTCTTTTGCTTCATTTGCACTGATTTCTTGCATACAACGTGCATTGTAAGGACAGGGTAGTGTATAGCCAAATTGCGTGCAGGGACTACAAGGCAGGTACTTGTTAATGACGATACTTCTTTTATCCCTTGGGGCCCATTTATCCTCAATACCTGGGCCAAATAATGCCACTACCGGCGTGCCAACTGCTATGGCCAAGTGCATAATACCAGAATCTGTGGTTAGCAATAATTTTACCTGACTCAAAACACTGGCCGTTTGCTGCAAAGAGAGTTGTCCGATCAAATTTAGATTGAGTTTGTTATCCTCAATAATAAAATCACTCAATTTTTTATCTTCCATTCCCCCTATTAACACTACTTTTATACCCTTTTTATTCAGCCATTTTACAATTTCTTTAAACCTCTCCTTTGGCCATCTTCTCTCCTTAATGCTTGCACCAGGGAAAATAGCTACCCATGTTGTGTCTTTGTCTAACCTTATCTTGGTATTTATGAAAGGGAAAAATGGCCTCTCAAGGTCAATTTTAACTTTAATAACCAGTGGCTCAAGCAAGCTTAAGAAGCTAAAGATTTCATAGTCTTTATGACTATAAACAACGGGGTGAGTAAAAAGCCCTCTGCGTTCATTTGTAGAAAAGCCTATTCTCATAGGGGCCCTAGTGAGATAGGCTACTACTGCTGAAAGGTGATGCCACTGCTCTGTGTCTATAACTAAATCATAATCTCTTTTCATGGCCCAATATAATTCTAAATTTTTATCATAAAGGAAAACATGCCTAATATAAGGAATGCATTCAAAAATACCAGCATTTCTTCGTTCAGCCAAGATGTAGATGCTAGTTTTAGAAAAATAATTGTGTAAGACATCCAAAGCCGGCAAAAGTAAAACCGCATCGCCAATGCCACCTGGGCGGATGATAAGGATTTCCCTGGGTGGAAAGACACTTTTTGAAAATTTCTTAAAAAAAGTAGTGCAGAATTTGACCAGAAGTGGTCCTAAGGAATTATCCAATCTTTTCAGCCAATAAGTATGACGCCTGGTTTCTGGGCGGGAAAATGACCCTTTTAGAGAATGCATTTTAAGGTTTTAGTATCCTTTTTTGAAATAGACTGTCAAGCATCAGGGTCGTTAATGTCCTTGGCATTTTTTTAAAAATGCCCTTGCCTTTTCTAAAAGATCTTTTTCCCCTGTGCTTTGATAAAGTATAAGATAGAGTTTACCAAAGTTACAAAAGGCAGGTTTATATTCAGGATTATGAAGCAGGGCCTTTTTAAAACACCTTTGTGCCCATGGCCATTTT
>Ga0111222_1045_pt1 | contig 14931 bp, 15 predicted proteins | sample DeeMarSWOR152_54_FD_80386 | JGI IMG/M metagenome (GOLD analysis project Ga0111222, IMG submission 80386) | Syntrophobacter sp. DG_60 | reverse complement strand
CGATCGGGCTATGAGTACTTCGATAGATGCTACTGAAAAATGTGATGCTGCTGCAGAGAGGGCAGAAGCTGCTGCAAGCAAAGCAGAGAAAATTTTTATGAAAGGCTTAAAAAAGTAAATAAAAAAAAGAGGCTGTTAGATAATCTAACAGCCTCAAACATTTTATTTGGTAATATCCATAGGTATTCCATTTCTTATATCTATTGCCCGTTTTACTTTATTAATATCTACTTTATCCATCAAGTTTAGCCGTTTTATTTTATCTTTGGCATAAGGGAAAAGATCATTTATTTTTCCGTATATATCGTGGTGAACCTCTATAAATATCCTGCCTCTTTTAAAACCTATCTTTACTGGTTCATATACCATCTCTACCTTGGTCTCTATAGGTACCAGTTTGTATAAAACAACGATATCCTCTGGATATAGCCTTATGCATCCATGGCTTATGAGACGGCCTATCCCCCATGGCTGATGGGTTCCGTGAATTCTATACATACCGGGAGACAGGTTGAGGCAATGAGTACCTAAAGGATTTTCAGAACCAGTTGGCATAATCTTCATTCCATATTTTTTTTGAAGGCTTCTAGGTACCTCCCAGGCAGGATTTACCCGCTTTCCTGTCACGGTAAATACACCAAGCGGGGTTGTTGAGCCATAATCGCCTATCCCTATAGGAAATGAAGTGACCATGCTTATAGATTTTAAATAAAAATAAAGCCTCATCTCAGGTATATTTATCACTATGCCATAGAATTTGGTGTCTGGTATGACCCATGAAGTAGGGATTAACAGCTTTTTTCCTACAGGTGGAAGCCAAGGGTCCATCTTGGGATACAAGGCAGTTATTTCATAAAAGCCTAGATCAAATCTGCGAGCTATGTCCAGTAAGGTATCAGCCTCTTTTACTATGTATTGCCTAAGTACACCTACCACTGTTATGGCCTTAGAGTCTATACCCCTTTTGGTTGGAAATCTATAGATAAATGCGCCCCCAGCATAAACCCGATAAACCATTAGATGTAGGCAGACTGTGATAATAAAGCTCATTAAAGTTTTCTTTCCCGATACGGAATTCATCCTGAGAAAGGTTCAATGCTTATTAGTAAATTCGTTAAATAGTTCAAGGTTCTCTCGATTTAACGATTTAACTAGTCAAGGCTGGAGGGCGATGAGAGATTTGAACCCTCACCCTCTGGCTCCGGAGGCCAATCCAAGCTATTTTTTACCATTTTCTACCAAATTCTATGAAGTCATATAATGTACACTATTATTATAAAAATGCCACCCCCACCTTCTAACAAGTCTTACCAAATCCTACTTTTTATGTCAAACTACGAATTGTGCATATTGACCCCCTTAAAGTAGTTTCCAAGAAATCTCAAATTTAACCAAAAACCAAAGCAAATCTTTTTCACTTATCCTTTTAGGCACAAAAATTGCTGGAAATATTAAGAGCCAGTGAATCAAAGTCTTTCCAGCCGCTTGCCCTGTGGTTTTCTACTTTGGTTTCTCACTGGCTCTTATAACTAAGGCTGCAGGAATAATAGATGTGAATCCGAGGGTCTTTTATCAGGTTAGTCAAAAGCCATGGATAGGTCGAAAATCTTTTAAAGCTGTATATTAAGGGATTGTTTTATGATTAAAGAAACTTACAATAGGTTAGGAATTAAAACAAATTTGGAGGAGGAAAAAAATAACTAAAAAAGAGATGAAGGAGAAAAATACCTGTATTTATGAAAAAAAATAAAAAAGAGAGAAAATGGTAAAAAACAGCTCAAGATGTAAAATACTCTTTTAAAAAAAACTTTGAGTAAGGAGGAAGAAAAATGGCCATTGTCGAAATCAGTGTTATTCCCTTGGGGACACCCACCCCTAGTGTGAGTAAATATGTCGCCGCCAGCTTTGAGGTGTTGAAATTGAAAGGAAGTAACCTAGAGTATAAGCTTACCCCCATGGGCACTGTTATTGAAGGAGACCTAGATGTCATTCTGCCGGTTGTGCGCCAGATGCATGAAGCATGTTTCAAAAATGGGATTAAACGGGTGGTAACGCTTGTGGAAATAGACGACCGCCGCGATAAAACCGCGACCATGGAAGACAAAATTCAGTCTGTGCTGCAAAAACTCTAAATCAATATCTCATTCGCTTCTAGTATTTAGGTAGTAGACTGGCAAATTAGAGGCCAGCCCACTGTACTCCTCGGAGAGTGGCTGGATAGGAGAAAATAGGAAATAAGTTTCCATGGCTTTCCGAGAGATTCTTTCACGAGCTTGGTTTTGTTTACTAAAGGTGTAATTCTCAAACCTCTCTGCTAGCTTTTGAGAATGAAAGCCACTTCATATTTCCTCCCGCTTATGGGCTTTTTAAGAATAAGCTTCTTAACATCAATGCATCTAACATAAGTTTAAAGACTTCTTTTATCTTTACTATCTTGCTTGAAATAAAAGAGTAAGTTAAAAAGACTGACTAATGGATGAAAAGTACCTAAAAGCACTGGCCTTTTTAGATTCTCTAAACGATCAAAAAATTAAACCAGGTTTGGAAAGGATTAAGACAGCGCTACCACGATGGAAAAACCCCCAAGGTGCTTTCCACAGTATCCATATTGGCGGTACAAATGGAAAGGGCTCAATAGCCGCCATATTAGCAAATATTTTAAAGGAGGCAGGCTATAATGTAGGTATTTATACCTCTCCTCACCTAAATTGTGTAAGGGAACGTATTCAGATAAACGGAACGCCTATATCAAAGTCTGATTTTGCTGATTTAGTGAATGAAATAAGGAAAAAAAATAAGAAATCTCTAACTTATTTTGAATTTTTAACCCTTCTAGCATTCATTTATTTTTCATATAAAGAGGTAGAAGTAGCTGTAATAGAGGTGGGGATGGGAGGAAGGTGGGATGCCACAAATTTAATATTCCCAAAAGTTACCATCATTTCAAACGTTTCTTTAGACCATCAAACATTTTTAGGTAATAATCTGAAAAGTATAGCACTGGAAAAGGCAGGTATTATAAAGCCCTGCATACCTCTTATCACTGCCTCAAAGCAGCCATCTGTTATCTCTATATTTAGAGACATTTGTGCCATCCATAAGGCCCCTTTTTATCTATTAGGTAAAGACATAGGCTATAGGTACAAAAAAGGGTCATTTGATTATCTAGGATTTAAAAAGGAGATACCAAATCTTAAGTTAAATCTTGTTGGGAGACATCAAGTACTAAATGCAGCAGTAGCATTAGGGGCCTTAGAATTGATTTCAGAAAATTTTGATATAAAGGAAATGCATATTGAAAGAGGATTAAAAACTGTTTTTTGGCCTGGAAGATTTGAGATTATAAAGAGGGACCCTTTAATAATCTTAGATGGGGCCCATAATCCTACCGCTGCATACGCATTAAAAAAGACATTAATGTCTTTTAGACCATCTAACCCAATCTTGGTATTGGGCATTATGAGAGATAAGGATTTAGATGGCATTGTTAGAAATATTGCCCCTTTGGCCAATAAGGTCATTGTAACTGCCCCAGATAGCAATCGGGCTGCTCAACCAGGTACACTACTAAATATTGTTAAGAAATATAATAAAAATGCTATGGCCATTGTACCTATCCCTAATGCTATAGTGGAGGCCATAAATTTAGCAAAATCTAAAGATACTATATTGGTTACTGGTTCTCTTTATACCGTTGGTGAGGCTAGGGCCTTCCTTAATGGAAAACTGGATTGAAAATTTGTGCCAGATCATGCAAGTAACAACGCCCTTCACACTGGGACTTCGCCCCAGACCCATTTTGCTAAAAATGGAATCCACTTTTGAAATAAGGAATAAGATTATTTTTTCATGTAATCCCAAATTATTATATAATTTGGGATTCTTGGTTGTCCTATTTTTAATCGCATGGGCAAAGGCTGTCTATCCACAAATCCCTGAGAGCTTTGAACCATCGCCTCTGCCTTATTATCTTAAGGCAAAAAGAATTATCTCAGAAAGGGCAAAGAAACTGTATATTGCTGAGGGGGATGTGAAAATAGACCAGGCAGATAGGCATCTAGAGGCAGATTGGGTATGCATTGACTTAAAAGAGCAAGAGGCCACACTAAAGGGCAATGTCTTTTTTGGTATAGGAAATGATTGGATAAGAGCCAGTGAAGCAAAAATTAATCTAAAGAGCTATCAAGGGACACTCTATGGGGCAAGGCTCTTTGCCTCAGAAAACCACATGTATGTAAGTAGTGATGAGATATCAAAGACGGGGGAAGATACCTATTTTGTCAAAAATGCTACTATTACCTCCTGTGATGGAAAGGTGCCTGCCTGGCGGTTTACTGTAGAAAGGCTCAATGTAGAGGTAGAGGGTTGGGCTACAGCCCATGATGTGGCTTTTTGGGTAAAGTCTTTTCCCCTGGCCTATGTACCTTATCTCACTTTACCTATAAAGACAAAAAGGAAAACAGGATTTCTTTTTCCTTATTTAAGCTATTCTAAAAGGGATGGTTTTGATATAACAGCCCCATTTTTTTGGGCTATAAAAGAAAATATGGATGCCACCCTCTATCAAAGGTATATGACAAACCGTGGCTTTATGGAGGGTATTGAATATAGATACCTCTTGAGTGAAAATGAAAAAGGGATATTTTTCTTTGATTTTTTAAGTGATCGTAGAGATGACATAGACTTTTTATGGGATGAGATTCCGCGCACTAACAAACTGCGCTGGTGGCTTAGGTCTAAACAAGAACATTTTCTTCCCTATGGTTTCTATTATCGATTGGACTTAGATTTAGTAAGTGACCAAGATTATCTACGTGAATTTACAGAGGGTTATAATAATTATGCGGCCTGCAATAAGGATTTTTTACAATACTTTGGACGTGGCTTTTTGAATGAAGAGGCATCCCTTATTCGACAGTCAAACCTCAGTCTAACAAAGTATTGGGGTATTTATGACTTTATCTTTGAGGCAAAATACAATCAAAACCTAGATAAGAAGGTAGATGAATATACACTTCAGCAACTTCCATATGTTCATTTTTATAGAAACGATGCCCCTCTTTTACATACCCCTCTATATCTTTCTTTAGATACTTATTATACCTACTTTTTTCGACAAAAGGAAAAACTACCTGAATTTAAGGGCACTAAAGGTCATCGTACACACTTACAACCAACTCTTTCTCTTCCATTTACCTTTCTTAATTTAGATTTCCTTCCAAAGATTATCCTTAAAGAAACAGTTTATAACTTAAAAGATCACAGCTACAACCGTTTTCTTTATCATACCTCACTAGAGACAAAAACGGACCTTTGGCGCCTTTTTCGCTGGCCCATAAGGACACTACATCATTTAGAACCTCGCATAGTCTATGAATTTCAACCACATATAAATCAGGAAAAACTACCTTATTTTGATGATTTAGATCGCCTTCCAAAGATAAATCGCTTAACCTATAGTTTGACCAACTATTTCATAGGAGAAAAGAGGGAGTGGCTCTGGCTTAAGGTTAGTCAGACATATGATATAAATGAGCAGAGGAGAAGATTGGTGCCTGGTGAGAGAAGGAAACCATTTTCTGATATCCTAATTGAGACGCAGTTTAATGCTTGGTCTTTTGCGTATTTGGATTCAGAAATAAGTATATCACCTTATAGGGATGGGGTTACCTATACGCATACTCACCTGGACCTTAAAGACTGGCGTGGCGATAGCCTAAGGCTTGACTATCAATATAGGCCAGGGCAAACAAATGATTTAGGCACTGGATGCTATATAAATCTCGTTCCGGGTTGGCAAGCCTATGTTGAGAACCAACATTCCTTTATGTATCACCGTGATGTAGAAACAAGGATAGGCATAAGGTATAATGCACAATGTTGGGGGATAGAGCTTGCCTATAGTGATACATTTGAAAATAAAAGGGCACTGATTATCTTTAGCCTTAAGGGCTTTGGGGAGATAAAACTTGGAAGATAAATTGCGTACCAAACTATGGATTGGAACAAGTGGCTTTTATTATCCACATTGGGAAAATGGGGTATTTTATCCAACTGGCCTTTCCAAATCTAAACAGCTCTCATTTTATAGTAAATTCTTTGATACAGTAGAACTAAATGTTACCTTCTATCGCCTCCCTCAGGAAAAGGCATTCTTAGGTTGGAAAGAGCGTACACCGGATGGATTTGTCTTTGCCATAAAGGGCTCTAGGTTTATTACCCATGTTAAGAGATTAAAGGATAGCACTGAACCAATATCAACTTTTTTTAAGCGCGCTACCCTTATAGAGGAAAAATTAGGGGTAGTATTGTGGCAATTGCCTCCTAAATTTTCCTTTGACTTGAATAGATTAGAGGAATTTTTAAGGGCACTAGAGCCTTGGAAGGTGCTTAAACACACATTTGAATTTAGGCATCGTTCCTGGTTTTGTAAGGAGGTGTATCAACTTATAAGGTCATTTAATATGTCTGTTTGTCAGGCTGATTGGCCTACGCTAAATGTGGAAGTACCTGATGATTTCCCATTTATCTATATAAGGCGTCATGGGCCAAGAGGGGAAAGGCTGTATTCAGGCTGCTATAATAGAGAGGAAATAGAAAGGGATGCAAGGTATATCATCTCTCAATTAAATGCAGGAAGGGAAGTATTTGTCTATTTTAATAATGATGCCTTTGGCTATGCCATAAAAAATGCGTTGGAATTGAAATCACTGATACACGATGCAGGATACATGATGCAAGATACATGATAATGACAAATGACAAGCTCAAACATGAATAGTTTGTTGGGTTTACACGGTTTATTGGGTTTAAACCCAATAAACTCAAGAAACTCAATTAACTATTTAACTTTTTTTGGAGGTGGATGGTGCAAGTTTTATTTATTATTTCAACCGATGATGGGGAAACAATTTACAATGCCATGAGGATGGCCAACATTGGGATAAAAAAGGGTGATGAAGTTGGTGTTTTCATGCTTGGCAAAGGTGTTCTCTTTGAAAAAAGCGGCAGCAAAGAATTTGATGTCATGGAGCAAATTAACCAGTTCACTGAGAAGGGGGATTTTTATGTGTGAGGTGTATGCATGAAAGCCCACGGTCTTGTGGCATCTGCTACCTGCCCCATAGCTTGGATGGATGACCTTTATGAACTAGCTAGGGAGGCAGATAAGGTCGTTACCTTTTAAAAATATTAAACTTTGGAAACTATAAAATGGATGAAGGCACAAAGGATAAAATTAAAGGTACAATATTTGGACATGCTATAGGTGATGCCCTTGGCTTGGGGCTTGAGAGGTGGAGCAAAGAAGGCATAAAACAATATTATCCAAATGGTTACTCTTTTTATAACCAGATGGAAAGAATGGGCTGGGGGCAAGGGGAATGGACAGATGACACTGAGCAGATGCTCTGCATTATGGACAGTGTCATTGAAAAAGGGAAAGTAGACATTAAAGATATTGCAGCAAAGATATATAAGTGGAGTGAAAGTGGTGGGAAGGGGATAGGGATGACAGTGTCAAATGTAATTTATTTTCCATGCTTTCTAGATGATCCATATAGTGCCGCAAAGGAGATATGGGAAAGGAGCGGTCGTTATTTGGCTCCAAATGGTGGGGTAATGCGCACCTCCCCTTTAGGCATATGGAGATACTGGGATAAAAGGGAGGTAATAAAAAATGCAGAGGATGTTTGTCGCATTACCCACTGGGATTCAAGGTGTGTTGGTTCCTGCGTGGCAGTCTGCTATGCCATATCTTCCTTTTTAAAAGGAACAGATGATTCTACAGGCGTCTATGGAGCTGCCTTAAGACTAGTGGATAATTATGATACCCGTATTAGGCCATACCTTGAGCTGACAAAAGGGCCAATTTCTAAAATTAAATTGGATGAAAGGGGCAGTATGGGATATACTTTAAAGACTTTGGCTGCAGGTTTTTGGGCCATGCTCAATGGGAGGAGCTTTAAAGGAGGGCTTTTGGCCATTGTTAATGAAGGCGGTGATACAGACACAAATGGTGCAGTTTCTGGGGCATTGCTTGGGGCAAGATTTGGATACAGTGGTATCCCTAATGAATATGTTAGTGGCTTGATGAAAAAGAATATCTTAGAAAGGAAGATAGATTTATTTATTGAGAAAATGCAAAATACTAAAAAATAACAAAACTCAAAATCATGGAATAGTTAAATCGTTAAATTCAAAAAGGAAGTGCGAGTTTTACTAATGGATTTGGGATTTCTGATATGTCAGACTTACAGGCTGAGTTCGTCTTCTGTAATATTACTTATAGGGGAGTTTTGACATGGTCCTGGTTAAGGCGGGATAAGGCCTTTAGATGTTTGGCAATATATCCTTTTTAGACCTGCTTCCCTTAGTATTTGCTGAACCTGTTTCATTTCTGAATAAGATGGTCGGTTAATTTCCCTTTTTCTAAATTCAGGCCGATAATCCAGGACGCATACCTGTACTTCTGGTTGCAAATTGGTCAGTCTCTCCCCAATTCCATAAATCTCATCTAGGCTCATAAAGCTTTTGTTATAAGGGATACCAATCCCTACAAAGATCTTATCAAAACAGCCTTTAAGCAGATACTCTATAGCCTTCCAGTTATTATTCCACAACTTCTTAGCTAGCTCTATTTCTTTAACATTAGTAATCTTCATAAATGTCTTAAGTTCAAGCCCCTTTATATCAGGGCCTATATCGGTCATGCCCGCTTCAATCAATTCATCGATGTAATCCTTAGTTAGACACACCGCATTTGTATCAATATGGATACGCGCCCTTTTATCAGGATTTAAGATCTTTAAAGCCCTAACAAACTCTACCAGCCACCTCCTATTTAAGGTAGATTCCCCACCGCTTATGGCCATTCTATCAACCTCATACCTTCTTCGTACATTGGTTAATATTTGGGCTGCTTGCCTTGGAGTCATAAGATTTCCTTTAGAAGAGTAAGTAATCTGCCAATTTTGGCAGGTGGGGCACCTTAGGATACAGCCATGGGCAAAACAAGCCACTTCAATGTAGTTACCATAAGGAAAAGATCTTTTGAGTTCATAAGGGGTGCCTACACCCCCGACAGGATGTGGCTGAAATCCACTTACCAAACGAATAGGCGGAAATTTTTCTATTTCTACTTTAGATGTATTGATGACCATACCCTCTGTAATGGGTGTAATACAGCTCCTTACCAATTTCCCATGGGCAATCACAACACAACTAAAACAGCCACCTGTCCGACAGGGGGTAGAAATGTCACCTTCACCTGGAAATATGCCAACCTTTATACCTGCCAAAGTTAAGGCCTTAAGGATACTGATGCGCTCTGGTGCAATTACTTCTTTATTATTGATAAAAATCTTTATATGGTGCCTAGGGACATACCTTTCTAATACTCTGGCTTCAAATCTTCACCAGGGCAGTCTATGAACTCCTCACAAAATTTACAATCTTTACAGCGATCCTTAAGGCGTTTAGAGATAAAAACCTCCATCTCTTTTATATAATTATACCAAAAATTGCCATTGGACAATTCTAAGGTCATGCATTAAAATGTCTCTGATGTTAAGTGTTGCCTGTCACCAGCCTAATTTTATGCCCTGGCCTGGATTTTTTTATAAGGCTATAAAGGCAGATACTTTGGTGCTATTGGACAATGTCCAGTTTCCTTTAGGCACTTCCTGGCTAAATAGGAATCGGCTAAAGAATAAAGGTGGTGCCTTTTGGCTTACAGTGCCTGTTTGGAAAAGGGGTAGGGGAATGCAATCCATAAATGGAGTAGAGATATGTAATGAGAGGGATTGGCAGAGAAAGCACTATCTCAGTCTTATCCATGCGTACAAGAATGCACCTTATTTTTATGAGCATTTAGATTTCTTTAAAGAGATATTTAATAAAAAGTGGCAAAGGCTTTTAGATTTAAACCTGGTAATTTTAAAGTACCTTTTAAATACCTTAGGCATTAAAAAAGACATTACTTTGAGTTCATCCCTAAATATAAACGCCAAAGGACAAGAATTGCTTATTAAAATATGTAAAAGGCTGAGCGCTAGTTACTATGTGAGCCTATCAACTAGTAAAAAGTATGTTGGTAAGAGGTTATTTCAAAGTGAAAATATCGATGTAAGGTTTTATCCATTTAAACCCATGGTCTATCCACAGTTATGGGGAGATTTTATACCAAATCTTTCTTCAATTGATTTATTATTAAATTGTGGTAATAAGGCTTTAGCCATTATAGAAAGGCAGTAATCAAGTCAAAATGCAAATTGAAAAATGCAAAATGGCAAGATGAAATTAGGTCAAAGGAAATAATTTTGTATTTCGCACTTTGTAATTTTCATTGTCTGCTCAAAATTCTGTGGAATTTTGAGCAGATACGGCTAGTCTGTGTGTTTGTCAGCTACAGTACTTGCCCCAAAACTTTCAGGCTTTACATAAGGTGTGTAGCCTGAGGCGTTTATCCAAGATACTACCTCCTGAATGAGTTCTTTTGTCTTTCCATGATTGCCTATGTCAGAGTGTATCTCTATTTTTAGTTTAGGTATACCCTTTTTCTTAAGTAGATCATCAATCTTTGCTGCAGTTGCTAAGCTTAGTGCAGTTTCTTGATAAATGCAGGCCTGCAGGCTGTATCTTCCTATTTCACTGCGATGCCTTTGATAAAAATAAATGCCTCCTTTTCCTATCCGATAAAGGATGACCACTGTAACATAGGAAAAGTAACTGCTGTGGTTTTTAGAATCTGTTCCTATAATCAAACGATAGCTTTCAGGTTCTTCATAGACCCCTTTGACAACGATGTCTGTAACTTGGCCCAAATCCAGCAAACCACGGCTAGGGCTTATAAATTTTGTATTAAGTTCTCTGTCAAATTCCATTACGCTGCATTATTCATCCAATTATTGAATCTGTCAAGGGTTGTCAGTAATATTTGATAAATGCTTGGCGGAAGCGTATGGGAATTGAACCCACCCTCGACACTACTACGTGCCGAACACTGGATTTGAAGTCCAAAAAAGGTTAAAAAAATCGATTTCAAGAAAGGTTTTGAAAACGGGCAAATCTCTTATCCTTCAAGAGTTTTTATATTTTTGGGTAGTTAGATGGAGTTGGGTCAAATTGGATTAAATTTAGGACCCTGTGGTATTACGTCCTAATAGGGTGAAAAATTGATAAAAAGAGATAGACCGATACCACAGAAGGTTGAGGCTTTTAAATGACTGAATTAAGGGAAGGATAAAACCATTACCTACCCAACCCAAATTTTAACTGATAATCTTTATCATAGATTCTGTTATCCCAAATCCTATATCTCAAATTCCCATTCCTATCATAAATCCTATTACCTTCTATGCAGTATTTTAGATTGTAGTTTCTGTCATAGATTTTATCATTATGTAGGTAATATCGTAGGCGCCAATTTGTATTATAAATTCTGCCGTTTTCTAGATAATATCTAAGATAGAAATCTCCATCATAAATTCTAGTGGTCCTACTAGGAGAAGTTCGCATCTCTGAAGTAAACAAGATGGGGGATTCTAGCCAATAGGTGGCTGTTTCAGTATCATGAATAAATTCTCTCTTAGGTAAATAACAAGAATAAACTAGACTCAAGGCAATAATTAAAAACAGGATAATTGGACGTCTCATAAATAAAAATGCCTCTAAGGGAACAAGATACTATACATATACTATAAAGGAGACAGGAATTGTTGTGAGGCAAATCACAAAGATAGCTTTTTATGCGATAAACTGCTCCAGGAAACTCCATTCTGAGGGGCCCTGCCATATAAAAAACCAAATTAAATGTTATATTGCAAGACCCTGGCCCGGTATCAAATAGCGTCTTTAGTTGAAACAGACCTACCACAAATCCTTCAAAAGTTTCCACTGCACATTTAACCTGAAAATTCTCATAATCTCTTTCTATGAAAATGTGAGATTATATTAGGAAAGGTTTGCTCAATTTTATGCCATCTCCATTGAATGGTAGCCACTACTTTTCCATCAATCCTTTTTGAAATAAATTCCAAAGGTGTTCTTCCGCACCTAACTGCGACAAAGAAAAGAAGAAATGTGGCTATTAATGTAATAACAAAGTTTTGCCAGGACACAAGATTCCAATGATATTCGAAGTAGTAAAGTTTATTGCTAAAAGGCCATAGGTATGCAATCGCCCAAAGCAGGACCTGAACTCAATAAATCACAAAGTATATGGATGTGAAAAGCTATCAAGCAGAAGATCATCATAAGAACCTTATTTTTAGTTCTTAAGAAAGTGAATAATAAACTGATAACTATTCCGAACAGAACATTGTGAAAAAGTATGTGGTGGTATTTTGCATACAGCTCAATATTAAAGATTATTGCAATTCCATCTAGATCAGGGATGATCCCAGCTAACAGAACTAATCCTCTTTCCTTTCTTCCGATGCTTTTGGGAACATTAGCGATAAGCCAACTTATTTCAGCATGTGTTATTGGAGACATAATTAACCTTTTTTTACCTATGATGCAGTGAGTAATAACAACTTTCTTTCATCAGGACAATACCACACTTAACCTAAAAATTATAGCAAATTTAACAGCAGGATTATTGCAGGTTTTACTTAAGAAATCTTTTTTATTTAACCGCTTCCAATTAGCCAATTAAGGCATAGATGTGCTGTTAGATGACATTTTCTATTATTACCTTACGCTTCAACTTCATCTAATTTTGGCAATATGAAAGCTGTAGAGATTCCTTTTAGGTTTATAAGGGAGATGGTTGGTTATATGTTGCATCGGTGATTACTGTATCTTTGACCTGAAAACCGGAATAATCATTACTAAACTTAGGGGGTATTGCAAACAGGAAAAGCAGGGCCATACTGGCCCTGCCTTAGTCGTCTCTAAGTGGGTGATAAAAACTGTTCAGGGCAGAGCAGCAATGATCTTCCGGTATTCATCCTCTGTAAAGGCACGAAGGGTCTCAGTGCGGACGTTGCCCAGTGAACCGAGAGCAAGAGCCATACTTGCTACTGTCTCATCATCCGGCGCTTCCACAACGACGACCGTATCGTACTGCCCTATCACCGCATAAAACTCCTTTACCTCTGCGCCCATGCCCCGAGCAGCTTGTTTGGCCGCTTCGACTCGGGCAGGACTCTCCTTGATGTTCTTTATCCCTTGCTCCGTAAAACGGAGCAGCATGATATAAGTAGCCATTGCACTACCTCCTTTTCGTGTCTGTCCTTGGGCACCCCCAAAGGCAATAGCTCATCCCTATAGATTAATTCTTGACAGTTATAATACTACGCCTTCCAAAATGTCAACCGTACATGTAACCCATAACCTAGAGATTCCGATAATCCCTACAAAGACGCAACACTGTATTGTTAAGCAATGTCTTTTGTTTAATCGCTTTTAATTGTCCATTTAAGCAAAGGACCAAGTGTTAGATGACCTGTTGTTTTATTGTCTTTAAATGGAAAACCTGGAGAGACTTCTATATCTTTTGCATAATAAAAAACACTGAGCCATAACTCTTAGGATTCTTTTTGAACATGTCTATCTCATTTTGTTTCTTATCAAGTGCCTTAAGAGCCTCTGGATCATCAATATATTTTATACGTAGCTCCTGGATCCTCCTTTCCAGGGGACCATAATATTCAATCCACCAAGCGTCCTCGGGCAATGAAAAATACCCTAGGAGCTTATAGTTGCAGCCAGGGATCTGCTTAAGTTTATTTGTGGTGTTCTTAATATCATCATGGACCACCAAGAAACCATTGGGTTTAAGAAACCGCCTCCATTCTTTAAGGCCTTTTTCAAAACCGATTCTGGATATTGAGCCCTCACTCCAAATGACATCGAAGCTCTCATCGGGGAAATCCATCTCCAACATTGAGCATCTCACAGTCTTAACTCGATTTGAAAACCCTGCTTCTTCAACCTTTCCTTTCAGTTTATCTAAAAGAAACTGGTCTATATCCAATCCTATTATCTGACCATTAGTCAACCTTGCAAGTTCAATGGTGGGGACACCCGAACCGCAGCCGATATCAAGTATACGGGCTTTATCCAATTCAGGAAGCATTTGAAATGCTTTTCTTGTGTATTTATTGAGACCTTCTCTTAGATCATCTTGATATATCTCTAATAATATTTCCCTGGTCATTAATTCTCAGCCTCTAAAAGCATCAAATTTAGTCTTCTTTTTCTTTGCCCCGTCATTTATAACCTCAGTTTCGTCTTGGAAAGTGAGATTATTACATCTGCTAGGTTAAAATTATTATCACATACCTTCAAAAGTTTCCACTGCATATTTGCGCTAAAGGCTAAACTAACTATTTGGCCAAAGCAATTATTGTCCATTTGAGCAAGACTAAAGTGCTAGATGACTTATATATCGTCTCACGCCTCAACTCTGTCTAATTCTGCCAATATGAGGTCAATGAGAAGGATTTAAAAAAAAGCTGCTGCTGTCATTTCAGAATATGACTAGAAAAAAATGGTTACAAAAATGGTTACAATCAATAAATCTGACCCTGCAGAAGTAAATAAATGGGATGGGCTGACTCATTAAAAATGCTTGGCGGAAGCGTATGGGAATTGAACCCACCCTCGACACCACTGCGTGCCGAACACTGGATTTGAAGTCCAGGGGCCCCACCAGGAGCCATCCGCTTCCAATATAGGATTTATCAGTTAATTTCGAGGAAGTCAATCCTTGCTCCCTCCCCGATTGTGCCCGAATTTGTGCCCGTGGCTTTTTTTAAGGATTTCATTGCCAGTCCCACAGAATAAAAACTTAGAAAACGCCCTATTTCTTTGAATAAAATTTATCATATTATTTTCTTGTAGCAAAAAAGGCAAAAACTGGAAAGTTAGGTTATTTTTACTGTTAGGCATATCTAACAAGTGAAAAAAAATGGAAATTGTCTG
>Ga0111222_1013_pt1 | contig 15284 bp, 17 predicted proteins | sample DeeMarSWOR152_54_FD_80386 | JGI IMG/M metagenome (GOLD analysis project Ga0111222, IMG submission 80386) | Syntrophobacter sp. DG_60 | reverse complement strand
GTATCAAAATCCACAAATGCCTTTTTTGCTAATGGATGGCCCCCTGGCACGATTAAGATAAGCTCATCTTTGGTAAATGGCTCAAAGTTCAACTTTGGTATGTTTAACCTTGCCCCCACCATACCAATTTCCGCTTCACCATTTAGGGTCATTTCCACAATTTGTTTGGTATCTCCAATGGTTAGAATGACCTTGCAATTGGGATAAAGTGCTTTAAATCTCCCCAAGAAAGAAGGCAGTATATACTGCCCCGGTATGGTGCTTCCTCCTAGTTTTAGTCTACCCTTCTTACGGCCTAACACTAAATTTATATCCCTTTCTGCCTCTTCTTTAGTGGCCAGTATTTTTTTAGCATAGGCATAAAGTGTCTCTCCTGCCTTTGTAGGTGAAATTTCTTTCCCAAGGCGGTCAAATAGTTTTGCACCAAATTTATCTTCTAAAAAGGCAATATAACCACTTACTGTAGGCTGGGTGAGATAGCTTTGGAGTGCTGCCTTGGAAAAACTTCTAAGCTCGTATACCTTACAAAATACCTCTAATCTCCTAAAGTCCATATCTAATTAAATTCCAATTCTCAAGCACCAAATCACAAGCAAATCCAAATTTCAAAGCTCAAAAATCCAAAACCAATCCTTAATAATCTCCAATCTCTATCGGTCTCTACAATCTGTCCATTCATTTTGGTCATTTTAATTTGTTTGGAGCTTGAATTTTGGGATTTGATATTTTATTAGCAGGGCCAGCCTTTTGACCTGATTTGGAAGCCATTTCTAGTGATGATTAAGGCAGAAGCATTAGTGCTTTCTATAAACCGCTTTGCCAATAGAGGGCTAAAGACAAAGGCGGCTGTGGAAATGGCATCTGCATCGGTGACTGTTTTAGCTACAATACTTATACTGCTCAGTTTAAGGGGGGAATACCCTGTTTTTGGGTCCACAATATGATAAAACTCTTTTTCCTTATCGAAATATCTTTCATAATTGCCAGAGGTAGCAATGGCCGCATCTTTAAGATTGACAGTATCTATATAATCATTTGGTTTGAATGGATTTCTAATAGCAATGCGAAAGTATTTATTGCCAATAGCCCTTATATCTCCACCCGCATTTATCAAGGCGTATTCAATACCCATCTTTTTGATAAACTCTGCTGCACTATCCACAATATAACCCTTAGCAATGCCATCCAGGGTGATGCCCATACCATTTTTAAGGAATTTTATGTTATTTTCATTAAAATATAAGCTATTTGCATCTACTAAACTTAGTGCCTCTTTCATCTCCTCTGTTGTAAGGGAACCTCCTGCCCTGACTCTCTCTTTAAACAAATCAACAACGGGCTTTATTGTAATATCAAATGCCCCATTGCTTAAATGATGATAATAAGAGGCTTTTTTTATAACAAAATACATCTCTTTGGGGACATCTTTTAATATACCATTTTCGTTTAAATGGCTTATCTGGGTTCCACTTTCATATCGATTAAATATGTTTATTAACCTTTTCATTTCTGAGAAGCCTGATTCAATGGCCTCTTGGCCCTTATCTTTTGAGGAATCATAGACTGTAATAGTAACAAAGGTATCCATAAGAGGGAGTGTCCTTTCCAATTTATGCAATTTCTTATCAAATAGAATATCCTCTAAAGGGAAAGAAAAAGCTGGTTTGGCAAAACCAACGCTTAATACACCTATGATTTTCAAAAAATCCCTTCTATCTAAATACCTTTTCATAGCACAAACCCCTCTTTAAGGGAAAAAGATTATTGTTACTAAAACAAATACAGGAAGCAAAATGGTGCAGGAATATTTAAGCATATAGCCAAAAAAGCTGGGCATTGGGGTACCTGCCTCTTCAGAGATAGACCTTACCATAAAATTTGGTGCATTTCCAATATAGGTATTGGCACCAAAAAATACTGCCCCTGCAGAGATGGCCTTAAGATAAATAGCATTTTCTGTAAGAAGACCTGGCACTGCTTGTGGTTCTGGAAGACCTGCATAAAATTTTCCTAAGGCACTGCTAAAGAATGTTAGATATGTAGGGGCATTATCCAGGAAGGCAGAAAGGCTACCAGTGACCCAGAAATAATGAGCTGGCGCTTTTATGGCCTTTATTAAAGGAGCTGCTACCCCATGTTCCCCTGCCTTTAAAATCAAAAGACATGGAGTCATGGTCATAAATATACCAGCAAATAGATAGGCCACCTCTTTTATAGGAAACCAGGTAAATTCATTGTCTTCACGTACCTTCTTTGGGGTAACTACAATAGAGATAATACCAAGTGCTATTATAATAAAGTCCCTTGCCCACTCCTGAACAGTTCTGTGAACTCCTAATACACTTATTTCCCCCCACTTTACTGTCCCACTCATGATAACACTTCCTACTAAAGCAGCCAAAAGTATAAAATTATACCAGCCGTCCAGCCCTAAAGGTTCACGTTCACCCGAAGGAACTTTTAATATCCCCTCTTTCTTTTCTTTTTTGTAATAATAAAGGTCCATTAAAAAATAAGTTCCTAGTAATATTACAACTACAAAAAGCATATGGGGGAGTATTTTAAATGTCCAGAAAAAGGGAACACCATGTAAAAAACCCAAAAAGAGTGGTGGGTCTCCTACAGGCGTTAATGCACCCCCAATATTTGCCACTAAAAATATAAAGAAGACCACCATAAATGTCCTGTATTTCCTATATCTGTTTGCCCTTAAAAATGGGCGAATCAAAAGCATTGCTGCCCCAGTAGTCCCCATCCAGGAGGCTAAAGCAGTACCTATAGCAATTATACCTGTGTTCACAGGGGGTGTACCTAATAAGGTACCCCTTAAAAATATTCCACCAGCTATAGTAAAGAGGCCCCAAAGTAATACAATAAATGGAAAATAATCACCAATATATATATGTAAGGTCTCATGGATACCTGCATGCTTATAGACCATAATAAACGGCACAGCCGTGATTATTGCCCAGAATGCAGAGACCTTAGGAAAGTGATGATGCCACCATCTTGGGGCAAATAAAGGGAACAGGGCAATGGAAAGCAATATCCCTAGAAACGGAATAGTGCTCCACAGGGGGAGTGACATGCCTACTTTCAGGCCTGGTTCTACATGTGCTGCAGCCTCGTGCTCAACAACCTCATGTTCAACAGCCCCATGTTCAACCGCCATAGCAAGGGAAAAAGATGCAATAATAAAGAATAGTGCACTAAGAAAAATTATTCTCTTTTTCACGTTATACTCTCAGCTATAATTATTCAAAATCTGTGTAATCACTGGTCTAGAAGGGTATTTCTTACTGTATTGCCTAATGCCTAGAAATGAGAGTACCACAAATAGTGTTAGAAAAAAGAGACTAGAAAGGTTCTGGTTTCCCAATAAATCTAAGTAATAACCTAAAATTGCCCCCATAAATAAGCTTATGGTAGGAATTATATAGGCAATAAAGGCTGCCTTAAGCTCACTTTCTGTGGGAATTGAGACCACTACCTCTTGCCCGGTTTTTGCACCTAGAGGGTTTTCTGCATCAAGCATCATATATCTTTTTCCCAACATGCTACACAACCCACCTCCTGGGCAGCCCTTACATGCTGCACTCCCTATCAGTTTAATCTTTGCCTTCTGCCCAGAAATCCCTATTACTGTTGCTCTTTCTTTTTTTAATTCCATTTTACGCTGCTATTTTTTGTATGACATCATTTGGACACTTTTCTATACACTCTAAATGACATTTTTTTGGATCACATTTTTCTGGATTTACAATAGAGAGGAATTTATCAATAGTAATGGCCTTTTCAGGACAATTTTTCCTACAAATGCCACAGCCCTGACAGCCTACTTCACAGATGGCCTTTACTATCTTACCCAAATCATGTGAATTGCAGGGGACATATATATTTTGTGAAATGGGTAAAAGGTGGGGCACGCCCCTAGGGCATACGCTCACACATGTGCCACAGCCTACACACTTCTCTTCATCCACCTTGGGTAATCCATCTTCCCCCATGGTCATAGCACCAAATGGGCAATTTTTTACACAGGTGCCTAGACCTAAACACCCATATGCACAATCCTTATTCCCTCCCGCTACCAAGGCTGCTGCCCGACAGTCTTCTATCCCCATATATTCAAATCTACGTGTTGATTTATCGATAGTGCCACGGCACAAAATCCTGGCCACTTTCTTTTCTGCTGCCTCCTCCACGGTTACACCCATAATGCTTGCTATCTCTTTATAATTTTCTGGGCCTACCAGGATACAGGCTGTTACTGGCACTTTTCCCTCTACAATAGCTCCTGCACAGTCTGAGCAACCAGCATATCCACAACCACCACAATTTGCCCCCCCTAAGAATTCCTCTACTTCTCTTATCCTAGGGTCTACATAGACATAGAATACCCTGGCTGCTATCCCCAAGCCAATTGCAAATATAGCACCCATGCCCCCCATTACTATCATAGGGGGAATGGTTGCTTTAAGTAGCTCTACCAATTTTAACCTCCAAAAAAATCTTATTTAACTAATCCAGCGAAGGCAAAAAATGACATGCCTATAAAGCCTGCTGTAATCAAACCTATAGCTGTCCCCGCAAAGTTTTCAGGGATCCTGGCATAAGCAAATCTTTCTCTAATTGCGGCAAATAAAACAAGGGCTAAGGCAAAGCCAGCCGCCGAGGCAAAGGAAAATATAGTTGATTGCAACAGATCGAATTCTTCCCTTATATTTAAGATGCATGTACCAAATATAGCACAGTTGGTAGTGATTAAAGGGAGAAAAATACCAAGTGCTCTGTAAAGTGGGGGGCTTACCTTCTTCATTACTGTTTCAACAAATTGAACAAATACTGCAATAACCAATATAAAAGCCAGTGTTTGAATGTAAGCAACTTTAAATGGCTCTAGAAGATAGGTTTGAGCAAGCCAAGTAAGGGGGCCAGCGCAGGTAAGGACAAATATTACAGCAAATGACATCCCCACTGCAGTATCCATCTTCTTTGAGACCCCTATGAATGGGCAATTTCCTAGAAATCTAATTAAAAGGATATTGTTTATAAATACAGCAGAAACTATTAACATCAAATAATCTGAAAATGCCCATACCTCTTGTTCCATGTTTTACTCCCTTTTTTGTTACATCTCTTTCTTTTCACCAAAAAGATTCATAATCCCTAACATAAGGCCAAAAACAGCAAAGGCACCAGGTGGCTTTTGCAGGAATGTAAATGGCTCAAATCCACTCCACATAATGTGATAACCCCAAAATGTACCTTTACCAAATATCTCCCTGAATGCAGCCATTGCTACAAGGCTTATAGTAAACCCAAACCCCATACCAAGGCCATCTGCTATGGAATAATGAAGCGGATTTCTGGCTTTAGAGGCAAACGCCTCTGCCCTACCTAAAACAATACAGTTTACCACAATTAGAGGGATGAATATCCCTAAAGATAGATAAAGTTCATAAGCAAATGCCTGAGTTGCTAGCTCTACAATAACCACAAAGGTGGCTATGACTGCAATAAAACAGGCAATCCTTACCTGGTCAGGAATAACTTTTTTTAAGAGAGAAATGATTATATTAGACCCGGCCACAACAAAGGTCAGACAAAGCCCCATGCCAAAACCATCCTTTACTGTAGTACTACAGGCAAGTGTAGGGCATATCCCTAATACAAAACGAAATGGTGGAATATCACTCCACAAACCTTTGGTAAATTCTTTTGCTAGTCCCATTTTATCTAACCTCTTATATTTTTTCCTTTATTTTTGGGAAAAGTTTCATTCCCTCACTTACACCTTCTGTTATAGCGGTAGAGGTCTCAGTTGCCCCACTTACTGCTTGGACCTCTCCTCCGAAGTCACTATCTAATGTCTTTCCCTTAAATTGGCCTAAAAATTCCTTTGATTCTACAGGTAGAGTGCCAATACCTGGTGTTTCAGCATGTGATACTACATTTATTCCCAAAATTTTTCCTTCCAGTGTCAAACCCAACATTACCTCTACAGGCCCACCATGGCCTGTGCCTATTCCCGCATAGCCAATGCCTATTAACTTCCCACCTTTCTTTGCTGGAAATACAGTAACTATCTTTTCTTCACTAATTTTGACCTTTATCCTCTCAAAGATAGGGTCATTGTCATAGCTTGGAAGTACGGCCTTTACTGCAGGGGCTACTAAAAGTTTAATCTTTTGATATTCTATCCTATCTTTTGTTGCCCCTCTTACAAATGTCAGAAAAAATGCACAACCTATACAGATACTAGCTAAAACCACTGCTAATCTTAAAATTTCACGCAACTTTTACCCTCCCAAAAGGCTTAGGTTTAAATATCAAATCAATTAATGGGGTAAATGCATTTATTACCAAAACACAAAACCAGATAGGGTCTATCCAACTCCCCCAAATTCTTCCTATCATAACAATTAGACCCAAAAGGATACCAAGGATAACCATACTCCGCCCTGTCATAGGGCTGGTCACTGGATCAGTAGCTATAAAAAATGCCGCAAGCAGCGTTCCACTGCTCAAGAGTTGTACTAATACATAAGGGTAAAGAAATTCCCCTCCTTTAAATAAAATAGAAAACAAAATTATAGAGGCCAAAAAACTTACTGGGATGTGCCAAGTTATATATCTTCTCCATAAAAGGAAGAGCCCACCAATAATGATAGCTAATGCAGAAATTTGTCCAATACAACCTATCAGTGGTTCTCCTGGAAAAATTGGTTTCCAGGAAAGTAGTAATTTAAAAAAGAGGTTTATTTTTGCTCCAATGCTTTCTAAGCTTTCAATCCCATATTGCTCACTAAAATAGACATAGTCCTCTACTAAGGCACTTATCCCCTCTACTTTAGTTACTCCTAATATACTACCTGATATATCAAAATAGCTAGGAAAAGACAGCTTTAAAGAGGCCCAGCCTATAATAACTGGGTTAAATGGATTGCTACCCAATCCCCCATAAACATGCTTTCCAAGGAGCATGCCAGCAAATACACCCAAAATGACCATCCACCAAGGTGCAGTGGGAGGAAGAAGTAAAGCAAAAAGAAGACCCATTAAGACAGCACTTCCATCCATTATAGTAACTTCCCTTTTCATTATTTTCTGGAGGCCTGCCTCAAAGACAACAGCAGACAAAATTGCAATTACAATTACTTTTACAGCATTTACACCAAAAAAATATACCCCGGAAATTACAGCAGGAATAAGTGCTGCTGTGGTGATAAACATCATCCTTGATACAGATTCAGCGCTCTGGATATGGGGATGCAATGAAATAATAAGTTTTTCTTCTTTCATTTTTCCTCTTTCTCCAGTTGTATTTTCCCATATTTTATCCAATGAAGTAATGGTATTTTTGCTGGACAAACATAGGCACAACAGCCACACTCTATACAATAAAACAGACCATAGGCCTCGGCCTTTTCAAACCCATCTACTTCACAAAATGAGCCAATTACATGGGGCAAGAGGTTCATGGGACAAACATCTATACACCACCCACAATTGATACACTTCTGTCTAGAAATAGTAGCCAGATCAGATTCTGATTGAACAAATACCCCAGATGTCTCTTTGCTTACAGGAATTTCTGTACTATATTGAGCTAATCCCATTAAAGGGCCACCAATAATCACCTTTGCTACCTCTCCATTAGTTCCTCCACAATGCTCAATTACATCCTTTATAGGTGTGCCAATCCTTACCTTAAGGTTTTTTGGGCTACTTACTGCGCCAGTGACGGTAATCACCTTATCAATCACAGGCCTCTCTACTCTTACCGCATCCAATATGGCCAAAACTGCCTCAGCACCAAATACACTTACTCCTATATCCTCAGGGATACCATTTGGAGAGGGCACCTCTTTTCCTAAAACTGCTTTTATCAAAGGTCTATCTATGGCCTGAGGAAATTTTGCCTTAAGTACTACTAGCTCTGCTACAGGTGAAATGGCGGAAGAAGCCTTTTCTTTTATCTCAGCATCCTTGTCTTCAATAGCAAAATAGACAGAGGAAACATTAGATACCTTCTTAAGCACCTCTATTCCTTCAGCTATGTCTTGGACTCTTTCTAAAATGAGCCTTTTTCTTACACTCAAAAAGGGTTCTATATCAATTCCACTTACAATAATGGTATTGACAGACTTATCCTTTATTAGACCTAACTTGGCAGAAACAGGCACAGCATCAATACCAAAATCCACTACACCTGCCTTTTCAATTAATGATGATAATTCTTCAGGACTTTTTTTTAGGTAATCGGCCTTTGCCTCAGGTGGAGCTACCCATTCGTCCTTACCATCTGACTCTATGGTCACTGCCGAGACATATCTGCCCCTAATATCTGGAAACCTTTTAGTTACACCAATTATTTTCCCTGAAATGGTAGCATGAATGGAGGCTTCTTCAGGACTGGCGCTTTCTCCTATAACCTGCCCTACTTTTACCTCTTCCCCCTTTTTTACTGCTGCCTTACATTCTTTCCCTTTGTGCTGTTTTAAAGGAATAGTAACTTCTGAGGGAAGCGGAAGCTCTTCTATGGGGGTATCGACTTCATTGACAGAAAAAACACTACACTCTACACCGCCTTTGAATGTACCAGTTTTCATAATAGCTATCCTATTTTTAAATCAGCACTATCTATAGCACTAGCCTCTTTTTCTGTCAAGCAATTTTTTTTGTTCCTTACCCTCTAAGGCATCCAATCTCTTCACAATATCTGCCAAAATCTCACCCATTTTATCTAACTTCTGTCTTAATTCTGTCAAATCAGAACTACTTGTTCCGCTATAACCTGCACCATATCCACCCATGCCACGTCCCATGCCCATGCCACGTCCCATGCCCATGCCACGTCCCATGCCCATGCCACGTCCCATGCCAAAAGTAGGCTGTGCATCTTGAGGTACAGGGGAAAGGCGGCCTTGCTTATATTGTTCTATTATATCCTTAATCTTTCCAGTTGCCCCGGTAATTACCTTAATGTCTGCTGCCATAAAGGCCTGCTGAGCCCTGGGGCCTATATTGCCTGTTATTACCACTTGAGCCCCATTTTGGGCAATTAACTGGGCTGCCTGAGGCCCTACTCCACTTAACCCATCCATATATGGATTTTCTACTGCCTCAAAAGACATGGTCTCAGGCTCTACAAAAATAAAGTAAGGAGCCCGACCCAGACGAGGATCAACCTCAGCATCTAAAGAAGAACCTGTAGCACTAACTGCTATCTTCATTACAACCTCCTAAAAAATTTATTTTTTTCTAACAAAAATAAAAGGAGCCGCTTTCTCTATCGGCTCCTTTTTGGGACTATTATCCCTTTGTTGGCTCTAATTCCTTAATGCGATTTAAAATAGCATTAAGCTGTTGTTCTAAAAAACTGGCCTGATTTTTGAGGAAGCCTAGCTCTTGCTCAGGGGCTACACCGGGAGAAACAGGAGCTGCAACAGGGTAACCACCAGCTACACCTGGAGTATAACCATATCTCCTCCATCCTGGAAGCCCTGTGGCCCAATATTGCCAGCGAAAGCCTCTTCCCCTGCCTCGGCCTAGACCCAATCTAGGTCTTGGGGCTGCATAGCCAGGAAGACCATAACCTGCACAATAACCCATTCCCCTACCTGTCATAGGGCCAAGCCCAAAAGGACCGGTACCATTACCTGCCGGCATTTCTCTCACCTCCTTTTTTAGTTAATCAGTTTCATCAGTTAATCAGTTAAATAACTGACCAGTGACTGCATTTTCTTTTATCCTCTCAACTTTTATATGTATTATAAACATTTTGCAGGTGAACAACAAGCCCTCCTAAATCATGTTTTATATCTTTAGCTATTACTGAACACTTTACCTTAAAAAGAAAGGCAATAGGCCTTTTTTCATCACTAAGTGTTTCATAATGTCCCTGCCCTTTGGCTACAATCAAGTCAGTATTGTTATAATGCCTTAAAAATTCTTGACTACAAAGGGAAAGTATAGTACCAGGCACCTCAGAACCATTATCAATTACATTTACTAAATCTGTAAGGGTTACGGCCTGGGCATCCTCTAAGGTGGCATCGTTTATAATGGGTTTCCTTTTTACTGCATAGGTAATCTTTTCTGGCCCAATTTGCTTAATCAGTGGTTTATCAAATACTATTTCACCTGCATTATCCCCGAGAAAAAGTATTTTTTTGGCTTGCTCTGTAGCTGTTTTCAACTTCAATACTGCTCCTCTATCCAGATACGCTTTTATGGCTACTTCTATTTCTTCTTCCAAATTAATGTCTTTTATAACCTGTGCTCCAAAGTCAATCATATTTCCTGCCAATGCCAGCCTCACTGCTGTTTCAAATGGTACATCTGAGAACTCTATAAGTTCCTCCAACTTGGGATAAACCGCTAAGGCCTGTTGGTTGAAGGAGTGTTTCAAAGGAGCATAGGGGTCTTTATTACCAGTTACTTCCTTTACTAAACTATGGGCCCTCCAGCCAATCTCAGGAGGGGAACTTTTATTTAAAGGAAATTCTGCTAATTCTGCTAATATTGTTCTCATTACCTCCTCTTGCACTTTTCTGTCATCTGTAGCCAAACGCGCTGCCTCTAAGGCCTGCCTCAAAAAACAAGGGATACAATCTAAATGCACTTTCATTTCTAACTCCTAATCTTTTTTGTCTCCTGCTCTACCACCATATAGTGTTAATAACACTTGAAATTAATACTTCTCCTTCGGTGAACCAAGCTTAGATCCCGCAAATAGAAGAGGGTATATTATGTCACTTCCACAGCACGGAAGCCACACTGCAAGGAACAAAAATATGAAGATGAGGGGAAGCAAGGGAAACCAAAAATCCCTTCCAAATGCTGTAAAGTAAAACAATGATGCCCATGTACTCAAAAATACGTGGCCAGCATGAGGATATTTGGTGGTAGGCCTTAAATAACCCATCAAAATACCAACCAATGCTAATGGAGTTATCCACCATTTTGCAATAAAAGGAATAATAAATGGTATTTTGATTTGAAGTAAAACTGCTCCAATATAAGGAATTATTGCATCACTTACTGTAGCTAAACCAATGGACCCTGTATAACCAACTAAAATTGCTGAAAAAAAATTACACCTGGTATGCAATTTATACATGCCTGTAGTTACAAGGGCACTCAAAATCACATGAAATGGATGCAAGATATAAAAAATAGTATTGGAAATATCAGGAGGAACATTAACAGCAAGTATTATAGCCATGATAGCAATTCCTGTTGTAGCCCCAAGGAAAGTAAATGGAGCATGCCTCTTTAGTTCAATTGCTAATAACCTAAACATTTATTTAGTTAAGTAATAAACTCAAGGGATACTGCTTCCTTGGGATAAACTAAGGTGCACCTGCCCAAGTTGTTAAACCAATCAATATTTGCTTACTTCCCGATTTCACGTTTTTCGATTCAACGATTATGCCGTTTAACAGATCTATAAACGACCTGCCAAAAATTCTTTAATCAATTTCTCTGCTGGGAGGTCTGGGGCATTTGAAATTACTCCAATTTTATTTCTATTAAGGACATAATTTGCCTTCTCTTTTATATCCTTGGTAATGACCAATTTTACCTGCGGTATTCTTTTAATCTCTGAAGGACCTATATGTCCTTCTTGTTTTATGGTATCTAAATAATTAATATTGCCATTTCTTACTTGATATATAGCTATTCTGTCTGCCTTAAATAAAGGCGCCACCTTTTCTTTAGATAAAGGGATAGCTATCTTTATGGATTTAGACTTCCTTATCTCATCTATAGAAACAGGCTTAAATGCAGTCTCTTCTAATCTTTTAGTTATATTTTCTACAATCTTTTTAAAATCTTGATTATAAGTCCTTTTTTCATCAGACATATATTGAACCAATGTGCCTGCGTCAGAAGCGTCTACTACAGCAGGGTCAAAGTTTAATGCACCTAAAAACGGTATGCCTGCAGTTAGCGCTACTTTTTCACCTCCACCAGACTTAAAGATATAGAGTTTCTTTCCACAATGTGGGCAGATAAGGCCACTCATGTTTTCTATAATCCCTATAACCTCCATCTCTACCTGATTACAGAATGTAATGGCCTTTCTTATATCAGCCAAGGATACCTCCTGTGGCTGGGTTACTATCACTGCCTTGGCAGCAGGAATAAGCTGTGCTACAGACAGTGGCTCATCCCCTGTACCAGGTGGGGAATCAATTACTAGATAATCTAAATTTCCCCACGCTACTTGCCCTATGAATTGGGCGATGGCTGAGTGTTTTAATGGGCCCCTCCATATCACTGCCTGGTTCTTGTCTGCCAATAGATACTCAATAGAAATGGCAGATAAATTTTTAGCTACGGCCTTTGGAATAAGCTGCTCAGAAGGAGCCATATCCAAAGGACCACCAATGCCCAGCATTCTAGGAACACTTGGCCCATGCAAATCCACATCTAATATACCTGTCTTATAGCCGCGCCTTGATAAATCAATAGCCAGACAAACAGCCATTGTACTCTTTCCCACGCCGCCTTTGCCACTCATTATCATAATCTTGTTTTTTATCTTGGATAGCGATTGTCTAATCATAATCTCTTGTTCTTTTAACTGATCGTTTTTCATCTTTCCCTCCTTTTATGCAACTAAGTTGCATATATCAAATTAAAAATTTTTTTATCTATGTCTGACATTTCTTACAGATTCCCCTTATATAAATCTCTACTTTTTCACTTTTAAATCCATAAACTTTACACAAGCTAGAGAGTATAGATGTAAATTCTAAAATGTCAAGGCACTCTACGCCTCCGCATAACTTACATATCAAGTGGGGGTGGGCTTTATGCCTCTTGCTTGCCAGCTCATAACGAAAGGGGCGACCTATAGAAAGCTGCCTTGCTAATCCTGCCTTTACTAACTTTTCAAGTATCCTATAGACAGTTACTTTATTAATGGGCATTTTTGGACTAACATAATTTAAGATTTCTTCAGAGGTAAGGCTCTTCTTTGCAGAAATCAACAATTCAAGTACTGCTAAACGCAATGGTGTAGGTGAAATACCTTTGGTTAATAACATCTTTTCTGGATTATAAAGCTCACCCATATATATTTATATATATATTAAATGCAACTTAATTGCAACTAAGATTCGTTAAATAGTTAACTCGTTAAACCGTTAAATTTAAGAGGAGGCACTCAGCAATGAATATTTCACTATTTGACGACTCAACCAATTGACTAATTAACGAATGGACTATTTACATGGTTTTGGGTTAAAGGTTCTTCAATTTTCCTTGTGCAATCTTGGCTTGCTCTGTCTCTGGGTATTTCTTTATCAACTGGTCAAGTAAAACCTTGGCTGTATCCTTATCGCCTAAGGCTGCAAAGGAAAGAGCCTGTTTTAGCAATGCTCCAGGAATCTTGACATTTTTAGGATATTTCTTTATTGCTTCTTGATATGCCAAAATGGCTTCTTCAAACCGCTTTTGAGAAAAATAGATCTCACCTATCCAAAATTGGGCATTCCCTGCAAGTGAAGAATTTGGGTATTCTTTTAATAATTTTTCAAATAATTCTCTAGCATTTTCATATTCGCCTTTTTTATAAAGCTTTAAGGCCTCTTGATATACACCCTTAGGACCCAGGCCTATAAGTTTGAGTTTAGTGGCCTTTAATTTTTCCTTTTGTTTTTCCACTACCCTTTCTAGCTCCTGAAACCCCTTTTCCAAGGAGGTCATGCGCATAAGCAAAGCCTCTCTATCCCTATTGTTCTCTTGCTTATATGCTTCAATTTCATCACTCAATTTTTGTAGTTGATAACTATTTTCTTCTAATCTTCCATTTAATTCATCCAAGGCAGTTCGAAAATCATCTAATTGAACTAGAAAACCGGGTTTTTGGATGTCCTTAATGTCTTTCTCTAATTTGGAAAGTCGTGCAGTGAAATTATTTTCTACTGCATTTAATCTACTATCTATTCTTATAATGTCTTTTTCAATTAAGGTTACATCCTTTTTAGTAGCGCACCCAATAAGAATAATGGTTAGTAAAAAAAATAAAATCTTTTTCATTTTTTAAATATTGACAGGGGCATAGGCCCCTGTCAGACTAATACCCTGTTATTACAAAGTGGGCCCTTCTGTTTTTCGCCCATGCTTCTTCATTGTGGCCTGGGTCTATTGGCCTTTCTTCCCCATAACTAATGGTAGAGATATAACTGACATCAACCCCCAGATTCAATAGAAATTGTTGGGCACTGTTAGTCCTACGTTCGCCTAAGGCCAGGTTGTACTCTTCTGTACCTCGCTCATCGCAGTGGCCTTCAATAAGTAAACGAACATCAGGATGTGCCTTTAGCCACTCCGCCTTCCTTTTTAAAATTTCTGCAGCATCAGGGCGGATATTGTATTTGTCAAAATCAAAATGGATATTTTCATCTTCAAATACAGCAATTCCCCTTTTTAGCGCTCTTTCCCTTGCCAGTTCTTCTTCCCTAATCCTTGCCTCTTCTATTCCCTCTGCAGCCAACTCTTCAGGAGCCTCCTCCGGAAACGCCTTTTCCACTTCAGGAGCTGGAGTCACTGCCTCAGGTTTTACTACTTTTTTCTTAGCGCAAGCAAAGGCAAAAATCATCATTAAAAAAATAACTCCTAGAATCCAACCATACTTCATTCATTCTCACCTCCTTTCTATTTTTTAATCAACCTTGGCGACCAACGCGGCTGCGTCTGCATATCCAAAACGCCACTAATGGGAAAAGAATGACCATCAAACAATCGTAATACATAAATTTTCCCTTGTTGGCTAAAGGCCAAAAAGTGTCCATCTGGCGAGAAGCTTGGGCTTTCATGGTTAACTTTATCATAAGTAAGCTGCCTTAGATTATTTCCATTGGGTTCTATCATAAATATCTGAAAATGTCCATCCACTATACCTGTGTAGGCAATATAATCTCCTTTGAGTGACCACACTGGAGATGTATTGTAACTTCCCTCAAAAGTGAGGCGATTTATACTGCCTGTGTTTAAACCCAAGGTATAGATTTGTGGACTGCCCCCACGGTCTGAAACAAAGGCAATTTTTTTTCCATCCGGTGAGAAGCTAGCAGAAACATTAATTCCCCAATGTTCAACAAGACATTTTTTCATGTCCCCTCTTTTATCCACTAAATAAATACCCTGTTTCCCCCTTTTATTTAAGGTTACTGCAATATCTTTCCCATCAGGGGAAAAAGCTGGGGCAATGTTAATCCCTGGATAATGAATGAGTCTTTTTATCTGCCCACTCCTTAGCTCTA
>Ga0111222_1047_pt1 | contig 15533 bp, 17 predicted proteins | sample DeeMarSWOR152_54_FD_80386 | JGI IMG/M metagenome (GOLD analysis project Ga0111222, IMG submission 80386) | Syntrophobacter sp. DG_60 | reverse complement strand
GGGATCGTAAAGTAACTATAGGGTTGCTTGAAAACTGTAAACATACTTCGTATCCATTTTTTATTAAATCGATTCTATTTAAAATTTGTATAGATAAACCGTCTAAAGATTAATTAGCACTCACCTACTTTTGATAAAGAATCTAAATAATATTCAGCTAACCTTAAATCATCGGCACTTGTAATCTTTATATTTTGATTTGCACCAGGGATTATTTTCACCTTTTTGCCTAGCCTTTCTACCAGAGAGGCATCATCTGTAGCTACTATATCTTCTTTTTTTGCCTTTAAGTATGCCTCTTTTAATAAATCAAACTTAAACCCCTGGGGTGTTTGTGCCCGAAAGACACATTCCCTAGTAAGTGTCTTCACTACAAATCCATCTTCTACCCATTTTATGGTGTCTTTAGCAATTAAGGCAGGTACCACTGCATCCCAGCTTTTTGTCTCTTTAATTACTTTAGAAATTAGAGTCTTGGGCACCAAAGGCCTTACCCCATCATGTACCAGGACAATCTCTGCCCCTTCACTTATTTTTAGCCCTTGCCATACAGATTCCTGGCGAGTACCTCCCCCTACAGTTATCTTTCTTATCTTTTCAAATTCTTCAGCAATTTTATAACAGGATTCTAGCCAATCTTTATGTGTTACTAAAATGATACCATCTATTTCATCACAACCATCAAAACACCTAACCGTGTACCACAAGACAGGATGCCCCTTTAATAATAGAAATTGCTTAGGCACAGGGCTTCCTATACGTTTTCCTAAACCTGCTGCTACAATGATTGCCAAAATCACATCAATTCCTTAAAGGAGACAATGGTGGGAAACTTTTTTGAAAACTTGGCAGGTTCATTTAAATTTGGCTTGGCCTTATAGATTAAATATCTAATTGATACCCTTTTTGCTGTTTCTAGAACCGTTTCGTTGTCATCGATAAGCATAGTGTGTTGCGGAGAAAATCCAAGCAATTTTTTTAGGGTGTCCCAAAACGCTTCTTCTTCCTTAGGTATCCCAAAATCAAAGGCAGTTACTATATGATCAAAATAATTTTCCAAATCCGTTTGCTTTAGCTTTAATTCTAAGGACTTGTAGTGTGCATTGGTAATTAAGGCTGTCTTTTTTCTTTTATGCTTTAAAAATTGGAGAAAATCCTGGGCATAGGGCTGAGTCTTTATCAAGTACCCAATGCTTTCTTTTAGTGCAAAAACATCAAGCCTTAATGCCTTTGACCAAAAATCTAAATCTGTCCAATTAAGCGTCCCCTCTTCCTTTCTATAGCGGCCAAGCAAAAGTTCTTTTGCCTTATCAAATGGAATACCATGCATTTGTGCATATTCCTTAGGCAAAAGCACTTCCCAAAAATAGTCATCAAAATATCTATCTAAGATTGTACCATCCATATCTAAAAGCACCCAATCTATCTCATGCCAATTATTGCTAAAACTTCTCATATTATCTCTCAAATATTTTATTTAGCTCCTTATCTGGTATATCAAATACTGTATTATGAGGAGGAAATGGCTCATTATAAAAGAATTCAGGAAGTCTATTATCTACATCAGTAAAACCTGCCTTTCTGTTAAAATCACGTTCTATTTCTAATACCTTCTCCCCCAGTTTAAAAAATTCATGCCCTTTTAGGTGCCAGCCATAACGGGCATTAATCATCTCTACTAAATCATCCCATGTATCAGGATTTTCTGCCATCATCAGTGTACAAAAAAGGCAAAGCCCTGTACAATCAAATGCAGCAGTGGTTACCTGCATCTTTTTAGAAAGCTCAACCTGCCCTTCAATGGCTAAAGGGTCTACCTTCCCTCCAATTCCTAAGATATTTGCCCTTATAGTATAGCCTGCTGTATGGTCTGCCCCCATAGGGGAGGTGGCATAGGTTACCCCTATACCCTTTACCGCCCTTGGATCATAGGCAGGCAGTGCTTGCCCCTTTACTACAGCAACACGTGAGATACCAAATGCCTTGGCAACAGTAGCTGCACCACTTCCTAAGATGCGGCCTAAAGGGGTCCTTTTTGAAAGCTCCTGATAGAGGCCTATAGCCCTTTTTGCATTTCCAAATGGGATAATGCCTGCCTCCATAGCCACACCAATGGCATTTCCCATTTCAATGGTATCTATTCCATAATCATCTGCCAGATAGTCCATCCTTGCAATGGCATCCAAATCAGATATTCCAAGGTTAGGACCATGCGCCCAAATTGTTTCATACTCTGGCCCTTTAGTGATATAGTTTCCATCCTTATCTACATAAATCCTGGAGCAGCGGATAACACAACCTGCCTGGCAGGGATGCCCTACTTTTCCACCTCTTTCTCTAATAATCTCATTTTGCCTTTCACCACTTACGTTATCTATTTTTTCAAATTGACCTGTCTTGAAATAGCGGGTTGGGAGGGCACCTGCCCCATTGACGATCTTCATTAGTGAGTCGGTGCCTAAGATAGGCAAGAGTTCGCCAGTTCCAGGATGCTGCCTTAGTGCTTTTGAAAACCTCTTTGCTGTTTCCTTAAATGTTTTTTCATCTTTATAACTGACACCCTTTGCCCCTTTTGGGTCAATGACTATGGCCTTTAGGCCTTTACTTCCCATAACTGCCCCTAGGCCACCACGGCCTGCATGTCTAGTAGGCCTCCCGTCTATATCAGTAATTGCCACAGTTGCTGCACAAAGGCACATCTCACCTGCCTGACCAATAGAGATAATGGCTACTTTTTTACCATGCCTTTTTTGTAAATAGCTTACGGTATCATAATTTCCCAATCCTTTTAAATCGCTTGCATCTATCAACTCATTCTTTCCCTCTCCTAAGTATACATAATAAAGCTTATCTCCTCTTCCTTCCACAACTATGGCCTTAATCCCTAATTTTCCCAAATATTGCCCGGCCATCCCACCTGCATTACTCTCTTTAATCCCATTGGTTAAAGGACTCTTTGCCCCTACCGAGAGCCTCCCACTAGTTGGGGCTGTAGTCCCAGCCAAAATGCCTGGGGCAAGGACTAACTTATTTTTTATTCCCAAAGGATGACAGGTGGGTGGAACTTCGCTGTTTATTATTAGGGAGGTAAGCCCCCTTCCGCCAAAGCTATGATATTCTTTTTTAAACTTCTGAGATTTGATTTTTAAATTAGACATATCAATACGCACCATAACACACATCCTTTTTTTACCTCCTCAATCTTGAAAACTAAGCTAGAATAAATGACTTGTCAAGTATTTAAGCTTTTACAGTGCTAGTTTTAACAATGCAACATCTGCCCGAGGTGAGGTATTAACTATGTCTTTAAGCCTTCTATCTTAAGCAATGATCAATCTCTGTCAAATTCTCCACTTCTCATTTACTAATTCGTTTTTATCTCCTCCCCGGGTTTTACCAAACTTATTGATAATCCAAATAAGTTTAATTTTTTTACATTAAGGATGCGGTGTAATCGAAATGATTGTAATTTGATTTTTCTTAGGGCCATAACACCAAAAAACCCTATATGCAGCAGGAGTTTTATCTTGAGCATAGGCTTCCCAAACTCTTTGTCCCGGATAAACTGGTGCAATTGAGTAATACTGATGGGTTTTTAAACTGGGGTGTTTAGGATTTTGGGCAAGAAATTTGATACTTTTGATAATAGCTTTGAGTATTTTCTTTTTACTTTTATCTGCCTTTAACTCATCGAGATCCTTCTTAGCCCTTTCTGTATAAATTATTTGAAAAACCATGCTCAATCTTCATAATCTTTAAGATCAACTTCTGCAAATTTATTCATCTGGGCGTCTTCTATCCCTTCTATTACCTTATTAAAAGCGGCCTTATTTTTCCATAACCATGCCTCATCTACTGGGACCACCTCTGCTGGCTTTAATATAATTATCCCATCTTCTTTTTTTTCTATTAAAAAGGTTCTTTTTGCATATTCAGAGCCTAAAGTAATTCTCCCCTTTGTATCCGCTACTTTTGTCAAAGTCTCCATACTACCACCTCCCATTTAGCACAATATAACTTTGTGGGAAATTAGTCAAGTGGGATATACGATTTTATTCTACTGTTACACTCTTTGCCAGATTTCTGGGCTGGTCTACATCTGTACCCCTGTAAACTGCAATATAATATGCCAGAAGCTGTAAAGGAACAGTAAACAAAATGGACTTTAATGGGGAATCCATTGGGGGAATAGATAACACATCACCAGCCTTTTCTTTTGCCTCTATGCAATGGGGCTCAGTTACAGCAATGATCTTCCCCTGTCTAGACCTCACCTCCTCCATATTAGCCAATATCTTAAGATAAGTTTCGTCTTTTGGTGCCAGTACTACTACTGGCATATTTTCATCAATGAGGGCAATAGGGCCATGCTTCATTTCACCTGCTGGATACCCCTCAGCATGGACATAGGAGATCTCTTTTAGCTTAAGTGCTCCTTCCAATGCAATAGGGTAGTAAAGTCCCCTTCCCAAATACAAAAAGTTCTGTGCGCGCCCATATTTTAATGCCAATGCCTCAATTTCATGAACATTGCTCAATATTCCTTCCATTAGATGTGGAAGTTTCAATAGATTTTCAAAATGACCATCTATTTCTTCTTTATTGACCTTCCCTAAAATCAGGCTCATATAAAGGCTAAATAGATAGAGAACAGCAATTTGTGTAGTAAATGCCTTAGTAGAGGCTACCCCAATCTCTGGGCCTGCATGGGTATAGATTACCCAGTCACACTCACGGGTTAAAGTACTTCCCAAAACATTACATATTCCCAATATTTTTGCCCTTTTTCTTTTTCCTTCCCTCAGGGCAGCTAGGGTATCTGCTGTCTCTCCAGATTGGGAGATAAGGATTAGCAGCATGTTTTTATCAATGATAGGTTTACGGTATTTAAACTCCGAACCCAAGTCCACTTCTACAGGAATACCGCAAATCCTTTCTATCATATGCCTTCCCACAAGGCTTGCATGCCAAGATGTACCACAGGCAACAATCCATATCTTATGAATATTTTTTGCCTCTCTTTTTGATAGATTAAAATGCTCAAAATGGATGCGTTTTTTTGCAAAATCTAGCCTTGGTCTAACTGTGTTGGCAACAGCCCGAGGCTGCTCAAATATCTCTTTTTGCATAAAGTGTTTATAACCAGCCTTTTCTGCCATTAAGGGACTCCAAGGTAGCTCTACAGATTCTCTCTTTAATACATTTCTATTAAAATCTTTAATTACTAATCGGTCTTTTTTTACAATGGCCATCTCTCCATCATTCATGAATATTACCTTCTTTGTATAAGGCAAAAGGGCGGGGGCATCAGAGGCCAGAAAGTATTCACCATCCCCTAAACCAACAATAAGCGGGCTTTCTTTCCTTACAGCAATCAATTTATCTGGCTCTTCACTGCTTAAGATGGCGACAGCAAACGAACCTTCAACTAGCCTTATGGCCTCATTTACAGCCTCTTCTAAAGGTAGGTTTTTATATCTGGCAATAAGATGGGCTATTACCTCTGTATCTGTATTTGAACTAAATTTTGCCCCTTCTGCTTCAAGCCCTTTTTTTAAGGAAAAGTAATTTTCGATGATTCCATTGTGCACTACCGCAATACTGCCTACTATATGGGGATGGGCATTCTCATCAGAGGGGACACCATGGGTGGCCCAGCGCGTATGGGCAATGCCAATATTTCCCTTAATAGGCTCCTTTTTAATAATTGTTTCTAGCCTTTTAATCTTTCCCTGGCAGCGCCTACAAGATATTTGCTCATTAGCCACTGTAGCAATGCCTGCAGAATCATAGCCTCTATATTCAAGCCTTTTTAAGGAATTGATTAAAATATCAACACAATCTTTATCTCCAATATAGCCTACAATCCCACACATTATTTTTTCTCCTTTATCACTTGCCTAGCCCTAGCAATGGCCAATTTTTTATCTGGTACATCCTCAGTAATTACAGAACCTGCCCCTACCACTGCCTCCTCACCTATAGATATAGGAGCAATAAGGGAAGTGTTACTGCCAATAAACGCCTTATCTTTAATGACAGTTTTGTATTTTCTCTTTCCATCATAATTGCAGGTAATGGTGCCTGCCCCGATATTTACATCACCGCCAATATCTGCTACACGAGAACCAGGCCTTAAGTGGGCAAAAGGGCCAATTTTTGCCTTATCTTCTATAATACTTTCTGTAATAACAGAGTATGCCTTAATAACTACATTATTCCCAATTTTACTATCTTTAATAACTACACCAGGCTCTAAAACGGTATTTTCTCCAATGGTTGTTTGACCCTCTAAATAGATGCTTGGAAATAAAATGGTGTCTTGCCCAATCTTTACATCTGGCTCTATATAAGTACTGCTTGGATCAATTATGGTAATACCTTGAATCATTAATCCTTTTAAAATATTCCTCTTTAAAATATTTATAGCCATAGCCAAATCCACTCGGTTGTTAATCCCTATAATTTCCTCAAAGGGTGCCTCAACTGTTGTAATCTTTTCTCCCTTCTCTGAGGCTATCTTTATCAAATCAGTTAAATAATATTCTCCCTTTTTCTTATTTTTAGGGATAAGGGAGATATTTTCTTTAAGAAAATCTGCATTAAAGCAATAGATACCAGCATTAATCTCTTCTGGCTGGTCGGCTTTATCCCTCTCTGTTATCTCCTTAATGCATTTTATCTTCCCTTCCTTATCCCTCTCAATCTCACCATATTCTCCAGTGTGTTTTACCTTAGAAGTAACTAAAGTGATGGAAGATTTTTCATTGTAATGTGCATCTATTAATCGTTTTAAGGTATTTTGGGTAATTAGAGGCGTATCTCCATTTAGGACTAAGACATTCCCTCCAGTGCCACTAAATATTTCCTCACAGCACATTAAGGCATGGCCTGTGCCCAGTTGCTCCTTTTGTTCAACAAATATTAGCTCAGGCTGTTTAATCTCTTCTCTTATCTTCTCTGATCCATAACCTATAACTACCCATATCTTTCTAAGGCCTAGTACTTTGACTACATCAATAACATAACTTAAAATGGGTCTTCCTAAAAGTTTATGCAATGCCTTTGGCTGTGAAGAGACCATCCTCACGCCCTTTCCTGCAGCCAAAATAATAGGTAAGATCTCACCCATCTTATACTCCTTTAGTTGTTTTATCTTGACTATTTTTTTTATCTTAATTTCTCCATTTTGTAAACGCCAGTAAGGTATGGGTAGTTTGTTGAGTTTATTAAGTTTACTTGGTTTATAGCGTTTACCGTTTAGCGTAGAATGATTTATTTACAAATTCTAACAATTATGATAAACAAGTCACCTAATATATTCCTTGGATTATAATAAGTACAAAACGAAAGGAGGAAAGAATGGCACAGGCAAAAAATGGTGATACTGTTAAGGTTCACTACACGGGCAAATTGGAGGATGGCACGGTATTTGATACCTCCATCAACCGCGATCCTCTGCAATTTACAATAGGGGAAGGCCAGATAATCCCAGGCTTTGAACAAGCCATAGTCGGGATGAATCCGGGCGAATCGAAAACCACCAAAGTCCCGGCAGATAAAGCGTATGGCCAACACCTTAAGGAAATGATAGTGGTGGTAGATCGAAACCAATTTCCGGTGGACTTAAAACCAGAGGTCGGTCAGAGGTTACAAACCCGTCAAGCAAATGGTCGAGCAATTGTAGTCACGGTGACCGATGTCTCCGAATCGAGCGTGACGTTAGATGCCAACCATCCTTTGGCTGGGGAAGACCTGACTTTTGATATCCAGCTCCTTGAGATCGTTTAACCATTTTGTTTCCGGATTAGATATTATTCGTTTTTTGGCGGATAGGGCAAGAACGATCTCGAAAAGTAAGCAGTATGATTCTATGGAATAAAAAAAGAGGCAGACTATTTAGGCCTGCCTCTTTTTTTTATCACTTCCTAACCGAAGACTTAAGCTGCTCCTGCCTTTTCTGCTATCTTGATCCTTATTACTGCACGCTGTAGAGCCGCTTCTGCCCTGGCTATATCTACATCTTCTTTCTTCCTTAACCTTTCTAGTGCCCGTTCCCTTGCCGCTCTTGCCCTTTCAGCATCTATTTCCCTCCCAAGCTCTGCTGCCTCAGCAAGGATGGTTACCCTATCCTTAGATACCTCAGCAATGCCCCCTGCTATAGCCATATATTCAGTGCGCCCATCTCTTACATAATGCCCTTCTCCTATCTCCAAAAGGGGTAGATATGCTGCATGACCTGGCAATACAGTAAATTCACCTTCTGCCCCAATAGCTGTTACCGAATCTACCTCCTCACGTACTACCAAACAGTCTGGTGTAATTACCTCTAAAAGCATCTTTGCCATCTTCTTTTCCTCACTAAGCTGCTGCTAATTTCTTTGCCTTCTCTATGACTTCTTCAATAGACCCTACCATATAAAATGCCTGCTCTGGTAAGTCATCATACTTTCCTTCTAATATTTCCCTAAATCCCCTTATGGTATCTTCTAATTTTACATAGGCACCCGGCCTTCCTGTAAATTCTTCAGCTACATGGAATGGTTGAGACAAGAAGCGCTGTATCCTCCTTGCCCTAGCCACTGTAATCTTATCCTCTTCAGAAAGCTCCTCCATTCCCAAAATGGCAATAATGTCCTGTAAATCTTTATATTTTTGAAGTATGGCTTGCACTTCTCTGGCTGTACCATAATGCTCAATAGTTAAGAAATGGGGGTCAAGTATCTTTGAAGAAGAATCTAGTGGGTCAACTGCTGGGTAAAGACCCAACTCTGCAATTTGTCTAGATAAAACAATAGTCCCATCTAAGTGGGCAAAGGTAGTAGCTGGGCCTGGGTCGGTCAGGTCGTCTGCTGGCACATAAACACACTGGACAGAGGTAATAGAACCCTTATCAGTAGATGTAATCCTTTCTTGTAATTCACCCAAGTCAACGGCCAATGTAGGCTGATAACCTACGGCTGAAGGCATCCTTCCTAAAAGGGCAGATACCTCAGAGCATGCCTGAATAAAACGGTAGATATTATCAATAAATAAAAGCACATCCGTTCCTTCTTCATCTCTGAAGTATTCTGCGGCGGTCAATGCAGAAAGGGCTACCCTTGCCCTGGCGCCTGGTGGTTCTGTCATCTGCCCATAAATCAAGGCACATTTCGGAAGAACACCGGAATTTTTCACCTCCAGATACAGGTCATTTCCTTCCCTGGTCCTTTCCCCTACACCAGCCAGCACAGAGATGCCTCCATGCTCCATGGCAATGTTGTGGATCATCTCTAACATAACCACTGTCTTTCCTACACCTGCTCCACCAAATTGAGCCATCTTCCCACCCTTTGGAAACGGAATAATCAAATCTACTACCTTAAGTCCTGTCTCCAACAATTCTACCTTTGTACTTTGGTCTACCAAGGCAGGGGCAGGCCTATGGATAGGATAATATTTTTTGGCCTCAACCGGTCCCCCTCCATCTACTGCCCTTCCTACTACATTTAGAATACGTCCTAAACTTTCATGCCCTACAGGCATCCGAATGGGAGCCTCTGTATCCTTTACTGGCATCCCTCTTATCAAGCCATCTGTCATATCCATGGCAACAGTCCTGGCAACATTATCTCCTAACTGCTGGGCTACCTCTAAGACTAAATTGTCCTCTTCATCAGAAATTCCAGGATTTGATACCAGAAGGGCATTAAATATACCAGGAACCTTTCCTTCTTCAAACCTTACATCTACTACATTGCCAATTATTTGGGCAATTTTTCCTATGTTTTGTTTTTCTTCTGCCATTTTTAAATCCTCCTTATTTAGCTCCTTAGGGCCTCAGCCCCTCCTACTATATCCATAAGCTCCCTTGTAATGGCAGCTTGCCTAGTTTTATTAAATATTAATGTTAAGGTAGTAATTAGCTCTTTACAGTTACTGGTAGCGTTTTCCATAGCCCTCATCCTGGCGGCATGCTCACCTACCTCAGATTCCAAAATGCTGCTGTATAAATGAATATTTAGGCTTTTTGGTAAAATTTGCTCCAGGATTAAACGAGGACTAGGTTCATAAATGTACTCTAATAGTGATACCCCTTCCTCTGGCACCTCTGGTTTGATAGGAAGAAATTGCTCAACAGTGGGTTCCTGTCTAACCATGCTGACAAACCTGTTGTAAAACACATAGACTTCATCTGCTTCTCCACTTGTGAAAGAAGAGACTATATCTTCTGCCATCCGACGGGCCATGATATAGTCGATCTTACCCACAACACCTACATATTGAGCCTTGATGTTAACTGCACGCCTTCTGAAGTAATCCCTGATCTTTCTCCCAACAATGGTTAGAAATGTCTCTTGGTCTTTACTTTTGGCATCGGTGATAAATTTTTCTACTTCTCTAACGAGGTTGGAATTATAGGCGCCGCATAGGCCTCTATCAGAGCCAATTGCTACCAAATGAACCTTTTTTATCTCTTCTCTTACTTCAAGTAAAGAGAATTCTTCTCCAATAGGGGCCACTTGGGTTAAACGAGTTATAACCTCTTTATATTTTTCAGAATATGATTTAAACCTTTCCATCTTTACTTGGGTTGTCCTAAGTTTTGCTGCAGCTACCATATTCATGGCCCTAGTGATGGACTGTGTCTTTGTTACTGCACCAATCTTTCTCTTAATATCCCTTAAAGTAGCCATTACTTACCCCTATGCTAGTCCTTTGGTCTTTTTAAAATCCTCATTGAATTCCTTTATAGCCTTGGCCATCAATTTATCTGTCTCATCATCGATTATATTCTTTTCCTTAATAGAAGCAAGTATCTGAGGATATTTACTTTCTACAAACTTATAAAGAGCTGGCTCATATTCACCTAATACCTCTACAGAAAACTCATCCAAGAAGCCCCTTGTCCCGGCATAGAGAATAGTCACTTGTTTCTCTAAAGGTAAAGGCTCATATTGGGGCTGTTTTAAGACCTCTGTTAGTCTTATCCCCCTTTCTAGTTGCATTCTGGTAGCCTTATCCAACTCACTACCAAACATGGCAAATGCTGCTACTTCACGGTATTGGGCCATATCTAATCGAAGAGATCCAGCTACTTGTTTCATGGCCTTTACTTGGGCAGCGCCTCCTACCCTGGATACCGAAAGGCCAACATTTATGGCAGGGCGGATCCCAGAAAAGAAAAGCCCTGGCTCTACATAAATCTGTCCGTCGGTAATAGAGATCACATTTGTAGGAATATAGGCAGAGATATCACCTGCTTGGGTTTCAATTACAGGAATGGCAGTTAATGAACCACTACCTTTTTCATCGCTGTATTTTGCTGCTCTTTCTAATAATCGAGAGTGATTAAAAAAGATATCCCCAGGGTATGCCTCTCTTCCAGGGGGTCTTCGCAGTAGAAGTGAAATCTGACGATAGGCCCATGCCTGCTTTGTTAAGTCATCATACACAATAAATGCGTGCTTTCCATTGTCTCTGAACCACTCGCCAATAGCACATCCTGAATAGGCTGAAATATATTGTAACGGTGCTGGGTCACTTGCGGCTGCACATACTACAGTAGTATAGTCCATAGCCCCATATTTCCTCAATGTATCTATTACCATAGCCACGGAAGAGCGTTTTTGTCCAGCGGCTACATAGACACAATAGACATCGGTCTCCCTTTGATTTATAACAGCATCTACTAGGATAGCGGTCTTTCCAATCTGACGGTCTCCGATAAGAAGTTCACGCTGCCCTCTGCCTACAGGCATCATGGCATCAATGGCCTTAATTCCCGTGTACATAGGCTCTTTCACAGGTTGCCTTTCGATTACCCCTGGCGCTACAAGCTCAATTCTTCTAAACTCTTTGGTCTCAATAGGCCCTTTGCCATCTAAGGGTCTTCCTACCGGGTCAATTACTCTGCCAATTACTGCCTCTCCTGCAGGCACCTGGGCAATGCGCCCTGTCCTCCTCACGGAGTCTCCTTCCTTAATGTGGACATCCTCTCCCAAGATGGCTGCACCTATATTATCCTCTTCCAGATTCATTGCCAGACCATAGACTTCTGCCTTTGGAAATTCTAAGAGTTCCATGGACATAGTCTTTTCACAACCATAGATACGGGCAATGCCGTCACCCACTGAAAGCACAACCCCTGTCTCACTAACATCTACTTCCTTCTCAAACCCCTTAATTTGTTGACTAATAATTTGACTAATTTCTTCTGCTCTTATTTGCATTATACTTCACCCCTCCTTAATCTTTCTTTTAAAACACCTAATTGTGTTTTTATACTCCCATCATAGACTACATCGCCAATCTTTGCTACAATGCCCCCTATCAAACTAGGGTCTTCTTTTATATTCAAAATTACTTCCTGCTTCCTAGTGATCTCCTTGAGGCGGGTTTTGATCTTCTCTATAGCTCCCTTGGATAGAGATATGGCAGAAAATAAGTCAGCCCTTGCAATACCTTTATGATCATCTAAAAGAAGGCGGTAAAATTCTAACATATCCTTTAAATAAGCTAATCGCCCCTTTTCTGAAACAAGTGTTAGAAACCTTTTTGTAACCTCAGAAAGGGCCATTTTGTCTAAAATACTGCTCAGTATCTGTTGGCGTAATTTTTTTTCAAATAATGGATTTGTAAGACAAACCTTAAGCTCTTTACTGGACTCTAAAACATTGACAAAGGCCTCTATCTCTTGACTGTATTTTTCAACTAAACCATCCTCCATCCCTACTTTAAACAATGCTGTTGCGTAACGGCGGGCCACAACCTTCCCTATCAATTTTATCCCTCCATTTTTGCTAAATATTCATCTATTAACCTATCTTGATCTTCTTTAGTAAACTTCTTTTTTATCATGTCACCTGCCAGCTTTGTTGCCAGCTCAGCCACCTCTCCTCTAATTTGTGCTCTCGCTGCCCTCGTCTCTTGCTCTATTGTCACCTTAGCACCAGCCTTGATGTCTTCAGCCGCCTTCTTTGCCTCTTCTACGATATGCTGCCTTTCCTTCTCCCCCTCACCAATAAACATATCAATAATCCTTTCCCTCTCTTTATCTAATTGGGCCAACTTTGCTTCATATTCTAAATATTTCTTACGGGCTTCTTGTTTCTGTTGTTCTACCTCCTCTAGGGTCTGTTTCACACCTTCTCGCCTCTCACGAAGCATTTTGCCTATAGGTTTTGCTGCAAGAAAAACCAGAATCCCGACGAAGAGACCAAAATTTACAGCTCGCTTAATTAGATCGAAAAACTGACTCTTAGTATAGTGCACCTCATGAACCGCGTGTTTTTCATGAACCGCGTGTTCTTCACCATGTTCTTCAACTGCGCCATGTTCTTCAACTGCCCAAAGCAAGCCACAACCTAGAGAAAGAATCAACACCGCAATTAAAACAAGACTTTTGTTATTTTTTAAAGGTCTCATTTAATAGACCTCCCCAAAATCTTTTTAGCAATTTCAACTGAAAAGCTTTCTGCCTCAGTTTTTAAGGTTGCTCGCGTTGCTTCAGTGTCCTTTGCCATCTCTGCGCGCATCTTTTCAAGATGATCCCCTACCTCTTCACGCATTTTTGATATAATCCCCCTTTCTTCGTCTTTGCCATCTTTCCGAAACTGCTCCTGCCTTTCTAAACCTGCCTTTCTGGCCTCTTCTAACCCTTTGTTCCATTCATTTAACCTAATTTCTGCCTCCTGGTCTAGCCGTTCGGCCTCTCCCTTATCCTCACTAATTTTTTCTTCCCGTTTTTTTAATGCCTGACGGATGGGACGATAAAGCAGGGCATTTAGGATAAACATAATCAAAATAAAGTTAATAAATTGGATAATAAACGCCTCGTTTAAAGAAATTTCTATCACTGTTTACCCCTCTCTTTAAAAAATTATAACCCTTTTACAACATTTTGGAATAATTGTCAAAGGTTTTTTACTGAAAAAATTTAAATAGCTAAACAATCTATTCAATAATCAACTCTTCTTTCAATTTTTCTATACCTATCCTCTTTACTAAAGGTCTGAGCCTTCCTTCACCAGGTTGTGCATTTTTCTTAAAATAATCAATTATTTTCCCTATAAGTGGAACTATGTGTTCATCTTTTACCATTTCAGCTAAGGTATCTCCCTTAAATGCAGGCCAGGTTCCTTTACCTCCTAAAGTAACAGTAAATCCCTTTATTTCTGGAGATATTGCGAATTTTGGACAATTTTGAATGCATCTCCCACACATTTTACACTTTTCCCTATTGATAACTGGTTTTTTGTCTTCATCTAATTTAACAGCTTTCATTAAACATAGTTCTACACAAAATCCACATCCGTCACATTTCTCTTCATCTACTATAGGTTTTGCCCTTCCTATAAGGCCTATATCCTCAAATTGTGGGCGATTACAAGGATAACCACAACCAGATATACCTATTTTTATTGCCCCCGGAAGTTCCATTTCCCCATATTTCTCATCTAGCTGTTTAGCTATTCCTACTGTATCATGAACGCAGTTCTTATATCTACCTCCTGCACAAGCAACAATGTTTCTTACCCTACCACCAGCAGAACCACCTTTAAGACCTACAGTTTCTAACTTCTTTAATGCATCTTCAAGATACTCTTCTTTTATCTTAGGGATTAATACCTCTTGTCTCACAGTGAGATGAAGTTCTTTAATACCATAATTTTCAGTAATCTCTTTTAAGGCCTCAAGCTGATTACTATTTAACATCCCTGCACATAGACGCACTTTGATTCCATATTTCCCATTCCTCTTAATTAAAAATGGCTTTCCTTCTACCTCACCAATATCCCTTTGACCAGGTCTTAAAGGCATAACTTCCCTCCCCTTCGTTTCTTATACATTTCATATAACAATAACTATAGTTTTGTCAAGAAAAAATAAGTGCTGTTCCCATGCACACCATACCCAATATAATGGCCAAAATAATCTCAACTAAGGTATGTCTTCTGCGATAGAGTCGTGCCCAGGCCAAAATGGGGATAAGCATAAATGAGAATGCAATCTTGTTGCCATACAGGTACCACAAACCCAGTAATGCCCCAGATAAAACAGCTAGGTGCCCACTTAATTTTAAGTAGGGGGCAGTAATTGCCAAAACCAAGAGGCCCAAGATACAACCAACCATCATACGGATAATGATTATAGGTACTTGATAAAAATAGATAACAACAGTACAAATTAAAGTAGGTAAAATAGTCAATTGATAGAACAATCGACGCTGCCTTAAATTGCTTATGTGCAAGTCAGAAATCTTACCTGCTTTTCTTAAAATCAGTGCCATTATAAAGGGAATAATCCCAAGAAAAAGGGTAGGTACAATAAACCAGGCTGGCCTTCGATCTTCGAAATGCCAAATTGCTATAAATATAAAAAAGATAGGAATAAGATAAGGGCTAAAGAAGATAGAAAGAAGCAAGGCAAGGGCATGGAGAAATTTAGACATTAAAATCGTTATCAGCGATTTTTATTATAACAGAAAAGTCCACAATTTAAACAACGCCTTACCTCATATTTTGCCATCTCTTCTGTAAGACCAAGTTCAA
>Ga0111222_1015_pt1 | contig 15905 bp, 11 predicted proteins | sample DeeMarSWOR152_54_FD_80386 | JGI IMG/M metagenome (GOLD analysis project Ga0111222, IMG submission 80386) | Syntrophobacter sp. DG_60 | reverse complement strand
CAGTAAGTGTAGTCTTCCCATGGTCTATATGACCTATTGTGCCCACATTCACATGTGGTTTTTTCCGCTCAAATTTTGGTTTTGCCATTTAAAACCTCCTTTTTAATGTATTATTTTCTTTGCCCTTAATGTCTCTGCCAATTTTACAGGCAAAGACTCATAATGGGAAAACTGCATACTATAAGTAGCCCTACCTTGGGTGGTAGAACGTAGTATTGTAGCATATCCAAACATCTCTGCCAATGGCACACGGGCCTTTACTATCTGAACATTCTTTCTAGTCTCAACCCCTACAATCTTCCCACGCCTAGCTGTAATATCTCCTATTACCTCCCCTAAATAGGCCTCAGGTACAATTGTCTCTAAACACATAGTTGGTTCTAAGATTATAGGTTTTGCCTTTTTTATTCCCTCTTTAAAAGCCATGGAAGCAGCTATAGAAAAGGCTATATCCGAAGAATCTACCTCATGATAAGAACCATCTACTACCTTTACCCCTACATCTATTACTGGATAACCCGCTACCACCCCTTGTTCCATAGCGTCTTTAACACCCCTTTCTATAGCTCCCATATATTCCTTAGGGATTACACCACCAGATGTAGCGTCTATAAAACTAAACCCCATTCCACGAGATAGAGGGGTCAACTCTAACCACACATGGCCATATTGTCCACGTCCGCCTGTTTGTTTAATAAAACGCCCTTCGCTTCTGGCTTTACAGGCAATGGTCTCACGATAGGCCACTTGAGGCCTACCTGCATTTGCTTTAACTCTAAACTCTCTAAAAAGGCGATCTACAATAATTTCTAAATGAAGCTCCCCCATACCCGAAACAAGGGTCTGACCTGTCTCCCCATTGTAAACTACTCTAAAGGATGGATCTTCTAATGCAATCTTGTGTAAAGCATTACCCAACCTTTCTTGGTCCTCTTGGGTCTTAGGTTCAATGGCTACAGAAATTACTGGCTCTGGTACCTCCATAGTCTCCAAAATAATAGGTGCCCCTTCATCGCAAAGGGTATCTCCTGTAGTAACCCTTCTTAAACCCACTGCAGCCACAATATCGCCTGCATAAACCTCGCTGACTTCTTCTCGCTTATTGGCATGCATTTTAAATAGTCTTCCTACCTTCTCCTTTATACCTTTACTTGCATTAAACACAGTGGAGCCCGCCATCAAGGAGCCTGAATAAATGCGTAAGAAGCTAAGATGTCCCACATAGGGATCTGTCATTAGTTTAAAGGCTAGGGCAGTAAAAGGGGCATTATCTAAAGTAGGCCTTGTCTCTTCTAGCTCCTTCAGATTCTTCCCTTTTATTGGTGGTATATCTATTGGTGAAGGTAGATAATCTATAACTGCATCCAGCAGTTGTTGAATGCCTTTATTTTTAAAGGCTGCCCCGCATAATACAGGAACTAAATTAAGACTTATAGTGGCTTTTCTTAAGGCAGTATAAATTTGTTGCTCACTAACCTCTTTACCTTCAACATATCTTTCCATAATTATTTCATCAAAATCTGCTAATGTCTCAAGCATCCTTTGTCTATATTCTTGTGATTTTTTAAAAAACTCTTCAGGAATATGCATATACCTATATTTTGCACCAAGTGTCTCTTCATCATAGACAATGGCTTTCATTTTAATTAAATCAATTATTCCACGAAAATGATGCTCAATCCCTAATGGGATTTGAATAACTATGGGGTTTGCCTTAAGGCGGTCTATCATCATTTCTATACATCCTTCAAGGTCTGCCCCTACTCGGTCCATCTTATTAATAAATGCCAACCTTGGCACCCGATATCTATCTGCTTGCCTCCAGACGGTCTCTGATTGAGGCTCTACACCTCCTACAGCACAAAAAATGGCAATAGCGCCATCTAAAACACGTAATGCCCTTTCCACTTCCACAGTAAAGTCTACATGTCCTGGGGTATCAATAATATTAATGCGATAGTCTCTCCAGAAGCAAGTAGTAGCGGCAGAGGTGATAGTAATACCACGCTCCTGCTCTTGTTCCATAAAGTCCATTGTAGCTGTACCATCATCTACCTCACCCATACGGTAAGATACACCCGTATAATATAAGACCCGCTCAGTTGTAGTGGTCTTACCGGCATCGATGTGGGCCATAAACCCAATGTTTCTCACTTTTTCAATAGGCACAATCCTTCCCAATCTTACCACCTCAATTACTCAAAATCCGCAGGATTTTGATTAATTCATTGCAAAATGAAAAATGCAAAATGAAAAGATGGGATTAGGTCAAAGGAAATAATTTTGCATTTTGCACTTTACAATTTTCATTTTTCATTGTCCGCTCAAAATTCTGCAGAATTTTGAGCAGATACTTACCACCTATAATGGGCAAAGGCCCTATTGGCCTCAGCCATGCGATGTGTGTCTTCTTTCTTCTTAATAGAAGCACCTTTATTACCCTGGGCATCTATAATTTCATTAGCCAATTTAAGCACCATCCCTTTTTCAGACCGCCCCTTGGCATAATGAATAATCCATTTCACAGCTAAACCAATCCTGCGCTTTGATCTTACCTCCACAGGCACTTGATAGGTAGCCCCCCCTACTCTGCGGGATTTTACCTCTAAAACAGGCTTTACATTCTCAATGGCCTTTTCAAATACCTCTAAAGGATCCTTATGCAGCTTCTTACCCACTATATCCAACGCATCATAAAGAATAGATTCTGCTACACTCTTTTTCCCATCATGCATTAAGCAATTAATAAATTTTGCTACAAGTACGCTACCATATTTGGGATCAGGTAATATTTCCCTTTTAGGCGCGGACTCTTTTCTTCCCATGGCTTACCCCTTTATTTTGGCCTTTTTGCACCATATCTTGAACGGCTTTTCCTTCTGTCTTGTACACCTGCAGCATCCAATGTCCCCCTAATCACTTGATAACGAATACCTGGCAAATCCTTAACACGCCCACCTCTCACCAAAACTACAGAATGTTCTTGTAGATTATGACCAATTCCAGGAATATAAACAGTTACCTCCATTCCATTTGAAAGCCTCACCCTGCAAACCTTCCTTAAGGCGGAGTTTGGCTTCTTTGGTGTTGTAGTATAGACCCGTATGCACACCCCACGCCTTTGAGGACAACACATAAGGGCAGGGGTGGGACTACGCCCTTTTACTACTTCCCTTCCTTTTCTCACCAATTGATTAATTGTGGGCATTATCCTCCCTCAAATAAAACTTGCTAACAGCGACTTGGAACTACAGCTTTTTACCCCTTTTGTCAAGAAGCCAATTCGGCTGCTGCCTCCACTTCCTTCAAAACAGGCTTCTCTTCAGATTCAATCTCTACAGAACGATAGAGCTCAAGACCTGTACCAGCAGGAATAAGTCTCCCAATAATCACATTCTCTTTTAAACCTCTTAAATAATCGATTTTTCCGCCCACTGTAGCATCTGTAAGTACGCGGGTAGTCTCTTGAAAAGAGGCAGCAGAAATGAAGCTCTCTGTACCTAATGAGGCCTTTGTTATCCCCACAAGCATTGATTCTGCTTGAGCAGGCCTTCCGTCCCCTTTCAAAACACCTTCATTTTCCTCCTCAAAAACATATTTTTCTACTAATTCCCCTACAATAAAATGTGTATCTCCAGAGTCCGTAATCTGCACCTTTTTCATCATCTGTCTAACAATCACTTCAACATGTTTATCATTAATGTTCACACCTTGAAGACGATAAACCTCCTGAATTTCATTAAGTAGGTATTTAGCCAACTCCTTTATTCCCCTTACTTTTAAAAGATCTTGGGGGTCAACGGGCCCTTCTGTAAGGGATTCCCCTGCTTTTACATAGTCTCCTTCATGAACTGTAATATGTATTCCTGGGGAAACTAGATATTCCCTGGCTTCACCTACTTCAGGTGCCACAACTATCCTTCTCTTACCACGTTCATCTTTTCCAAAAGAGATCCAACCATCTATCTCTGTAATTACAGCATAATCTTTGGGCTTTCTCACCTCAAATAAGTCTGCTACCCGAGGCAATCCTCCGGTGATATCCTTGGTTTTCATGGTTTCCCTAAAAATTTTTGCCAAAGGGTCACCAGCAAATACCTTATCCTCTTCGTTTACTACAATAAGTGCGCCTACTGGCAAAAAGTATGAAGCAGACCCGTCCCTATTTATTATAGAAATCCGCGGTTGATAAGAAGTCCCTTTAAATTCCATCACTACCTTGCTCACCTTACCACTTACTGGGTCAGCCTGTTCCTGAATGGTTGCACCTTCAACGATGTCTTCAAATTTCACTACACCAGAGATCTCCGTTAAAATAGGTAATGCATAAGGATCCCATTCAGCCAGGAGCTGTCCTGATTTTACATATTCTCCATCCCTTGCTTTTAGGTGGGCGCCATAAATGATACCATACTTCTCCCGCTCACGCCCTTTATCTAAAATGGCCAGCTCACCATTTCGATTCATTACCACCAGATCGCCTTCCTTTGTCTCCACTGTATTTAAATCGATAAATTTTATTTGCCCTGCATACTTAGATATCAAGGCAGTTTGCTCTACCGCCCTGCGAGCGGTGCCACCAATATGAAAGGTACGCATAGTAAGCTGTGTTCCTGGCTCTCCAATAGATTGGGCAGCAATGATGCCTACTGCCTCTCCAATGTTTACTAACTGTCCTCTAGCTAGATCTCGCCCATAACACTTGGTGCATACACCCCATTTTGTCTGACAACTAAGCACTGAACGAATATTCACCCTTTCTATTCCAGCCATTTCTATCTTCTGCGCTCTTTCCTCGTCTATCTCTTCATTGGCCTGGACAATTATCTCTCCAGTATAAGGATCTTTAATGTCCTCTAAGGCAACCCTGCCTAAGATACGTTGAGCCAATGTTTGAATGACCTCTCCTGCCTCAATCAAAGGCTCAATTTCAATACCATCAATAGTCCCACAATCCTCTTCTCTAACTACACATTCATGGGCTACATCTATTAGGCGTCTGGTCAGATACCCAGCATTTGCTGTCTTTAAAGCAGTATCTGCTAAACCCTTACGGGCACCATGGGTGGAAATGAAATATTGCAAAACAGTAAGACCTTCTCTAAAATTAGCAATAATAGGTGTCTCGATGATTTCACCTGAAGGTTTGGCCATAAGTCCCCTCATCCCCGCTAATTGTCGGATTTGATCCTTACTGCCTCTTGCCCCTGAATCAGCCATCATAAATACAGGATTAAAACTCAAGATCTCTTGCTTTTCTCCTGTTTTGGTCTCTATCGCCTCCACTGAGAGCTCCTTCATCATCTCTGCAGCTACTTCCCCTGTAACCTTTGACCAAATGTCAATAATCTTGTTATAGCGCTCGCCATCCGTTATCAATCCCTTACGGTACTGCCCCCGCACCTTTTCCACCTGCCTCCTTGCCTCAGTTAGTATACCCTCCTTCCTTCTGGGAATCTTTACATCGGAAATAGAAATGGAGATGCCTGCTTTCGTAGCTTGGGCAAACCCTAAATCCTTAAGCTTATCACACATAATTACTGTTCTCTTTAAACCCGCCCTGCGATAACACTCGTTTACTAAAACAGCTATATCCCTTTTTCGGATTACTTTATTAATAAATTCAAAGGGAATCTGTTCAGGAATAATCTCTTTAAGTAAGACACGACCTACTGTAGTGTCCACCAATTTACCGTTTATTCTTACTTCAATTGGACTATGCAAGTCTACCACACCTCTATCATAGGCCATCCTTACTTCTTCGGGTGAAGAGAATTTCATTCCTTTACCTTTTGCCTGTGGATGTTCCTTTGTCATATAATAAAGGCCAAGGACAATATCTTGAGCAGGTAGAATAATAGGCCCTCCATGGGCAGGGGAAAGGATATTGTTTGTGGACATCATAAGCACACGCGCCTCTGCTTGAGCCTCTAAAGAAAGGGGCACATGAACTGCCATTTGGTCACCATCAAAATCTGCATTAAATGGGGGACAAACTAGGGGATGAAGCTGAATGGCCTTGCCTTCTATCAACACTGGCTCAAAGGCTTGAATGCTTAAACGATGTAAGGTAGGAGCACGATTCAGTAGTACTGGGTGTTCTTTAGCTACTTCCTCTAAAGCATCCCATACCTCTGAGGTCTCTCTTTCTACCATCTGCTTAGCACTCTTAATAGTAGTGGCATAACCCTTTTTCTCAAGCTGATGGTAAATAAATGGTTTAAACAGCTCTAATGCCATCTTTTGAGGTAAACCACACTGATGAAGTCTCAACTCTGGCCCTACTACAATCACTGAGCGCCCAGAGTAATCTACTCTTTTACCCAAAAGATTTTGACGGAATCTACCCTGTTTCCCCTTAAGCATATCGCTTAAAGACTTTAGTGGTCTCCCATTAGTACCTGTCACTGTGCGGCCTCTACGCCCATTTTCAAACAATACATCAACAGCCTCTTGGAGCATTCGTTTTTCATTACGAATGATAATCTCTGGGGCATCAAGCTCGATCAACCTTTTGAGGCGGTTGTTGCGATTGATTACCCTACGATAAAGGTCATTTAGGTCAGAAGTAGCAAATCTTCCACCATCTAAAGGCACCAAGGGGCGTAGATCGGGTGGAAGTACAGGAATTGCCCCTAAAACCATCCATTCGGGTCTGTTCCTTGAGTCCAAAAAGGCATTTATGATCCTCAAACGCTTGGTCAGCTTCTTTCTCTTAGCTTCAGAACGGGTATTCTTAACCTCTCCCATCACCTGTTCTGACAGGGCCTGCAAATCTAAATTTCTCAACAAGTCTCTAATGGCCTCTGCCCCTATGCCTGCTTTAAATTGATTACCAAATTTGTTCTGTGCTCCCTGAAGTTGATCCTCAGAAAGCAATTCACCTCTCTTTAAGGGGGTATCCTTTGGATCAATCACCATATATGATTCAAAGTAGATAATCTTCTCTAGCTCACGCACACTTAGGTCAAGTACATTTCCAATTTTACTGGGTACACTTTTCACAAACCAGATATGGGTAACTGGACAGGCCAGTTCAATATGGCCCATCCGTTCCCTTCTCACCTTAGAAGAAATTACCTCTACTCCACACCTTTCACATACAATGCCTCGATGCTTCATTCTTTTATATTTACCACAAAGGCACTCATAATCTTTAACGGGGCCGAAGATCTTTGCACAGAATAAACCATCTTTTTCTGGTTTAAATGTGCGGTAGTTAATGGTTTCTGGCTTCTTAACCTCCCCATAAGACCACTCCCTAATCTTTTCTGGAGAGGCCAAGGATATACGTACTCCTTTAATCTCAGCCGGATCCATTGGTTTACTAAAAAGATTATAAAGGTCCTCTAAACTCATCTTTGTTTTACTCCTTTATCTGTTAATAATTCTACATTCAGACCGAGGGCCTGAAGCTCTTTAACCAATACATTAAAAGATTCGGGCAGACCAACCTCTAAGGTATTATCCCCCTTTACTATTTTTTCATACATCCTTGTTCGCCCTGCTACATCATCAGATTTTACTGTAAGCATTTCTTGCAATGTATGAGCTGCTCCGTATGCCTCTAATGCCCAAACCTCCATTTCACCAAATCTTTGCCCTCCAAATTGGGCCTTCCCTCCCAGTGGCTGTTGGGTAACTAGGGAGTAAGGACCAATTGAACGGGCATGGATCTTATCATCCACTAGGTGATGCAGCTTCATGATGTACATTATACCCACTGTTACTTTGTTATCAAAGGGCTCTCCTGTTCGACCATCATAAAGTATGCACCTTCCTGTCTCCGATAAACCTGCCTTCTTCAGCCAGGCCCTGATTTCCTTCTCTTTTGCCCCATCAAACACAGGAGTAGATACAAGGATACCATTTTTTAAGGCACCCACCTTTTCAAGAAATGCTTCATGGCTCAGGCTGGCAAAGTATTTATCATATTGCTCTTTACCATAGATTTCCTTAAGGTATCTTCGCAGTGTTTCAATTTGCATAGTTTCTACCAATTCCTTAACCTTTTTTCCCAACTCCTTGCATGCCCATCCTAAGTGGGTCTCTAAAACTTGTCCAAGGTTCATCCGTGAAGGCACACCCAGTGGATTAAGCACTATATCTATTGGGGTACCATCTTCAAGATAAGGCATGTCTTCGATGGGCAAGATCCGAGATATCACACCCTTATTCCCATGGCGTCCTGCCATTTTGTCCCCTACTGAAAGTTTACGCTTCATCGCCACATAAACCTTTACCATCCTAACCACACCCGCCGGAAGCTCACCACCTTGTTTAATTTTATCAATCTTTTGATCATAGCGGGCGCGGGTAGCCTCTACTTCGTCAAAGAATTTATTAATTAGGAAATCTAGCTCAGTTTCGACTTTAGCATCAAGAAGTTTAATATACTTTAAGCGGTGTATAGGGACTGCCGAAATTATATCACTACTAATTTTTTCACCTCTAGCTATAACTATCTCACCATCTATACTTTGCACTTCTTTTGCTACCTGCTGGCCTACTAATAACTTTGCCAACTTCTCTTCCATTATCTTCTTTAAGGTATTTATCTCTGCATCCCTGCATCTAGCTATTTTTTCAATCTCCTTTTTCTCAATGATTTTAATTCTCTCATCCTTATTTTTTTCTCCTCTTCTGGTAAAGACCCTGGCATCAATGACAATCCCCTCTATGCCATGGGGGACCCTTAAAGAGGAATCCTTTACCTCACTAGCCTTTTCACCAAAAATTGCCCGCAGCAGTTTTTCTTCAGGCGAAGATTGGGTCTCACCCTTTGGCGTAATCTTTCCTACAAGGACATCCCCTGGTTTTACCTCAGCCCCTATACGAATGACCCCGCTCTCATCTAAATCCTTCAGCGCCTCCTCACTAACATTTGGGATATCACGTGTAATCTCCTCTGGACCCAACTTTGTGTCTCTAGCCATAATCTCAAATTCTTCTATGTGAATAGAGGTATACACATCCTCTCTCACTAAACGTTCACTAACCAGGATAGCGTCCTCAAAATTGTATCCTTCCCAAGGCATAAATGCCACTAATGCATTTCTACCCAAAGAGATCTCCCCTTCATCTGTAGCTGCTCCATCGGCTATCGCTTGCCCTTTAAATACCCTTTGCCCGGCCTTTACTAAAGGCCTCTGATTAAAACAAGCACTTTGATTGCTCCTTTGAAATTTATTTAACTCATAGACCTTTACCAAAGCACTCAAGGGCTTTTGATCATTGTTATACCTTACCACAATGTGTAAAGCATCTGCATACTCTACCACCCCATCATCCTCTGCAGTAATATTGACACCACAATCCCTAGCCACAATCTTTTCCATCCCTGTACCCACCAATGGTCTCTCTGGAGCCAATAAAGGCACAGCTTGGCGTTGCATATTTGAACCCATTAATGCCCGATTAGCATCATCGTGTTCTAAAAATGGAATAAGAGAGGAAGAAACACTGACCAATTGGGTAGGAAAAACATCCATATATTTAACATCGCTGGCCTTGACCATGGTAAACTCACCCCAGACCCTGGCAGAGACCATCTCATTGATAAAACGCCCATCTTTGTCAATAGGTGCATTGGCCTGAGCAATAGGGCAATCTCTTTCCTCTAGGGCAGTAAGGTATCTGATTTCATTAGTAACAACCCCATCCTTCACTACCCGATAAGGTGTCTCAATAAAACCAAATTCATTCACCTTTGCATAAGTACTTAAGGATACAATCAAACCAATATTTGGGCCTTCTGGTGTTTCAATAGGACAGACACGCCCATAATGTGAAGGATGTACATCCCTTACTTCAAAACCTGCCCTTTCCCTACTCAATCCTCCAGGTCCTAATGCACTAAGACGGCGCTTATGGGTCACTTCTGAAAGTGGGTTTGTCTGATCCATAAATTGAGAAAGTTGGCTTGACCCAAAAAATTCCATTACCACAGCAGTGACTGCCTTAGAATTTATTAAATCATAAGGCATGAGCGTTTCTATCTCTTGGAGCGCCATGTGTTCCTTAATGACCCTTTCCATACGTACAAGGCCAATACGATACTGATTCTCCAAAAGCTCCCCTACCGATCGGGCACGGCGGTTACCCAGGTGATCAATGTCATCGGGAGGACCCTGTTTTGCCTTTAGTTCAAGTAGTTTGTTCACTGCTGCTAAAATATCCTCTTTACGTAACACACAATGGGTAAGTGGGACATTTAACCCTAAACGGTTATTGAGCTTAAATCGGCCAACCTTTGAAAGGTCATAATATTCTGGGTTAAAGAATAAATTATGTAAGAATTCCTGTGCAATTTCTAACGTAGGTGGGCTAGTAGGTCTTAATTTCCGATAAATTTCTAATATAGCATCTTCCCCACCTTCGCTCCTGTCTTCAAGCAAGGTATCCCTTAGGGAGTGATCGTAGTGGTATTCGTCAATAAACAGTAATTCAAATTCCATAATTTTTCTTTTTTTGATTCTCTCTAAAACCTCATCACTTATCTCTTCATTGTATGAGGCAATCAACTCACCTGACTCTTGATCTTTAAGGTCTTTCGCCAAAACTCTATTTTTTAATTCTTCTTCTGTAATGGAGATCTCCTTAAGTCCAAACTTCTCTAGCTGTTTTATGTGAAGGCGGGTGATCCGGGTATCTTTAGGAATAAGAACATTGCCAGTTTTTGGATGCCGTATATCCTCTCTCGGTTTAACCCCAATTAAAAGCTCAGGAATTGCCTCTATATAAAAGATGCCTTCCTTTAACCTCACCCTTTGGGTAGGATAAAAATAGGTTAATACATCTTCATTACTATAACCTAATGCCCTGAGGAATAGGGTAACCAAAAATTTTCTCCTTCTGTCTATCCTTACATAGAGGCATGCTTTATTATCAAATTCAAAATCAATCCATGAACCTCTTAAGGGGATGACCCTGGCTGTATAAAGTAATTTGCCTTTAACACGACGCATAGTCTTATCTAGTTCAAAAAAGATACCAGGGGAACGGTGTAATTGACTTACCACCACCCTCTCTGTGCCATTAATGATAAATGTAGCGCGGTCAGTCATTAGGGGAATAGTGCCAAAATAAACTTCTTGTTCTTTAATATCTCGAATGCTTTTAGCTCCTGTGTCTTTATCTATATCATATACCATAAGTTGCACTGTAAGCCTCACAGGGGCCTCATAAGTCATGCCCCTTTCTAAGCATTCTTTCTCATTATACCTGGGTTCCCCAATGGCGTATCTTACAAATTCTAAAGAGGCAGTCCCTGTAAAATCTGTAATAGGAAAAATTTCCTTAAATACTCCTTGTATCCCTATATTTTCTCGCCTTTCAGGGGGTATATCCTTTTGCAAAAATTGTGAATAAGACCTCTTTTGCAATTCAAGAAGATAAGGAATCTCAAGAACCTGTTTAATGCGACCAAAATGCCGCCTAAAATCAATTAAATCTGTCATCTTTACTCCTTTCTTGTGATTTAAGAGGCATTCACTTTATTTCTACAGTTGCCCCTGCCTCCTCCAATTGTTTCTTAATCTTTTCTGCCTCTTCTTTAGAAATGTCTTCTTTGATAGACTTGGGGACACCCTCTACTAACTCCTTCGCCTCTTTTAAACCCAATCCAGTAATGGCCCTCACTGCCTTAATTACTTGTATCTTCTTCTCACCTATGTTTGACAGTACCACATTAAACTCTGTTTTCTCCTCTACAGGCGCTGCTTCGGCTGCCTGTGCTACAGGCGCGTGGGCCATCACTGGGGCTGCTGCCTTTACCCCAAACTTCTCTTCTAGCTCCTTAACGAAATTGGAAAGCTCTAAAACAGTCATATTGGCGATAAACTCTATCACATCCTCCTTTTTAATCTGTGTAGCCATTCTTCTTGAACCTCCTTTTATTCTTTACTTTTATTTATGGCATTCAAAATATATAATAGTTGTGCTAAGATATTATAAAGCAGGCCTACAAAATCCCCGGGCACAGCCTCTATTACCCCTAAAAGTTGAGCCAGCAATATCTCCCTACTGGGTAATTGAGCTAGTATCTCAATTTCATTTGCATCTAAGACCTTTCCTGACAGGATGCCTTTCTTTATCTTAAAGGGTTCATTTTTTCTTCTAAAATCAATCAGTACCTGGGCCAAGGCTACTGGGTCTGTATAGCAAAAAGCCAGAGCATTAGATCCTGTGACCTCTTCTTTAATCTGCTCAAAAGGTGTGTCTTTAAGTGCCAATTTGACCAATGTATTTTTTATCACCTTATATTCCATATCCTTCTCACGTAACTGTTTCCTAAGACAAGTTAAGGCATCTACCTTTAGGCCTTTAAAATCGGTAAGTATTGTAGCCTCTGCCTTTTTTAACTTCTCACTCAGCTCTTTTATCATAGCTACCTTCTCAATCCTACCCAATACATCCCTCCTATATACTCTTGCTTAAAACATCTCTAATAGAGTTGGCATCTATCCTAATGCCTGCTCCCATAGTTGTGGAGATAGCTATCCCCTTTAAATAAGTACCCTTTGCTGCCTGAGGTCTTAAATGAATGATGGTCTCTATCAGTGCCTTAAAATTTTCTAAAATCTTCTCATAGCCAAATGAAACCTTACCAATAGGGGCATGGATTATCCCAGACTTTTCTGCGCGAAAATCTATTTTCCCCGTTTTTAGCTCTTTTATGACATTTTTTATATCAAATGTAATTGTTCCTGTCTTGGTGCTAGGCATAAGTTTACGAGGACCTAAGATTTTCCCAACTCTTCCCACTTTACTCATCATATCTGGAGTAGCCACCACTCTGTCAAATTCCAGCCAACCTTCCTCTATCTTTTTGATCAAATCCTCCCCCCCTGCATAATCAGCCCCTGCTTCTTTAGCCTCCTTCTCCTTCTCTCCCTGAGCAAATGCCAATACTTTTACATCTTTTCCTATCCCATGAGGCAGTACTACTGCCCCACGTACCATCTGATCAGCATGTTTTGGATCTATTCCTAAATTTACAGCCACCTCTACTGTCTCATCAAAACGGACATAGGTTGTGCCCAGTGCCAATTTTATTCCTTCTGTTATACTATGGGTCTTCCCTGCCTCAATCTTGTTTCTTGCCTCCTCTATATATTTTTTCCCTCGCCTTCCCATAATAGCTCCTTAGTCAACGATCTCAATCCCCATACTCTTGGCAGTGCCCTCGATGGTCTTAACTGCCGCTTTAAAAGTGGCGGAAGTCAAGTCAGGCCATTTCTTTTTGGCAATCTCTCCCAACTGTTTTCTGGTCAGCCTACCTACAAACTCCTTTTTGGCATTGCTTGAGCCTTTTACAATTTTGACTGCCTGTTTAAGGAGTACTGCTGCAGGTGGGGTTTTTGTAATAAAACTAAATGAACGGTCTGAATAAATGGTAATTACTACTGGAATAATAGTCCCTTCTTGCCCTTTGGTCTTGGCATTAAAGGCCTTGCAAAATTCCATAATATTTATACCGTGTTGGCCCAGCGCTGGCCCTACAGGGGGTGAGGGAGTCGCTTGACCTCCGGGAATTTGCAAACGAACAGTAACAACTACCTTTTTAGCCATAAAAAGACTCCTTTCAAATCTTGGAAAGCTGGATAGTGTCCAATTCTACAGGTGTTTCTCTACCAAAAATACTAATAAGCACACGTACCTTCCCTCTTTCAGGAAAGATCTCATCTATGCGGCCCGTAAAATCGGTAAAAGGGCCATCTACAATCTTAATGTGATCTCCTGTTCTGAAAACAAATTTTGGTCTAGGTTTCTTCGCACCCTCCTCCATCCTCTCCTTGATCTTATTTACTTCTTCTTCTGGGAGGGGAATGGGGTCTTGCCCACCTACAAAACCCGTGACCTTAGGTGTTTTTCTTACCAAATGCCAAATCGCCTTCTTAAGCTTCTTTGTTTTCTCATTGTCCTTCTGTTCATCTATATGCAAATCTAAGCAATGAATCAGTACATAGCCTGGATAAAATTTACGGGAAGACATTGTCTTTTCCCCTTTGATAAGTTCAATGACCCTCTCTGTGGGTATCAAAATCTCTTTAAAATATTGCTCCATGCCTTCATTCTCGCTTTTAATCCGTTGCTCAAGCAGAGCCTTTACCTTTTCCTCAAAGCCTGAATAGGTATGTACTATGTACCACTTAAAATCCATTTCTATTTCAAAATCTTTCCAATAATGCTACCAAAGATTAAATCAATGATACCAAAGTAAAAACTCATAAATAACACTACCAAGATCACTACTATGGTAGAACCAACAGTTTCCCTTTTGTTTGGCCAAGTGACCTTTCTCAACTCAACCCTTACCTCACGTAAAAATTGCCTTCCTTGCAACCACCAACTTAATGGCCTCCCTACAGACCTTAAGACAGTGACCTTTTTTTCAAACTCCTTTCTCATGAAATTTCGGCAATAAAATGGCAGGCCAGGGAGGATTCGAACCCCCAACCCCCGGATTTGGAGTCCGGTGCTCTAACCGTTAGAGCTACTGGCCTGCACCCTAATTTTAACCTACCTTATCTCCTTATGCAAGGTATGGCCCCGACAAAATGGGCAATATTTTCTTAGTTCAAGTCTATTTGGCGTCTTCTTTTTGTTTTTAACAGTAGTATAATTGCGCCTTTTACAATCACTACAAGCCAAAGTAACTATAACCCTCATAATTTTATTCCAATACCCTCATAATTTTATTCCAATACCCTAGTGATTACACCAGCCCCTACAGTCCTTCCCCCCTCTCTAATAGCAAATCTAAGCCCTTCCTCTAAGGCAATAGGCTCTATTAAGTTTACTTCTATGTTCACATTGTCTCCAGGCATCACCATTTCTACTCCATCTGGCAGTTTTACTACACCTGTTACATCTGTGGTCCTAAAATAAAACTGAGGTCTATAACCTGTAAAAAATGGGGTATGGCGACCACCTTCCTCTTTTGTAAGTACATATACCTCGGACATAAAGTGGGTATGGGGTTTTATAGTACCAGGGGCTGCTAATACCATTCCTCTCTCTACCTCATCCTTTCCTGTCCCCCGCAAAAGCACTCCTATATTATCACCTGCCCTTCCCTCATCTAGTATCTTTCTAAACATCTCTACAGAGGTAGCTACAGTCTTTCTTGTAGGCCCCAGCCCAACTATCTCTACTTCACTTCCTGGTTTAATTATGCCCCTTTCTACCCTACCAGTTACCACTGTACCCCTTCCACTGATGCTAAATATATCCTCTATGGGCATAAGATAGGGTTTATCTGTAGGGCGCATAGGCTGAGGTATATAATCATCTATAGCATCTATTAGCCCCCACACTGGACCACAGAATGGGCAATCCTTTTTTCCACAGCCACATTCTAATGCCTTTAGTGCACTTCCTCTGATCACTGGTGCATCATCACCAGGGAACTCATATTTTGAAAGGAGTTCCCTTACCTCTAATTCCACTAACTCTATAAGCTCCTCATCCTTTACTAAATCTGTTTTGTTTAAAAATACTACAACTGATGGCACCCCTACCTGCCTTGCCAAAAGTATGTGCTCCCGAGTCTGTGGCATAGGGCCATCATCTGCTGCCACTACCAAAATGGTCCCATCCATCTGGGCTGCACCTGTTATGGTGTTCTTAATATAGTCTGCATGTCCAGGGCAGTCTATATGGGCATAGTGCCTCTTTGGTGTTTCATATTCTACATGGGCAATGGCAATGGTGATGCCCCTCTCCTTTTCCTCAGGTGCTTTATCTATCTCCTCAAATGGAATATATTTTGCTAATTTCTCCTTTTCTAGAATCAGGGTCATAGCAGCAGTAAGTGTAGTCTTCCCATGGTCTATATGACCTATTGTGCCCACATTCACATGTGGTTTTTTCCGCTCAAATTTTGGTTTTGCCATTTAAAA
>Ga0111222_1012_pt1 | contig 16901 bp, 14 predicted proteins | sample DeeMarSWOR152_54_FD_80386 | JGI IMG/M metagenome (GOLD analysis project Ga0111222, IMG submission 80386) | Syntrophobacter sp. DG_60 | reverse complement strand
TTTTAAAGACCGAGCTGCGTATCACAACTACTATACGACTACACACACCCCACAGGACCCTACCCCAGGTGGCGGTTCTGGTAACCCTATAAGCCTTGCCTGGTGGAAAAATGGACCTAGGTATATTGACAGCCTGCTTGCGGCCTGGTGGCCACTGGAGCATACAGGCCACGCAAATCTTGACACCGCCTATCAGTATCTCCCCAAGGCAGATAAAGACTACTGGTACACCCATACCTGAATCTTTGAGGACATGGTTCCCCAGTTGGGGACGCCAGAAGACAAACCCCAGCTCATCTATGGACTGATGTGTTGGGGTCAAAATCCAGCAGTGGGTGGACCAAGTGTGAGTTGGGAGAGAAAGGCACTTGAGCATCTTGACTGGCTGGTGTGCGTTGATTTGTGGGAGACTGAGACAGCAGCCTTTTGGAAAAGACCCGGGGCTACTCCTTCAGCCATAAAAACGGAGGTATATTTACTGCCGGCAGCGGCAATGTATGAGAAGGAAGGCTCTCTCAGCAATAGCGGAAGATGGAGTCAATGGCGTTATAAGGCAGCCGATCCCCCAGGTCAAGCCATGGATGACCTTAGCATCATCAATGAGCTGGGCAAAAGGCTCATTAACCTCTATAAGCCAGAAAAAGGGACCCTTTTGGCTGATCCTGTTGCCAACCTCCATTGGGGCCCTTATCCAGGCACAGATGCTCATGGCATGGATGGTAGGAGTTATGATAGTGGCGAGATAGATTCCAGGGCAGGCCTTCCGCTGGCAGACCCCCATAAGGTAGCTAAGGAGATAAATGGCTACTTTATGCCAGGTAGTACAACTGGGACACCCGGCACACGGGTTGATGGTTTCTGGGGACCGGATGCTACCAAGAGCACCCTACAGACGGATGGCAAAACATCTTCTGGAAACTGGCTCTATTGCTCCCACTATGTGAATCCAGGTGATCCCATAAACTCCTTTGATAATAGTGACATAACACCCAATGGCAACCGGCAAGAAAACAGGGTCTCTGTCGAGAAATTCAGGGCAGATGGCAACTACATCGGACTTTACAGCAATTGGTCCATTTGTTGGCCCTTGAATAGGAGGATCATCTATAACGGGGCATCCGTCTATCAAAGCGGCCACCCAAAGGTAGGACAACCCTTGGCACCACATAAATGGGTGCTTGATTTTGGGGTTGACGGTACCGGTTCTACTGGTCCTAATGTTAATGGTGGCGATGTATCTGATGGCTTTACGGCCCCAGGTGGAAGTGCACCACGCTATCCCTTTATCATGTTTCCTGAGGGTCACGGACGCATCTTTGGTCCAAGCCTTGCAGATGGTCCATTCCCGGAGCACTACGAGCCCTGGGAGACAGTGCTAACCTCTAATCCTTTGGGTACCGGTGTTATAAGCTCACCCACGCTGTTTGCTCATGCCCGGCCTGAGCGTGTGGAACGAGCTGCTGCAGGTGATCCAGAATTCCCCATTATTGCTACCACCTACAGGGTGAGCGAGCACTGGCAGGCAGGTCAACTGACCAGAAACAACCCGTGGCTGTGCGAGCTTATGCCTCAACCCTTTGTGGAGATGAGCGAAGAACTTGCGGCAGAGAAGGGTATCAAGAATGGCGATATAGTAGAAATTAAGACCAAGCGTACTGAACTTTATGGCAAACGCATGAGGGCTGTGGCCTGTGTGACCAAGCGGTTTAAGCCCTATAAAATTGCCGGTAAGTGGTTTCACCATATAGGCACCGTCTGGCACTGGGGTTACACCGGCTTTTGTACTGGAGACAGCGCCAATCTTTGCACTCCTCATATTGGTGACGCCAATACCGGTATCCCAGAATCCAAGCAATTTATTTGTGACATTGTAAAGGTGACAACATAAAAAGGAGGTGTTTCAAAAATGGCAAATATCATGATGTTACTTGATACATCAAGGTGCATAGCTTGCAGGGCCTGCCAGGTTGCCTGTAAACAGTGGCACAGTTTGCCGGCGGAGCAAACTAACTTTACGGGTACATATCAGAATCCCCCAGACCTCTCAGGCAAAAACTTGACCCTCATCAGGTTTAATGAATTTCTGGATAAAAAGGGGATGCCAAGATGGCTTTTCTTCATAGATCGATGCAGACACTGTGTAACGCCACGCTGTAAAGACGCATGCCCTGACGGAGTAGAGATAACCGAAGAGGGTTTTGTGGTCTTTAACCACGAGGCTAATCCTGAAAATTGCCGCATACCAATGGAGTCGGCCTGTCCTTACAACATCCCCCGTTTCAATGAAGACCTTGACCAATATGTAAAGTGTGACTTTTGCTTTGATAGATTCAAGCCTTCTGCAAAACCTATTACTATGAAAAATGGAGGAAAACCCACTACAGCGTGTGAACTCGCTTGCCCTGTTGGAGCTATATTCACTGGGGATTATAGAACTGTACTTGGAGAGGCTGTGAACAGACTAAACGAGCTAAGATCTACATATCCCAATGCCAATATCTATTTTGGTGGTTATGGCGGCATAGGTCATGTAATATGGCTTCTTGCGGAAGAGCCTACTAAGTATAACCTTGGTACTATTTGATAAGTAATAGCTTGGTATTGCCTTTATAAAAGAGGCCATCCTCTTTTTTAAAAAGGGCTTGTCCAATATCTAGGGCAAGCCCTTGATTTTTGTAAAAATAAAGACCACAATGTCAAAAGCTGAAAGTTTTAACTAGAAAACAAAGGCAAAACAGGCAAGGAGAAAACTTAATACTTAAAACTATTTCAGTTGGAGGTTTTTAAATGCTCCCTACCCTTTGCATTGTTGGTCCTTCAAAGGTTGGAAAGACAGAACTGATAGAAAAACTGCTGGTTGAGCTTAAAGAGCGTGGTTATAAAGTAGCTACTATAAAACATGCTCCCCGAGGTTTTGATTTAGATAAGCCTGGAAAGGACTCCTGGCGTTATACCCAGGCAGGCGTTGATACCTTAGTGCTTAGTTCGCCAGAAAAGCTGGCCCTAATAAAAAATGTAGACCATGATCTGAGCCTGGCAGAGATCTCTAAGCTTCTTGGTGAAGACTTTGATATTATACTTGCTGAGGGCTTTAGAAAAAGCAAGAGGCCAAAAATTGAGGTTCATAGAAAAGGGTTTGAGCCCCCTGGTGCTAAAGGGGTTATAGCCCTGGTCAGTGATGAAATTTTAGACATAAGTATTCCTCAATTTTCTTTAGAGGACACAGCAGGCCTTACTTCATTTATTGAGAAGAAATTTCTCCTAAATAAAAGCAAAGAAAGGGTTTCACTTTTTGTAAGTGGAAAGCATATCCCACTTAACCCTTTCCTTAAAAGCCTCTTTTCAAAGACCCTAGAGGCTATGGTCTCAACCCTTAAAGGGGTTAAAGAACCAAAAAATATCGATCTATCTATTAGAAGGGAAGAGGAATGATTTATGACCATAATTATATGAAATTCACCAGCCACCGTCCAATGTTTCGTATTGGCGGATAGTTACTATCTGGGTAGTGCCAATATCCAATATTCTTGTCTGTTTCTTGAGTTTTAAACAAATATTGTATATATTGTAGCTGAAGGCCAAAGAACAAGGCAGACTATTCTGAGTAAAAATAGACATTACCATTTGAGCTATAAGTAGATTATAAAAAACGAGGTATTGTTTTATGTATGATAAATCAGCCCAAAGGGCATTATTAGGAAAAACAACTAATTTTTTAAGCTTTGTCAAGGCACATACTAAACTGTCTTTAGGCGAAGCAAAAAAACTTATTGATTCTTTACGCGAAGTTATCAATTATCATGATTGGAGATACTATGTAATAAACGATCCAGTCATCTCCGATTATGAATACGATATACTATTTAAGTATCTAAGGGAGATTGAAGAAAAATACCCTAAGCTCATTACCCTTGATTCTCCCACCCAAAGGATAGCAAGTAGTTTAACCAAGGTATTTCCTGAGGTTCCCCACCTAACAAAGATGCTCTCCCTAGATAACGGATATACCCCAGAAGAACTCAGGGATTTCCATCGTCGGGTTATTCAAGGCCTCAATATACCTAACATCGCCTATGTATGTGAGCCAAAGTTTGATGGTGCCGGCATTGCCTTGGTCTACCAAGACGATATGCTCATTCGGGGGGTAACTAGGGGAGACGGGGCAGTTGGAGAAAACATCACCCCAAACATTAAAACTATCCATGCCTTCCCCTTAAAGGCACCCCTTTCACAATTTGGCATCTATTTTATGGAGGTCAGGGGAGAGGTATTAATTAACAAGGAGACATTTAGAAAGATTAACCAAGAAAGGTTAGAAGAAGGGCTCTCGCCATTTGCCAATCCTCGCAATGCGGCTGCTGGTTCCTTAAGGCTACAAGACCCAAGGGAAGTGGCCAAAAAGAGGCTTGATGCCTTTATATACCAGATTACTTATGCTACTGATAGAAAAGAGAAAAATTTGCTTGGTGGCCACATAAAAACACACTGGGAGGCCTTAGAAATACTTAAAAAATGTGGTTTTAAGATAACAAATGAGATTAAGCTCTGTGAAGGTATAGAGGATGTAATCAAATTCTGCCAGGATTGGGAAAATAGGCGTGAGACATTTCCCTATGATATAGATGGTATAGTAACCAAGGTAAACGACATTGGTCAAGAGCACCTATTAGGAGAAACCTCTCATCACCCACGCTGGTCCATTGCCTTTAAATTCAAACCAAAACAGGCCACAACAAAATTAGAAGAAGTAATGTTTCAAGTAGGCCGTGTAGGAACTATCACCCCGGTGGGCACATTAAGACCTGTAGAAGTTGGTGGGGTTACAATTAGCCGTGTTTCCTTGTTTAATGAAGACTTTATAAAAGAAAAAGATATTAGGGTGGGCGACACGGTATTGGTAGAAAGGGCAGGAGAGGTCATCCCCTATGTAGTAAAAGTAATAGAAGAGGCACGCACTGGAAAAGAAAAACCTATTGAGTTCCCTAATGTCTGTCCATCTTGTGGGAGCAGATTAATAAGGCTTCAAGAAGAGGCTGCTTGGCGTTGCCTCAATATAGCTTGCCCTATCCAATTAATGGAAAGGTTAAAACATTTTGCCTCAAGAAGGGCCATGGACATTCAAGGGCTAGGAGGAAGAACGGCTACAGTATTGGTATTAAGCAAATTGATAGAGGATGTAGGGGATATTTATTATCTTACAGAAGAAAAACTACTTAAAGACCTGCATGCCCGCATAGAGGCCATGGGCCTTTCACGCCCCACATTTATAGGGGAATTAAATACACAAAAATTGCTTAAAGGAATAGAAGAAAGTAAAGATAGACCACTTCATAGGATTATTTATGCCATAGGGATTCGTTATGTAGGCTATACTACTGCTACACTACTCGCAGATTTAGTAAATTCTATGGATGAACTTATGGATACGCCTGTAGAAAGACTTGAGGAAACCCCAGGCATTGGCCCAAAGATCGCCCAAAGCATTAAACAATTTTTTACTATCCCTGAGAACCTAAAGGTAATTGAAAAATTAAAGACGGCTGGCGTAAGGATGGTAAAGGAAGAAAAAGGTGGGCCTTTAAAGGATAAAATGTTTTTATTCACAGGGGCACTGTCTATATCTCGCGATGAGGCAAAGAACATGGTGGAGGCCTTGGGAGGAAAGTGTGTAAGTGCAGTAAGCAAGAAGGTAAATTATGCAGTAGTAGGAAAAGACCCAGGCTCTAAGCTTGAACGCGCCAAAGGCTTGGGCCTAAAAATTATTGATGAGCAAGAGTTTTTAAGGATGATAAAGAAAAGGTGAAAAAAATCAGGGCACTTTCTATCTTTTCTGGTGGTTTAGATAGTATCTTATCGGTGTTGGTCTTAAGAAAACAGGGCATTGAGATAGAGGGTGTATGCTTTGAGACTCCTTTTTTTTCTAGTGAGGGAGCCAGAAAAAGCGCCCAAAAAATAGATATTCCATTAAGGATAATGGATATTACTGATGAGATGTTATCCATTATAAAAGATCCCAAATTTGGATATGGAACTGGTTTAAACCCCTGTTTGGACTGCCATTTGCTTATGACAAGAAAGGCATGCGAGATTATGAAAAAAGAAGGATTTGATTTTATTTTTACTGGTGAGGTATTGGGTCAACGTCCTATGTCTCAAACAAAGAAGGCATTATTAAAAATAAAAGAACTCTGTGGATGTGGTGAGTATCTGCTTTTGCCCTTAAGTGCAAAACACTTACCCATTACCTTGCCAGAAATGGAAGGAAAAGTGAACAGAGATAGGCTTTTGGACATACATGGGCGTTCTCGTAATGAACAGTTAAAACTGGCAAAAAGTTTTGGCATAGATGCATGCCCCTCACCTGCAGGTGGTTGCTTGCTTACAGATAAGGTATTTTCTGGAAGATTAAAGGACTTATTAACACATCAAAAAGAGATTAAGAGAAGGGACCTTCGGTTACTTAAATTAGGCCGTCACTTTCGTCTCAATCCTTTAACTAAGGCCATTGTTGGGCGTAACAAAAGAGAAAATGAGGATCTTATCTCTTTAGTCACCCCTGAAGATAGCTATTTAAATGCATTAAAGTATCCAGGGCCATTAGTACTGCTGCCTTACGGTGGAGATAATAAAGGAAAGAAGCAAGCTGCTATCCTAGCTGCAAGCTATAGCGATGCCCCGTCTAATATACCTGTAACCATAAAAGTAAGCTTTAACAATAAAGTTTATTATATAAATGCCCTCTCCCAATCTAAGACTGATTTACGAAAGTTTATGATTAAAGCATATGGAAAAATCAGGAGCAAAAACGTTTCAAAATCCTCTCTATTAATATAGAAGTAGAGGCCCCTTCAACCTGTGGTACCCTTATTACCTTTCCACCATGGGCTATAACCGTTTTACTGCCAACTATCTCACCTTCTGCCCAATCACTCCCTTTTACCAAGACATCAGGACAGATGTATTCAATCAATTCCAAGGGGGTAGATTGGTCAAAGACTGTTATAGAGTCTACAAAGCTTAAGGCCGCTATAAGTTCCGCCCTTTCCTCCTGAGGCACTAAAGGCTTTTTGCTGCCCTTAATAGCTCTTACTGATTTATCGCTATTTACGGCAACAATCAGTTTATCCCCATATCCCTTTGCTGCCTCTAAATATCTTATATGTCCAATATGTAAAAGGTCAAAACAACCATTGGTAAAGACAATGGTAAAACCTTGCCTCTTCCATTCTCTAACCTTTTCTTTTAATGTCTTCCAATCTAAAATCTTATCCTTTACCTTCATAAGTCCTGGCCAAAGTAACTATAAACACACTCCTTGCGCCAGCCTTAATCAATACCTTGCTACATTCATTCACTGTGGTGCCAGTAGTAAACACATCATCTACTAAAAGGATGTTTTTATCCTTTACATCTTCTGGTGAGATGACCTTAAAGCTGCCCCTTACATTTTTTCGGCGTTCGGCTTGAGAAAGTCCAACCTGAGGGAGTGTCTGCTTTACCTTTTTTAATACAAGCCCTTTAACAGGCAACTTAAGATTTTTACCCAATTTATTTGCCAAGAGCAATGCCTGATTAAAGCCGCGCTGTCTTAGACTTTTTATATGCAAAGGTACAGGCAAGATTAAATCCACACTTGCTGTTTTGATAAATGAGGATAGGGTACTTATCATTATCATGGAGAGTGGCTTTGCCAAGGCAGTTACACCTTGGTACTTAAAATGGGTAATGGCATTACTCAATGGACCATCATAAATAGCGCAAGAGCGCCCTGCCTTAAAAAATGGTGGCTCCTTTAAACATTGGCCACAGACATGGCTTTCACCCGATTTTAAGGGGATGCCACAGATTGGGCATAAAGGTGGTCTTATAAACACTAACGCCTTATCACAATCAGGGCAAAAAAGCTCATCTGATGAAATAATCTTCCCACAGCCAGGGCAGGCTTTAGGAAAAAATAAATCTAAAAATGTATTAAGACAGGCGTTTGCCTTATTAAGTATCTTTTCCGTAATGCAATCTTCTAACCTATCAAACCATTTTTGTAAATAACTTTTAAAGTTCCTACCTTCGTTGATATCCCTTAGGCTGAGTGAAGGATTGCTGCATACTTTGTATTTGGAGTGATTATAGAAAGCCTTACCCCATTACCAGCCTCATTAGGTTTAACAATCTTTTACCCACCATATCCATATGGATGTATTTCCTAACTAGTTTGATAGATTGTATTAAGAAGACCCTTGGTTTTCCCTTGGTAGACAAAAGAGCGGAGGAAACAAAGCATGCAGTGTCTAAACCTAGTAAACTTCCCTTCTTAATCGGGATGTTCTCTAACCAACTTCTTTTTTGATTCTATGGGTTTCTTTCCTCTCTCAAGAAATCTATTTGCCCCACCAAGTTTTTTTCCAAACATTTTGCCCTACTGTTCTAATAGGCAATCAGTGCCCTACCCTACTATAATTTTTAGCCCGTTAGGGTGTTTCTCTTATTGATACTAACCTGTTTTTTCTCTATATTTGAGGATATATGGGAAGAGCGTATTCAAAAGAAGTGCTTTGTTGGATGATGTATGATTTTGCCAATACTGCCTATACAGTAATAATTGTTACCTTTATTTACTCAGTGTATTTTAAAAACATAGTATGTGAGGGATTGGGAAATCTTGGTGACTTACTTTGGAGTATAAGTTGTTCTACATCTATGTTTTTGGCTGCCATCCTATCCCCAATCTTAGGTGCCATTGCTGATTACTCTTATTCCAAAAAGCGATTTTTGGTCTTTTTCTCTATACTTTGTGTAATATTTAGTAGCCTTTTATTTTTTGTTGAAAAAGGCATGATATTTTGGGGGATGTTTTTATTTATTTTGGCAAATATTGGGTTTCAGGCAGCAATAGTATTTTATAATGCATTTCTTCCAGAGATTGCCCCTCCCGAAAAACTGGGCAGGGTATCTGGATATGGATGGGCATTGGGCTATTTAGGGGCCATCTTTGTTGTCTTTATATCTTTTCCCTTCCTTATAGGCGGTTGGAGCAAAGAAAACCTTCCTTATATCCGCTTTACCTTTCTATTGCAGGCTGCATTTTTTATAATCTTTTCTTTACCCGCCTTTATAGGCCTTAGAGAAAAAGGGCATAATCCATATGGCTATGGCTTTAATTTAATAAAAATAGGCCTTAAAAGATTATATGATACCTATAAACATATAAGGGATTATAAAGAGCTTTTTAAATTTCTTATTGCCTATTTTATCTATATGGAGGGTATCACTACAGTCATATTCTTTAGCACTATATACGCCAGCAATACCTTAAATTTCAGTTTAAAAGAACTGGCAGAATTTTATATAGCAGTTCAGACAACAGGGATTATAGGGGCTATTATATTTGGAAGGCTCTCTGATAGGATTTTCCCAAAGAGGACTATTAGTATTACACTTATATTGTGGATAATAGTAACCATAGGTGCCTATTTGGCTCATATAAAGGCCATTTTCTGGATTATAGGACTACTTGCAGGGGTGGCTATTGGCTCTTCTCAGGCAGTCAGTAGATCTATGGTGGGGCTTTTAACCCCCAAGGAAAAAATTTCTGAATTCTTTGGGTTTTATGGAGTATTTGGAAAGTTTTCTGCAATTATTGGCCCATTTAGCTTTGGTGCTATATCTGTCATAACAGGGAGCCAAAGGGTCGCAATACTTTCTGTAGCCGCATTTTTTGTATTAGGTTTTATCTTTCTTCAACTTGTAAATGAAAAGCAGTCAATCAGTTAGTCAGTTGTTCAGTTAAACAGTTAATCTTTAGACAGCTTACAACATCTTACCTATCTGCATTTTCTGAGCCCTGACTAACTGACCTTCTAACCCACGCCGAATGCTGACTACTGAATGCTTGCAATATCTCAGTTACTTACACAAGATAGCGAAGAATACAAAATATTTTACTTCTTTTTTGGTAACTGTTTTTCTACAAACTCTTCACCCTTTGGGGAAATCTTATACAATCCCCTCTTATCGCCCTTGATTAAAAAGCCACGTTTCTTAAATGCATCCCAAACAGACTGTGCAATTTTCCTATAAATGGGAAGCCCTAAATCCCCATAAAAACGTTTTAGGTCTGATGGCATAAATTCTTCTTTTCCCTCAAGGTGCTTAAGATAATAGGCAAGGGCTGTTATGGTTTCTGGCTGACTCTTTGGCCTTTTCTCTTTGTAAAACCTGGCAAGTTGAGTCTCTGGTCTCTTTAGTTTTCTTGACGCTATACCTGTGCGCCCCCTAAGTGTCTTTTCTAGGTGGGGCAACAATTGATTTCTAAGATACTCCCACCCTTCCCTTACAAACGCCTCTGGGCCCTCCATATTAAAAGTAATCCCTGCAAAACTTACCTCTACCTTTGATGATGCAGTTGTTTCTATTTTTTCCTTCATGGCAATCTCCTTTTTAATTATAGTGTAAGCGAACTTAGCACACTTTTTAGATATATGCAATACTTTGAATTAGATTCGAACTCTTGCCAAAATGATAATAAGGATTTAATATAAAGTTATTATGGCAGACAAAGTGCCTTCTCAAAAAGAGTTAGAGGAAGAGCTAAATGACTATCTGGCCAAGAAATATGGCCATCGGGTAAGGATAATTTCAGCTCCTTTTCCGCATCTAAAATCAAAAGAGAGAGAAGAGAAACCCGGGAAACGGGTATTGCACAAAATAGAATTTGATCTGAAACCCAAAGAGTTGATTGCCTATCTAGATCAATACGTAATTAGACAAGATCGGGCCAAGGACATTCTGGCCACTAAGATCTGTACTCATTTTAACCGCATTAAATATTGGCTTAGTCAGAAACGTGAGGGTTGGAAACACACAAGTTATATCAAGAACAATATTTTAATGATGGGGCCTACAGGAGTAGGTAAAACATACCTAGTGAAATTGATAGCTCAAAGGCTAGGTGTGCCTTTCGTAAAGGGAGATGCCACTAAGTTTAGCGAAACGGGTTATGTAGGTGGCGATGTAGAAGATTTGGTAAGGGAGTTGGTGCATCAGGCAGATGGAAACATAGAAATAGCTCAATTTGGTATTATTTATATAGATGAAATTGATAAAGTTGCTAGCAGTGGGAGTGTTGTTGGGCCAGATGTCTCTAGGACAGGTGTACAGCGGGGTCTATTAAAACCCATGGAAGAGACAGAAGTGGATTTAAAAACGCCTTATGACCCCATCTCTCAGCTTGAGGCAATAGAAAAATACAGACGTACTGGACGACGTGAGCAAAAGACCATCAATACCCGCCACATCCTCTTTATTATGAGTGGTGCTTTTGATGGATTAAAAGACATTGTTCAAAGGCGTCTCACCCAGCAAGGTATTGGTTTTGGGGCCAGAATGGATTCTAAGAAAGAACAAGATTACCTTAAGTATATAAAGGTAGAAGATTTGATAAAATATGGTTTTGAATCTGAATTTATTGGAAGGCTCCCGGTAATTGCTGTATTTGATAATTTAGAGGTAAAAGACCTCTATGAGATTTTAAAGAACCCTAACAGCAGCATCGTTAATGCAAAAAAGCAGGATTTTTGTGCCTATGGCATTGACATTGTCTTTGAAGATGAAGCACTCTGGCTTATTGCTAAGAAGGCTGCTGCTGAGGGAACAGGCGCACGAGGATTGGTGAGTGTAGTGGAAAAGTCCATTTTACCCTTTGAGAAGATGTTTCCATCTACCGATGTTAAGCAATTTCTGGTTACAAAAGAGGTAGTATCAGACCCTGCTTCTGAGCTTAGAAAATTATTGCAATGCTATAAAGAAGATTCTTATAAAAAATGCTACTTAGAGGCAATTGCTGCAGAGCAGCAATATCTACGGGAAGCAATTGATAATAAATCCAAGCATTTGGCCAAGCAATATGGTTTAAATCTTACACAGGGACGCATATCACTCATTGTTGATGCTTACCATAAGTTTGATTTTGATATAGATCTTGCATTTAAACAATTGGCTAGATACATTGAGGAAATTAAGGTGTTTGAGAGGAACTTTTTTGAAGAAACTGGACTGCGATGCCAATTTTCTGATGAAGCAATGGATGTCTTGCTAACTCAAGCAATAAAAAGGGATCTGGATATAACCTCTATTTGTGGAAAATTTGCTAAGGACTTAGAATTAGGGCTAAAATTGGTAAAAGATCGCACAGGAAAAAATACATTTCAAATCACTAAAGAGGCATTGTCTACCCCTGAAGACTTTGTCAGAAAAATCATTCAAGTTGCATATAAAGGGATATAGTATGAAGGTAAAATCTCAGTCAGCTTATCAAGAATTTGAGGCTGTCTCCCTTTATTGTCCCCATTGTCGGCGTGCTATGCCCGTAAAAAAGCGACTTTTATTGATTTTACCCGAAGGAGATAAATATGAATATTATTGCATGAGCTGTAGTCATCCCATTGGTGCCAAATTGGATAAGAGGCAATCACCTTCTATAGTTTTTCCCCTTGGTTAATAACTATGTTAAACTTCATGCGTAAACACGCAAGATCCTGGTTGATTAAGTTTATGTTTTTGATAATCATAGTGGTATTTATCTTCTGGGGTGTAGGTTCCTTTCGTGCCCGCAAGGCCCGTATCTTGGCACATATAAATGGGGAGCCCATTTATTATAAACAATTTGCCTCAACCTTTGAACAAGTAGTAAGTAGTTATAAAGCACGTTTCAAGGAATTTAACGAGGATTGGATTAAGAGACTGAATCTTAAAAAGACTGTTTTAAATAGTTTAATTGAACGTACTTTAATAATTCAGACAGCAAATAAGATGGGTCTATGGGTCTCTGAAGATGAAATTCGTGAAGTTATTAAGCAGTATCCGGCATTTCAAAACAATGGGCAGTTTGACCTGGCCCTGTATAAGGCCGTTTTACAGAAACACCGTTATACGCCAGCCCAGTTTGAGAGGAATTTGATGGGTGATTTAATCCTCTCCCAGGTGAGGAATACTGTCCAAGGACTTGCCCATGTCTCTGAACACGAGGCCTATGAGGCCTACAATTGGCTCAAACAGCGTATTAATTTAGAATTTGTGGCCTTCAGGCCTAAGGCCTTTAGTGAAAAGGTGGTTCTTAGTGAAAATGGGCTTAAGGCCTATTTTAAAGCACACAAAAAGGATTATTCAATGCCCAAACAGATAAAGATAGCTTATGTTAACATTGCTAAAAGGCAATTTACCCCAAAAATTGAACCTACTAAAGATCAAGTAGAACAATATTACAGGTCAAATCAGCAAGATTTTTATCAGCCAAAGACAGTCCGTGCTAGCCACATCCTGTTTAGAGTACCACTTGATGCATCCCCACAGAGGGTTGAAGATACAAGGAAGAAGGCCATAAAGGTACTAGAAAAGGCCAAGGGAATGGAAGACTTTTCCAAGTTAGCCAAAAAATACTCTGAAGATAAGGCTAATGCAGCTAAAGGCGGTGATTTGGGGTGGTTTGGTCGTGGCACACTGCTTAAACCCTTTGAAGATGCTGCCTTTTCTTTAAAAAAAGGGCAGATTAGTGATTTAGTAAGAACCAACTTTGGATTCCATATTATTAAAGTAGAAGATGTAAAAGAGGCATATGTTAAGCCACTTTCAGAAGTGAAGGCCAAAATTGTTAATGAACTTAAACAGCAGAAGGCAAGAGATATGGCAGAAAGATTGGCCAATAGGCTTTATGCCCAAGCTATTTTGGATAATAGTTTAAAGGAGGCAGCAAATAAACTTAAAGTCTCTGTAAAAGAGACAGACTTCTTTAGCAACCAGCACTGGCCTAAAGGCATTCATTATAGTTTAGTATCAAAAATTGTAAGTTTAAAAAAAGGCGAAGTCAGCGCACCTTTAAACACTGAAGATGGCTATTTTTTGGCTCAGGTCATCGAGGAAAAAGGCCCTTCTATTCCTTCATTTTTAGAGGCCAAGGAAAAGGTAAAGAAAGATTATATCAAAGAAAAGAGTAAAGAATTAGCCAAGGAGTCTGCAGAGGGTTTTATTAATAAATTAAAAAAGGGGGGGGAATTTTCTAAATTGGCTAAAGCATACAAGCTTACTCCACAAGAAACAGGGTTCTTTAATATCAATGAAAATATTCCAAAGGTAGGCTATGAGCCAACAATTCAAAGGGAGATATTCTCCTTAGGCCCTTCTAAGCTCTATCTAGATAAGGTGGCTGAATTTGATGGAATCTTTTATGTCCTAAAATTCAAGGCAAGGGAGGATATAAGTAAAGAAGCATTTGAAAGGGAAAAAGAAACATTTATTAAAGAATTGCTTTCTGTTAGGCAGGCAACTTTCTTTAATATCTGGCTAGATGAGCTAAAAAGACAAGCAGATATAAAGATTAAGGAAAAAATCTAGCCTTTAACCACTCCTAATGGTTTAAGTCTTACCACTTTAGAGCTTATTTTAGCACCATCTACTGCTTCTATCACATCAGCCACATCCTTATAGGCCTCAGAAATCTCCTCAACCAATGTTCCCCTGCTTGCTCCCCTCACATAGATGCCTTTTTTGCTCATCTCTCTTTCTATATCTCTTCCCTTTGCAGTCTTTTTAGCCGCGCGCCGACTCATTACCCTGCCTGCCCCATGACAGGTGGAGCCAAATGTTTCCTCCATGGCCCCTTTTGTACCTACTAAAACATAGGAATACCTTCCCATATCACCAGGGATGAGCACAGGTTGACCAATCTCTTTATAATCCCTTGGAACGTCTGGATGCCCTAAGGGAAAGGCACGAGTAGCCCCTTTCCTGTGGACACATACATTTATCTTTTTTCCTTTGTATTCATGTGTCTCTATTTTGGCAATATTGTGACACACATCATAAATAAGGAAAAGTCCTAGATTTTCTGAAGATTTTTTAAAGAACTTTGCAAATGTCTCCCTTACCCAATGGGTAATAAGTTGCCTGTTAGTAAATGCAAAATTTGCTGCACAGGCCATGGCACTGAGGTACTGCTGACCTTCTTCTGAGCTTATAGGTGCACAGCAGAGCTGTCTATCAGGCAATTCAATCCCATAACGGGTACTGCTTCTCAGTAAAACCTTGATATAATCATCGCATACTTGATGCCCTAAACCCCTCGAGCCTGTATGGATAAGAATAGTTACTTCTCCTTTAAATAATCCTAAGGCATTGGCCATTTTTTCATTATAGACCTTTTCCACATAACCTATCTCTACAAAATGGTTACCTGAACCCAATGTACCCAATTGATCCTTTCCTCTTTCTAATGCCTTATTAGAGACAAAATCTGGATTGGCACCTTCCAAACAACCTCCCTCTTCAATGTGGGCCAAATCTTCATTTCTTGCAAACCCGTTTTTTAAAGCCCATTTTACCCCTTCATTTAATACATGTTTTAGAGTGGCCTGATTTAACCTAAAATCCTTTCTCCTTGAGCCTACACCCGATGGGACATTGACAAATATGATATCTGTTAATCTCTTTATATCCTTTTCTACCTCATCTTTAGTCAGATTAGACTTTAAAAGCCTTACTCCACAGTTGATATCGAAGCCCACGCCTCCAGGTGATATAATGCCTTCTTTTAAATCAAAGGCTGCTACACCACCAATAGGAAAACCATAACCTTCATGGATATCGGGCATAGCCATTGAAGGACCAACGATTCCTGGCAGACAAGCTACATTTGCCACCTGATTTAGGCTTTGGTCTTGCTTTATAGCCTCTATCATCCTTTCGTTGGCATAGACAATCCCATCTGTGCGCATCTTTCCCTGTCTAGGGATGCGGAAGTGATATTTGTCTATTTTTTCTAATATAATCCCCATCTTGCTTTTAGATTATCATGATTAAAAGCACAAGGCAAGCCAATATGAGAGTTAAATTTAATTAAGCCGCAGATTTTCGCAGATAGCCGCATTTTTTTAGTGATTTCTGTGTAAAACCCCACACCCTGCCTTAAAAGGCGGGGCTTTCTGGGTGTGGGGGTAAATCTATGTAAATCTGTGGCTTAAATTAAGGTTTGTTCCTTACAGAGGCAAAGATACTTATTTTGAGCAGGCGTTTCTTAGGATGATTGGTATTTATAAGTAAGGTGCCAAGGTGTCTTCCTGGCGGAAGATTGGCCTTTAATAACAACGAATATCTATACCCTTTCTTTTCTTCTTTAATTTCATAAGCAATACCTCTCAATGTAGAGTCTACCTTTAAAATCTTAAACACCTGCCCATCTCCGCTGATAACCCTTATTTTGCTAGTGATGGTTTCCCCTCCTTTACCCAATAAGTTGATGCGACTTGGTTCAACCACTATATGAGGTAGGACATCTCCCTTTAAGCTAAGGATTATGGTTTCATTTTCAGGGTCATTGGTTTGAACCCTGACTCTTTTATGGAATTTGCCTCTTACCCAGCTAATCTTGGCTGTAAGCTGCCCCTCCTGCCCAGGAGGTATCACCTTATCATAGGTGACTATTGTACAGCCTCAGGAAGGGGCCGCACGAAGGATATTTAGGTTTGCTGCTCCGGTATTTTTGAAAATGAACGTGTGTTCCAAGTTTTGACTTTCATAGATACTACCAAAATCATGGATTAGAGAAGGGCAAAAAAACTTAGGCAGTCCTTCAGAAGCTATAGTTGTTTGTAACCAACACAGTACAAAACAAAATAATAATTTCAAATACCTAGAAGATCGTTCCATAACTCCTCCATGACAAAATAATGATCATGAAAAAAATATAAATTAACCAAAAAGAAAAAAATTGCAAGTCCCACTGGCTATCTGTTGCACTCAAATCATCTCTCTTTTTTTGCTGTTAGTTAAATTTTAAAAGTGCACTATTTAAGAATTAAAAGTGCACTAAATTCAGATCAGAATTTTTGACTTTGTTCACCCCGATAAGCCTA
>Ga0111222_1010_pt1 | contig 18042 bp, 16 predicted proteins | sample DeeMarSWOR152_54_FD_80386 | JGI IMG/M metagenome (GOLD analysis project Ga0111222, IMG submission 80386) | Syntrophobacter sp. DG_60 | reverse complement strand
GGTGTATTGTGAGATATCTAAAAAACAATACTTCCCTCTTTTAAGCACTTTGGTCTTTGAGATCTTTATCCTCTTTTTAAAGATAGGCCCATCCGTAACAAATGTATGGTACTCGCCATTTTCACCACAAAGGTCAATTTCTTCTAAAATCTTAAGTTCTTGCAAAAATTTCTCATCTATTTTCCTTCCCAACCATTTTTCATCAAACGAGGTAGCCACTACAATGGCCTCAAAACCCAGATTGATGAACTCTTTAAGAATTTCCTCCCTTTCTCTACCCCATAAAGGTAAGATAGCCTTAACACTTGTCTCTTTACACACCCTTTCTGCCCAGGCTCTATGTTCTTCTAAGTCAATATCTCCAAATATACCTGCCTCAATACCTTTCTCCTTTAACTCTAAGATGGCCCTTTTAAATCCCTTTTCATAATCTTCCCAAGATGACCTTATCTGCAATATAGGAATGCCCATGGCCTCTGACTGTGCCTTTAAAAGGGCTACCCTAATTCCATGGGAGCGAGAGCGCCTGCCATTCTCTGAAATCATATTTAATAAATAGGAAACCTCTATATTTTTACTTTGCATTATCTCATAGCAAGAAAGACAACTTTCCTTTCCCCCACTCCAAGAAATAAATGCCTTCATTTATCCTTTCCACTTTTGGACATTACCACAGACCTTGCAATGAAATGCGTTAGTATCCATGCCTGCTCCACATGCTGGGCAGGCCTTTTGGCCAAGCTTGGGTTTAGGAATCTCTCCTACTATATTCCTATAGATTTCATAGTAATAAAGATGCTCTTTATTAATAAATTTTATTGGGTAAGACCTTTTCTTTTCCTCAAATTTCTTATCAGAAATTCTTAAGCTAATAATCTCTCTTAGCTTAGTCATGCCCGAACCGTATTCTAATGGCCTTTTATCTTGCCAGATAATCCCTCTTGGTAAGACACCTTCAAAGGCCTTACGTAAAATCCATTTACCCCATATCTTTCCTTTTTTCCTTTTTATCTTAATTTCTGGAGGTATACTTAATGAAAATTCTATAAATTCCTTATCAAGATAAGGTTGAATTATCTCTATTCCAAAGAATATGCCTATTTTGTTAGAACTAAATTGCATAGAATGAGAGATGTGTTCAATGTAATTGCTTAGATTATTTATGTCTTTCATAAAGCTATAACCAGCAAAAAGTTCATCACTTCCATCGCCTGTCATTATCTTCTTAATGCCCATTTCTTCAGCAAATTTTAAACCAAAATAAACAACCATATCATTGGGTATAGCGGGATCAAAACTTTTAAGGATTTTTATTACTTCAGGAATGGCATCTACAGCCTCAGTGGTGGTTATTCTTTTATGATAATGTTTAAGATTAAATTCCTTTGTACATAAATGTGCATACTTTATATCCTCTCCATACGACTCAAGGCTTACAGTAATTGCCTTTGTTTGAGAGGCAATAGCGGCTAGGATAGCAGAATCCAAACCCCCAGAAAAAAGCAACCCCTCAGAAGGATTTTTCTTTACTGCCTCAATCAACCTCTCTTTTAATTCAAAAATTCTGTCTTTTACCATTTAACCTCTGCCCCTAAAAAGGACATAAAGGGAAGTCCGCTATAGCCTTTTACCTCTTCATATTCTCGGTCAAAGAGGTTTTGGAAACGGAGATTCAATGTCAAATAAGAAGTGGCATAATACTTTGCTGCAAGATTTACAACAAAATAGCCACTTAAAGGGTTTTGATTTTTTTCGCTGTCAAATCTCTTTCCAAAATAAGTGCCGGTTAAGCTAAAATCGGCCTTATCTTTCCAGAGAAAGACCAAGGTACCACTCCCCTTATGTTTTGGCCTTCTGGGAAGCCAGGCATTATTAGTAGTATCAACTGCATCAAGCCAGGTATAATTAATTGAAAATTTGAGCCAAGAAACAGGCATTATATTTAAGGCAAATTCAACCCCCTCTGTGTGGGCAGTAGCTATATTTTGATATTTACCAAGCCACCACTCCTCTTCTGGATAGTAAAAGACAATCAGATTTTTAAACCAATTAAAAAAATAAGTTACATCTGCCTCTACCTTTTTATCAAGGAAAGACTGAGTAATCCCAAAATCATAGCCTTGGCTCTTTTCTGGTTTTAAACTTATATTACCATAGGTAGGGTCAAAAAGTTGAAAAATAGCTGGTGCCCTAAAGGCTGTACCAAAGCTTCCATGAAGCTTGGTATTTGTGGGAAGGTTGTAAGCAGAAGAAATGCGATAAGTAACCTTATCACCTGCAGTCTGATGCCGATTATATCTGATGCCAGCAGAAAAATAGACATTCTGCCTTTGAAATACAGCTTCCCAGAACCATGCCTTTTCATCTTGTCTTCTCTCAGTAAACTCCCTTGAATGGCCAATCTCCTGCTGATAATCAAAGCCAGCTACTAAGGTAATAGGTTTAAGGTCAAATTGATGTTGCCAAGTTACATAACGTAATTTTCCATCATAATAATCCTCAACTACTTTATCTTTTACATAATCCCTATCTGTCTTGGTGTAAGAAAATAAAAGTTTTTGCTTCCAAAAGGGGAAAACTTGGTGGCTATAATAGGTATTTGCAGAAAATAAATCACTTTTTTGCTTATAACCTGGGGCATCAGTAGTAAGAGTGTACGTATTGGGATCAAAATAATAATCAAGCCCTGTATGGGCATCATTGTAAGTAATAGCAGCTCCAATGGTTACCTTATCTGTAATCTTCCCCTCAACCCTTGAAGAAAGGCTATTTAAACGATAACTATCCCTTTCTGGGTAACCTCTGGCTTTAGAGATACCGTTTGTATCCAGGCGGGAAAAGGTAAGGGCATAATTTAAGCCTTCGCTAGTACCGGAAAGCTCTACGCCTTCTCTGAAACTACTATAATTACCTCCTTCACCAAACACCCTTATACTCGGCTTGCCTAACCCCTTTTTGGTAATGATATTTATCACCCCTGTCATGGCACTTGAGCCGTAAAGTACACTTTGTGGCCCTCTCACAATCTCAATGCGATCAATTTGCTCTACAGAAATATGAGGCAAAAAGGCACCAAAATCTCCTCTATTAACACCCATAGCATCATGAACAGGAACACCGTCAATCATCACTATAGCCTGTCCATAATTTCCACCTCTAACAAAGATAGAGGTTGGCCCACCAAAGGCACCTGATTGAACTATCTGCACCCCAGGTACCTCCCTTAAGGCATCCATAACTGTGGTAATACCTTTTTCTTTTAACTCCTCAGCCGTAATTATTGTGGCTGCGCTAGCTACTTCTTCAGAAGGTTCTTCAATGCGACTGGCAGTAACGATAACTTCCTTAAGCTTTATGGGTTCTTGTTGGGCAAAAACAGAGGAAATAAAAAAAGACAGGTAAAAGGTTAAGCATAACATGAATTTTGGCCTCATGGCTTACCTCCCCAAAGATCTTTTTTTTACCGGGAGGAGGTAGGAAAAAATAAAAAAAGCCCTTAGACCAAAAAGGCCTAAGGGCTGCACCCAGCTTTTTTCTTTGCCCTACACCCCTCTTGCCGGCCAATCCTCGCCAAACGGCAAGCTATCTATTGTATGGGCAGGTCTTCTGACTCCCGGCTCTTCCTACTCCCCACGCCTTCCCAGGCACCTAAAAGCACCCAGTGGCTTTTTTATAGGTTTCGTCCCCGGTTACAGCGGCGGGACCACGCAGGCCTTTCACCTGCTTCCCTATTAAGCCCAGAAAAGGGCACCCATACAGTCTCCTTATACATCGGCTCAATGCCAAAGTCAACAGTCATAAGTATTATTTCTTGAAAAAGAATTTTTGTTTAGACTATAAAAAAATGCCAAAATATTTATCTATAGTGATTCCTGTTTATAACAAGGAAGAAAATCTTAAAATCTTGTATAAAGAGTTAAAACCTTTTTTAGAGTCCATAGGTAAGGAGTATGAAATAGTATTTGTAGACGATAGCAGTGTTGATAATTCTCCAAAAATTTTACATCAATTGGCAAAACAAGATACAAGGATAAAGGTGGTTAAATTATTATCCAACTATGGCCAAAGCGCGGCAATTGCAGCAGGGTTAGAAAATGCTGAAGGTAGAAACATAGTGACTATGGATGCCGATTTACAACATGATCCTAAAGACATCCCAAATTTGCTTAAGAAACTGGAAAGCGGATATGACATTATAATGAGAAAATTGAAAGATTAAGCTAACACTAAAGCAACATCGTAATAATAACACTAGAAAAAATGATAGAAGTATTATTTAGATTAATCTGCCCTGTTTTTAAATAAATGAAAACGGTAATAATAACAGTAAAAAGTGAAATAATGAGTAAATCTAGCTTTTTTGTAATATAAGAATAATCCACCGCCTACACAGTTTAATATATTTTAAAAAATTTCAGTTTAAACTTGCATAAAAATTACTATTCGGTTATCTAATCAACGAGTGTCTAAAGAAATAATTTCAATAATTTTACCCACATATAACGAGGCAGAAAACTTACCTATAATTATACCAAGAATTTTTAATATACTCGAAAAAGCTAGAATCGGTGCAGAAGTTATTGTAATAGACGATAATTCTCCTGATGGTACAGCAGAAATTGCCAAAAAATTTTCAAATAAATATCCTGTCAAAGTCCATATTCGGAAGAATAAAAGAGGTTTAGGTACAGCGATTTTAATGGGTCTTCAGATGACTCGTGGTGAAATATGTGTCGTCATGGATGCCGATTTAAGCCATCCTGTAGAGGCCATTCCAGATATGCTTAAGCCCATCATTGAAAAGAAAGCAGATGTAACTTTAGGTAGCAGGTATATTAAAGGAGGTGGATTTCAGGACTCCTCTTTTATTAGAAAAACAATAAGCAAGGTGGCAGGGTTACTTGCTAGAGGTATAACTACTGCCACTGACCCAACTGGTGGGTTTATGGCTATTAGAAAATCGATCCTCAAAGATACGAATCTTAATCCCATAAGCTGGAAACTCCCACTAGAGATAATTGTTAAATCCAGGCCGCGTGTAGTGGAAGTTCCTATTATCTTTACCACCCGCCAGAAGGGAAGGAGTAAACTTAACTTAAAAGTGGGTTTAAAATACCTTCAACATTTATTTAATCTCCATTGTTATAAATTTCCTACCATCTTTGAATTTTTTAAATTTTGCCTAGTTGGTCTCGTTTCGTTGCTTATTGATACAGCAGTATTGATTAGTTGTGTTGAGTTGCTATTTTTAGACCCTCGTCTTTCCGCAGTCTTTGCATTTATCGTGGCAGCAACTGTCAATTATTTTCTTAACCTTTTCTGGACATTCAAGATAGGGAAATTTACCATTTTTCGATACAGTTATCCCACCTTTATCTTGGTAAGATTGCTGGGTTTATGCATAAGAATTAGCACAATGCACATCTTAATAGAATATACTGGCATGGGAAAAGGCCATTTATATATCCTTGCAAGTCTTATAGGAATTTTTGTAGCTGCTATTTTTAATTTCCTTGGTAGCAAACATATTGCCTTTTCAAAATTATTTCTACGCAGCTCAAAGATCAAAGAATAGAATTAATAGAGCGGCATCAGTGTTCAGAAGGACAATTGGTTGAAACTTAACTTAGTTTTGCAAAAAATTTAAACTAACTTAGAATGGAGGCAATAAGATTAGCAGGTGTTTTTCATTTCCAAAACAATGGCAAATCTTTTACCCTCAAAGTGGAAGTTTAAGCTCTTTTTAAGCCTTTGCCTGACTGTAGCAGTATTGTGGGTATTGGTGAAATTTGTTGGTTCTAAAGAATTAGTAGCTGCTTTTAATGTACTTGACTTAAAATATGCCTTAATGGCCCTTCTTTTAGCCTTGATTTCCCCTTTTATCAGTGCTTTACGATGGCACTGGGTCTTACGGGCCACAGGTCAGAAGATAGGTATTTTAAATTGTATGATTTTGACCATGGGGGCTTGGCCCCTTAATATATTTTTACCTTCTAGGACAGGGGATTTTTTTAGGGTAGCCTTTGTTGGTAAAAAGAATTCAAAGAGCATGGTATTTGGTAGCATTGTAGCTGAAAAGATATTGGATGTTAGCTGTTTGGCCTTGATAGGTCTTTTAGGGGCTGTAGCCATTAAAAGCAAGACATTTGCTATAGTCTTTATAGGGCTTTTGGTCTTAGTAGCCCTTTTAAATCAAGGACTATGGCTTTTTGAAAAGCTTTTTAAGGAAAGGAAAGGTCCATTACTGGATAAAGCTAATTTGGTTATTCAAGCCACAAATATTTTATCTTCGTGCCCTAAATATGCTGCAGTAGCTGGAGGTTTCTCATCTATAAAATGGTTTTTTCCAGTAGTGCAAGCATTGCTCTTTTTTAAGGCATTCGGTATCCATATCCCCTTAATAGAGATAGCTGCCCGGCTGCCGCTTAGCATCTTTGCAGGAATATTACCAATCACCTTAGCAGGGGTAGGCACTAGGGATGCGGCCATGATCTTTTTCTTTAAGGCGTTTGCACCAGCCTCAGTCATCCTAGGTGTGGCTATCCTTTATTCACTCTATAGCTATTTTCTTTATGCTACCTTGGGCATCCCTTTTTTTATCTATTTAATAACTCATAGTAGCAACCACAAAGATGAAGAAAATTGCAGTACTTAAAAATGAGGCACTTATTTTTAGATACTAATTATTGAGTAAAGGGTCGCCTGTATATTCTTGCAAGCCTTATGGGGATTTTTATAGCTGCAATTTTTAATTTTCTTGGTAACAAATACATTACCTTTTCAAAATTATTTTTACCCAGATCAAAAAGACACAAATGATTAACTCTTCAGCTAGCTTAAATTCTGCACTATACTAAACTATGAGTGTAAAAATAAACCACCAACGCATTATACTTCTTATTCTTATTACTTTATCTTTAATAATATTATGGTGGGAAGCCATCAGAAATGGTCTGGGAGGAGATTTTTTTTATGATGAAGCTGTTTATGCCAACCTTTCAGAGCACCCTTTTATTTCTGACTATTACTATGACCCGGTTTTTTGCAGACATCCGCCCTTTATTTATCTGTTTCAATGGGCTTTGCTGAAAATTTTAGATGGTGTAAAAGTAGAAATTCTCTTTAGAATCTCTGCCTTAATATTTAGTTCAATTGGATTGGTGCTTCTGTGGTTAAATTTAAAATATTTAACAAATTCCATCATTATTAGTATTGCCTCTATAGCAGCAATAGTAACATCCGGGCTTTTTGTAAGGTATAGCATTTCCGCTACCATGTACCCCTATCTCTTCTTTTTTCTTCAACTGGCGTTTATAGGAATAATTAAAAATAATAAAGTTTTAAGAAACACGGCTTTTATCCTTTTAATGTACACTCACTATATGGGAGTGGTTGTTTTCGTTCTTTATATTATATCACTTTGGATTAAAGGATATGGCAAAAAAGAAATCTTTAAAGAAAATAAAGTGGTAATTTTCAGTTATATTCCGATTATTTGGATTGCAATTGTTGGTTTTACTTATCATACAACGAGGTTAACGCACCATCGTTTCTTTTATAATTACCTCGCTATGCTTTATTATTTTCCTTTATCGGTTTGGGCAGGGACATTGTATATATTTTCCAAGTCCACCAGGGTAAACTTAATGCAAGATAAAGATATTTTAATAATACTGATTTTTGCCTTTGTTTTATTGTATTTGCTTCTTTGCCCGGTTATACGTCCATTTGAAAGATATGCTTATAGTGTCTTCCCGATTTTTTTGCTTTGCGGTAGCTATGGAATAAGAGAGTTGACAAGCGATATAAAGACAAAGCATCTGAAGATTCTCTTAACAGTATTGCTTATTTTTCTTTATTTCCTGCCATATCGTCTACTTTCGCATTATGAATCAATGTGGTTTGATGGATTTTATGCGGATAATAATAAATATCAAAATTGGTGCTCAGTAGTAAAATTATGTAGTCAAAAATATGAGGGGAAAACCATATTAACAAATAATACCCGCTCTTTTGCATTCTATCTGACAAAGGAGAATTCAAAGAGGTATATATTGCAAAGATTGGACAAAAAAGGAAAGGGGTTTCGATACTTTTCGTACATAGGGAACAACGTTACAAGATCTAAATTTACTAAAAAGGGAGAACTTTTTCAATTTGACTCAAATTTAAAGGATTTCATACAATACTTTAAAAAAATGGATTCCTGTCTGGTGATTATGAATAATTATCCATATCTTCGAAGGATCTCAGATTATTTAGATAAAATGAGAAGCTGTAGATGCACCCTGAAATCAGAAAATATTTTAATATATCAATGTAATATGAATTAGTTATTTAACTCAACGGATGAAAAACGAAAAAATCTTATTCTCTTAAGTATTTGACAAATCAAAAGAAAAAGCCTATATTACCCTAAATTTTAATCAAGGAAAATTTCTTGAATTCAAATAAAAGACTAGCCATTCCTTATAAAATTGTTAGTCTAAATGGCTGGCTTAAAGAACCTATTCTACGCTATTTTTATATATATTTAATTCTGAATTTGTTTTTTGCCTTCCAAGAGATAGCCAAAGGCACCCTCTTAGGTCAATGCTATCTAAATATGGATTTTAAGTGCTATCTATTCCAATTTGCCTTTAGAAGCCATTGGTTTAGAGAATCACTAATAGGCCTTGGGATTCTGATTTTTGTTGAATATTTATTTAACCGATCTTTTCACAAAAATTTGCCTATTATTCCAAAAAAATGGAAAAATAATCTATTCAATACCTGGTTTAAATGGGTAATGCCATTTTTTTTAATAATTCAGGTCTATTTTACCCTTAAGCTTTATGGCAGCATTTATAATCACCACATTCCTTTATGGGAGTGGGAAGGGTCATTTTGGTCATTGGTGCACCCTATCTTTGCTTCATTGCCCACTTGGACCTACAAGTTTCTAGACATTGTTTATGTCCCTGTTTGGGGTTTCGCCCATTGGCTTTTTCTCTTTGCACTCATGTCTTCAAATGAGAAATTTAAGAGGAGACTCTTTGGGGTATATGGCTTAAGTCTTATGATATTTGGGATTTTGCACTGCCTTCTCCCTGCGGTTTCCCCTATCTATATTGCCAAGGATTATTTCAATTATCTACCTGATAAGCTATTTAGTTGGAATTATCACAATCACTGTTTCCAACAGGAAAGTCTATTTTTAACCAAAGGGGTAGAGGCATTTACCCTATTAAAGGGAAAGGCCATTACCCCCATTGCTGCCTTTCCTAGTTTTCATGTAGGCTATGCGCTTTTATTACTCCTGATGGCCCGTGAATTCTGTAGTAAATGGCTTGTTTTGGTATCTTTTTTGTTTCTTTTCCTCACTATTTTAGGTAGCCTTGTTTTGGGCTTTCATTATGTAGCAGATGATGTTATTGGTATAATTGTTGTTTACCCTATCTATATCTTTATAAGAAACACAGAGGGGGGAAATACCAAAGGCCGATAGGTGGATGTTATTCATTTGTAACCATAAATACGGCATCGGCTAAGGCTAAAGTCTCCCCTGATTCATTGGTAACAGTGGCCTCCATATATATTAGTCTTTTTCTATTTTCCTTTACCTTTGCCTTGGCCCAAATTATCCCATTTTTTGCCTGAGACTTATATCTTATTTGAAATTTTGCTGTATAGCAATTGACATTGGGTGAAAGGGTAGACTTTGCAGCAATGGCCATGGCAGTATCTGCCAAAGAGGCAATTGCCCCTCCATGGATAGCGCCCATGGGGTTTGTTAGCCTTTTCTGATAAGGCATCTTGATTAAGGCCTCTCCACTGCCCTTTTCTTCAATCTCTATACCCAAGAGCAATTCAAATGGGGCGTGAGGCTGAATTTTCATTTTTGTTTTAAAAATTCCTGTACTTCTTTATTTTCAGAACGGATAATCTCTTCTGGAGTGCCATATGCTATAATCCTCCCACCACTCAATACGCCAACCTTATCTACAATACGAAAGATTGCAGGTACATCGTGAGTAATAACGATGCTGGTACCATTTAAATGCCTCTGCATATCTAAAATAAGCTCATAAATAGCACTACCAGTGATAGGATCAAGGCCTATAGTGGGTTCATCATAAATAATAATCTCAGGCTCTAAGGCAATGGCCCTTGCCAGACCCACCCTCTTTTTCATACCACCAGAAAGTTCAGATGGCAGTTTGTGTTCAATATCAAAAAGCTTTACCATCTCTAACTTTTTCTTTACCAATGCCTTTATTTCCTCTTCTTTCAAATTTCTATGTTCCCTTAAAGGAAAGGCCACATTTTCCTCTACTGTCATAGAGTCAAAAAGGGCAGATTCTTGAAAGAGCATGCCAAAACGGCGCCTTATCTTAGCTAAGGCCCTTTCTTTAAGCCCATTTATATCCACACCATCTATAAGAACTTTCCCCTTATCTGGCTTTAGTAAAGCCACAATGTGTTTTACAAGAATGGTCTTTCCTTCACCGCTTTTACCAATAATGGCAGTAATCTTTCCTTTTTCTATTTTTAGATTAATACCTTTTAGTACCTCGAGGTTGCCAAAAGATTTATGTAAATCCACAATCTCAATCACAGTAAAGAAAGATAATCCCAAATCATTTAATAAGTCAAGTACAACTTGAAAAATAAGATAAGCTTCTTTAAAATGTAACCGTGCTTAAAAATTTTATAAGTGAGTTAGGATCTATAACTATATTCTTTGGTAAAAGCATTGGCTATTTATTTACCCCACCCTTTAGGGGCCACCTTATATTTAGGCACATGGAATTTGCAGGCATAAAGTCCTTTTTTGCAGTCATTATTACAGGTATATTTATAGGGATGGTAGTGGCTTTAGGGAGTTATGTGGGTTTTATAAAGTTTGGGGCAGAAGAGTGGTTAGGCTCTACTGTAGCCTTGGCTGTAGTGGCCCAACTTGCCCCAGTGATGACAGGCTTTATGGTATCTGCCAAGGTAGGGGCAGCCTATGCCGCTGAACTGGGCACTATGCGGGTTACTGAACAAATAGATGCCTTAGAGGTAATGGCCATAAACCCCATTCACTATCTAGTTGTGCCCCGCTTTTGGGCATGCATTGTAATGGTGCCAGTACTCACTATATTCTGTGATGTAAGTGGTGTTTTGGCAGGCTATTTGGCCTCAACTAAGCTCTTAGGTGTAGACCCTGGGGGTTATATGTCTAATACGGTTGAAGTGGTAGAATTCTCTGATATTCTAAGGGGCCTACTTAGGTCAGTCACCTTTGGTTTTCTTATCCCTATTATCGCCTGTTATAAAGGGTTTTATACAAAAGGAGGGGCAGAAGGTGTAGGAAGGGCGGTTACAGAAACAGTAGTTATTTCCATTATAGTTATATTAATAGATAATTATGTTTTTACCAGCATCTTTAACTATTTAGTATTTTGGTCATAAAAAAAGGGAGGAAAAAATATGAAAAGTGTAGGGCTGGCTTTTAAAGTAGGTATCTTTGTCCTCATAGGATTAATTGCCCTGGGTTATCTGACTGTCAAGATTACAAAACACAAGAGGCTTTTGGTCATGAGGGGATATGAGATTCATGCCATTTTTGATGATGTCTCAGGTCTTAAGGTAAACAATTCAGTGCAAATGGCAGGTGTGCGGATAGGACAAGTAAAGGATATATTGCTTACAAAGGATGGGAAGGCAGATGTGGTTATGCTTATAAACCCCTCTGTAAAGATTGCAGAAGATGCTCAGGCCAGTGTTAGGGGCCATGGATTGGTAGGAACAAAATCTGTAGAGATTATTCAGGGTTCTTCTGAGCCCGTAAGGCTTAATAAAGTAATTACAAATACTACCTCTGTATCCAATATAGATGAGATTATAAATGATGCTAGCCTTACCTTAGATCATATAAATGATTATCTTGAATCAGAAAAAGAAAGCCTAAAACAGGCCACCGAGCACTTAAAAGAGGTGTCCTCTAATATGAATGATATTTTAGAGAAGATAAATAAAGGCCAAGGTACATTAGGAAAGTTAATAAATGATGATGCACTTTATTCTAAATTTAAAGACGAAGTAGACCGTCTGGATAATATAATAGCCAAGGTAGAAAGTGGGCAAGGAACTGTGGGGAAACTAATAAACGATGAAGATTTTTACAATCAGGCCAGAGATACCCTGGATCGTATAAACAATATGGTAAGACGCGTAGAGGCAGGGGAGGGGACATTGGGAAAATTGATTGCTGATGATAGCCTTTATAAAGAGACAAAAGAAGCAGTTAGGGATATAAAGAAGACTGCTGAAACAGTGAAAGAAGAGACCCCTATAAGTGTAATTGGCACTACTATAGGCATTGTTAAGTAAGAGTGGATAAATCAAAAATTGGTTAAGCCACAGAAGCTGCTTAGAAAAGAGTATATTCTCTTATTTGTTCTGTTATTTTCTGTCAGGGCTAATGCAGATATTCACTTCTCTCCTCTATTTGATTATCGATCCGATGAAGAAACAAAAGATATTGATGCCTTGGGCCCCATTTTTTCATATGGCCATACCCCAGAAAAAAAGAGTTTTTCTATAAGGCCACTTATATCTTATCAGAGAACACCTGAACAGACTTCATGGCACTTCCTTTACCCATTGTTCAGATATGAAAGAGGTAGAGAAGAAACAAAATTTTCCCTTTTGTTATTGGCTAATAAAGAAAGAGGTTATACAGAGATATTTCCTTTCTTTTGGGGAAAGACAAAGGATGGGGAAAGATATAGAGGTTTTTTTCCATTTTATGGTAAATTTAGAGACAGATTTGGGAAAGATGAAATTACCTTTACCCTCTGGCCTATATACACTTTTTCAAGAGAAGGAGAACTTAGAACATACCGCTTCTTTGGACCCATATTTACCTATCATAAAGGAAGTGGGAGGAAGGCCATAAAATTTTTACCATTTTATGGCAGGGATGAAAAAGAGGGGGAATTTTATAAGAGATTTTATCTCTGGCCAATCATTATTCATCAAAGGACTGACTTAGATACATCTCCAAAGTACTATTTCTCTGTCTTTCCTTTTTATATTTCTCAAAAAACCCTTTTTAGCCGCTCTACTACAATCCTTTGGCCATTTTTTTATTTTTACAGATGTGGCGATTACAGGCGCTGGGATTTCCCATGGCCATTTTTTAGTTGGGCAAAAGGAGATCACCGTAAAGAGATAAAATTTTTGCCTCTATTCAGTTATAAAAGAACAAAGAAGCTAAAAAGCTTCTATATCCTATACCCCTTATATAAGCATGAATTAGATACTACTATAGGAGAAAAGATAGTTACTGATTATTTTGTTTTCTTTAACCGCTATGAAAGAAGATATGATAAAGAAGGGAAACCTACTTTAAAATTGTTTAAATTTTTGCCTATTTTTTATTATAGGTCACAGGCAGAACAAGTAAAATCATATTTCCCAGCCATATTGCCTATAGAACATGAAGGATTTGAAAGAAATATTACGCCATTGCTTCGCATCTATTATCATGAAAGCGGATTAGGCTATGAATACACAAATCTATTATGGGGCACCTATAGATATAAAAAGACAGAGGAATTAGAATCAAAACATTTTTCATTTCTTTTAGGCCTTGAAAAAAGGGCAAACTACAAAAAAGTTTCACTATTAGCCGGGATTTTTCAATATATAACAGAGAAAGAGAGGAGATATTTCAAGATTTTTTACCTTTTAAAATTTTGAGAATAAAATTTGATTAAAGCCATAGAAATACACAGATTTACACAGAAATCACTAAAAAAATGCGGCTATCTGCGAAAATCTGCGGCAATTTTTATAGTTTCCTGGGCATGAACAAATATGGCTAACATAGAAGAAGAGGTTACAGGAAGGTTTCTTTATACTGTATATTCAAACCCTGATAGCCTTTTTTGTGTCCTTTCCTTTAGATCAAAGGATTCAGATTTCACTGCTGTGGGAAATTATGACCCAGAGCTTTTAAAAGAGGGTATTTTATATAACCTAAAGGGACAATGGGGGAAACATCCTAAATATGGAAAACAGTTTAGCTTCCATAGTTGCATTCCCTCCCTTTCAGACATCGATTCTATATCCCTCTTCCTCTCCTCGGGTCTGGTAAAGGGCATTGGCCCTGTATTGGCAAAGAGGATAGTAGATGCGTTTGGGAAAGATACTATAGCCATTATGGATGAAGAACCTGAAAGGCTTCTTGAGATCTCTGGCATTGGCCTTACAAAGCTTGAGGATATAAAAGCATCCTGGAAAAGGGCTAGAACTGTCCAGAGACTGGCTGCATTCCTTTCAAGATATGAAATCCCTCTGGGCTATATATGGAAGATCTACAAAGCCTATCAAGAAAGTGCTGTTGAGATAATCAATAAAAACCCCTATCAGCTTATTTATGATATAAGGGGAATAGGTTTTAAAAAGGCTGATAATATTGCTAAAAATATAGGCTTTAGCCTCGAGGATCCACATCGGATTAGGGCTGGCCTAACCTTTACTATCCAGCAGGCCATAGAACATGGGCACTGCTTCCTTTATAGAGATGAGCTCCTCTCTGAATCATCTCAAACCCTGGGACTTTCAGCAAATAAAATAGCTAAAATATTACAAAATATGGTTGGCAGCCATCTGGTAGCTGAAGAAGAAAGGATATACCTTCCTTCATTTTATAAAATGGAAACAGAAGTAGCTAAAAAGATAGCATATATGGCTAAAAATGCACTTATTAAGGAGATTATTACCTCTGATGAGATCACTACTATTGTCTCCAGATTGGAAAAAGAATCAGACATTAGACTCTCCACTGAGCAAATAAATGCCATTATTTGTGCATTTATTAAGAAGATTTCTGTTATTACTGGTGGACCGGGAACAGGAAAGACCCAAACCATAAAATTTATCCTAAAATTAGCACAAATTAAGGATTTTAAAGTTCTTCTTGCCGCACCCACGGGTAAGGCAGCAAAGCGTATGGAGGACGTTACAGGGAAGGAGGCCAAGACCATCCACCGCTTGCTTGAATACAACCCTAAGACCAATGAATTTAGGAAAAATGAGAAAAATCCATTAGATGCCCATATAATTATTTTAGATGAAGTCTCTATGATAGACCTACTACTTATGTATCACTTTTTAAAGACGGTGCCAGAAGGATGTAACCTCATCTTGGTAGGGGATGTGGATCAACTGCCCAGTATAGGGCCAGGCCTTGTGTTAAGGGATATCATAGACTCTAATCTGATTGAAGTAACCAGGCTCACAAAGATCTTTAGGCAGGCAGAAGGAAGCACCATTGTGAAAAATGCCCACAGGGTAAATCAGGGAATGTATATCATCCCTAAAGGAGGGGATTTTTTATTTATTTCCCAGGAGGATGAAGGAAAAGCACTTGAGCATTTAAAGAATGGGCTCTTAAAACTTATAAATATACATGGCTTTGACCCCTATCAGGAAATACAGGTGCTTTCCCCTATGAAAAGGGGCATCTTAGGAACAGACAACCTTAATAAAGAGCTTCAGGGAATAATTAACCCAGCCTCGCCTGAGAAGCCAGAAATTTTGTTTATTGCTAGAAGGTTTAGAGTGGGTGATAAGGTTATGCAAATAAAAAATAATTACAATAAAGAGGTGTTCAATGGAGATGTGGGCAAAATAATAGAAATCGATAATGAAGAAGAAATAACTTATGTGGATTTTGGATGGGGCTCTATAAAATACGAAAAAGAAGAATTGGATGAGCTCATTCTGGCCTATGCCTGCACAGTGCATAAATATCAAGGCTCAGAAGTAAAGTGTGTGATTATGCCACTTCAAATGTCTCATTATATCATGCTTCAGCGTAACCTCTTCTATACAGCCCTTACTAGAAGTAAAGAGCTATTTATTTTACTGAGCACCGCAAGGGCCATAGCTATATCTGTAAAGAATAATAAACCCATAATAAGGAATACTTACTTAAAAATGAGGATAAAGTCATGCTATCAGGGTGGGTAGAGATAGATTTATCTGCTATTAGACACAATTTTAAGGCCATAAAGGCACTTGTAGGCCCTAAGGTTAAAATCATGCCTGTGGTTAAGGCCGATGCCTATGGTCATGGTATGATTCCCATATCTGAGACACTTATAGCTGAAGGGGCAGATTTTTTGGCAGTAAGCTATGTAGAAGAGGGCATGGAGTTAAGGAAGGCAGGTATTTCTGTCCCTATTATCATTTTATTGGGCATATTCCCTAAAGATGCAGAAACAGTATCCTCTTATAAATTAACCCCAGTGGTTTATTCTATGGAACTGGCTAAGGCCCTATCAGATATAGCCAAAGAAAATAAAAAAGATATACCCATTTATGCAAAGATTGATACAGGTATGGGGAGATTAGGCATCTTTTATAAGGAGGCTATATCTTTTTTAAGCACCTTGAGAAAGTTGCCAGGTTTAAACCTTAAGGGTTTAACATCTCACTTAGCTGTGGCAGAAACAAACCCTATATTTACTCAAAAACAGATAAGCAGATTTAAAAAAATCATTGAAGAAGCCAAAAATTTAGGCATAAACCTCAAATATAACCACATCGCTAATAGTGCTGCTGCACTTCAGTATAAAGAAAGCCAGTTTCAAGTAATTCGACCAGGTTTAAGCATCTACGGCATTTATCCCACTGATGCACTGCATGAAAAAATCGCTCTCAAACAGGCCATGAGTTTTAAAACAAAGATCATTTACTTAAAAAAATTGCCCCCAAAGACAGGTATTAGTTATGGTCACACATTTGTCACTGATAAAGAGACAAAGGTGGCAGTTTTACCTATAGGCTATGACCATGGATTCCCCAGAAGCCTTTCTAACAAAGGAGAGATTTTAATAAAAGGGATGCGTGCCAGGGTTTTGGGCACTGTATGCATGCACCTTACCATGGTAGATATAACTCAAATTCCTGATATTGATGTGGAACAAGAGGTAGTAGTCCTGGGAGGGCAAGGAAAAGAATTCATTACTGCTGAAGAAATTGCCAAAAAGGCTGGTACTATCAGTTATGACATAGTCTGTGCCCTTGGCTCAAGAAACCCAAGAAAGTATCTAGATGGAGATAGAGATTAGGAAACTGATAGAAATAGTCTCTATGGATCTACAAGTCTCCAGGAATCTCATTGATTTTATGGGTTTGTAAAATCAAGTTTTTAACTATGGGTAAATCAGCGTCTGCAAAATCATAGTCTAGAAGCTCTTTAGCAAACACCCACTTTAGCTCACCATGGGCCAATGTCTTTATATTTCCATCCTTCCACTTTGCAAAATAAGCTAGAAGCTCAATAGAGATATGAGGATAGGTAAATGTACTTGAGGTAATAAATTCCCCTACTTTAATATCCATCCCTAACTCCTCTTTTATCTCCCTTTTTTAAACATTGCTCTGGTGTTTCATCCTCTCTTATCTTTCCACCAGGGAACTCCCACCTATTAGACAGCTCATCATCAGATTTTCTTTTGGCAATGAGGATTTTTCATTATTTTCAATAATTGCTGCAACTACTTCTATATGCATGAAGGTTTTATCACCCCTATCTCAAAATGATACCAAAGATGTCATTCATCTGTGTGTCCCATTAATTCCAATGTTACCTTTTCTATCTCCTTAAGATAAACTCCACATTTTTTTAACTTCTCCTTGACTTCATTAAGACTAAATTCCGTGTAATCAATATAATCACCTTCTCTTCTATCCTCAGACAATTCTCCATAAAAAGCCCTGTTTCTTTAGATACAACACCGATTTTCACAAAATGTTGATTAAAGAGGGAATGAACACCAGAATGTTTTGAACTTGCAAGGTCCTTTGTTTGCAACAAAGCAAGAACTGCATAAAAAAGACTGTAATATAGTCTATTGACTGCAGAGGTAAGGCGATTATTTGAAATAAGGAGTCCAGCATCTTCTAGAGTTTCCCTCGCTTTCTGTAAGCGATACTGAATAAGTTCTTTTCTCACCTGATAACAACCCCTTCTGATTCAACACGTTCATGGATAGGGTG